>Ga0310811_10000082_pt1 | contig 149245 bp, 130 predicted proteins | sample YCmetagenome_FD_207642 | JGI IMG/M metagenome (GOLD analysis project Ga0310811, IMG submission 207642) | Soil microbial communities from experimental microcosm in Duke University, North Carolina, United States - YC | ecosystem: Engineered > Artificial ecosystem > Soil microcosm > Unclassified... | reverse complement strand
AAAAAAGAATTCAAAGTCCTGGCTGATAAAACATCCCGACGGGGGTCGGGACAATGAATCAGCCAAACTAAACAGTTGGCATCAACAATCAATATGACACGCTATTGAGTTCTCAAGAAACAGTCACGCGCTAGGTACTTCGTTTGTTTCCCTCGCGGTGTTCTCTACTCTATCAGGCTTTCCCGGGGGCTTTTTCCACCGCCCGGTCCGACCCGATGGATTCGAGACCGTCGGCCGCCTTGTCGGGCTCGGCCCGTCGTGGCGACTCGGAGAACATTAGGCAACCGCGCAGGACGAGTCAAATCGAGGTTGCAAGTACCTGACACGCTCTCCGGGCCACCACCCCGCCGCCGCGGGTTCACAAGTGATTCGCCATCAGGGCGCCGCTCGTGCATACTGGACGCACACCACATCGCGGGGTGGAGCAGCTCGGTAGCTCGCTGGGCTCATAACCCAGAGGTCGCAGGTTCAAATCCTGTCCCCGCTACGCGATCGAGGCCCCTTCCGGTTCACCGGAAGGGGCCTTTCGCTGTCTCCGGCCAGTCCTGCCCCCGGCCGGCTCACTCGCCTGCGAACGCGCCGGCCATGCGCAGCCAGGGCGCCGCCTCGTCACGCCGGCCCTGACGCTCCAGCGTGCGGCCGAGCATCAGGTGCGCGTAGTGCTCGACCGGGTCGCGCTCGACGACCAGGCGCAGCTGCTCCTCGGCACGGTTCAGCTGGGCCGAGTGGTAGTAGGCGCGCGCCAGCAGCAGCCGGGGCGCGGTGAGCTCGGGCACCTCGTCCACGACGATCGTGAGCAGGTTCGCGGCCTTCGTGTAGTCCTTGGCCTCGAAGAGCAGTCGCGCCCGCTCCCAGCGCTCGAGCGCGGTCTCCTCGTGCTCCGCGCCGGGCCCGTCGTCGAACAGGTGCAGGGTGCTCGCCCAACGGTCGGCCGACGGCTCACCGCTAGGGGCGTAGTCGTTGAAGTTGTCGGTGACCATCAGGCCCTTCCCTCCGTAGCGAGTAGTGAGGCGTGCGTCGGGGCGTCCGGCACGTTCGCGGGGCGGTTCTTGGCGAACTCCTCGCGCAGCACCGGCACGACCTTCTCGCCGAGCAGGTCGATCTGCTCCAGCACGGTCTTGAGCGGCAGGCCGCCGCCGTCCACGTTGAACAGCTGGCGCTGGTAGTCGCCGAAGTAGCCGCGGAACGTCAGCGTCTTCTCGATGACCTCATCGGGCGTGCCGACGGTCAACGGCGTCTGCTCCATGTACTCCTCCAGCGACGGACCGCCGCCCATCACCGGCGAGGCGTCGAAGTACGGGCGGTACTCGCGGATCGCCTCCTGCGAGTTCGCGCGCATGAACACCTGGCCGCCGAGCCCGACGATCGCCTGCTCCTCCGTGCCGTGACCGTAGTGCGCGTAACGACGCCGGTAGAGCCCGATCAGCTTCTGGAAGTGCTCCTTCGGCCAGAAGATATTGTTCGCGAAGAACCCGTCACCGTAATACGCAGCCTGCTCAGCGATCTCCGGCGAACGAATCGAACCGTGCCACACGAACGGCGGAATCCCGTCGAGCGGACGCGGCGTGGAGGTGAACCCGCGCAGCGGCGTACGGTGCTTGCCCTGCCAGTCGACGACGTCCTCGCGCCAGAGCTTGTGCAGCAGCGCGTAGTTCTCCACAGCGAGGGCGATCCCGTCGCGGATGTCCTTGCCGAACCACGGATAGACCGGGCCGGTGTTGCCGCGACCCATCATGAGATCGACGCGGCCGTCGGCGAGGTGCTGGAGCATCGCGAAGTCCTCGGCGATCTTCACCGGGTCGTTCGTCGTGATCAGCGTCGTCGACGTGGACAGGATCAGCTTCTCGGTACGCGCGGCGATGTAGCCCAGCATCGTCGTGGGCGAGGACGGCACGAACGGCGGATTGTGGTGCTCGCCGGTCGCGAAGACGTCCAGGCCCACTTCCTCGGCCTTCTGCGCGATCGTGGCCATGGCCTTGATCCGCTCGTGCTCGGTCGGCGCCCGCCCCGTGGTCGGGTCCACGCTCACGTCGCCGACGGTGAAGATCCCGAACTGCATCGCGCCCAGCTCCTTTGTTGACTGTTCAACTACCTGCCGAACGGTCCGGGACGCGGCGCTATTCCACGACGAAAAAATCCCGGCCAGTCTGTCGACTGGCCGGGATCCGTTGGTAGCGGGGACAGGATTTGAACCTGCGACCTCTGGGTTATGAGCCCAGCGAGCTACCGAGCTGCTCCACCCCGCGTTGCTGTTCCTCTACTGTACGTCGAAGGCGGCGGGCGGCGCAAATCGGTATCCGGGTGGTCGAGAATGGTCCGCATGGATCCTTCGAAGAACCCGGCGCTGACGCAGGCGCTGATCGAGTTGGAGCAGCACGTGGCCCGGGACGGGTGGGACCAGGGCGTACGGCTGTTCGCGCTGGTCGACACCGCCGAGCTGATCGCCGCCGAACCCCGGCTCGCCGCCGCGCTGGCGCCGGAGACGGTGGAGTTCGGCGGGCAGATCGGGCCGCTGCGCACCTACACGTCGATCGAGCAGGAGGGCGTACCCGCCGACCGGCCGCTGGACGAGCTGCTGGCCGGGATCGCCTGGCCGGACACGGTGCACGGGGCGGCGCTGGTGATCGAGCGGCTGATGCTGCCGCCGAGCGTGCAGGACCAGCTGCCCGCGGACGAGCAGGACGCCGACGCGTGGGTCGCCGCGCACCCGGAACGGCAGGAGGTGCGCATCGCGGTGGGCGTGCTGCGCGGCGGGGCCCGCGACTGCGCGCTGCGGCTGCGCACGAAGGACAAGGACGACGAGGTGCTGTCCGGCGCCGACCTGGTGCCGAACCTGGTGCGCGCGCTCGCCGACACGCTCACCGACTAGAAGGGCGGGGCCGCCGGGCCTAGCAGAGCGGCGGGGTCTTGCCCTCGCGGATGTCGGTGAGGGCGGTCAGCGCGTCCTTGAGCGTGTTGACCTTCACCAGCTCCAGGCCCGCGGGCTGGTTCGCCTTGGCCTCGGCGCAGTTGCTCGCCGGGGCCAGGAAGACGGTGGCCCCGGCGTCGCGGGCGCCGATGGTCTTCATCTGGATGCCGCCGATCGCGCCGACGTTGCCGCTCGCGTCGATGGTGCCGGTGCCCGCGACGACCCGGCCGCCGGTCAGGTTCGTGTCGGTCAGCTTGTCGATGATGCCGAGCGCGAACATCATCCCCGCGCTCGGGCCGCCGACGTTGTTGAGCTGGATGGCCACCGTGAACGGGAAGACGTTCTCGCTCTCGATGGAGATCCCGACCTCGGCCTTGCCGCCGTTGTTCTCGGTGCCGGTGGTGACCGACTGCTTCTTGCCGTCCCGGCTGATCTGGAAGGTGACCTGGGCGCCCGGGGTCAGCTTCTGGATCGCGCCGGTGACCACGTTCATCCCGGTCTGCCCGCCGGTGTTCACCATCGTGCCGTCCACGGCGTCGATCACGTCGCCGGCCTGCAGCTTCCCGGCCGCCGGGCTGCCGTCGGTGACCGAGGCCACCACGACCTCGCTGCCGGTCGGCTTGATGTTCAGCGCGGCCAGCGCCGCGGTGACGGCCGAGTCCTGCGAGTCGGTCATCTCCTGGGTGTTCTGCGCGTCGCTCTGCTGCTGGGTCTGCCCGGCCGGGTAGATCGTCTCCTTGGGCACGATCGCCTGGTCGCTGCTCAGCCAGCCCGCGATCGCCTCGCCGAGCGGCATCTGGTAGCTCTCCTCGGACACCCCGACCGTGACCATGCGCAGCTGACCCGTCGTCGGGTACGTCTTGGTGCCGGTGATCGTGATCAGCGGGGTGCCGCTCGCCGTGCCGTCCTGGGTGCCGAGCACGTTGAAGGTCGGGCCCGGGGTGAGCTCGGCGTAGGGCACGGGCTGCAGCAGCGCCCCCGCGGCGAATCCGGCGAGCAGGGTGCCGGAGACCGTGAGGGTGACGGCGCGTCGACGAGGCATAGCCCGACCTTAGTGCACGCGGCTGAGCGGTCGCAGGCGGGACTACTCCCGCCGCGCACGCTCACGCGGGGCGGCCGCGACCCCGTCCGCCGAGGCCTTGGCCAGCACCTCGCGGGCCCGTCGGTAGTGGTCCATCGTCTCCACGTCGCCGCGCGCGGTGCGGACCCGGCGCACTACGGCGATCACGATCGCGGCCACCACGGCCGCGGCCACCGGGACCGCCCACCAGATCAGGATGGAAAGCACATATCCGACGGTAACTCAGATGCCGCCGGGAGTGTGGGAGCGACTCAGACCCCGACCCAGGTGTGCGAGCCGTCCGCGAAGCCCTCGCGCTTCCAGATCGGGACCTCGGCCTTGAGCGTGTCGATCAGCGCGCGGCAGGCGGCGAAGGCCTGGGCGCGGTGCGCGGCGGACGCGACGACGACCACCGCGGCGTCGCCGACCTCGAGCGGGCCGACGCGGTGCTCGGCGGCGAGCGCGATCACGTCGTGGTCGGCGGCCACCTTCTCGGCCACCTCGCGCAGCCGGGCGAGCGCCTCGGGGTGCGCCTCGTACTCCAGGCCGGTGACGACGGCGCCCGGGGCCTCCGGGGTGTGGTCGCGGACGGTGCCGATGAAGACGGCGGTGCCCCCGGCCGTCGGGTCGGCGGCCAGGGCCAGCAGCGCGTCCACGGACAGCGGCTCGGTGCGGACTTCGACGTGGATCCCGGTCATCGCTCCATCATCGCGCATCGGGGCGGCCGGAGGGAATCAGGTGCGGCGCTTCTTCCGGGCCCGGCGGACCAGCGCGGCCGTGCCGACCAGGGCGACGGTGGCCCCGGCGGCGCCGAGCGAGGCGGCGGCGTCCTTCTTGCCGATCCGCCGGGCCAGCGCGGCGTGGTGGCCGGCGACCTCGTCGAGCAGCGCCTGGAACGCCTCCTCGTTCGCGTACTTCGCCGCGTAGCCCGCCGCCTCGAGCCGTTCCGCGGAGACGGCCCAGGGGTGCATCACGTACTGCAGGTCGGTGGCCGGGGCCGGGGTCAGGTGCAGCCGGTGCAGGCGTTCGGCGGCGCCGAGGGCCAGGCCGGCGGGCAGCTCCATCCGGCGCAGTCCGGAGCTCTCCTCGATCTGCTCCTGGTCCAGCCAGCCGGGGCTCGCCACGTTGTACGGGCCCTCCAGCTCCTCGTGCAGCGCGGCGAACGCGAGGGCTCCGGCGAGGTCCTCGACGTGGCAGAACTGCCAGCACGGCTCGGTGTCCTTGACCACGAGCAGCCGCGGCGCCTCGAAGTGCCGGGTGAAGACGGTGTCCACGCCCTGGCCGGTGACGATCGCCGGACGCAGCACCGTGACGTGCAGGCCGGGATGCGCGCGCGGGGCCCGGCGGCCGAGCCGTTCGATCTCCAGCAGGTCCGCGACCAGCGAGCCGTCCGGCACGGCGCGCAGCGGGGCGGAGTCCGGGATCGGCACCGGGTTGTCGGGCAGCGCGCCGTAGACCATGGCGCTGCTGCGCAGGATCACCCGGTGCACGCCCGCGGCGGCCGCGGCGGTCAGCACGGTCTCCGTGCCGCGCACGTTGTGCCTGGTCCGCTCGGCCGGGTCGGTGTCCGGACTGGTGTCCAGGTCCGTGTGCACCAGCACGTCCACGTCGTTCAGCAGCTCGGCCAGCGAGGGGTCGAGCAGGTCGGCCGAGCGGCGCACCACCTCCCCCGGCCACGCCTCCTGCGGCTCCGGCTTCGGCGCGCGCGGGACCAGGCCGACGATCCGGCCCGCGCCCTGCTGCGCGAGATGCCGCAGCACCGCCGCGCCGACGTGCCCGGCCGCGCCGGTCACCGCCACCGTGAGCGGGCGGGCCGGGGCCTGGTCCGCGGGCCGCGTGTCGCCGTCCGCCGGCCGGAACCTGGCCGTACGCTTGCCGTCGTCTGCCGGGGAACTCAAGAGCACGCTCCGTTAGTTACGGTGGGAGAGGGAGGTTTCCCGCCTCTCATGATCGCCGATCCTTCCGCGGGCCGGTGCACCGGCTCCGGAACTTAAGCCAGTCGAGGTATCGAACGTGAACGACCACCCGGAAAGTTTCCCCGACCCGGAGGACGAGCCGGCCTCGGTGCCCTTCGAAGAGGTGGTCAAGGGGCTCGAGGGGCTCGGCGCGGACGTCGAGCGAGAGGAAGCGGAGCGGGCCGAGCGCGAGCGCCGGACCCGTGACCAGCAGCAGGAGCAGGCGGCGAAGGAGGAGCCGGGCCAGCCGCCGTTCGGCGGGATGCCGCCGGGCTTCCAGCTGCCCAGCCCGGAGCAGCTGCAGCAGCTGCTCGGCTCCTTCGGCCTCGGCACCGGCGAGGGCGGCCTGCCCGACCTGGCGAAGCTGGCGGCCGGGATAGGGGACCAGATCCCCGGCCTGGACCCGCAGATGCTCGCCATGATGATGGGCCGTATCCAGTCCCTGATGAACTCGGGCGACGGGCCGGTGAACTGGGCGCTGGCCAAGGACATCGCGCGCAGCGCCTCGGCCGCCTCCCCCGACCCGTCCCCCACGGCGGGCGAGGTCTCGGCGCTCGCGGACGCCGTGCGGCTGGCCGAGCACTGGCTGGACGAGGTGAGCGAGCTGCCCGCGGGCACCACCGGCGCGCTGGCCTGGAGCCGGGCCGAGTGGATCGAGCAGACCCTGCCGGTGTGGAAGCGGCTGGTCGAGCCGGTGGCCCAGGGCATGACCGGCGCGATGAGCGGGATGCTGCCGACCGAGGCCGGCGACATGTCCGGGCCGATGGGCGCGATCGTCAAGCAGATGGCGGGCACGCTGTTCGGCCACCAGATCGGCACCGCGCTCGCCGAACTCGCGGGCGAGGTGCTCGGCTCCTCGGACATCGGCCTGCCGCTCGGCCCCGAGGGCAAGGCCGTGCTGCTCCCGGTCAACGTCACCGCGTTCGGCGAGGGGCTCGAACTGCCCGCGGCGGACGTGCGGCTGTACCTGGCGCTGCGCGAGGCCGCGTACCACCGGCTGTACGCGCACGTGCCGTGGCTGAGCGACCGCATGCTCGGCGCGGTCGAGGCGTACGCCCGGGGCATCTCCGTCGACGAGGGCAAGATCGAGGAGATGATGCAGTCGATGCAGAATCCCGAGTCGATGATGAACTTCCAGGAGATCCTCGGCGAGGGCGGCCTCACCTTCACCGCGCCGGACACCCCGGCCCAGCGCGAGGCGCTGACCCAGCTGGAGACGCTGCTCGCGCTGACCGAGGGCTGGGTGGACACCGTCGTCGACGCGGCCGCGGCGAACAAGCTGCCCGGCGCGAGCGCGATGCGCGAGACCTTCCGCCGCCGTCGCGCCGCGGGCGGCCCCGCCGAGGAGACCTTCGCCGCCCTGGTCGGCCTGGAACTGCGCCCCCGCCGCCTGCGCGACGCCGCCACCCTGTGGACCCTCCTCGGCGACGCCCGCGGCAGCGAGGGCCGCGACGCCCTCTGGGCCCACCCCAACCTGCTCCCCACGGCGGCCGACCTCGACGACCCCGAGGCCTTCGTCCGCCGCCGCGAGGCCGACCTCGAGACCCTCGGCAAGCTCCTCGAAGCCGAGCAGAACGACGAGCCGGGCGACGAGAGCTAGCCGGCTCTACGGGCCGCCCGCGGTGCTATCGCTGCGGGCGGCCTTCGTCTTCCCTCTCACGCGCCGATCAGCAGACCGAGCAGCTCCCCCGGCTCGATCGACGCGGGCAGATCACTGACCTGCCCATCCCCCACCTCGACGACGCGCCACGCCCCGTCGTTCCGCAGCGCCAAGTCCGTCGTGACGAACCGGCACCCGAGCCGCCGCACCGCCGCCGCGACGTCACCGAGGTCGGGATCCGGCCCAAGCAGCGGCTGCACACTGTCCGGATGCGGCGTCAGCAACCGCGCCTCCCCGTCGATCCACCACACCCGCACCTCCGCGGCGACGAAGGACTCGAACTCGCGCAACACGACTCCCCCGGCCAGCGAATCCCCCTGCAACTCCAAGAACCGCCCCACGATGCGGTTGACGGCCGCCGCGTCCGCAAGGTCCGGAATGAAGCACGCCTCGTCCCACTCGTGCTTCCGCGACTTCACATAGTCCTTGACGATCCCCGCCCCCGGCCGCAGCCCACTGACCAACGCCGCCACGTCCGGAGCGGCCCCCGCACTCCACACACTCCCCGGCGTCAGACCGGTGAACGCCGCGTACCACCCGGGAAGCTCGTGCGCCGCCCGATACCGCTCAGGAGCCACGGCCAATTCAACGCCACGCGACTCCAGCCCCCGAGCCAGCGCCACGTACTCACCGGCAGAAACCATCCACCCGCGATACCAGGCCGCGCCAAGCCCAACCGGCACCCGCTCAACCGCCCGCTCCGCCTCCCCCCGAAGCAGCGCATCGTGGTCGACCAACGCGACCACCCCTCCCCGCTCCCGCACCGCCCGCGCCTCCACCGCAAAGTGCTGATCGACCCGACGCGGATTCAGCGGATCGCAGCAGTACAGGAAGGAAGACGGCGCCATGCCCGCCACCCTAGGCAGCCGCAGCACCCCCGCACCAACGATTTCCCGCAGGGCGACGGCGCTACGTCAGCGGAGGGGAACGCCGCAGGCCCGCGGGCGTAGCGACCGAGGAGCGTCAGCGACGAGGGAGTGGAGGTCGCGGGCTGAAGGCTCCTAGCGCGCAGCGCGTTACCCGAAGGAGCGCAGCGACTGTAGGGCTCGCCTTAGTAGGGCGGGTGGGCGGGGTAAGTAATCGGCCCAGACGTAGCCGCCGCCACGGAGCGAGGAACGAGCGCAGTGGCGGCGGCGTAGGTAGGGGCGAACACGGACCGCAAGGCGACGGCGCTACGTCAGCACGCTCGGCACTGACGTAGCGCCACCACTCCGTCCTCAGTCCTTGCGGATCTCCAGGAGGGGGACGAGCTGCTCGGTGGAGGTGAGGGAGCCGTGCATGCCTACCTGGCGGGAGTCGATGGCTTCGCGTTCGCTGGCGATGACGGCCCAGTTGGCGCGCATGGCCACGATGACGTCGCCTACGCGGGCGGCCATGGCGGCGTCCACGTCTGCCGGGGGGCCGAACCAGCCTTCGGCCACGGCCTGGTCTCTCCCGCGGACCAGGGCGATGCCGTCGAGTCGTTCTTCCCAGATGGCGAGGACGTCGCGGGCGGCGCCGGGGGTGGCGTAGACGTGGCGGGCGCGGGCCTCGCCGCCGAGGAGGGCGACTCCGGCGCGCAGTTCCCAGTCCTGGTCCATGTCGATGCGGCGGTCCGCGGGCACGTCGACCATGCCGTGGTCGGCGGTGACGAAGAGGGTGGCGTCGGCGGGCAGCTGCTCGGCGAGGCGTTCGACGAGGCTGTCCACGTACGCCAGTTCCTCGCGCCAACGGGAAGAGCCGACGCCGGTGGTGTGGCCGATGAAGTCCAGGTCGCGGTAGTAGAGGTAGACGAAGCTGCGGTCCGACGACCGCAGCGCCTCGATCGCGCGCTGGGCCTGGTCGTCGACCGAGTCGGCGCCGGTGAAGCGGGCGCCGCGGAAGACGGATCTGGTCAGGCCCGAGTCGGCGAACCGCGGCGCGGCCACGTGGGTCACCGCGATTCCGGCCGCGGACATGCGCTCGAACATGGTCTCGTGCGGCTGCCACTCCAGGGGATCGACGTTCTGATCCCATCTCAGGAAGTTCATCAGGCGGCCCGAGGCGGGCACCATCAGCCGGTAGCCGAGCATGCCGTGCGCGCCCGGGGGCAGGCCGGTGCCGATCGAGGCGAGCGACGTCGAGGTGGTCGACGGGAAGCCCGCGGTCAGCGTGTGGCCCTTGCCGGGGGCGGCGAGCAGTTCGGTGAGGTACGGCGCGTAGCGCGCGTGCTCGGCGAGCAGTTCCCGGCCCATGCCGTCGATCAGGAAGAGGCAGGCCTTCTTCGTCGGCTCGGGCGTCCAGGGGCGGGGCTCGCGGTCCGGGTCGCCGGCTCCCAGGGCGGCGCCGATCGCGGGCACGACGTCGCTGAGCGCGCCCGACCGGTAGGCGGGCGGATCGAGACCGTCCTCGTCGACGGCGGACTCACCCACCTCAGCCGCGCAGTCCGGCGGTCGCGGCGCTGAGCGCCGTCGCGAACTCGAGGGTCCGGGCGACCGCCTCGGCCCCGTCTGCGCCGGTCGAGACGCGCAGCTGCAGGTCGTCGCCGGACATGGTCCCCGTGTAGCCGTGGTCGGCCTCGCAGTGCGGGTCCCCGCAGCCGGCCGGTTCCAGGTCGATCCGCGCGATGGCGCCCCAGCCGACGGTGAGCACGGCCTCGCGCGGCAGCGTGCCGGGAACGTGCTTGGCCGGGTCGTCCACGACGCGGGTGATCACGCAGGTGGTGATGCGGTCGAGCCGGATCGCCTCGGTGGAGGTGGAGGCGTACGAGCTGACCTGGCTGTCCATGCCGTCGATCGCGGGCTCGGTGCCGTGCTCGTCGGTGTGTCCGATGATCAGCCTGGAGGCGGTGAGCGCGAGCACGCTCACGTGCCGGCGCACCTCCTCGTTGTCGAAGGTGGTCTCCTGGTGGACCAGGTGGCTGAGCACCGGCTCCGGGCCGATCGCCGCCTCGATCGCCTCGGCCACCAGGGCCGGGTAATAACCGCTGCGTTCGATCGCTTCCCGCAGACCGGGGTCGAGCGGAGTCGTGTTCGGCATGCACCAATCCTTGCACTGAAAACCTCCCCGCGCGCACACCGGGGCGGGGCATTTCACGCGGTGTCCTCGGCAGACGGCACAATGGGGCCAGTCCTAGCGAGTTACCACGTGGCGAAGAAGCGAGAAGAGTCGATGGCACGGCGTAGCGCACCCCGGGAGACCGAGCCCTTCGAAGAGCGGATCGTCGACATCGACGTGACCGACGAGATGTCGAACTCCTACCTGGAGTATGCGTACTCGGTCATCTACTCGAGGGCCCTGCCCGACGCCCGGGACGGGCTCAAGCCGGTGCACCGGCGGATCCTGTACCAGATGGGCGAGATGGGCCTGCGTCCGGACCGCGGCTTCGTGAAGTCGGCGCGCGTGGTCGGCGAGGTGATGGGCCGTCTGCACCCGCACGGCGACGGCGCGATCTACGACGCGCTGGTGCGCCTCGCCCAGCCGTTCTCGATGCGGCTGCCGCTGGCCGACGGGCACGGCAACTTCGGGTCGCTCGGCAACGACGACCCGCCCGCGGCGATGCGGTACACCGAGGCGCGGCTCTCGCCCGCCGCGATACTGATGACGAACGACATCGACGAGGACACCGTCGAGTTCGTCCCCAACTACGACGGCCAGGAGAACGAGCCGCAGGTCCTGCCGTCCGCCTTCCCGAACCTGCTGGTGAACGGCACGGCGGGCATCGCGGTGGGCATGGCCACGAACATGCCGCCGCACAACCTGGGCGAGGTGGTCGCGGCGGCGCGGCATCTGATCAAGCGTCCGGAGGCGACGCTCGACGAGCTGGTGCGCATCGTGCCCGGCCCGGACCTGCCGACCGGCGGGCGGATCGTCGGGCTCAACGGCGTGCGCGACGCGTACGAGTCGGGCCGCGGCGTGTTCCGGATGCGGGCGACGGCGCACATCGAGGCGATCGGCCGACGCCAGGGCATCGTGGTCACCGAGCTGCCGTACAACATCGGCCCGGAGAAGGTGATCACGAAGGTCAAGGAGCTGGTGCAGGCCAAGAAGGTGCAGGGCATCGCGGATCTCAAGGATCTGACGGACCGCACCAACGGCCTGCGGATCGTCATCGAGGTGAAGAACGGCTTCAACCCGGAGGCGATCCTCAACCAGCTCTACAAGCTGACGCCGCTGGAGGAGTCCTTCGGCATCAACAACGTGGCGCTGGTGGACGGCCAGCCGCTCACCCTGGGCCTGAAGGAGCTGCTCGAGGTCTACCTCGACCACCGCTTCGAGGTGGTGCGGCGGCGCAGCGAGTTCCGCCGGAAGAAGCGTCAGGACCGGATCCACCTGGTGGACGGCCTGCTGATCGCGCTGCTCAACATCGACGCGGTGATCGCGACGATCCGCGAGTCGGAGAACACGGCGGACGCGCGCAATCGGCTGATGCAGCAGTTCTCGCTGACCGAGATCCAGGCGAACTACATCCTGGACACGCCGCTGCGCCGGCTGACCAAGTTCGACCGGCTGGAGCTGGAGAACGAGCAGGCGCGGCTGCGGGCGGAGATCGCCGAGCTGTCCGCGATCCTGGAGTCGGACACGCTGCTGCGCAAGGTGGTCTCGGACGAGCTGGCGAAGGTGGCGAAGGAGTACGCCACGCCGCGTCGCACGGTGCTGCTGGAGGCGGACGAGGTGCCGGCGATCGTGGACGTGCCGCTGGAGGTGGCGGACGAGCCGTGCCGGGTGGCGCTGTCCACGACCGGTCTGCTCGGCCGGCTCCCGGCGGACTTCGACCCGGCGCCGGGCCGCGCGCGGGCCAAGCACGACGCGCTGCTCGCGGTCGTCGACGTGACCACGCGCGCCGATCTGGGCGTGGTGACCTCGGCCGGCCAGCTCTACCGGGTGGCGGTGGTCGACATCCCGGTGCTGCCGGACGACGCGACCGGGCTGGCGGGCGGCATCTCCGTGCGCGAACTGGTGCGCAGCCTGCCGGAGGACGAGAAGGTGCTGTGCGTGACGAGTCTGAACCCGGATTCGCCGGGAGTCGCGCTGGGCACGGAGCAGGGCGTGGTCAAGCGGGTCGTGCCGGAGTACCCGGCGAACAAGGACACGATGGAGGTGATCACGCTGAAGGACGGCGACAGCGTGATCGGCGCGGTGGAACTGCGCACCGGACGCGAGGACCTGGTCTTCATCACCTCGGACGCGCAGCTGCTGAAGTTCTCGGCGGAGCTGGTGCGTCCGCAGGGCAGGCCCGCGGGCGGCATGGCCGGGATCAAGCTGGACGACGGCGCGACCGTGCTGTCGTTCACGGCGGTGGACCCGGACAAGGACGCGGTCGTGGTGTCGGTCGCGGGCAGCGGGGACACGCTGCCGGGCGTGATGCTGAGCACGATCAAGGCCACCCCGTACCGGCTGTACCCGTCGAAGGGCCGGGCGACCGGCGGCGTGCGCTGCCAGCGGTTCCTCAAGGGCGAGGACCGGCTGGTCTTCGCCTGGGCCGGCGCCTACCCGGCGCGGCCGCTGGACGAGGAGGGCCGCGCGCTCGAACTGCCCGCGCTGGACGAGCGCCGGGACGGTTCCGGGGCGCCGCTCGCGAAGCCGATCGCGGTGATCGGCTCGTAGCACGGGACGAACGCGGGTGCGGGGCGGTGGCTTCGGTCGCCGCCCCGCACCGCTTCCGCTGTCCAACCGGCTAACCGCCGCTGCGCAGCCGCCATTCGCCGAGGACGAGGGTGGCGAGGCAGAACGGGAGCATCGTCGGCAGCACGGGTCCGCCGCAGGCCAGCCACAGCGCGATCGGGCCGAACGAGATCGCGAGGCCGCGCAGCGCTTTCAGCCGCACCCGGCCGCCGAGCCGGGCGGGGGCGGCGAGCACTCCGGCCAGGCCGAAGGCGGTGCCGACGACGACGGCGGTCAACACGGCTGCGCGTGGATGACGGTGCGCCAGGGTTCCGGTTCGTAGCCGAACAGCCCCGGGTCCAGCGCCTCGTTGAAGCGCAGGTCGGTGAGCCGCGTCTCCCGGGCCGAGACGAGGTCCCGTTCCACGAGCACGATGCCGAACTCCGCGTCGAGGGTCAGGATCCGGTCGTAGTCGGGCACGGCGCCGGGACGTTCGACCTCGACGACGACCGCGGGCCGGCCCTCGTACCGCGCGGCCCCGTCCACCGGGCGCACGTCGCAGTCCTCGGACACGCCAGGGTCGACGAGCCGGTCGATCGTCAGCTCGCCGCGGATCCCGGTCACCACGGGTCCGGCGTGCGCCGGGATCTCCCAGCGGCGCAGGCCGGACGCGATCAGCAGCGATCCGGCGCGCTCCTCGCGGCAGTCGCCGTCGGCCCGCCACAGGCAGCGGAACCGCTGGTCGGCCCGCGCGGACGAGCGCATCGACGTGGTCGCGACCGTGCAGGACAGCGTCGCGAGTCCGACGCGCCCCGCGACGGCCGACCGCATGATCTCGGACAGCCCGAACACCCCCACCGGCATGACGGTTTTCCTCTCCACCGAACCCTCGTACACCGGGGACGGGCCCGTCTCCGCTCCGGTTCAATCGAACGATTTTACCGGCGGGGACCAGCATGTTGAGGTAATGAGACCGTCAACAACCAGCAGTGAGTCGCGCGGATTCTCATGAACGCCCGCCGCGCCCCGGCCGGTGCGGGCCGTGGGAGAATGTCCGCATGCGACCTTCGTTCTCGACCGCCGGCGTGGTGGACCTGTCCGCACTGAAGAAGCCGGCGACGCCGACGGGCTCCGCCGCCTCGGCCGCCGCGCCGGGCACCGGATCCGCGCACGTGATCGCCGTGAGCGAGGCCGACTTCGAGAGCTCGGTGATCCAGCGCTCGACGCAGGTGCCGGTGGTGCTCGAGTTCTGGGCCGACAACTACCCGCCGAGCGCGCAGCTGAGCCCGGTCCTGGAGCAGCTCGCGGAGGAGTTCGGCGGCCGCTTCCTGCTGGCCCGGGCGGACGTGGAGGCCAACCCGGGTCTCGCGCAGGCGCTGCGGGTGCAGGAGATCCCGGCGGTCAAGATCGTGATCCAGGGCCAGCTGATCGGCGAGTTCGGCGGCGTGCGGCCGGAGAGCGAGATCCGGCAGCTGCTGACCGAGGTGGTCGCGCTGGCCGAGCGCGAGTTCGGGATGACCGGCCCGGCGGACGCGGCGCCGCTGCCCGCTCCCCCGCTCGACCCGATGTTGCAGGCGGCTTACGAGGCGCTGGAGTCGGACGACCTCGACGGGGCGGCGCGGGCGCTGCAGAACCTGCTGGCCGACCAGCCCGCGCACGCCGAGGCGAAGGTGATGCTCACTCAGGTCGAGCTGATGCGCCGCACCTCGGATGTGGACCCGGCCGCACTGCTCGCCGCCGCGAAGGCCGCGCCGGACGACGTCGAGGCGCAGTGCGCGGCGGCGGACGTGCTGATCGCCTCCGGCCAGGCCGAGGAGGCGTTCACCGTGCTGCTCGACGCCGTGCGGCACTTCACCGGCGCCGAGAAGGACCGGGCCCGGCTGCTGCTCATCGAGTACTTCGAACTGCTCGGCCCGGAGCACCCGGCGGTGCCCAAGGCCCGGCAGCGTCTCGCGGCCCTGCTTTTCTAGCCGGAGATAACCGCTGGTGATGCGGGCGGCCGAGGGTTGATCGCGGCTCGATAACGGGATTGTGCGGGCCGTGTTACTTACCACCGATGGTCGACACATTACCGACTCTTTACCAAGTCGCACGCGGGCGGTTTCGGTGACCGAGGGTAATGTCGATATGCGCCGACAGTTCGTTCAGCTGGGCTTTGTCCCTTTTTGCCCGGGCACACCGCGTCACCGAAACCCCCTGATGACATGGATCTCCACCCCCTGGCCCGCCCCGTAGGTTACTAGCCGGTAACGGGACTCTTGTGTATACGGTTGGGTCTCTACGAACATCCCCCTACCGGCCTTCAGCCGGACCTACGGTCTGCACATTGGTCTACATAGGAGTGGACGCGGATGAAAGACACCTCGGGAGCCCAGGTTCTCGGGCGCACCTCGCTCAAGCGGCTGGGCATCGTCATGGTGCCGACCGTTATCGCGGCGGGCGCTCTGACCGTTCTGATGGCGAACGGCGCGATCGCCGTCTCCTTCGCCATCTCGGGCCAGACCGCGCAGATGAAGATCGGTGAGCTCAAGGGCAGCGGCTTCGCCCAGTACGGCGGCGTGGACGCGGGTGCCAGCGGCAGCCAGACCGCCGTCGCCGTGTCGGCGTTCAAGTCGGCGACCATCAGCAACGGCCTGTGCCAGTCGGTCGAGACCAACCTCGGCCCGCTCGGCACCTACACCCTGACGCTCACAGCCGACGGGGCCGACGCCACCGACCTCATCATCGACATGCAGTCCCTGAAGGCGGCCGAGGCCGACTTCAGCCAGATCAACATCGGCCAGGACGCGTCGACGATCACCGGCAGCGCCGCGGGCGCCAAGGGCACCGCCGGCCTGTTCGGCCAGTACGCCGACGGCGCGACGCTGACCAACATCCAGCAGGTCTCCAACGCCACCACGGCGGGCAGCTTCGACCTGCACAACATGTCGCTGAGCATCGCCAAGTCCACCACCGGCTGCCTCAGCTAGGGCGAGCGGACCGTCACGTCCGGACCGGGGGTCCACAGCGTCGTCGCGTCGGCCGTACTTTCGACCGCGCGGCGGCGCTGCCTGCCGAGAAGGACAGTCCAGACTGAAAAGCCCGTCCTTGGAGCACTGAATTCATGATCAGCACCCCTGAGCACCGGACCGGCATCGGCTCCATCTGGGACCGGTTCACGGCTCCGACCGAGCCGTACCGCCGGCCCTTCCGCCGCTGGCGGCGGGAGCGTCCGTTCGGCGCGGGACTGAGCATCCTGCTGGCCGGGCTCGAGATCTACTGGGCCCCGCACAGCAGCGTCGGCAAGATGCTCTCGATGGGGCTGCCCGGCATCTCCAGCCTGTTCATCGCCATCTTCCTGGTCGTCTTCGGGATCACCGTCTGGTTCTTCCCGACCTACCGGGTCTTCGCCGGGATCGCCTCGATCCTGCTCGCCCTGCTCTCGCTGGTCGCCACGAACCTCGGCGGCTTCTTCGTCGGCTTCCTGCTGGCCATGATGGGCGGCGCGTTCGCCGTCGCCTGGGCGCCGCGGCAGGACTACACCGCGGAGACGCGCAGGCAGCGCCGGCACCGGCTGGCGACGGACGGCGCGGGCACCGAGGCGGGGACCGCCGAGTTCGCCGCGACCGAGCCCGAGTCCGAGCAGGCCGTGGAGAACGCCGAGAACACCCAGATCATCGAGCAGGCCGCCCACGCGGGCGAGACCGGCCCGAACGGAACCGAGCCCGCAACAGAACAGGAGTGACCCGTGCCCGCCACAGCTCGCTCCCACCGGCGCCGGTCGCATGTGTTGCGCTCCCGGCGGCGGATGACGGCCATCGGCGTGCCGAGCGCGGTGGTCGCCCTGGTCGGAGTGGCATTCGCCGCGGCGCCCGCGATCGCCGCGAACCCCAGTAGCACCGCTCTTCCCTTCCCGACCGTCTGCTCCTCGACGCAGTCGGTCTCCGCCAGCGCGTCGCCGAGCACCTCGAGTGCCTCGCCGAGCGCGTCGGCGACCAGCAGCACCCCGACGCCCAGCGCGTCGAGCGCCGCGGCCTCGGCCAAGGCGCAGTCGGCCCAGACCACCGCCCCGGCGGCGTCGAGCAGCACCACCAAGTCCACCTCGACGACCGCCGCCTCGGCGTCGGCCAGCGCGAGCGCGTCCGCCACCAGCACGAACGGCGGATTCTGGGGCTGGCTCGACGGCATCTGGACGTGGATCACCGGTTCCTCGTCGAGCAACACCACGACGACGACCCACACGGTCGCCCCGGTGACGGCCACCACGACGCACGCGACCACCAAGTCCGAGAGCGTCTCCGACACCACGAGCACCAAGGCCGGCAGTTCGCCGAGCGCCTCGAAGAGCACCGCCGCGGCGAAGAGCACGACGAGTTCGACGACGGCCGCCGCGTCGCCCAGCGCCACGACGAGCAGCGCGAGCGCCTCGGCCACCGCGTCGCCGGACTGCATCTCCTCGGCCTCGGCCGCGGCGCTCAAGGCCAAGGCGGAGGCGAACGGGACGTCCGAGGACGTCTACGCCAACGCCATCCCCTGGGTGATGAAGACCTCGACGCTCACGATGTACGACCTCACGTACAACGGCGTGAAGACGGTCAAGGTGCTGAGCGGCTCGTCGTACGTGGACGAGGACGTGCTCGACTTCACCGCGTCCAAGCTCACGATCGACTCGATGGTCACCTACTCGATCCAGAACGGGCAGACCGTCTACAACAACGCGGGCTCCGGCACCACCACGACGCTGATCAACCCGCACCTGATGGTGACGAAGATGACGGCGTCGCTGTACGGCCTGATCCCGCAGACGTACACGCCGACCAACCAGCCGCCGCTGCCGGTGGGACTGACCGTCCCGCTGATCCCGGTGATCTTCACCGGCGTGACCACGCAGCTGGCGTATCTGCACACGGACTCGATCTCCGTGCCCGGATTCGACGGCTACGGAGTGGTCGGCACCGCGTCGCCCGAATAAGCACCAGGACACGAGAGAGCCGGGCCGCCCGCGTGGGCGACCCGGCTCTTCGTTTCCCGTCCCCCGGGGCGTCAGCCGCCGAGCAGCTTGGAGCCGATCTTCAGCGCGGCCGCGGCGCCGCCCACGGCCGCCGCGGTGCCGGCCGCCTGCTCGGCGCCCGCCGCCGGGCTGTAGTAGCCGGACTGCAGGCCGACCCGGCCCGGACCGGTGAACCGGTTGAACACGATGTTCCCGCCGCCCGCGAGCAGACCGGTCTTCAGGCCGTACATCTGCTGGCCGTAGCCGACCGAGACGTCCCGGTAGATCCAGGAGCCCGGCTCCACGTCGATGACCTCGCCGGGCTGCAGCACCACCTCGAAGGCGTTGCCGTGCGCGTGCAGCCAGAGCAGGCCGTCGCCCTGCGGCGCGTCGAAGCGGTCCTGCCAGAAGCCCTGGCCGCCGAAGAGCATGGACCCGATCCCCTTGATGCGCTCCGGCGCGAAGGTGAGGTTCATGGTGGCGGCGAGGAACTGGTGCTCGCGCACGTACAGCGACTGGCCGTGCGGGATGGTGAGCGGGAAGACCTGGCCGGAGCTGTCCCGGGACATGGCTATCTCGCCGTAGCCGACGGCCTGGGTCATCATGATCGGCATGCCGGCGATGACCCGCTTGAAGGCGCCTGGCATCCGCATCAGCTGGATGTCGATCTGCGGCTGCTTCCACAGCACCACGTGGTGCTCGAAGTACACCGGCATCTGCCCGTTGAGCGCGAGGTGCAGGACCGGGACGAGCTGTCCCTCGATCCGGTAGGCAAGCCCGGGGCCCTGGCCCTCGGTGACCTGCGACGGCAGCAGGCTGACTGAGGAAGTCATCCGGCCCCCCTTATTCTGTTCGCGAAGTTCGTTGTGTGAATGACGCTGACAGTGTTCCAGTCATTCGCCATAACGCAAAGGGCGGACAGAAGCAAGGGGGCCCGGGCTGACGGCGGCTCAGGCCTAGGCGAGGCCGAGGTCCTTGCGCAGCTTGGCCACGTGACCGGTCGCCTTCACGTTGTACTGCGCCAGCTCGATCTTCCCGGCCTCGTCGACCACGAAGGTGGAGCGGATCACGCCGACCACGGTCTTGCCGTACAGCTTCTTCTCGCCGAACGCGCCGTACGCGGTCAGCACGGCCTTGTCCGGGTCGGACAGCAGCGGGAAGTTCACCGAGTCGCGCTCGCGGAACTTGGCCAGCTTCTCCGGCTTGTCCGGCGACAGGCCGAGCACGGCGTACCCGGCGGCGGCGAGAGACTGCAGGCTGTCCCGGAAGTCGCAGGCCTGCTTGGTGCAGCCGGGGGTCATCGCGGCGGGGTAGACGTACACGATGACCTTCTGCCCGGCGTAGTCGGCCAGCGAGACCGGCTTGCCGTCGGCGTCCTGGAGGGTGAAGGCGGGGGCGGTCTCGCCGGGGGCGAGGCGGATGGCTTCGGTCATGGGGCCAATCTAGACGAGTCATTCCACGGCCGCGCCTCGCTCGACTGGCGCAACGAACGTTATGTTCTTCGTACGAGTGGGCACTCGGAGCGCATGAGCCGTAAGAAGCCGGAATGGACCGAGCCGGGGGCCGCCGTCGACCGGGTCGAGATCAACGACGCGCTGGAGGCCAGCAAGGGCACCGCGGCGGCGCATCCGGTGCTCTCGCTCGCGCCGGACCGCGCCCCGGCCGTCACCCGGACCGCGCCGCCGCGCACGGTGACCGAGGGCGAGGTCGTGGACCACCGCAGCCCGGCGCAGATCGAGGCGGACATCGCGGCGACCCGGGACCGGCTGGCGGGCACCCTGGACGAGCTCCAGGAGCGGCTGAGCCCGCGCGGGATGCTGCGGCAGGCCAACACCCGGGCGCGCAGCACGTTCGTGGCCGAGGACGGCGCGGTGCGCAAGGACCGGGCCGCGCTGGCGGTCGGCGCGGTGGCCGCCGTGCTCGGCGGTCTGGTCGCGGCGCGCAAGCTGCGCAGGTAATGCGCTACCGTCGAGTCCGTGAGTCGCCGTAATCCCTCGTCCGACGAGAAGCTGCCCATCAAGATGCTGCACGACCGGGTGCTCGTGCAGGCCGATGGTGCCGAGGGGGACCGCACGTCCACCGGAGGCATCCTCATCCCGGCCACCGCGCAGGTGGGCCGCCGGCTTGCCTGGGCCCGGGTGGTCGCGGTCGGGCAGAACGTGCGCACGGTGGAGATCGGCGACCGGGTGCTCTACGACCCCGAGGACCGCGCCGAGGTCGAGGTGCGCGCCACCGCCTACATCCTGCTGCGCGAACGCGACATCCACGCGGTCGCCGCCGAGCGCCTGGGCGACGTCGGCGGGGCCACCGGGCTGTACCTGTAGGCGTCGGGCGGCGACGACGTGAGCGAGCTTGCGAGCGAGCCATTCGGCACAGTGCGTGCGCGAACGCGCCTACCGAGCGCCAGCGAGGTGGTGGCGTGAGCGAGCAGGCCGGGGGCGGCGACGGCGGGCGGGTGGAGACCTCGTCCTACTTCACGTACGCGTTCGGCCTCGCCGCGGGTGCGCTGTCCGCCTTCGCGCTGGTGCGGCTCGCGGCGCACGCCAAGTCCGTGCTCGTACTCGTGGCGCTGGCCGCCTTCTTCGCGGTCTCGCTCAACCCGATCGTCACGGCCCTGACCCGGCAGCGGCGGGTCCCGATGAGGCGCTGGACGGCCGTGCTGGTGGTCGGGATCGGTGTCATGGCGCTGGTGGCCGGGTTCCTGGCGATCATCGTGCCGCCGGTGGACCGCGAGGTGACCGCGCTGGTGCATCAGGTCCCTCATCTGCTGAACGAGGCACAGGACCAGTCGACCTGGCTCGGCAGGATGGAGAAGAAGTACCACGTCTTCGCCAAGATCGAGTCGGCGGTCAGTTCCAAGAGCCTCGGCGCGAACGCGCTCACCGGCGTGGTCGGCGCGGGCAAGTACGTGCTCGACATGCTCACGTCCACGCTCGCCGTCGTCGCCCTCACGATCTACTTCCTGGCCGGGCTGCCCAACGTGGTCAACGCCGTCTTCCGCACGGTGCCGGCCTCGCGTCGGCTGCGCGCGCGGGTGATCGGCGACGAGATCCTCACGCAGGTCGGCCGGTACATGCTCGGCTCGGCGCTGAACGCGAGCATCGCGGGTCTCGCGACTTTCGTGTGGACGGCGATCCTCGGCATCCCGTACCCCGCCGCGCTCGGACTGATGGTCGCGCTGATGGACATGGTGCCGGTGATCGGATCCACCATCGGCGGCGCGATCGTCACCCTCGTCGCGCTCTCGGTCTCCGTGCCGGTGGCGGTTGCAACCCTCGCGTTCTATGTCGCGTTCCGGCTGACCGAGGACTACCTGCTGCTGCCCAAGGTGATGCGGCACGCGGTGAACGTTCCGCCGATCGTGACCGTGGTAGCAGTATTGATAGGCGGCGCGCTGATGGGGATCATCGGGGCGTTGCTGGCCATTCCGACCGCCGCCGCGCTCAAGCTGGTCGCGCAGGAGGCACTGCTGCCCCGGCTCGAGCGTCGCTGACTGCTTGTATCCCGTTCGAGACCTGCGAACCTGCGCACGAGCACCCCTTTGCACGACTAGAATCAAGCGGATACCGTGCCTTGGCAAACACAATGGGTGATGTTCTAAGTGGCTAACACTGACCTGGTCGTTCTCGGCGCCGGACCCGCCGGTCTGTCGGCCGCGTGGCGGGCCGCCCGTCGCGGGCTGTCCGTCGTCGTCCTCGATCGGGCCGAGGCGGTGGGGGGCATGGCCGCCTCCTTCGACATCGCCGGGGTCCGGGTGGACTACGGCAGCCACCGGCTCAATCCCGACATGCCGGGCTACGTCCTGGCGGACCTGCGCTTCCTGCTCGGCGCCGACCTGCAGACCCGGTACCGGGACGGGCGGCTGCTGCTCGGCGAGAAGTGGATCACCTACCCGTTCAAGCCGCGCGAGCTGGCCCGGGCGCTGCCCGCGATGCCGATGGCCCGGGCCGCCTTCGAGGCCATCTCGACCTCGTGGCGCAAGCCGAAGCCGGGCGAGTCGCCGGAGAGCTACGCGGAGCTGATGCGGCAGGGCTTCGGCCCCACCCTCTACGAGCAGGTGTACGCGCCGTACGCCCGGAAGCTGTGGGGCATCGACGGCGAGCAGATCGACTCGGAGCAGGCGCGGCGCAAGGCGGGCGCGCCCACCGCGTTCTCGGCGCTGGCCCGCGCGGTTCGCAATGTCCTGTCGAACGAGTCGCTGGCCTACCTCTACCCGCGGCGCGGCTTCGGCCAGCTGTGCGAGACGATGGCGGACGCGGCGGTCACTGCGGGCGCGCGGCTGCGGCTGGGCAGCGCGGCCGAGCGGATCGAGGTGAGCCACGGCGAGGTCTCCGTGCGGCTCGGCCGGTCCGAGTACCACTACGCCGCCGCCGAGCGCTCCGGCTGGAGCTCGGACTCCTTCCTGGACAGCGGCGGCTGGCTGCGCGCGAAGCACGTCTTCTCCACCCTGCCGCTGCCGCTGCTGGCCCGGATGACCACGCCGGGCGCGCCGTACGAGGCGGTGGAGGCGAGCGGTGACCTCAAGTTCCGCGCGATCGTGCTGGTCTACGTCGTGCACAAGGGCGGGCGCTGGACCCGGCACGACGTGCACTACATCCCGGGCGGGCGCACCCCGGTCAGCCGGATCTCCGAGCCGATGAACCACCGGATCAACCCGGAGGACCCGGAGGACCGCGACGTGATCTGCTTCGAAATGCCCTGCGACATAGGGGACGAGATCTGGAACGCCTCGGACGACGAGCTCGCCGAGGTGGTCCGGGACTGCGTGCGCGAGACCGGGCTGCCCGAGATCAACATGGACTGGGTCCAGGTCAAGCGGGTGCGCAACGTCTACCCGATCTACCACCGCGGCTACCGCGGCCAGCTCTCGGTGCTCGAGGACTGGGTGGAGAACCTGCCGCACGTCACCACCTTCGGCCGGCAGGGCCTGTTCACCCCGGACAACACGCACCACTCGATGGTGATGGGCTACGAGGCGGCGGACGCGCTCGGCTCCGGCGAGTTCGACCACGAACACTGGAAGCAGGCCAAGGAGCGCTTCGCGAACCACATCGTCGAAACCTGATTCGACAATATCAGAACATCCATCCGTCGAGATCGTACGGTGATGGCGCCGCCGCGTCCGGTACGCGCCCGTTCACCCCGGGGACATGCGTGATTCATCGGCCGTCCGCCGGAATCTGCGAATAATGTCCATCGTGACGAGGTGGACGGAATGACCCGGTTCTACCACCCGGACCGGATCGACTACGACATGGTGGTGTCGAGCGGTCACGACGGTCGTCGGCTGTGGAGCACGGCGGGGGTCGAGGTGGTCGACCCGTCGGCTCTGGTGACCGAGAGCGGCGGACCGATGGACGGCGACGCCTTCCGCCTGTACGCGGCGGCGGTGGCGCCCCGGCTGCGCGACTTCGCGGAGCGGCTGACCGGAGTGGAGTCCGACGCGGGCTCGACGGCCGGACGGTACGAGAGCTACCAACTGGTGCGCGGCATCATCCGGGACGCCGAGGGCATGATGCTCGCCGAGGTGCGCTGCGACGGCGGCGTCATGGTGCTCGGCGAGCTCGACCCGTCGCTGCGCCGGCAGTTCATCGGGATGATCAACGGCTGGCTGCCGATGACGATCCGCGAGGTGGACCGCTACTCCTACGAGAACGCGCTGGCCTCGCTGGTCAAGGCGCGCCGCGTGGTGGACTCGATGCTGCGCGAGGTCATCGGCATCGCGGCCGGCGGCCCGGATCCGCTGCCCTGGGACAAGGTGGCGGCGGCCGCGGGCACCACCCCGGCCGCGCTCACCTCGTGGTTCAGCGCCCCGGACGAGCTCATCAACTCCTGAGCCGGGCCGCGCCGGACGGCTACTCCTCGATGGCCCCGCCGACCTGCCGCAGGTGGGCCCGGAAGGTGTAGTCAGGGTTCTGACCGCGCCGGAACAGGTACTCGTCGAACCGGGTCTGCTGCCGCAGCGTCTCACCGCTGCGGATCCTCGCGGCCTGCGCGCGCTCGGTCTCGGCGATCCCGCGCGCGGTCCGCAGCACCTCGTCCACCCGGTCGAGGGCGACGAACAGCACCCCGTCCTCGTCCGCGAACACGGCCGAGGACGAGTCGACCAGCCGCGGCCCGACGTGCGCACTGGCCAGCGCCTCCGGCTCGCGCGGATCCACCCGCAGCGGCCCGAAGGGGAAGGCGCCGTAGCTGAACACCGGCACGCCGATCGCCTGCAGGTCGGCGGTGTCGCGGTGCAGCCCCCAGACCACGATCCCGGCCACGCCCGCGGACCGCGCCTCCAGCACCGCGAGATCCCCGATACAGGCCTCGTCGGCACGCCCGCCGTTGTCGATCACCAGCACGTCGCCCGGCTCGGCGGACGCGTAGGCCTCCAGGAAGACGTCCACGCTGCCGTAGTGACGCACCGGCAGAACCCGCCCCGCCACCCGGTTCGCGGGCGTCGCCGGCCGGATCCCGAGCGGCGCGACGTACGCGGGGACGCCGAGGCGGACGCAGGCGTCGGCGATGAGCGGCGTGGACAGCTCGGCGAAGTCGATCGTCATGCCGCGAGCGTAGTACGGCGCCGCGCGAGGCCGCGCGGCGCGAGCTGCTACACACTTGTAGCAGGAAGGACATCCGCAGGTCGGCCACGGAGGCTGGATGACTGGCTAAGCTACCGCCCATGTCCCTCTCAAACTCGCTGACCTCCGTCGAGCACTATGTCGAGGCGATCGCGCTCGGCCTGGTGCAGGGGGTCACGGAGCTGTTCCCGGTGTCCAGCCTCGGGCACGCGGTGCTGCTCCCGGCGTTCATCGGCGGCTCCTGGGCCTCCGACCTCAGCATGACCAACGCGAACTCGCCGTACCTGGCGCTGATCGTGGCCCTGCACGTGGCCACCGCGCTGGCCCTGCTGCTGTTCTTCCGGGACGACTGGGTGCGGGTGTTCCAGGGCCTGATCAGCTCGATCAAGCGCAAGCGGATCCGCACCCCGTACGAGAAGCTGGCCTGGCTGCTGATCTTCAGCACCATCCCGGTCGGGGTCGCGGGCGTGATCCTGGACAAGGTGCTGCGGACCACGCTCGGAAAGCCGGTGTACGCCGGACTGTTCCTGATGATCAACGGCCTGGTGCTCTACCTGGCCGAGCGCGGCCCCGGCAAGGCGCTGAACGCGAAGCAGGCCAAGGGCGGACGGCGCGGCCGCGGCGGCGCCTCCTCCGACACGTCCGTGCGCGAGCTGGACAAGCACGGCCGCGAACTGCCGCCGGACATCGCGAGCGACGTGCGGCTGGCCCGGCTGAGCGTGAAGACCGGCATGATGGTCGGCGCGGCCCAGATCGGCGGCCTGTTCCCGGGCCTGAGCCGCTCCGGATCCACGATCGTCGCGGGCCTGTTCAAGGGGATGAGCCGGGAGGACGCGGCGCGCTTCGCCTTCCTGCTGGCCACGCCGGTCATCCTGCTGGCGGGCCTCTACAAGCTGCCGACGCTGCTGAACTCGCAGTACGCCACGTGGCGCGGACCGGCCCTCGCGGGAGCCGTCGTCGCCTTCTTCGCCTCGTACCTCTCGGTGAAGTTCCTGGTGCGCTACTTCGAGAACAAGTCGCTGGTGCCGTTCGCGATCTACTGCGGCGTCGTCGGCCTGGTGTCAGTGGTCTACTTCGCCTGAGTAAGCTGCGGTCCGTGGACGTCGAATCCTTCTGGACCCTGATCGAGGACAGCCGCGCGCACGCCCCGGGACACGCGGCGCGCGGCACGTATCTCCGCGAACGGCTGATCGACCTGCCGCCCGCGGAGATCGTCGACTTCCAGGCGCTGGTCACGACCATGCTCGTGCGCGCAGACCGCTGGGACCTGTGGGCGTCCGCGGCGCGCATCCTCGGCGGCTTCTGCTCGGACGACGGCTTCGAGTACTTCCGCCTCTGGCTCATCGGCTGCGGCCGCACCGTGTACACCCAGGCCGTCGCGTGGCCCGACTCGCTCGCCGACGCACCCGAGGTCCGCTCCCTCGTCGGCCGCCCCAGCAGCGCGTGGGACGACGAGTACCCCAACTGGGAATCGCTCGCGTACATCGCGGAGGAGGCGTACGCGGAACTGTTCGGCGAGGACGCCGCCGACGACTTCGAGGACGCCGTGAACGGCGCCCTCCCACCCGAACCGATGCCCGACTACCTGGCAGAGAAGCAGTGGAGCGCCCGCGACGAGGAGGCGGCCACGGCCCGGATCCCCAAGCTCGCCAAGGCCTTCCCGCTCAGCTGAATATTCGGTCGACAGCCCCGCGGGTGGCCCGGGATAGTCGGCTCCCATGCGCCAAGACGAGAACGAAGTGTTCTGGGACGACGAGGCCGCCGCGAACTACGACACCCCCGAGAGCGGCATGTTCGCGCCCGAGGTGCTCGGCCCGGCCGTGGACCGGCTCGCCGAACTCGCCGGGGACGGCGCGGCACTGGAGTTCGCGATCGGCACCGGACGCGTCGGCATCCCGCTGCGCAGACGCGGCGTGCCCGTCGCCGGGATCGAACTGTCCCGACCGATGGTCAAGCAGCTGCGCACGAAGGCGGACGAGGCGGAGATCCCGGTCGTGGTCGGCGACATGATCACCGAGACCGCGCCGGGCGTCGGCACGTACCGGCTCGCCTACCTCGTCTTCAACACGATCTCCAACCTGCTCACCCAGGCCGAGCAGGTCGCCTGCTTCCGCAACGCCGCGCGGCACCTCGCCCCCGGCGGCCGCTTCGTCATCGAACTCTGGGTCCCCGAGCTGCGCAAACTCCCGCCCGGCGCGCCCGCCACCGTCTGGGGCGCCGAGCCCGGCTACGTCGGCATCGACACGTACGACGTGCTCAACCAGCACGTCGTCTCGCACCACTTCCACTTCCAGCCGGACGACGACGAGCACGAGGCCAAGCTGTTCCGCAGCCCGCACCGCTACATCTGGCCCGCCGAACTCGACCTGATGGCCCAACTAGCGGGCTTCGAGCTCGAATCCCGGCACGCCGACTGGCAGGGCGCCGAGTTCACCGCAGACTCCCGCTCCCACGTCTCCGTCTACCGCCTGCCCGCCGCGTAGCAACCGTGCCCACCGCGCGGCACGTCCCGAGATACATGCTGGTCTGGATCAACGGCCCCTTCGGCGGCGGCAAGACCGCGACCGCCTACGAACTCGAACGCCGGCTGCCCGGCAGCGTCGTCTGCGACCCCGAACACAGGCTTCGGCCTGCACAGAACCCTGCCACCCTCCCTCCGCGCCGACTTCCAGGACCTCCCCGCCTGGCGCAACGGCGTACACGAGGTCCTCTCCCTGGCGGCCCGGAACCACCCCGGCCCCATCCTCGTCCCCATGACCCTCACCAACCCCGACTACTTCGCCGAGACGGTGGGCAGACTCCGCGCCGACGGCCACGACGTGCGCCACTTCTGCCTGCTGGCCGAGCGCCCCACCGTCCTAGCCCGCCTCAAGCGCCGCGGCCTCGGCTTCGGCCTCAAGCACGAGCAGTGGGCCCTCGATCGCCTCGACGACTGCCTCACCAGCCTGCGCGCCGACGTCTTCGCCACCCACCTGCACACCGACGACCGCTCCGTGGCCCAGGTCGCCGACACCATCGCCGAGCACTGCGGCCTGCCCGACGTCATCCCCAACACCGACGGCCCCCTGCGCGCCCGCTGGCGGCTCTACCGCACCTCCGTCCGCCACCTGAGAGCGGACTGACCCCCGAGAAGGAACAGGACGGCCACCGCCATGGATCTGGATCTCGACGCCATCGACACCTTCCACACCGCCGCCGCGGGCCGCGGACTCTCCAGCCGCCTGCACGCAGAGGCGTTCGGCGAGGAATACCCGACCGAGGTGGACCCCTCCAGCAGTTGCACGTGGACGGTGCTAGGCGAGATGATCCGGCGCCTGAGGCTGCGGCCGAACGACCTGCTGGTCGACCTGGGCTGCGGACGCGGCGGAACAGGACTCTGGCTGGCCCGCGCCCTCTCCGCCCGCCTGGTAGGCGTCGACATCTCCCCCAAGGCAGTAGAGCTGGCGACCGCCCGCATCCCCGAATTCCTCCCAACCCACGCCGCCGCCACACCCGCCTCCGCCTCCGCACCCGCCCGCGCCCGCTTCCAGGTAGGCACCTTCGCCGACACCGGCCTACCCGACCACTGCGCCGACGGCGTAGTCGTCATGGACGCACTCTCCTTCGGCCCCGACCGCGACGCCTCCCTCCGCGAGATCCGCCGCATCCTCAAACCCGGCGCCCGCGCCGTCTTCACCGGCGGCCGCAACCTCCCCGGCCACCCCCGCTACACCCCCGACCGCCCCACCTGGGACGACCGCATCGCCACCGCCGGCCTGCACCTGGAGGCGAAAATCCCCCGCCCCGAAGAGCACGGCCTCTGGGACCGCCTCAACGACCTCTGGGAAGCCCACGAACCCGCCCTCCGCCAAGAAGACGGCGACGCCGCCACCGACGCCAAACTCACCGAAGCCCGCACCCACCGCCCCGCCCGCCCCCACCGCGAAACCTTCATCTTCACCGCCCGCGCCTGAGCCCTGAAGTCCGCCCCAGTCCGCTCCCGCAGCCCGCCGACACACGCCAACCCGAACGCAAGCCACGCGCCGATTCATCACCACAGTCCCGAAGCGGCGATATTCCGCGTCGCCGAAGCTGGCCCCGCAGGCCGCCGGCGCAAGCGAGCCCGAGCGCAAGCCACGCGCTGGTTTGTTGCCACCGTCGCGGAGCGGCGATTTTTGCTTCGCCAAGCCACAGCACGCCAGCGCACCCCAAACCCAACGCAAACCGGACGCCCGCTCTATCGCCGCCGTAGCTGAGCGGCGATTTTTTACATCACCAAACACCCCAAGCTGTTCCGCAGGCCGCCAGCGCACGCCGAACCGAGCGCGAGTCGGGCGCTGGTTTATCGCCACTGTCGCGGAGCGGCGATTTTTGCTTCGGCGAACTACGGGCCGCCAGCGTGGATCGGGGCTTCATCGTCGTGCCGTAGTCGGGAGTGCGCTACTCCCCTTCGGTGCGGCCCTTGCCTTCGGCGAGTCTGCGGATGGCGCCTAGGGGGATGTGCAGCCAGGTGGGGCGGTTGGCGGACTCGTAGACGGCTTCGTAGACGGCCTTGTCGATCTCGTAGCACTTGAGCAGGGTGTCCTGCTCGCGGGGGTCGTGGCCGTTGATGGCGGCGTAGCCCTTGCAGAAGGAGCTGAAGTTGCGGTCGGCCCAGGCTTGGGCGGCTTCGGGGTCGCCGCCTAGGTGATGGGCGGCGTAGTCGAAGGACCTGGCCATGCCTGCCACGTCCTTGACGGCGGGGTGCATGGCGCGGCGTTCTTCGAGGGAGCGGCTGGGCTCGCCCTCGAAGTCGAGCAGGACCCAGCCGTTGACGGTGCGCATGACCTGGCCCAGGTGGAAGTCGCCGTGCACGCGCTGGGTGGGGATGGGCGTGTCGATCCGGCCCATCTTCTCCAGTATCCGGCTCAGCGCGGGCACGTACGGCTCGAGTTCGCGCACGCGGCCCGCGGCGTGGTGCAGGTGGTCGATCATCCCCTGGGCCACGCGCTCGAGCTCCTCGGGCTCCATCCGGCCGGTGGGGAGCATCGTGGCCAGGTCGTGGTGCACCCGCGCGGTGGCCTTGCCGAGACGCCTGGCCTCGGGGCCGAAGTCGCCGCCGGCGGCCTTGGGGCTGGTGCCGGCGGGCTGCGCGTAGAGGTCGCGCACGCTGGTCTGGGCGAGCAGCCAGCCGTCGGTGGCGGTGGGCAGGAACTCGGCGACCATGGCCACGGTGATGGGCTCGGGGCCGCCGTAGTCGCCGTAGCGTGGGCGGCCGTTCTCGTCGTCGTCGGCGGCGTCGGCCTGGTCCGGGTCTGTGCGGCGGGGGGACGGGGCGGGGCGGGCGGCGGGCTGGAGGGCGTCGAGGTCTAGGGTCAGGTCGATCCAGCCGACGGGCTGCGGGATGTTGCGGCTGCCGGAGTCGGCCAGGGCCAGGGAGAGCTCCAGGTCCGGGTTCACGCCGGAGACGGCGCGGCGCAGGAACTTCGCGATCAGCTTGTCGCCGTAGACCACCGACGTGTTCGACTGCTCGCCGGTGAGCACCAGGGACCTGAGACTTTCGTCGATCCGGCGGCCGGGCAGCAGGTGGAAGCGCAGCGGGCCGATCGCCTCGCTCGCGGCCAGCCGCTCCAGCAGCCAGCCCGCGAGCTCCGGATCGTGCAACGCGTCGTAGCACCGCCAGTCGGCCCCGCGGTCGTCCGCCACGGAGCCGATCTCGACGTGCGCGAGCCGGTCCGGCAGCTCGCGCCGGGCGCCCAGGAAGAGCTGGTAGCGCTCCGGATCCCGGCCGTCGGGGCGCACCTCCACCACGATCATGGCGAGGCCGGGATCACGGTCGGGCAGCAGGTCCAGTCGCGCCAGCACCTTGACCCCGGTCTCGGTGTCGATGCGCGCGCCCTTGCCGCCGTACCAGCGTTGGCGGGGGAGCCAGTCGGCCAGCAGCCTGGCCAGCCTGGCGTCGAGCCCGCTCGCCGGCGCGAGGTGCACGTGGTCGACAATCGAGGTCATGGTCAGCGACTCCCTTTCTGCCCAAGGGGGCGCGTACGCCGGCGCCGCAGGAGCGGCGCCCGTTCAGCTTCCCTATTACCCGCTAGGGACGCTGCAACCTGAACCAGTAGAACCCGTAACCTCCGAGGGTCAAAAGATAAGGCAACTCACCGATCTTCGGGAACCGGACACCGCCGAGCAATTCGACCGGTTCGATGTTCTGGTATTCGCGCAGGTCGAGCTCGGTCGGCTGCGGGAAGCGGCTGAAGTTCATCACACAAAGCACCAGGTCGTCCTGCGAGGGATCGGTCCCGCGCAGCTCCCGCATGAAGGCGAAGACGGAGGGGTTGGTGGACCCCAGCTCGGTGTACGTGCCTAGCCCGAATGCCGGATTCTGCCTGCGGACCTCGATCATCCGCTTGGTCCAGTGCAGCAGCGAGGAGGAGTTCCTGGTCGCCGCCTCGACGTTGGTGGACTGGAAGCCGAAGACCGGGTCCATGATCGCGGGCAGGTAGAGCCGGCCGGGGTCGCACTGGCTGAATCCGGCGTTTCGGTCCGGGGTCCACTGCATCGGGGTGCGCACGCCGTCGCGGTCGCCGAGCCAGATGTTGTCGCCCATCCCGATCTCGTCGCCGTAGTACAGGACGGGGCTGCCGGGCAGGGACAGCAGCAGCGCGTTGAACAGCTCGATCTGGCGGCGGTCGTTGTCCAGCAGCGGGGCCAGCCGGCGCCGGATGCCGACGTTGGCCTTCATCCGCGGGTCCTTGGCGTACTCCGCGTACATGTAGTCGCGCTCTTCGTCCGTGACCATCTCGAGGGTGAGCTCGTCGTGGTTGCGCAGGAAGATGCCCCACTGGGCGTTGTCCGGGATCGCCGGGGTCTGCGCCAGGATCTCGGAGACCGGGTAGCGGGACTCGCGGCGCACGGCCATGAAGATGCGCGGCATGACCGGGAAGTGGAAGGCCATGTGGCACTCGTCGCCGCCCGCGGCCGGGTCGCCGAAGTAGTCGACCACGTCGCTGGGCCACTGGTTGGCCTCGGCCAGCAGCACCCGGTCCGGGTACTCGGAGTCGACCATCTTGCGCACCCGCTTGAGGAACGCGTGCGTCTCCGGCAGGTTCTCGCAGTTGGTGCCCTCGCGCTGGTAGAGGTACGGGACCGCGTCGAGCCGGAAGCCGTCGATGCCGAGGTCCAGCCAGAACCGCAGCGCGGCGAGGATCTCCTCCTGCACCCGCGGGTTCTCGTAGTTCAGGTCCGGCTGGTGCGAGAAGAACCGGTGCCAGAAGTACTGCTTGCGGACCGGGTCGAAGGTCCAGTTGGACGTCTCGGTGTCGACGAAGATGATCCGGGCGTCGCTGAACTGCTTGTCGTCGTCGGCCCACGTGTAGTAGTCCCCGTACGGCCCTTCCGGGTCGCTGCGCGAGGCCTGGAACCACGGATGCTGGTCGCTCGTGTGGTTCATCACGAAGTCGATGATCACCCGGATCCCGCGCAGGTGGGCCTGTTCGACGAACTCCACGAAGTCGCCCAGGTCGCCGAACTCGGGCAGCACGTCGGTGTAGTGGGCCACGTCGTAGCCGCCGTCGCGCAGCGGGGACTTGAAGAACGGGGGGAGCCAGATGCAGTCGATGCCCAACCACTGGAGGTAGTCGAGGCGCGAGGTCAGGCCCTTCAAATCGCCGATGCCGTCGCCGTTGGCGTCCTGGAAGGAGCGCACCAGTACTTCGTAGAAGACGGCGCGCTTGAACCAATCCGGGTCGCGCTCGCTCTTGGGCAGGTCGAGCGGGCTGTCGGAGACGGGCTCGTTGACGATCACGGTCACTCCTTGGCTTCAGGAGGAGCACTCTGCGGTGCCAGGTGGATGAGCACCCCTCACCGCTGCCCGAGTCATCGCCGGACGGTCAGCAGGTGTGCGGGGTTCTCGTGAGGGTCGAGTCGGATGTAGTTGTCCCGTCCCCAGTGGAAGGTGCCGCCGCCGAGCTCGTCGTGCACGACGAGGCGGTCCGTCCAGCCGAGGCCGAGTGCGGGAAGGTCGAGGTGGACCGTGGCCTCCCGCGTGCTGTGCGGGTCCAGGTTGACGACCGTGATCACCGTGTCGCCGTCCTGATCCCGCTTGGAGTAGCACAGCACAGCATCGTTGTCCGTGTGGTGGAAATGCAGATTCCGCAACCCTTGTAGGGCACGATGGTTACGTCGGAGGGTGTTGAGTCTGGTCAGCAGCGGGGCGAGTGATCTGCCCTCCGCCTCGGCGGCGGCCCAGTCGCGAGGCCTCAGCTGGTACTTCTCCGAGTCCAGGTACTCCTCGCTGCCCGGGGCCGCGGGCAGGTTCTCGCACAGTTCGTATCCAGAGTAAACCCCCCACGTCGGTGCGAGTGTCGCGGCGAGGATAGCGCGGATCTCGAACGCCGGACGACCGCCGTGCTGGAGGTAGGCGTGCAGGATGTCCGGGGTGTTGACGAAGAAGTTCGGGCGCAGGAACGGGGCCGACTCGGTGGACAGCTCCCGCAGGTAGTCCTGGAGTTCGTCCTTGCCGGTGCGCCAGGTGAAGTACGTGTACGACTGGTGGAAGCCGATCGCCGCGAGGGTGTGCATCATCGCCGGACGGGTGAACGCCTCGGCCAGGAACAGCACGTCCGGGTCGGTCCGGTGGATCCGGTCCAGCAGCACCTCCCAGAACGCGACCGGCTTGGTGTGCGGGTTGTCGACCCGGAAGATCCGGACGCCGTGCTCCATCCAGTGCCGCAGCACCCGCTCGCACTCCTCGAGCAGGCCGGCCAGGTCGGTGTCGAAGTGGATCGGGTAGATGTCCTGGTACTTCTTCGGCGGGTTCTCGGCGTACGCGATGGTGCCGTCGGAGCGGTGCCGGAACCAGTCCGGGTGCTTCTCCACCCACGGGTGGTCCGGCGAGCACTGCAGCGCGAAGTCGAGGGCGATCTCCATGCCGAGCTCGGCGGCGCGTTCGACGAAGTGGTCGAAGTCCTTGATCGTGCCGAGCTCCGGGTGGACCGCGTCGTGGCCGCCCTCCGGGGAGCCGATGCCCCAGGGCGAGCCCGGGTCGTACTCGCCGGGGGTCAGCGAGTTGTTCGCGCCCTTCCGGAACGAGGTGCCGATCGGGTGGATCGGCGGCAGGTAGACCACGTCGAAGCCCATGGCGGCCACGGCGGGCAGCCGCTCGGCGGCGGTGCGCAGGGTGCCGGAGCGCGGCGGGCGCAGGCCGAGCGGGTCGACGCGGGCACCCTCGGAGCGCGGGAAGAACTCGTACCAGGACCCGTACAGCGCCCGCTCCCGGTCCACCCGCAGCGGCAGCCGCTCGCCCGCGGTGACGTGCTCGCGCACCGGCCGCACGGCCAGCGCCTCGTGCACCTCGTACCGGTCGGCCAGCGCCAGCCGGGCCTCCGGGCTCGCCTCCTGGTCGCGCAGCTGCTCGGCGGTCTCCAGCAGCAGTTCCCGGCCGGGGTACTCGACCTCCTGCCCGGGGGTGACCGGCACCACGGTCTCGGCCGCGGCGGCGCGCTCGAGCAGGGCGGCGCCGTCCGCGAAGACCACCTCGACGTCCTGGCCGGCCGGGATCTTGGCGCGGGCCACGTGGTACCAGGTGGCCACCGGGTCGTCCCAGGCCTCGACGTGGAAGGTCCACTCGCCGGGCCGGTCGGCCTGCACCCAGGCCTCGTACCGGTCGGTGCCGGGCACGGTCTCGCGCATCCGGTGCCAGCCGTCGGGCCGGCCCTCGGGGTCGGTGAGCACGACGTTCGCGGCGACGGCGTCGTGGCCCTCGCGGAAGACGGTGGCGGAGACGGGGAACAGTTCGCCGGGGACGGCCTTGGCCGGGCGGGCGCCGTCGAGGACTCGAGGCTGGACGTCGAGCAGCGGGATGCGTCCGATCACACTTCTATTCCTATCCGAATCCGGCCGCCCGTACTACCGCTCACGGCCGAACGTCTGGTGACTTCGTGAAAAGCCGGCACACCGAATGGCTCTCGCATGTTGGGCGGTCGCTGTACGTGCGGGCGTGGCTGCGGCTAGGCTCGATCAGCATGAAGGCGATCCGGCGCCTGACGGTGCGCACAGTCCTGCCCGAACCCCTCTCCGCTTTGACCGAGCTGGCGATGAACCTGCGCTGGTCCTGGCACGAGCCGACGAGGGCGCTGTTCGAGGCGATCGATCCCGAGCAGTGGGATCAGGCCCATCACGACCCCGTCCAGCTGCTCGGCTCGGTGCGTACCGAGCGGTTCGCGCAGCTGGCCGCAGACGAGCACTTCACCGCCCGGGTCGCGGCGGCCGCGGAGGACCTGCGCGATTATCTGACCAAGCCCAAGTGGTATCAGACGCTTGAGAACCCGCCGCAGGCGATCGCGTACTTCTCCCCCGAGTACGGCATCACCGCGGTGCTCCCGCAGTACTCCGGCGGCCTCGGCATCCTGGCCGGCGACCACCTGAAGGCGGCCTCCGACCTGGGCGTCCCGATCATCGGCGTGGGCCTGCTGTACAAGCGCGGCTACTTCCGGCAGTCGCTGTCCAGGGACGGCTGGCAGCTGGAGACCTATCCGCTGCTGGACCCGGACAACCTGCCGCTGACCAAGCTGCGGGACGCGGACGGCGCGGCGGTGCGGGTCACGATCGGGCTGCCCGAGCTGCGCGAGCTGGTGGCGCAGGTCTGGCTGGCCAAGGTCGGCCGGGTGCCGCTGCTGCTGCTCGACACGGACATCGAGGAGAACGCGGACGGCGGCCGGGACGTGACCGACCGGCTCTACGGCGGCTCGCCCGAGCACCGGCTGCACCAGGAGATGCTGCTCGGCATCGGTGGCATCCGGGCGGTGCGCGCCTACTGCGCGATCAGCGGCCTGCCCGCGCCCGAGGTCTTCCACACGAACGAGGGGCACGCCGGGTTCCTCGGCGTGGAGCGGATCCGCGAACTGGTCGAGGACCACGGCCTGGACTTCGACGAGGCGCTGGCCGCGGTGCGCGCCGGGACGCTGTTCACCACGCACACCCCGGTGCCCGCGGGCATCGACCGCTTCGCGAAGGACCTGATCGCCGAGCACTTCGGCGGCGAGAACGGCAATCCGGGCGTGCCGGTGCAGCGGGTGCTGGCGCTGGGCGCCGAGACCTACCCGGGCGGCGACCCGGGCACCTTCAACATGGCCGTGATGGGCCTGCGGCTGGCGCAGCGGGCCAACGGCGTGTCGCTGCTGCACGGCGAGGTCTCCCGGGAGATGTTCGGCGGGCTGTGGCCGGGCTTCGACGCGCCGGAGGTGCCGATCACCTCGATCACCAACGGCGTGCACGCGATGACCTGGGTGCATCCGCTGGTCACCGAGCTGATCGAGCGCGAGCTCGGCCCGGACGCGATGCGCGCGCCGTTCGAGGCGGTCGGCCGGATCCCGGACAAGACGATCTGGGAGATCCGCACCCGGCTGCGCGCCGAGCTGGTCGAGGAGGCCCGCCGGCGGGTGCAGGAGTCCTGGATCGCGCGCGGCGCCTCCGCCGCCGAGCTGGGCTGGACCGGCGCGCTGCTCGACCCGAACGCGCTGACCATCGGCTTCGCCCGGCGGGTGCCCTCCTACAAGCGGCTGACCCTGATGCTGCGGGACCGGGAGCGGCTGATCCGGCTGCTGACCAACCCGGACCGGCCGGTGCAGCTGGTCATCGCGGGCAAGGCGCACCCAGCGGACGACGGCGGCAAGCGGCTGGTGCAGGAGCTGGTGCGGTTCGCCGACGACCCGCGGGTGCGCCACCGGATCGCCTTCCTGCCGAACTACGACATGGAGATGGCGCAGACCCTGCTGCCCGGCTGCGACGTGTGGCTGAACAACCCGCTGCGGCCGCTGGAGGCCTGCGGCACCTCGGGCATGAAGTCGGCGCTGAACGGCGGCCTGAACCTGTCCATCAAGGACGGCTGGTGGGACGAGTGGTTCGACGGCGAGAACGGCTGGGCGATCCCGACCGCGGACGGCGTGGAGGACCCGGACCGGCGTGACGAGCTCGAGGCCGCGGCGCTCTACGACCTGATCGAGAACTCGGTGGCCCGGCGCTTCTACGACCGGGACGCCGCCGGGCTGCCGACCCGCTGGATCGAGATGGTGCGGCACACGCTGACCAGCCTCGGCCCGAAGGTGCTGGCCGGGCGGATGGTGCAGGACTACGTGCAGCGGCTGTACGAGCCCGCCGCGCGCTCCAGCCGCGCCGCGTCCGCCGAGGACTACGCGGGCTCGCGCGAGCTGGCCGCGTGGACGACGAAGGTCCGCGAGGTCTGGTCGCAGGTCGCGATCGAGCACGTGGACGCGGAGCCGGACGGCGAGGGCGTCGGCCCGGCGCGCCGGCCCCGGCTCGGCGGCGGGCTGCGGATCAGGGCGCTGGTGCAGATCGGCGAGCTGGCCCCGGACGAGGTGCAGGTGCAGGCCGTGTTCGGCCGGGTGGACGAGGACGACCAGCTGCGCTCCGCCTCGATCGCGACGCTCGAGCACCTCGGCGTGGACGAGATCGGCCGCAACCGCTACGAGGGCGTGATCGGCCTCGACCAGTCCGGTCCGTTCGGCTACACCGTGCGCGCCGTGCCGACGCACCGGCTGCTGTCGTCCTCGGCCGAACTGGGCCTGGCGACGCTGCCGTACTCCGGCTGACGCGCGCTCAGATCAGTTCGTGATCCCCAGGGTGAACCAGACGGTCTTGCCCTGGGGATGCGAGCGCACTCCCCAGTCCGTCGAGAGCTCGTCGACCAGGTGCAGGCCGCGGCCGCCCTCGTCGCCGACCTGGACGTTGCGCAGCCGGGGCACGGTCGGGTTGCCGTCGGAGACCTCGACCATGACGCTCTCGGCGTCCCGGGTCATCCGCAGCCCGAACGGCGCGATCCCGTAGCGCAGGGCGTTCGTCACCAGCTCGCTGACCAGCAGTTCGACCACGTCGGCGAGCCCCTGCAGGCCCCAGGCGAGCAGCCGGTCGCGGATCAGGTCCCTGGCTTGGGCGACGGCGGTGGGCCGGGCGGTCAGGGTCCACGCGGCGGCCTCGGCTTCGGGCAGCCGGCCGAGCTTGGCCAGCACGAGCGTGGCGTCGCCGGTGTGCTCGCCGTTCCCGAGCATCACGCTGCTGATGTGCTCGCAGGTCTGGTCCAGCTGCTCGCCGGGCACGTCCTCGGCCTTGTCGAGCAGCCGCCCGAGTTCGGCGATCGCGCCGTCCGCGTCCTCGCCGAGCGCGTGGCCGAGCAGTCCGTCCGTGTAGAGCGCGAGCAGCGAGCCGGGCGGGATCGTGTACTGCCGCTCCTCGAACCGCGCGCCGCCGACGCCGAGCGGCGGGCCGACCGGCAGCGCGACGCGGTACGCCGGGTCGTAGGGCGTACGCAGCAGCGGGGGCAGGTGGCCGGCCGAGGCGAACACGGCGGTGCCGTCGGACAGGTCGCAGCTGACGTAGACACAGGTGCTGGTGAACTCGTCGCCGAGCGATTCGGCGAGCACGTCGAGCCGGTGCAGCACCTGCGCCGGGCTGAGATCGAGCTGCGTCAGCACCCTCGTAGCGCTCCGGAACTGGTCGGCTACCGAGGGTGGTACCGGCAGGTCGCCGCCGAGCACGTCGCCCACCACCAGCACGAGGCGATTTCCGGGCAGCCGCAGCGAATCCGACCAGTCGCCACCCTCCGCCCCGGTCAGACCGGTGCGGCGCCGGTACGCGACGCGTACTCCGGCCACCTCGGGTACCGAGGAGGTACTGGGCATAGGGGCGGATCCTGGGGTCGTTCGGGACGTGCCTTACACCTGGTTCATCCCCAGAGACAACCCGTTTAATAGGACTTTCCCCGTGAGTTACGCCACCCGGGTCCCGGATTTCGCCTCAGCGTCGAGAACATCGAGGATCACGTAGTCCCCCTGCAGCCACGGCAGCTCGCGCACCTCGGGCGTCCCGGCGGTCAGCCAGCGCAGCTCGTCGTGGCTCTCGATCGGCTCCGGCTCCCCGGCCAGCAGCTCGGCCCGGTACGTGCGCACCAGGTAGCGGCCGTTCGGCGAGACGTACTCCGGCCCGACCGGGTCGCCCACCGCGATCTCCACGCCGAGCTCCTCGCGGCACTCCCGGATCAGCGCCGCCACGTCGTCCTCGCCCTCCTCGGCCTTGCCGCCGGGGAACTCCCACAGGCCGCGCAGCGCCTCGGGCTCGGTCCGGCGGGCGGCGAGGAAGCGGCCGTCGCGCTCGATCACGGCGGCGACGACGGGGATGAGGCGCTCGGGCGCGGGCTGCGGCGTGGTCATGCGCTCCATGGTGCCAGGCTCCGCGCCCGAACCGGTTACAGCTCGCGAGTTGCGGGGGGCTTCATGGGGGCGGAGATACTGGGGTTCATGCCCAGCATGCACGCCTACGACGCGGAACTCGCCGACCTGATCTTCGACTACATGCGCGAGCGGCTCCAGCTCGACCCGGTCCCGCTGGACCACCCGGGCCGCAAGGACAAGCTGGACTCGGTGCTGGCCGGGCTGATCGGCCCGGAGGGGCACGACCCGCACAAGGTGCTGTCCGTCTACGACGACCACCTGTCCCAGGCGGTGATCTCCTGCGACAGCCCGCGCTTTTTGTCCTTCATCCCGGCCGCGCCGACGAAGGCCGCGCTGCTGTTCGACATGGTCGTGTCCTGCGCCTCGCTGCAGGGCATCTCTTGGCTGGAGGCCTCCGGCGCGATCGCCGCGGAGAACCAGGTGCTGCGGCTGATCGCGGACTTCGCCGGGATGGGCCCGCACGCCGGCGGCTGCTTCGTCACCGGCGGCTCGGCGGGCAACCTGTCCGCGCTGGTGGTGGCGCGCGACGTGGCCCGCCAGCGGCTCGGTCTCGGCCCCTACGACCGGGTGCGGATCGCGGTCAGCGACCAGGCGCACTCGTCCATCGGCAACACGCTGCGGATCATCGGCGTCGAGCCCCTCGTCGTGCCGAGCGACGACCACCGGCTGACCGGGGCCAAGCTGCGCGCCACCCTCGCGGCCGACGACAGCGGGATCCCGGTGATCGGCGTCGTGGCCACGGCCGGAACGACCAACGCGGGCATCATCGACGACCTCCAGGGTGTGTCCGAGGTGGCCCGCGAGCACGACCTCTGGTTCCACGTCGACGGCGCGTACGGCGGCGCGGGCCTGTTCGCCCCCAGCGTGCGTCGCCGCTACGACGGCATCGAGCACGCCGACTCGTTCGTCGTGGACCCGCACAAGTGGCTGTTCGCGCCCTTCGACTGCGCCGCGCTCGTGTACAAGAACCCGAAGCTGGCCAAGGCGGTGCACACCCAGGACGCGTCGTACCTCGACGTGATCCACATGGACACCCCGGACGAGTGGAACCCGACCGACTACGCCTACCACCTGACCCGGCGCGCCCGCGGCCTGCCGCTCTGGTTCTCGCTGGCCGTGCACGGCACCGACGCGTACGCCGAGGCGGTCGAGACGGCCCTCACCCTGGCCAAGGAGTCCGCGGAGCTGATCCGCCGCCACCCCGAGCTCGAGCTGATCCGCGAGCCGGAGCTGTCCTCGGTGCTGTTCCGCCGCAGGGGCTGGAGCGCCGAGGACTACCAGGCCTGGTCCGACCGCCTGCTGGCCGGCCAAATCGCCTTCGTCACCCCGACCGGCTGGGAGGGCGAGACCGTCGCCCGCTTCGCCTTCCTGCACCCGGGCACCACGCTCGCCGTCGTCGAGGAGATCCTGGCGACGATGGCATAGCGGGGTGACGGGCCGTCAGGCGGACTCGACGAGCTCGCGGGCCGCGGCGTCGTACGCGGCGGCCAGTTCCGCGTCGATCGCGGCCCACTCGCCCTCGGAGACCTTCAGCACCCCGGGCAGCTGCGGACGCGCGGCGATCAGCGAGCCGCGCAGGTGGTTGGCCGGGTGGCTGCGGTCGGTGCGGGTGTTGCGCAGCCGGTCCACGACGGCCCGGCGCTGCCGCTCGGTCTCCGGGATGGAGTCCATGTACTCGACCATCCGCCCCCACAGGCCGTCCGCAGCGGCGGCCCGCTGTGCCCGCGGCTTGTTCTTCGAGGCGACGACGAAGTTCCCGGCGGGCTCGGACAGCGCCAGGGTGGCCATCAGCCCGGTCGCCGCCTCGCTTCCGGCGAGCCGTGCGCCGAGTTCGTCCGCGAGGTATTCGGCGCGCTGGCCGCAGTAGAGGTCGAGCCGGGTCAGCAGCGCGCGGCAGCCGAGCGCGATCGCGAAGAACGGCAGGAAGACGAGCCCCATCAGGAGCGGGGCGAGCAGCGCGCCGAGCCCGCCGGCGCCCGCGCGTCGGCCGCTGGCGCGCGCGGTCCGCTTGGCGGTGCTGCTCTCGAAGTTCGTCTGCCGCGGGTCGAGCAGCTTCGTCCACGCGTCGAGCGAGCGGCGGGCGGTGGAGGCCCACAGTCCGTGCGTCGTGTCGCCGTTGATCTGGTGCGCGAGTTCGTGCCCCAGCAAGGCGATCCGCTCCTGGCCGCCGAGCACCGTCCACAGCGGCATGCCGAGCAGCAGGTAAGAACGCTGACGCAGCCCGGAGCGGCCGGTCGAGGCGTTGAACTCCGCGTCGAAGCGGATCTGCGCGGGCACCGGGCAGCCGAGCTCGGCCGCGCACCGGTCCAGCAGCTCGTAGAACCTCGGCGCCGTCTCCCGGTCGAGGTTCCTGCTCGGGTCCAGATACCGCCGCGGCGGGCGCGGACGGACGACCGCGAACGTGAGCAGGCAGAAGCCCAACAGGACGTACGACCAGACCGCGCCGCCGGTCTCGACCACGAGCAGGATCGGCAGCACCAGCACCGCGAGCGTGATCAGGTGCACGACGCCGGACAGCAGGGTCACGTACACGCCGGTGACGCTCGTCGGGCGCAGGCTGCCCGCGGTGCGCAGGGATTCGAACAGCCGCCGCGAACGCTCGTACTCGCGCTCGGCGCCGCGCTGCTCGCGCTTGCCGAGTTCCGGAGGCTTCGGGTCCGCGCCGTGACCGCATTCCGTGCACCACTGGATGAACCGCGGATCAAGCCGCGCCCGCGCACCGCATTTCGGACAGGCGTAATCGCGCAGCTCTGTGCCGTCCGGCATCGGGGTCCCCTCCCTGGATCCGCACCGGCGTGCGGAAAAGGATCCATGGATAGCACGCCGCCACCAGCGTGGCAAGGCCCTGGCATGCTCCGGGGCGGCGCGCGACTTGCGCGGTGTGCGCCGGGTCGATTCAATGGGCCCCGAATCTTTGTCGTGGGTTGGGGATCTCATGGAAGCATTGACCGCTCAGGATCCGGCCCGGATAGGACCGTTCCGTCTCGTCGCGCGGCTCGGCCGGGGCGGGATGGGCCGGGTCTACCTGGGGCGCGACGAGGGCTCGGGGCGGCACGCGGCGGTCAAGACGATCCACGGGGAACTGGCGGCCGATCCGGAGTTCCGCACCCGGTTCACGCAGGAGGTCAACGCGGCGCTGCGGGTGCGCGACGAGTACATCGCCGAGGTGGTGCTCGCCGATCCGGCCGCGGCGGTGCCGTGGCTGGCCACCGCGTACGTGCCGGGGATCTCGGTCGAGGACGCGGTGCGCAAGTACGGCCCGATGCCCGCCGACTCGGTGCGCATGCTCGGGGTCTGCGTCTCCCGCGCGGTGGCCGCGATCCACGCCGTGGGCCTGGTGCACCGGGACCTGAAGCCGGGCAATGTGCTGCTGACCGCGCAGGGCCCGAAGGTGATCGACTTCGGCATCGCGCGCGGCGTCGGCGACGAGGGGCTGACGAAGACCGGCATGGTCGCCGGATCGCCGCCGTACATGGCGCCGGAGCAGCTGGTCACCGGCGAGTTCGGCCCGGCCTCGGACGTGTTCTCGCTCGGTTCGATCCTGCATTACGCGGCGACGGCGACCGGTCCCTACGGCCGCGGCGGCGCGCAGGAGCTGTACGCGCGGGCGATCGCCGTCGGCCCGACCGTGGCGCCGGACCTGCCGACCGCGATCGCCGTCCCGGTCTCCCGCGCGCTGGCGAAGGAACCGGGCGCCCGTCCGTCCGCCGCCGAACTGGTGACGGAGTTCGAGCAGGAGCAGGGCGAGAAGCCGACGCCGGGCTGGTTGCCGAGCAACGTGACGCAGGAGATCCTGACGCAGGCCACCGAAGCGCTCAGCACCGCGTCGGCCGCCTACAACACGCTGCCGCCGCCGTCCTCCGGGCCGCAGGACCAGCGCCCCGCGTTCGCGCCGCCAGGTTTGGCACATGCACAGCCGCAGTCCGGGCCGCCGTCGCACCCCTCGAACCCGCGGAACCCGGCGTTCGGGCCGCCGCCGGTCGGCTCGAATCCGCACAACCAGTTCGGCCCGCCGTCGAACCCGCAGAACCCGGTCTTCGCGCCGCCGAGCTCGCAGCCGAACCGGCCGTTCGGCCCGCCGCAGCAGATGTTCCAGCAGCCGCAGAGCTATCCGCAGACGCCGCCGCGGCAGACCCCGGTGCCGCCGCGTCCGCAACAGCAGCAGCAGCGTCCCCCGTACCCGCAGCCGGGCGGCGGGTACCAGTACCCGCAGGGTCCGCAGCCGATGTACGGGCAGAGCAACGGCATGGGCACCGCCGGGCTCACGCTCGGCATCATCGGCCTGTTCCTGCCCTGCCTGCTCATCTTCGGTGTCATCTTCAGCGGCATCGGCCTGTCCCGCGCCAGCCAGGGCCAGCCTTCGGGCACGTCCAAGGCGGGCCTGATCATCAGCCTCGTCGGCATCGTCGGCTGGGTGCTGCTGATCGTCTTCGCCGTGACGCACAGCAGTTCGTCGACGTCCTGACCTCGGCGACAGCGATGAGGGCCGCCCCCTGACGGGGGCGGCCCTCGCCGCTTATCCGTGCCCTGCCGCTACCAGAGCAGGTGCGACCACAGGTAGAGCGGGTTCGGCGTGCCGACGCCGGTCGCGTCGTCGTAGCCCCGGGTGGCCTGCAGGATCTGCAGGTCGCCGAAGTCCACCGCGTACGAGGTGGCGCCGGTCCCGGCCTTGACCGGAACGTCGTTGTACGCCTTCGAGCCCGGGCCCTTGCCGGTCACGTCGTCGTACACCGGGCTGCCGTACCGCGCGTAGATCGCCGGGTTGGCGAAGCCGATCGGCCGGTAGCCCTGCAGCTGCATCGCGTCGGCCTGCAGACCGGCGAACAGCGGGCTGGCCAGGCTGGTGCCGCCCCAGGTGGACTCGCCGTAGCCGGTGCTGCCGTCGGGCAGCGTCTGCGTCTGGCCGACCAGGAAGCCGGTGTACGGGTCGGCGTCCATCGACACGTCCGGCGAGACCCGCATCTTCGCGGACGCCGTGGTGCCGTCCGGAAGCGAGGTGGCCAGCGAGTTCGACACGATGCCGCGCTGGTACCAGGGCTGCGTGAACAGCGCGCTGGTGCCGCCGCCGCCGCCGAAGTACCAGCCGTACGGGCTCCAGCTCGTGCCCTCGTCGAGGAAGAGGCTGGTGCCCCACGCCGTGGACCATTCGACGTTGCCGTGCTTGCCGATCGCGATGCTGGTGCCGCCGACCGCCGTGGCCCACTTGTCCGAGGACGGCCAGTCCGCCTGCGGCTCGGAGGAGGTGTCGCTGGCGCCGCAGCCGGTGGTCGGGATCTCCGCGCCGCAGTCGCCGGTCGAGAAGTTGACCTCGATGCCCTCGATCGCGGCCTGCATCAGCACCTGGTCGTACGAGGTCTCGTCGGCCTGGCTCAGCGTGCCGGTGGTCGAGTAGACGACCTCGCCCCAGGAGTTGGAGATGATGTCGGCCGAGTGCGTGTCCACGATCTGCTGCTCGGCGGCGAGCATGTCCGGGTTCTGGCACGAGTTGGCGCCGTAGTAGTGCACCGTGGCGCCGGGGGCCATCGCGTGCACGGCCTCGACGTCGATGTGCTCCTCGGGCGCCCAGTTGGCGGGCGTGCCGCAGTCGGCGAAGTCGTAGAACGCGGACGGGTCCTCGGTGTCCAGGAACTGGCCGGACTTGAACGCCGCGTCGCCGTGGTTCGTGGCGTACTCGTCGGCGTCCGAGAGGATGTCGCTGCTGCCGTACGCGTCGACGATCGCGACCCGCACACCGCGCCCGTTCACCCCGGCCACGCCGTACGCGCTGCGCAGCTGGCTCGGCACGTAGCCGCAGACGATCCACGGGTTGTTCGAGGTGCCGTTGAGGGTCGGCGCGTTCGTGTCCGTGAGCTGGCCGTAGTAGTCGGAGCAGGGCGTGCGGCCGATGTAGTAGGCGCCGTCCGCGCTCTTCGTCATCGGCGAGGCCTCGCCGGTGACCTGCGCCTCGCTCTGCGCGGTGCTGATCAGGCTGGAGGGCTTCATCAGCGTCGGCATGCTGGTCAGACCGCTGATGGTGAGCACGTCGGCGGCGACGGAGGCGGGCACCTTGGCGTTCGAGGCGGGCGCGCGGTACGTCTTGCCCTTGACCGCGTAGGAGTGCAGCGAGGTGCTGTACGCCGCCTCGGTCTGCGCGGCGGTGCCGGAGACCTGGACGGTGTGGCTGTTCGCGGACACGACGTGCAGACCGGCCGAGCGCAGCCACGCCTCGACGGCCGTGACCTGCGCCGCCGTGGTGCCGTAGCGGGCCTGGAACTGGCTGGTGCTCAGGTACTGGTGGTAGAGGGCGTTCCCGGGCGTGGAGACTGCGGCGGCATAGGCCTGCATTCCCGCCTGGTCCCGACCGGCCAGGTAGACGGTGGAGGTGACCGAACTCCCGGCGGCGACCGCTCCGCGATCGGCGGAACTGGTGGCCCAGGTGGGCGCCGTGCCCGCGACGCCGGCGGGAGCGGCGGCCGCGCCCGTCGTCGCCGAGGCCACGCTCGCCGTGACGAATGATCCGGTCAGCGCCGCGACAGCGAGCGACGCCGCCCCGACCCGCCGCCGCACCCGCGCGCGCGATATCTCAGGGGCCATACTTCGTGGGTCCTTCCCCGGCTACGGCCCGAATGATCGCAGCGATCACCCGGGCATGCGGAAAGTGCTACCACGAGTTAGTACTCTCTCGCCCCCCGCGTGACAAGCGTTGAGATTTAGGGGAATTCGAAAGTCCCGGTAACGATCTCTTCACCTACACGTTGAAGCGGAACTCGACCACGTCGCCGTCGGCCATGACGTAGTCCTTGCCCTCGATGCGCGCCTTGCCCTTGGCGCGGGCCTCGGCGACCGAGCCGCAGGCGACGAGGTCGTCGAAGGAGACGATCTCGGCCTTGATGAAGCCGCGCTGGAAGTCGGTGTGGATGACGCCGGCGGCCTCGGGGGCGGTGGCGCCCTTCTTGATGGTCCAGGCGCGGGCTTCCTTGGGACCTGCGGTGAGGTACGTCTGCAGGCCGAGGGTGTCGAAGCCGACGCGGGCGAGCTGGCTCAGGCCCGACTCGTCCTGGCCGATGGACTGGAGCAGTTCCAGCGCCTCGTCCTCGGGGAGTTCGATGAGTTCGGACTCGATCTTCGCATCCAGGAAGACGGCCTCGGCCGGGGCGATCAATGCCCTGAGTTCGTCCTTGAGTTCCTCGTTGCCGAGTTCGTCGGAGTCGAGGTTGAAGACGTAGATGAACGGCTTCGCGGTGAGCAGGTGCAGGTCCTGCAGCGGGGCCGGGTCGAGTCCGGCGGCGAAGACGGTGGTGCCGGTCTCCAGCAGCTTCTGCGCCTGCTCGACGGCGGCGACCTTCTCCTGCAGCTCCTTCTTCATCCGCGACTCCTTCTGCAGCCGCGGCAAGGCCTTCTCGATCGTCTGCAGGTCGGCGAGGATCAGCTCGGTGTTGATCGTCTCGATGTCCGACTTGGGGTCCGGCGCGTCCTTGTCGTCCGCGAAGACCACGTCGGGGTCGGTGAACACCCGGATGACCTGGCAGATCGCGTCGGCCTCGCGGATGTTCGTGAGGAACTTGTTGCCGAGGCCCTGGCCCTCGGACGCGCCCTTGACGATGCCCGCGATGTCCAGGAAGTCGACGGTGGCCGGAAGGACGCGCTCGGAGCTGAAGATCTCGGCGAGCCTACCGAGCCGCGGGTCCGGCACGCCGACCACCCCGACGTTCGGTTCGATGGTGGCGAAGGGGTAGTTCGCCGCCAGCACGTCGTTCTTCGTCAGCGCGTTGAAAAGGGTCGACTTGCCCACGTTGGGCAGGCCGACGATGCCGATTTGCAGACCCATGAGGGTGAAGTCTAGTTCAATGACGAGGTGACTCTCGGCGCGCTCCTGCTCCTGCTGCTCGGTCTGGCCCTCGGCGCCGCCCTCGGCGTGCTCTGGGAACGCTCGCGGCGGGCCACCCGGGCCGATCCGGCGACGTCCGCGGCCATCGACGGCGCCTCGCGCGCGCTGCTGGAGACGGCGGACCGGCAGCTCGCGCAGGCCAGTGCGCCGATCCACGAGTCGCTGCGGCACCTGGACGACCGGCTGCGCGAGATCGAGCAGGGCCGGGCGGCCGCGCAGGCCGCGCTGTCCCGGCAGATCGAGGACGTGCGCACCACCGGCGAGGAGCTGCGCGGGCAGACGGCGGCGCTGGTCACGGCGCTGCGCACGCCGCAGGTGCGCGGCCGCTGGGGCGAGCTGCACCTGCGCCGCGCGGTCGAGCTCGCCGGCCTGGTGGACCGCTGCGACTTCACCGAGCAGCTGGTCATCCCGGCGCAGGAGGGCGCGGACACGGGCGACGGCGCGGGCGTGGCGCGGCCGGACCTCGTCGTGCACCTGGCCGGGGACAAGCACGTCGTGGTGGACGCCAAGGTGCCGCTCGGCGCGTTCCTGGAGGCCGCGGAGGCCCCGGACGAGCTCGTCCGCCAGGAGCGGCTGCGCGCGCACGCCAAGCAGCTGCGGGCGCACGTGGACGCGCTCGCCTCGCGCGGCTACTGGAAGCGGCTGGCCGCGGCCGGGGCGCCGACGGCCGAGTTCGTGGTGCTCTTCGTGCCCGGCGAGGCCTTCCTCTCGCACGCGCTGAGCGCCGACCCGGAGCTGGTCGAGTACGCGGCGGAGCGCAAGGTCGTGCTGGCCAGCCCGATAACGCTGATCACGTTGCTGCGTACGGTCGCGTACGCCTGGACGCAGGACACGCTCGCCAACGAGGCGCGCACCATCGTCGAGCTCGGCCGCGAGCTCTACGACCGGATCGGGGTCTTCACCGACTCGCTGGACACGGTCGGCCGCTCGCTCGGCGCCTCCGTAGCCGCCTACAACCGCGCGGTCGGCTCGCTGGACGCCCGGCTGCTGGTGACCGCCCGCCGGCTGCGCGACCTCGGTCTGGACGACGGCGAGCCGCCGAGCGCGCGCAGCCTGGACACGGCCGCGCGGTCGATCAGTCAGCCACAAGAGTGAGCGGGCGCGGCGAGCGTGCGTCGCACGGCTCCTGTCGGCATGTCAGCTCGTAACGTAGTGATATGAGCCAGAACCGCGTCGCGCCGTACGTGCGCAGGCCGCCCGTCGCCCGGGCACCGCGGCGCACGGCGTCCGCCGACGGGATCGGCCCGCTGACCGGCCTCGGCGTGGCGCTGGTGCTGCTGGCCGGGTGCGTGCTGGGCTCGCTGCTGGACCTGCTGCTGGTCGGCGGCCCGGCGTGGGCGGTCAGCGCGCTCTACGTCGCGTCCTGCGGCTACACCGCGTACCGGGTGCGCGGCGCCGACTGGTACGCCGCGCTCGTCGCCCCGCCCCTCGCCTTCGCGCTCGCCATGATCCTGCTGGCCAAGCTGATGCCGCAGTCCTTCGGACCCGGGATGCTCGGCCTCGCCGCGACCACGTTCGAACTGCTCGCGACGAAGGCCAAGGCGCTCTTCCTCGGCACGGCGCTCTCGGCGGTGGTGCTCGCCGTGCGCCGCGTCCGATCCCGTCTCTGACTACAACCGCTTCAGTTCGTGCGGGAGCGCGAACAGCAGCTTCTCCTGCGCCGAACGCACTTCCTCGACCTCGCCGTAGCCGTGCTCGGCGAGCAGCGTGAGGACGTCCTGCACCAGGTTCTCCGGCACCGAGGCACCCGAGGTCAGGCCCACGGTGGTGACGCCCTCGAACCAGGCCGGGTCCACCTCGTCCGCGAAGTCCACCAGGTACGAGGCGGGCACGCCGACCTCGAGCGCGACCTCGACCAGGCGCACCGAGTTCGAGGAGTTCTTCGAGCCGACCACCAGCAACAGGTCGCAGTCGCCGGCGATCTGCTTGACCGCGGTCTGCCGGTTCTGGGTGGCGTAGCAGATGTCGTCGGACGGCGGGTCGAGCAGCATCGGGAACTTCGTCTTGAGCTTGGCGACGGTCTGCTGGGTCTCGTCCACCGACAGCGTGGTCTGGGAGAGCCAGGCGACCTTGCTCGGGTCGCGCACCTCGACCGAGTCGACCGAGTCGGGGCCGTCGACCAGCTTGATGTGCTCGGGGGCCTCGCCGGTGGTGCCGATGACCTCCTCGTGCCCCTCGTGCCCGATGAGCAGGATGTCGTAGCCCTCGTCGGCGAAGCGCACGGCCTCCTTGTGCACCTTCGTGACCAGCGGGCAGGTCGCGTCGATGGTGCGCAGGTTGCGGGCCGCGGCGGTGGTGTGCACCTCGGGGGCGACGCCGTGCGCGGAGAAGATCACCAGGGAGCCCTCGGGGACCTCCTCGTTCTCCTCGACGAAGATCGCGCCGCGCTCCTCGAGGGTCTGCACGACGTGCTTGTTGTGCACAATCTCCTTGCGCACGTAGACCGGGGCGCCGAAGCGTTCGAGGGCGCTCTCGACGGTCTGCACCGCGCGGTCCACGCCCGCGCAGTAGCCGCGCGGGGCGGCGAGCAGGACTCGCTTGCGGGGGGCGGACTCGGTGGAAACCGGAGCAGAGACCATGAACCCATGGTATGCCGGTGCCGCCCCGGCCCCTAGCCCGGCCCCGCGATCTTCACGACCTTTGCACAACAGTTCTCCCCCGCCCCGGGTGCGCCGCGCTGTCGGGGCCGGGCCCTACGGTCAACGCGCGCCTATGGATACTGTGGTGGCCATGGCCTTGGAGAGCTCCTTCGAACAGCCGGTGCCGGTGGCGACGGTCGCGACGCTGGTGGCGCAGTGGATCGACCGGCTCGGCGTGATCCACGTGGAGGGGCAGATCACCCAGATCAGCCGCCGTCCGGGGGCCGGGGTGGTGTTCCTGACGCTGCGTGACCCGGCACAGGACGTGTCGGTGTCGGTGACCTGCCTGCGCGGGGTGTACGAGCAGATCATCCCGGCCCCGGCCGAGGGCCAGCACGTGGTGATCCGGGCCAAGCCGACCTTCTACCGGGGGCGCGGGCAGTTCTCGCTGCAGCTGCAGGAGCTGCGGCAGATCGGCGTGGGCGAGCTGCTGGCGCGGATCGAGCAGCTCAAGGCGAAGCTCGGCGCGCAGGGGCTGTTCTCGCCGGAGCGCAAGCGGCCGCTGCCGTTCCTGCCGCAGCTGATCGGGCTGATCACGGGGCGGGCGTCGGCCGCGGAGAAGGACGTGCTGGAGAACACCCGGCGGCGCTGGCCCGGGGTGCGCTTCGAGGTGCGCGAGGTGGCCGTGCAGGGGGCCACGGCGGTGCCGCAGGTGGTCGGGGCGCTCAAGGAGCTGGACGCGCATCCCGAGGTGGACGTGATCGTGATCGCGCGCGGCGGCGGCTCGGTGGAGGACCTGCTGCCGTTCTCGGACGAGCAGCTGCTGCTGGCGGTCTCCGCGTGCGGCACGCCGGTGGTCTCGGCGATCGGGCACGAGCCGGACTCGCCGCTGCTGGACCTGGTGGCCGACCTGCGCGCCTCGACGCCGACGGACGCGGCCAAGCGGATCGTGCCGGACGTGCGCGAGGAGCTGGAGCGGGTCCGGATGGCCCGCGAGCGGATGCGTGGCGCGATCGAGCGGATGCTGGACCGCGAGGAACGCGCGCTGGCGAACTACCGCTCGCGCCCGTCGCTCGCCGCGCCGTACGACATGATCGACCGCCGCGAGCAGGAGCTGCGGGACGCGAGCGACCGGATGCGCCGGGCGCTGGAGCAGCGGATCTCCCGGGACACCGAGGTGCTCGGGCACACACTGGCCCGGGTGCGCGCGCTCTCGCCGCTCAAGACGCTGGAGCGCGGGTACGCGATCGTGCAGGCGGACGACGGCGCGGTGGTGCGCGACGCCGCCGACGTGACGCAGGGTCAGCAGCTCGGCGTGCGGCTGGCGGCCGGACGGCTGGCCGTGTCCGTCGCGGCCGTCACACCTGAGCGGGCAGCCAGCGACTGAGGTGGGTGCCGAAGCGCGGCTCGGAGAAGCCGAGCTCGCGGTAGAGCGTGTCGCCCATCGAGGACGCGGCGAGCTCCGTCTTCGGCACGCCGCAGCTGTCCAGCCACTCGAGCGTCGCCTCGACCACCGCGCGCGCGTAGCCGCGCCGCCGGTAGTCCGGGTCCGTCGAGACGCTCTGGATGTAGCCGATCAGCCCGGAGTGGTTGTCCGGGCTCGGCAGCCGCTGGTGCAGCATGCCGACCGAGCAGGCGGCGAGCTTGCCGGGCGAGTCCCCGGCGTCCACCACGAAGGCCTGGATCATGCCGTCCTGGTCGGCCAGCGCCTGCTCGAGCGCGTCCTTGCACGCGTACTCCCAGAGATCGTCGTGGATCTCCTGGAACTGCTTGAGCATGATGCGGCGCAATCGGGTCAACTCCCACGCGTCCTCGACCGACGCGCGTCGAACCACGACTCCCATACGTGCCTCCCCGGTTTCTGTCCGTAGGGGAATCTATCGTGGAGGCCATGACTACGGAAGAGATCTCCTCGCTCGGCTACGAGCAGGCGCGCGACGAGCTGATCGGCACGGTGCAGAAACTCGAGGCCGGCGGCCTGGCCTTGGAGGATTCCCTCGCGCTGTGGGAGCGCGGGGAGGCGTTGGCGGCGCACTGCCAGGCGAAGCTCGACGGCGCGCGCGCCCGGCTCGATGCCGCACTGGGGGCGCGAAACGGGAGCGCGGACGGCGAGAACTGAAAACCCCTCAGGTAGGGGAGGCCGCTGGGGCGGCTGGTGCGGCTAGCCCTTCAGCGAGGCCGCGAGGGTCTGCAGTTCGCTCATCGGTCCGGAGCCGGCGACGATCTGCAGGCTCTTGCCGTCGGCCGCCTCGCGGAAGAGCAGGGTCTTGTAGGCGGCGGGCTGGCTGCCGGTGAACTCGGTCCAGGTCTGGCCCGCCACCTGGACGGAGCCCGCCTTCTGAGCGTTGGAGGCGGCGGAGCTGAGGAACTGGCCGACGCTGAGCGTGGTCTGCTCGAAGGCGGCGTACTTGCCGGACGGGGTCTGGTAGCCGAGGTGCCAGTCCGCGGCGGTGACCCCGGCGGGCTGGTAGTCGTCCGAGGTGAGCTGCCAGCCGGCGGGCAGGCCGGTGGGGCTCAGGGCCGGGAACGGCAGCGAGCCGCGGGCGGCGGTCAGCATGGCCTGGTAGTCGCCGCTGGAGACGGTCGCGACCGGCGAGGCCGGGTGGGTGGCCGGCATCAGCCAGATGATCGCGAGGATCGGCAGCACGATCAACGTCATCGACAGGATCATGTCCCGCACCGTCGTGCGCAGTCTGCTGGAGGGCCCGCTCTTCGCCATGCCGTCCATCATCCCAAGCCGCTCCCCCTGGCCGCACACCGGGTGGCCGGTAGGATCAACGGACCGGCCCCCTCAGCCGGTGATGCCCTCACCAGTACATATCTGGCCACGTCCCGTGCGGAAGGACTGCAGATGACGCAAACACAGCCCGAGGTTCCCGACCGGAACCTGGCGCTCGAACTTGTCCGGGTCACCGAGGCCGCGGCGCTCGCGGCGGGCCGCTGGGTCGGCCGCGGCGACAAGAACGGCGCGGACGGCGCGGCGGTGGGCGCGATGCGCAGGCTGATCAACACCGTCTCGATGAGCGGGGTGGTGGTGATCGGCGAGGGCGAGAAGGACCACGCGCCCATGCTGTTCAACGGCGAGCAGGTCGGCAACGGGGACGGCCCGGAGGTCGACGTGGCGGTGGACCCGATCGACGGGACCACGCTGAACGCCAAGGGCATGCCGAACGCCATCGCGGTGATCGCGCTGGCCGAGCGGCACGCGATGTACGACCCGTCCGCCGTGTTCTACATGGAGAAGCTGGTCGCCGGGCCCGAGGCGGCGGACGCGGTGGACATCACCGCCCCGGTCAGGCACAACATCGAGGCGGTCGCCCGGGCGAAGAAGAGCTCGCCCAGCGAGGTGACCGTGGTCATCCTGGACCGGCCGCGGCACGAGGGCCTGGTGCGCGAGGTGCGCGAGGCCGGCGCGCGGATCAAGTTCATCTCGGACGGCGACGTGGCCGGCGCGATCATGGCGACCCGCCCGGGCACCGGCGTGGACCTGCTGCTCGGCGTCGGCGGCACCCCGGAGGGCATCATCGCGGCCACCGCGATCAAGTGCCTCGGCGGGGTGATCCAGGGCCGGCTGTGGCCGAAGGACGACGCGGAACGGGCCAAGGCGATCGACGCCGGGCACGACCTGGACCGGGTGCTCGGCACCGACGACCTGGTCACCGGCGAGAACTGCTTCGTGGCCATCACCGGCATCACCGACGGCGAACTGGTGCGCGGGGTGCACTACCGCTCAGGCGGCGCGGTGACGACCTCTCTTGTCATGCGCTCCAAGAGCGGTACCGTGCGCCGTATCGAGTCGGAGCACCAACTGGCGAAGCTGCGCACCTACAGTTCGGTCGATTTCGGGTAGAAACCGGCGAACTGACGCCCGTTCGGACGACCCCGCGGGCGGCCGCCTCGTCCCGATGCTCCCCTTGTCATACACAGGAGTCGAGCGCCGAGACGGAGGCCGCCCGTGGCTGTCGACCAGGCCCAGCAGGAAGCGACGAACACCCCGCCGATCGAGGAGAGCAACCGCAAGGTCGCGCTGGTCTTCGTCGGCGTGATGCTCGGCATGTTCCTGGCCGCCCTCGACCAGACGATCGTGGCCACGGCGCTGCCCACGATCGTCGGCGACCTCGGCGGGGCGAACCACCTGTCCTGGGTGGTCACCGCGTACATGCTGGCCTCGACGGCGACCACGCCGCTGTGGGGCAAGCTCGGCGACATGTTCGGGCGCAAGACCGTCTTCCAGATCTGCATCCTGATCTTCCTGGTCGGCTCGGTGCTGTGCGGCCAGGCGCACAACATGGTGGAGCTGATCTCCTTCCGCGCGCTGCAGGGGATCGGCGGCGGCGGCCTGATGGTGCTGTCGATGGCGATCATCAGCGACGTGGTGCCGCCGCGGGACCGCGGCAAGTACCAGGGCGTGATCGGTGCCGTGTTCGGGGTGGCATCGGTCCTCGGCCCGCTGCTCGGCGGTTTCCTGGTGGACAACCTCAGCTGGCGCTGGGTGTTCTACGTGAACCTGCCGGTCGGCGCGCTCGCGCTCGGCGTGATCTCGGTGGCGCTGAGCAAGAAGAACCCGGACCACAAGCCGAAGATCGACTACCTGGGCGTGTTCCTGATCGCCGCCGCGTCGGTCTGCCTGGTGCTGATCACCAGCCTCGGCGGCAGCACGTGGGCCTGGAGTTCGGCGCCGATCTACGCGTGCGCGGTCGGCGCGGTCGTGCTGCTGGTGCTGTTCGTGCTGGTGGAGCAGCGCGCGGCCGAGCCGGTGATGCCGCTCAAGCTGTTCCGGAACCCGGTGTTCACGCAGTGCTCGGCGATCGGCTTCGTGGTCGGCCTGTGCATGTTCGGCGGGCTGTCCTACCTGCCGCTGTTCATGCAGGTGGTGAACAACGACTCGCCGACGGTCTCGGGGCTGCGGCTGCTGCCGATGATGGCCGGGCTGCTCGTGGCCTCGATCGGCACCGGGCAGCTGATCAGCAAGTTCGGCCGGTACAAGATCTACCCGATCATCGGCACGCTGTGCATGGCGCTCGGGCTGTTCCTGATGTCCCGGATCGACGAGCATACGAGCTCGACGACGCTCGGCTGGGACATGGTCGTGTTCGGACTCGGCATCGGCCTCACGATGCAGGTGCTCACGATCGCGACGCAGAACAACGTGGACTACGCGGATCTCGGCGTGGCCACGTCCGGCGTGACCTACTTCCGCTCGATCGGCGGCTCGTTCGGCGCGTCCATCTTCGGCACGATCCTGAACAACCAGCTCTCCGACAAGGTCACCACGTCGCTGCACAACGGCGTGCTCGCCAAGGGCTTCCCGGTGCAGCAGATCCTCGGCGACCCGACGGCCGTGAACAAGCTGCCGGCCGCGGAGAAGGACCCGTTCCTGCACCTCTACGCCACGTCCGTCGCGCACGTCTTCCTGATCGCCTCGCCGATCGCGCTCGTCGCGTTCCTGCTCGCGCTGTTCCTGCGCGAAGTGCCGCTGCGCACCGCGACCAGCGCCACGGACCTCGGCGAGTCCTCCGGCCTGCCCACGTTCCGCACGTCGCTGGCCGAGATCGAGCGCTTCGTCACGAAACTGTCGAGCCGTCAGAACGTCTGGGAGCGCTACGGCCGGGTCATCGAACGCGCCGACCTGGACATCTCCGTGCCGCACGCGTACGCGCTGTTCCGGCTGCACCACGCCGGGCCGGTGACGGAGGAGCAGATCTGCGCGCGGCTCAAGGCGCCGATCGACGAGATCCATCCGAAGGTCGAGAAGATGATCCGCGCGGGCACGGTGCAGCAGGACGCGGACGGCCTGCTCACGCTGACCGCGCAGGGCCGGCACATCATCGACAAGATGTCCGAGGTGCGGCTCGAACTGCTGGAGGAGCAGCTCAAGGGCTGGGATCCCGAGCAGCACGAGGAGCTGATCGCCCTGCTCAGGACTCTCGCCGACAACTCGCTCGAGGCCCCGGACTACAGCCTGATGCGCCGTTAGACGTCGGACCCGCCGACGAGGGCGGCGAACTTCTCCGACCACGGCGCGGGACGCAGGTCGCCGGGCGAGACCTTCACGATCGCGCGGATGCCCCGGGCGTGCAGCACCTCGGGGCCGTCCTCGCCCTTCGGGTAGGACAGGCAGCGGAAGGAGAACACGGCGCTGGTCCGGCCGCGCCGCTCCAGGGAGACCTCGACGACCAGGTCGCCGCGCTCGACCGTGAACGGCTGGATGAACTCGATGTCGTACTGCTTGACCACGTTGAGGCTGTCGGACGGGTCGACGTCGGCGAGCGAGTGGTACCAGGCGGTCATCGCGCGCTCGACGTGGATCGCGTAGCGCGCGTTGTGCATCACGCCGACCATGTCGAGCTCGTCGAACCAGATGGTCTCGCGGTGGACGTACAGCGGCTTGGTGCTCATCGGTTCTTGAACCATTTCTTCTTGGGGCGCTTCGCCTCGACGCTGCCGAACAGCGTCAGGCCGCGGACGTGCACGATCGGCGTCTCCGCGGTGTACGGCTGGTCCTGCGACAGCGACATGTTCCGCTCGCCGAGGATCGCGGTGCCCTCGTTCACCACCATGACGCCCTCCGGCACGATCAGCTTGACCTCGCCGAAGACCGACGTCGCCGAGATCGTGAGCTCGCGCTGTTCGAGCACCGCCTCGGTCAGGTCCAGCTCGATCGAGCCGAAGATCGCCTTCGCGTCCAGGCCGCTGCGCACCAGCCAGCGTCCGCGCCGCTTCTGCTCGCCGAAGACCGCCATCACGGAGTCGGTGACCGGCATGCTCGCCAGCGAGCCCGCGTCGACCCGGGGCGCGGGGGCGCCGCTCGCGGTCGGCGGCGTGAAGCTCACCGGCAGGTCGGCGACCAGCGGACGCAGCTCGCCGAGGGTCTTGGCCCGGTAGACGCTCTCCAGCCGCTCCGCGTGCTCGTCGGCGTTCAGCCGGCCCTCCGCGAGGGCCTGGCCGAGCAGCGCGGCCACGTGGTCGCGGTCGGCGTCGGAGGCGCGCAGCGCGAGCTTGCGGTCATCCTGCGGGACGGGGTCCATGGAGAAGGGCGGGGTCACCGCTCCAACTTAGCCGATCCGCCCGCTCAGGAGAGTTTCTCCAGCGTCGCCTCGATGTTGTGCACGGCCTCGAGCATGGCCCCCTGCTCGTCCCGGGCGCGGATCGCGTCGACCAGCGTGCGGTGGCCGCGCACCAGGAAGGGCTCGTGGTCCTCCTGCTCGGCGAAGCTCAGCAGCGATGCGGACAGCTCGGCGTTCATCTCCAGGTACATCTCGATCAGCATCGGGTTGTGCGAGGCGGCGACGACGGCCTGGTGGAAGCGCACGTCCGCCTCGACCCACGGCACGCCCCAGGACTCGTCGTAGCGGCCGAGCTCCTTCGCGGACTTCGCCTGCACGTCGCGCTCGTCCAGCGCGGCGGTCATCGCGGCCAGGTCCTCGTCCGTGCGCCGCTTCGCCGCCAGCCGCGCCCCCTCGACCTCCAGCGCGCGGCGCACCTCGTGCACGTGGATGTCGGTGACGTTCAGCATCCGGCGCCGCAGCACGCCGCCGAGTTCGCTGCGCGACTTCACGTACGTGCCGTCGCCCTGCCGGACCTCGAGCAGCCCGATGTGCGCCAGGGCCTTGATGGCCTCGCGCACGGTGCCGCGGCCCACCTGCAGCCGCTCGACGAGTTCGGACTCGGGCGGAATCCGCTCGCCGATCGGCCAGGTGCCCGACGCGATCTGCTCGCGCAACTGCGCGATGACCTCGTCGCACAGCGACCCGCGCCGGATCCCCGCCAACTCGCTCACTTCTGCGACCTGCTTCCTCTCGCCAACCGTGACCGGAACCTTCTCACGAATACCCGAGCTATGACACGGTGCCGCGACGGGGCGACGCGACGTAGAGCCCGACGACACCCTGCAGCACCGTGGCCACGACGACGATCAGCAGCGGCACGGTCCACGAACCGGTCGCGTCGTGCAGCAGGCCGAAGCCGAGCGGCGCGGCCGAGGCGATCAGGTAGCCGATGGACTGGGCGAACGTGGACAGCGCCGCCGTGCCCTGCGGTGTGCCGCCGCGCACCGGGAAGAGCGCGAGCACCAGCGGGAAGATCGCCATGCCGAAGGAGAAGATGAAGGCCCACAGCCAGACCAGCGAGACCGGCGCGACGATCAGGCCGGTGAAGCCGATCAGGGACGCGAGGGTGAGCCCGAGCAGCAGCGGCCGCCGGTCCCGCATCCGCGCGCCGAAGTGCGGCACCGCGTAGTTCATCGGGATGCCGATGAAGAAGATCGAGGAGAGCACGACGCCCGCCTTGCCCGCGGACATGCCGTGGTCGGACAGGATCGTCGGCAGCCAGCCCATGATGACGTAGGCGCCCATCGACTGGAAGCCGAACAGCGCGGCCATCGCCCAGGCCAGCGGGTTCCCGGCGAGCTGGCGCAGCGGCAGGTGCACCGGGTTCGCGGCCTCGACGGCGTTGGTCGGGTGCGCGGCACGCTGCGGGCGCGCGCCGAGCCAGGCGGCCAGCGCGATCACGGCCGGGATGACCCACACGGCGAGGCCCGCGTCCACGTTGTGCATGTGGTCGGAGACCGGGACGGAGGCGAGCGCGGCGAACGCGGCGCCGCCGGACAGCACCATCGCGTACAGGCCGGTGACCGGGCCGACCCGGTCCGGGAAGTACTGCCGCACGACGACCGGCAGCAGCACGTTCGCCAGCGCGATGCCGAGGCCGGCGAGGATCGAGCCGAGGACCAGCGCGGCGGTGTCGTGCAGGCTGTGCACGGCCTGGCCGACCGCGAGCGCGCCGACCGCCCACATGATCACGGTTCCGGCGGTGAACTTGCGGGCCAGCCAGGCGCCGGAGATGCCGCCGACCGCGAAGGCCAGCGGCCAGACGGCGGTCAGGAAGGACTCGATGCCCGAGCCGAGCCCGAGCGAGCCGTCCAGGCGGTGCAGCAGCGCGCCGGTGGCGGAGACGGAAAGCCGCAGGTTGGCGGCGATGAGCACGATGCCGACCAGGATCAGCGCGGTGCCCTTGGCGTTCTTGGTGCCGGTGGCGGGTTCGTGGGTGTGCTGGATCGTCGCCGTCATGACGTCGATGATAATACGTATGATGTCTGCTGTCACACCGCCCAGCGTGGTCAAGGCCACGCCGGGAACGGCCGATCGGGCCCGCGCGGCAGGCATAGGCTTTATCCAGCGAAGACGCTGTGGTCTGTGAAGGTCTATGGAGGCGCAGTACAGATGCCCGAGTTCGCATATTCCGACCTGCTGCCGATCGGCAAGGACGAGACCGAATACCGCCTGCTCACCAGCGAGGGCGTGTCCACGGTCGAGGCGGCGGGGCGCACCTTCCTGCAGGTCGAGCCCGAAGCGCTGCGCCTGCTGACGGCCGAGGCGATGCACGACATCGCGCACTTCCTGCGCACCGACCACCTCAAGCAGCTCGCCTCGATCATGAACGACCCCGAGGCCTCCCCCAACGACCGCTTCGTCGCCCTGGACCTGCTCAAGAACGCCAACATCGCCGCGGCCGGGGTGCTGCCGATGTGCCAGGACACCGGCACCGCGATCGTCATGGGCAAGCGCGGGCAGAACGTGCTCACCGACGGGCACGACGAATCGCACATCGCGCACGGCGTGTACGACGCGTACACCAAGCTGAACCTGCGCTACTCGCAGATGGCGCCGCTGAACATGTGGGACGAGAAGAACACCGGCTCGAACCTCCCGGCGCAGATCGAGCTCTACGCCACTGCGGGCGACGCGTACAAGTTCCTGTTCATGGCCAAGGGCGGCGGCTCCGCGAACAAGTCGTACCTGTACCAGGAGACCAAGGCGATCCTGAACCCGAAGGCGCTGCTGAAGTTCCTCGAGGAGAAGATCCGCTCGCTCGGCACCGCCGCCTGCCCGCCGTACCACCTGGCCATCGTCATCGGCGGCACCTCGGCCGAGTTCGCGCTCAAGACCGCCAAGTACGCCTCCGCGCACTACCTCGACGCGCTGCCCACCGAGGGCTCCATGCTGGCGCACGGCTTCCGCGACCCGGAGTTCGAGCAGGAGGTCTTCGAGCTCACCCGCCGCCTCGGCATCGGCGCGCAGTTCGGCGGCAAGTACTTCTGCCACGACGTGCGGGTGGTCCGGCTCCCCCGGCACGGCGCCTCGCTGCCGGTGGCCATCGCCGTCTCCTGCTCCGCCGACCGGCAGGCCCTCGCGAAGATCACCGCGGAGGGCGTGTTCCTGGAGCAGCTCGAGAAGGACCCGGCGCGCTTCCTGCCGGAGACCACCGACGAGCACCTGAACGACGACGTGGTGCGGATCGACCTGAACCGCCCGATGACCGAGATCCGCAACGAGCTGACGAAGTACCCGGTCAAGACGCGCCTGTCGCTGACCGGAACCCTCGTCGTGGCCCGCGACATCGCGCACGCCAAGCTCAAGGAACTCCTCGACGCCGGCAAGCCGCTGCCCGACTACATCAAGAACCACCCGGTCTACTACGCGGGCCCGGCCAAGACCCCGGAGGGCTACGCCTCGGGCTCCTTCGGGCCGACCACCGCCGGCCGGATGGACTCGTACGTCGACCAGTTCCAGGCGGCCGGCGGCTCGTTCGTGATGCTGGCCAAGGGGAACCGCTCCAAGCAGGTCACCGACGCGTGCCAGGCGCACGGCGGCTTCTACCTCGGCTCCATCGGCGGCCCGGCCGCGCGGCTGGCCCAGGACTGCATCAAGAAGGTCGAGGTGCTGGACTACCCGGAGCTCGGCATGGAGGCCGTCTGGCGCATCGAGGTGGAGGACTTCCCCGCCTTCATCGTGGTCGACGACAAGGGCAACGACTTCTTCACCAACCCCGGCGACGACAAGCCCCTGCTGAACATCGGCCGCCGTTCGTAAACTCCGGTTAAAGCCGTGACGTGTGAGCCCCGGAGGTTCTCCGGGGCTCACACGTTGGACTAGAGTCCTCGCGACGGGAACGCCCTATCACACACACGGGGATTGATATGGGAAATTCGTTCGAGGCTGTCCCAAACGCGATAGCCCAGCTCGGGGTCCAGTTCGCCGACCACGGCCAGCAGCTCGGCCAGTCCGCGTCCTCGTTCGGCGGCAACGCCCTCGAGATCGCGGACGCCTTCGGACTGCTCGGCGCGTGCGACGGGGCGATGAAGCAGTACATCAGCATGGCGCAGTCCACGGTGCAGGGGCTGGAGCAGCTCGCCGAGCTCTGGGGCGAGACCGCGAACGCGCTGATCTCGCAGGCCGAGCAGTACGAGCTCACCGAGGAGCAGAACACGCATCAGCTGGGCTCCGTGCTGTCGGGCGGTGGCCACTGATGGACTGGAACATCAACCGCGACATCATGAAGGTGCTGGACATGCTGGGGCTGCCGATGCCCGGCGGCAACGGCGGCGTCCTGCGGCAGATCGCGCAGGACTGGTCCAGCATGGCCGACGGCATCGAGGCGCAGGTCACCGCGCTCAACCAGGCGGTGGCCGCCGTCGTGCCCGCCGACTGGACCGGCGAGGCCGCCGACAGCTTCCACCAGCACTGGCAGACGCAGTCGCAGCAGGTGACCACCGGCGTGGGCAACTTCCGGCAGGTGGCCGACAGCCTGAAGAGCTATGCCGACACGATCGACGGGATCAACGAGGAGATCCTCAGCATCGTCGAGCAGATCCTCGCCGCGTCGGCGGCGGGCGCGATCCTCACCGTCGTCACCGCGGGCATCTCGGACGCGGTGGCCGCGGCGGCGGACGCGGCCGAGGCGCTGCGGATCACGGAGCTGATCGCGAAGTTCACCGAACTCGCCGAGCAGGTCGGCGTGGACATCGAGCGGGTCGGCGAGATCGTCGAGCAGGTGGTGACGAAGCTCAAGGACATGCTCGAGTTCCTCAAGAGCACCAAGTACGGGAAGATCGCGCTCAGCGTCACCAAGGACCTGGCCTCGAACTTCGTCGCGGACGCGGGGGCGAACATCAGCTCCCAGTACCTGTCCGGGCAGAAGGTCACCCTCGGCGCGGACCTGGAGAACGGCGCCCTCGACGCGGCCGGAACCGTGGCCACGGCGGGCCTGCTCGGCAAGACCCCGCTGAACCTCGGCTCGATGGCGACGGCCGGCCTGGCGAACGTGGGCGGCGGCATCTTCCAGTCCGAGGCGGGCGGCCTGGCCGGCGTCTCCGGCGACACGGCGTTCCAGAATCCGTTCTCCGGCAACGGCCTGTCCGTCGACGCGCAGAACCTGGAGGGCGCCGCGGCCGACGGCATCGGCGGTGCGGCCGCGCACGACGGCGGCACCCTCAAGAACGGCGGGGTCTTCTCGATCACCGACACCCTCGGCAGCCTGACCACCGGCACCGAGACCTCGGGCACGTCGCTCAAGCAGACCCTCTCCTCGTACGAGGGTCAGGACGGCGCGATCCCGGTCGGCAACTGATCCGGACGGGCCTGCTCAGCGGTAGATGTGGACGCTCTTCCCCCGACGGCAGGTCGCGAGCAACTGGCCGTCGGGGCTGAAGGCGAGCGTCTCGACCTCGGAGTTGCGGCGGAACGGCACCTTCGCGGCGGCGGGCTTGTCGTCGGTGGCCAGATCCCAGAGGCTGACGCGGTCGTCGATCGCGGCACCGAGCGCGCCCTGCGAGCTGAACGCGAGGTCGTTCACGACGTAGCTGGGCGCCTTCAGCGTGCGCGTGAGCTGCCAGGATGCCGTGTCGTACAGCCAGATCTTGGCACCTTCACGCGGAGCGGCGGCGAGGGTTCGGCCGTCGGGGCTGAAGGCGATGCCGCGCGCGGGGAAGTCGTCGCCGCCGATGGTGCGCAGGGTCTGTCCGGTCGCGGGATCGACGAGTGCGATCGCGTGGCCGCCCCGCTTGGCCTTGCCGCCCGGCGCGACGGCCAGCATCGATCCGTTCGGGCTGAACGCGATGCCGTTGATCCCGCCTTCGGGCAACGGAATCGGAAGCACGGCTCCCGATCCGAGGTCGAACAGTCGCACCGCGTCCTCATCTGCGGCGGCGAGGATGCGCGCCGTGGGATGGAAGGCGAGCCGGTGCACGCCGCCGGAGAAGCCGCTCAGTACATTGACGCACTCGCCGTTCGCCGCACTCCACAGCCGAACCGTCTTGTCGTGGCCGCCGCTGGCGAGCAGCTGACCGTCCGGGCTGAACGCGAGCGAGAGAACCGTGTTCATGAGCTTGGACGACTGGTGCCCGCTCAGCGCGGCGAGCTGCCTGGCCTCCAGCGCGTCCCACAGATCGACGGTCGCGCCCTCACCGCCCGTCGCCAGCAGCCGGTTGTCCGCGCCGAAGGCCAGGGCCACCGCGGTACCCGCCGTGCTGAACGCCGCCGGACTCTTGAACTCGTGCACGAACGTCGTGGGCAGGTGGGGCATCGTTCGACTCTTTCGCTTTCGTCTTCGCCCGGCTCAGACCGAGTGGCGGGTCGCGGAATAGGTGGCGAGCCACCAGGCTAGACCGGTGACGACGAGGGCGAACGGCAGCGCGTAGACCGGGAAGTGCAGGGCGTTGCCGTTCGAGACCGCGGTCAGCGCCCTGATGCTGAGGTCGGCCGGGGAGAAGCGGGCGATCAGCAGGCCGAGCGCGAGCAGGCTGGCCAGCAGCACGCCCCAGCCGGTCTCGGGAACGAGGGGCGGCGCGGCCACGGCGCCCGCGGCGCTGCCGAGCAGGACGCAGATGAGCTCGGTGCAGATTCCGGCGAGCACCTGGGAGGTGTTCCCGCCGGTACCGCCCATGGAGGCGACGATGGCGCCGATCACCGCGCACAGCAGCGCGTAGCCGGTCGCGGCGGACAGCGCCGTCAGCCGGGCCCGGGCCGGGCCGACCAGCGTCGCGACCATCGCCGCGGACTCGGGCGGCTCGACGGTGAGCATCGAGCGGGTCATCCAGGCGGCGACCGGGATCAGGAACGCGGCGCTGTAGGCGAACGCGTCGGAGGTCTTGTCCCCCGCCGCCGAGTCGATCGCCAGCGCGATGCCGTAGAGCAGCACCGGGGCGAGCCAGCGCTGCGAGAAGCCGAAGAGCGTGGCGTGGTAGCGCACGACGGCGAGGGTCTGGGATCCGGACAGCCGCGGGCCCGTGCCGCCGTCCCGGCCGTTCGGTATCGGTGTCGCGCTCACAGGTTCTCCCGGCCGCCTTCCACCGTACGCACGGTCCTGACATGGGTGTTCGGGTACGTCGAGAGCACGTCGCGCAGCAGCCGGTCCGAGTGCTCGGCCAGGATGGTCACCCGCAGCGCGCCGTCCGCGAGGACGCGCGGCTGTCCGGGCAGCGGCCAGGGATCCGGCGCGCCCTCGAAGTCGATGACGGCCATCGGCACGGCGAAGTCCGCGGCCGAGGCGGGCAGCAGCGATCCGTCGCGCAGCACGTACGCGGCCGTGGCGTCCTCCGCCAGCCGCTGCGCGTCGTGGTCCACGTACACGACGATGCCGCCGTCGTCGCGCAGTTCGCGCGCCACGGTGTCGAGTTCCGCCTGCCCGGCCGAGTCGAGGCTGGTCCACGCCTCGTCCAGGATCAGCAGTTCCGGCTCGCCGAGCAGCGCCTGCACGATCGCCACCTTCTGCGCCGTGCCGCGCGAGAGGTCGCCGATCCGGTGCTTGCGGTAGCCGGCCGCCTCGAAGCGCTCCAGCCCGGCCTGCACCCGCGCCTCCGCCTCACCCGAGGTCAGGCCCTGGATCCGCCCGAGGTGGGCCAGGTAGTCCTGCACCTTGAAGGGCAGCGCGGGCAGCTGGCCCGGCACGTACGCGGTCCGGGCCGGGCGCTCGGTCACCCGGCCGCGGCCCGGCCGGTGCGCACCGGCGACGATGCGCAGCAGGGTGGACTTGCCGGTGCCGTTGTAACCCCCGATCCGAACCAGCGCGCCGGGGGCCAGGTCCAGGTAGACCTGGTCCAGCACCCACGGCGCGCGTCGGCTGTAGCGGTATCCGACACCGGTCAGCAGCATGCGCCCACAATAGCGAGCCGCGCGCTACAGCTATGCCACAGTTCAGATCGAGACGTCCTCCAGCATCTCGGTGACCAGAGCGGCGATCGGCGAACGCTCGGACCGGGTGAGGGTCACGTGCGCGAACAGCGGATGCCCCTTCAGCTTCTCGATCACCGAGACCACGCCGTCGTGCCGGCCCACCCGCAGGTTGTCGCGCTGCGCCACGTCGTGGGTGAGCACGACCCGCGAGCCGCTGCCGATCCGGGAGAGCACCGTCAGCAGCACGTTGCGTTCCAGCGACTGCGCCTCGTCCACGATCACGAAGGAGTCGTGCAGCGAACGGCCGCGGATGTGCGTGAGCGGCAGCACCTCGAGCATGCCCCGGTCCACCACCTCGTCGATGACCTCGGACGTGGTCAGCGCGGAGAGGGTGTCGAAGACGGCCTGGCCCCAGGGCGACATCTTCTCGCCCTCGGTGCCCGGCAGGTAGCCGAGGTCCTGGCCGCCGACCGCGTACAGCGGCCGGAAGACGACCACCTTGCGGTGCTGCCGGCGCTCCATGACCGCCTCGAGCCCCGCGCACAGCGCCAGCGCCGACTTTCCGGTGCCCGCGCGGCCGCCCAGCGAGACGATGCCGACGTCGGGGTCGAGCAGCAGGTCGAGCGCGATGCGCTGCTCGGCGGAGCGGCCGTGCAGCCCGAAGGCCTCGCGGTCGCCGCGCACCAGCCGCACCTGCTTGTCCGGGGTGATCCGGCCGAGCGCCTTGCCGCGCTCGGAGACCAGCACCAGGCCGGTGTGGCAGGGCAGTTCGGCGGCCTGCGGCAGTTCGATCCGGCCGTGCTCGAACAGCTCGTCCACCTGGTCGCCGGCGATGTCCACCTCGGACATGCCGGTGTATCCGGTGGTGATGGCCAGTTCGGCGCGGTACTCCTCGGCGGGCAGGCCGACGGCGGCCGCCTTCACCCGCAGCGGGAGGTCCTTGGAGACGAGCACCACGTCCGCGCCCTCGGCGGCCAGGGCCTTGGCGACGGCCAGGATCCTGACATCGTTCTCCGGGTTGGCATGCGGACGGAAACCCGGCGGCAGGACCGAGATGTCCGAGTGGTTGAGCTCGACCCGCAGCGTCCCTCCGGCGTCGCCGATCGGCAGCGGCTGGTCCAGCCGGCCGTGTTCGACACGCATTTCATCCAGCAGACGCAGTGCGGCGCGGGCGAAATAACCGAGTTCCGGATGTTGGCGCTTGCCCTCGAGTTCGCTCACCACCACGAGCGGGATGACGACCTCGTGCTCCTCGAAGCGGGTCACCGCGGTGGGGTCGGCCAGCAGAACGCTGGTGTCCAGGACGTAAGTGCGCCGATCAGATGTGGCCACTAGTGCTCCGGCTCTGTATGGCGTATCCCTGGGCGGACACGCCCTTACCAGGGCTTTACCCCATCCGGGGGAGCGAAAAACGGCAGCGCAAGGCTGTCAGGGACTTACGCTCCGTAGCGGCGCTGACGTTGGGCGAAGTCGCGCAGCGCCCGCAGGAAGTCGATCCGGCGGAACGCGGGCCAGTACGCCTCGCAGAAGTAGAACTCCGAGTGCGCCGACTGCCACAGCATGAAGCCGGACAGCCGCTGCTCGCCGGACGTGCGGATGATCAGGTCCGGCTCGGGCTGGCCGGCCGTGTAGAGGTGCTCAGTAATATGTTCGACGTCGATGATCTCGGCGAGTTCCTCGATCGACGTGCCGCGGTCGGCGTGCTCGAACAGCAGCGAGCGGACCGCGTCGGCGATCTCCTTGCGGCCGCCGTAGCAGATGGCGGCGTTGATCACGAGGCCCGGGTTGTCCACGGTCTCCGCGGTGAGCTCCTTGATGCTGCGGGAGAAGTCACCGGGCATCAGGTCCAGCGCGCCGACCGTGCGGATACGCCAGCGTCCGGTCTCGGCGAGGCTGCGCACCGCGCCCTCAATGATCCGCAGCAGGTCCTCGACCTCGTCCGCGGGCCGGTTCAGGTTGTCGGTGGAGAACAGCCACAGGGTCACGACCTCGACCCCGGCCTCCTCGCACCACCGCAGCATGTTGTGGATGTTGTCGGCGCCGCGCTGGTGGCCGGTGGCGATCTCCTCGCCCACCGTCTTCGCCCAGCGCCGATTGCCGTCCATGATGACGCCGATGTGCCGCGGCCGCCGATCCTCGTGGTCGAGCCGCTTGGCGAGCCGGCGCTCGTAGGCTCCGTACACCAGGTCGCGCAATCCCATGACGCAAGACCCTATCCCGCAGCACAGCCGCCCCGGGTTAATCCAACCCGGGACGGCTGTGAGGATGTAGTGAAGATCTCTTCGGAGCGCGCGGAGCACCCCTTACGGACCAGCGTCCGGCCGGGGATTAGCCCAGGCGGGCGATCAGGTCGCGGTGCTCCTGCCACAGCTCCGCGGGCAGGTGGCCGCCGAAGCGGTCGAAGTGCGCCGGGATCAGGTCGGCCTCGCGCCGCCAGGTCTCCGCGTCCACCCCGAGCAGCTCGTCCAGCCGGGCCGGGGCGAGGTCCAGGCCGGCCAGGTCCAGGTCCTCCGGACGCGGCACCAGCCCGATCGGGGTCTCGACGCCGTCCGCCTTGCCCTCGAGCCGCTCGACGATCCACTTGAGCACCCGGCTGTTCTCGCCGAAGCCCGGCCACAGGAAGGAGCCGTCCGCGCCCTTGCGGAACCAGTTCACGTAGTAGATCTTCGGCAGCTTGTCGGTGTCGGCCTTCTCGCCCACCTCGAGCCAGTGCGCGAAGTAGTCGCCCATGTTGTAGCCGCAGAACGGCAGCATGGCGAAGGGGTCGTAGCGCAGTTCGCCGACGGTGCCCTCGGCCGCCGCGGTCTTCTCCGAGGCCACGTTGGCGCCGAGGAAGACGCCGTGCCGCCAGGACTTCGACTCGGTGACCAGCGGCACCGCGGTGGCCCGCCGTCCGCCGAACAGGATCGCCGAGATCGGCACGCCCTTCGGGTCGTCCCACTCGGAGGCGATCGTCGGGCACTGGCCCGCGGGCACGCAGAACCGCGCGTTCGGGTGCGCGGCCGGGGTGCCGGACGCCGGGGTCCAGTCCTCGCCGCGCCAGTCGGTCAGGTGCGCGGGCTTCTCGTCGGTCAGGCCCTCCCACCACACGTCGCCGTCGTCGGTCAGCGCCACGTTGGTGTAGATGGCGTTGGCGTCCAGCGTGGCGATGGCGTTGGCGTTGGTCGAGCTGCCGGTGCCGGGCGCGACGCCGAAGAACCCGGCCTCCGGGTTGATCGCGTAGAGCCGGCCGTCCTCGCCGAAGCGCATCCAGGCGATGTCGTCGCCGACGGTCTCGACCTTCCAGCCCGGGATGGTCGGGGTGAGCATCGCCAGGTTGGTCTTGCCGCAGGCCGAGGGGAACGCGGCGGTGATGTACTTGGCCTCGCCGCTCGGCGGGGTCAGCTTCAGGATCAGCATGTGCTCGGCGAGCCAGCCCTCGTCCCTGGCCATCACCGAGGCGATGCGCAGCGCGTAGCACTTCTTGCCGAGCAGCGCGTTGCCGCCGTAGCCGGAGCCGAAGGACCAGATCTCCCGGTCCTCGGGGAAGTGCGTGATGTACTTCGTCGTGTTGCAGGGCCACGGCACGTCCGCCTGGCCCGGCTCCAGCGGCGCGCCGACGGTGTGCACCGCCTTCACGAACTCGCCGTCCGTGCCGAGCTCGTCCAGCACCGCCTGGCCCATCCGCGTCATGACCCGCATGGACAGCGCGACGTACGCCGAGTCGGTGATCTCCACGCCGAGGGCGGCGAGGGGCGAGCCGATCGGGCCCATCGAGAACGGCACGACGTACATCGTGCGGCCCCGCATCGAGCCCTCGAACAGGCCGTTCAGCGTCGCGCGCATCTCGGCCGGGGCCATCCAGTGGTTGGTCGGGCCGGCGTCCTGCTCGCGCTCGGAGCATATGAAGGTCCGGTCCTCGACGCGGGCCACGTCGGAGGGGTCGGAGGCCGCGTAGAAGGAGTTGGGCCGCTTGGCCGGGTTCAGGCGCTTGAGCGTGCCCGCCTCGACGAGCTGCTCGGTCAGCCGGGCCCACTCGGCGTCGGAGCCGTCGCACCACACGACGTCATCCGGCTGGGTGAGGCTGGCGATCTGGTCGACCCAGGCGATCAGGCCGGCATGCGTGGTCGGTGGGGCTGTCACCGCGAACGTCATCGTGCGCACTCCAAAGGTCACGCCGGGGGTCCGCACCACCCGGGCGCTGATTGAGGGTGCTTTGGACTATAACCACGCCGTCCCGAATGGTGGATAGTGCCGAAGGTCGCCTTGGCAAACCTACGGTCCCGTAAGTTACTCTGGAGTTGAGCCCGCTTCGGACCGGTTGCCCCCTCCGGGGCAGCGGATATGTCCAATTTTCTGACGAGTTCTGGTCCACGAGAAAGCGGGCCGCCGACGACAGGGTGTGACCAATCTCATGACTCGAAGTGATCAGAGCAGGTGCGGCCTGTGACCGAGCTAACGCCGGTAACGGGTGTGTCCTCCGCCACAGCCATACTGAAACCCAAGCTGCGCGGCTGGCTGCACGCCGCCACCTTCCCGCTCGCCCTGGCCGCCGGGATCGTGCTGATCTGCCTGGCGCCGAGCGCGGGCGAGGCCGTCGCGTGCACCGTGTTCGCCGTCTCGTCCTGGCTGCTGTTCGGCGTCAGCGGCGTCTACCACACCGTCAACTGGAACCCGCGGGTCAAGGCGGTACTGCGCCGCTTCGACCACACGAACATCTTCCTGATCATCGCCGGGACCTACACCCCGATCTCCGTCACGCTGCTCACCCGCGGCTCGGCGGAACTGCTGCTCACACTCGTCTGGAGCGGCGCGCTGATCGGCATCGGCTTCCGGATGTTCTGGATCGACGCGCCGCGCTGGGCCTACGTGCCCTGCTACATCGCGCTCGGCTGGGCAGCGGTCTTCTTCATGCCGCAGCTCCTCCACCACGGCGGCGTCGCGGTCGTCGTCCTGATCGCGACCGGCGGCATCCTCTACTCGGTAGGGGCTGTCTTCTACGGCATGAAGAAGCCGAACTTCTCGCCGCGCTGGTTCGGCTTCCACGAGCTGTTCCACTCGTTCACCATCGCCGCGTTCTGCTGCCACTACATCGCGGTGGCGATAGCGGTCCTGTCGGCTAAGTCGGCTGTCCCGGCGTGATCAACTGCTCCGCGACGGCCAGTCCGTAACCGGCGAACCGCGGAGCCTGCGAGCCCAGCGCCCGGGAGGCCGCGAGCGCCGAGTACGCGTCGTGCAGCGCGTCCTGCGAGCCGGTGGCCTGCGCGTACGCGGCGAAGGCGGCTGCCGCGGCGGACGTGCCGGACGGGCTCGCGTTGTCGGTCGGATCGCTCGGCCGGAAGTAGAGCGGAGCTGCGTCGGCGGCGGTGTCGTAGAGCCCGCCGTCCGCGCGGAACTGCGTGCGGATCGTCTCCAGCAGCGTCGCCGCGTGATCGAGCCACGAACGCTGACCGGTCGCCGTGTGCAGCGCGACGAACGCCTCCGCGACGCAGCCGTAGTCCTCCAGCACGCCGGGATTCTCGGACGCCTTGCCGTCGCGTGAGGTCCGCACCAGCCGTCCGTCCTCCAGATGCACATCAACCAACAGCTGCCCGCACCGCACAGCCGAACGCAGCAGATCAGACCGGCCAAGCGCGGCGGACGCCTCCACCAGCGCCGAGATGGCCAGCCCGTTCCACGAAGCGACGATCTTGTCGTCCCGCCCCGGCTGCGGCCGCTGCGCCCGCGCGACCCGCAACTTCGCCGCGACGCGCTTCACGTCCTCGGGGTTCTTCGCCTCGCCGCTCGGCTCGGCCGCGAGCCGCAGCACCGACTTGCCGTCCTCGAAGTTCCCCGCCTTCGTCACCTCGTACGCGGCGGCGGCGATCTTCGCGTCGTCCTCCCCCAACACCTCGGCGAGCTGCCGATACGTCCACGCGTACGTCAGCCCCTCGACCCCGTCCGTGTCCGCATCCAGCGCCGACGCGAACCCGCCGGACGCCGTGCCGAGCTCGCGGATCATGAAGCCCGCGGTCTCCTCCGCGATCCGCCGATACAGCGGCGACGGCGAGGTCCGCCACAGCACCGCGTAGACCCGGAGCAGCAGGGCATTGTCATACAACATCTTCTCGAAGTGCGGCACCGTCCACGTCGCGTCCACCGCGTACCGCGAGAAACCGCCGCCGAGCTGGTCGTAGATGCCGCCGCGCGCCATCGCGTTGCACGTCTGCGCCACCATCGCGAGCGACGCCGCCGACTCGGTGCGCGCGTGGTGCCGCAGCAGCTGAAGCAGCGTCATCGACGGCGGGAACTTCGGCGCGCCCCCGAACCCGGCACCGATCCCGGCGTGCTCCTCATCCGACGAGTACTCCGCCGTGATCCGCTCGACGGCCGCGTCCAACTCCACGGCCGCCGGCGCCTCAACGGACTGCCGCCGCCCGCCCACGGGCACCGCCAGCTCCGCCATCCGGGCCGCCACCGCCTCGCCGACCTGCGTGACCTCGTCCCGCTTGCCCGCCCAGGCCGCCGCCACCTGCGCCAGCACCTGCAGGAACCCCGGCACCGAACCGCGCGACCGCGGCGGGAAGTACGTGCCGCAGAAGAACGGCCGCCCCAGATGGTCCGCGAAAACCGTCATCGGCCACCCGCCGTGCCCGGTCATCGCCTGCGTGGCCGTCATATACACGGCGTCGACGTCCGGCCGCTCCTCCCGGTCCACCTTCACGCACACGAACCCCGCGTTCATCGCCGAGGCCGTGGTCGGATCCGAGAAGCTCTCGTGCGCCATCACGTGGCACCAGTGGCACGACGAATAGCCGATTGAGATCAACAGCGGCACATTGCGCCGCCTGGCCTCGGCGAACGCCTCCTCGCCCCACGGCCACCAGCTCACCGGGTTGTCAGCATGCTGAAGCAAATACGGCGAGGTCGCGGCCGCCAGTCGGTTCACGGCCTCACTCTACCGAGTTTGCGCTCACATTCCAGATACCCAGAGTGGCGAAAATCGTACAGATCGTACTGACGTGGGGTCAGTTCGCGACACGCGCGCCCCCCTGCCCCCCCCCCTGCCGCGTCAGCCGGTGCCGCCGTCCGAGGGGGTGGCGGTGCGGGCCGGGGTGGCGGGGGCGGACTGGGTCGCGGCGGCGGCTCCGTCGGCGCGGCCGGCCTTGAGGGCGGCTAGGCGGGCGTCGACCTCGGTGTCCTTGGCGAGGGTGTCCAGGCTGTTGAACTGGGAGTCGAGGGTGGAGGCGGCGAGTTCGGCCTTGCCCTTGACCAGGGCCTCCTCGCGGCGGATCTTCTCCTCGAAGCGGGAGACCTCGCTGGTGGGGTCGAGGATGTTGATGGACTTGACCGCGTCCTGCACCTGGGACTGGGCCTGGGCGGTCTTGGAGCGGGCCACGAGGTTGTCGCGGCGCTTCTTGAGGTCGGCGAGCTTGTCCTTCATCTCGTTCAGGCCCTGCTTGAGCTTCTCGGTCACGTCGTTCTGCGTGTCGACCTGCGTGGTGCCGTCGGTGACCTGCTGCTCGGCGTCCATCTGCTTGCCGATGGCGACCTTGGCGAGCTCGTCGAACTTGTCGGCGCCCGCGGAGTCGCCGGCGGCGCGCAGCTCGTCGGCCTTCTTGCTCGCGGCGAGGGCCTTGCCGCCCCACTCCTGCGCGGCCTTCTTGTCCTGGTCGAGGTCCTCCTCCATCATCCGGAGGTTGCCGATCGTCTGGGCGACGGCCTGCTCCGCCTCGGAGATGTTCTCGGTGTAGTCCCGGATGAGCTGGTCGAGCATCTTGCCCGGGTCCTCCGCCGCGTCGATCATCGCGTTGATGTTCGCGCGGGCTAGCTGGGCGACCCTGCCGAAGATCGACTGCTTGCTGCTCATGAGGTGTTCTCCTTCGCACGGGTTGGGACTTGGAACTGCGTGGCGACTGCGGGTCAGAACCGGCCGCCGGTGCTCCTGCGGCCGCCGCCGGGGGCGCCCTGGAAGCCGCCGGGCTGGCGGACCGCGGGTCCGGCGCGCGAGCGGCCGCCGCCGGAGCGCATCGCCTCGGTCGCGATGCCGCCGAGCACGGCGCCGAGCAGGCCGCCGAGTGCTCCCCCGGCCATCCCGCCCCCGGCGGAGCCTGACCTGCCGCCGCCGCCCATCCCCATGCCGCCGCCGAATCCGTTGAGGTCCGAACTGGCCTGCTGCTGGGCCGAGCGCGCGTACGAGCTGGCCTGCCGGGCCGCTTCGAGCGCGGCGGTCGGGTCGGTGGCCTGCAGGCTCATCGCCGTGGACAGCCGCCGCTCGGCCTCGGCCTGCAAGGTGCGGGCCTGGCTGCCGATCGCGCCGCGCCGCGTGGTGATGAAGTCCTGGGCGGCGGCCACGTCGCTGCGCGCGCCGAGCAGCGCCTGCTCCAGCATCGCCCGGGCGCCCGCGCGACGGTCGTGCTCGCTCTGCAGGCCGAGCAGCAGTTCGTCGAGCTGCGCGTCCACTGCCTGAAGCCGGCCGAGCTGGTCGAGCGGATCGCCGTGGCCGGACTGCACCTCGGCCTTGACCACGGCGGCCTCCTGCTCGAGTCCGCCGAGCCGGGCCACGGCCGTAGCGTCGGCGCCTTCGAGTAGTCCGCGCCCCTGGACGATCTCGCCGTCCACCTCGGCGATGATCGCGGCGAGGCCGTCCCGCGCCTGCTCCAGGTCCGCGAGCCGCCGATCCACGGCCGAGGTCAGCTGTCCGACCTGGCCGAGCGCCTCCTGCGCGGTGCGGGTGGCGACGGCCGCCTGGCCCTGCCGGTCCGCGGCCAGATCCGACTTCGCCTGCGCGATCGCACCCGTCGCGAACGTGACCAGCTGGCGTGCCTGCTCCGGGTTCTGCGCAACGGGTTCGAGCGCCTGCGGGGAGAAACGCGCGGCCGCGGCGCTGAGGGACGTGTTCGACTTCTGAATCAGTTCCGGCGCACCCGCCAGGAGCGCGTCGAGCTGGGCCAGCACCTCGGGCGCGCGGTGCTGGAGGTCGCGCAGGTCCTCGAACGCCGTGGTCTGGGCGTCGAGGGCGGCGTTGGCCCGCGTGCACTTCTCCACGATCTGCCGCAACGCCTGGTAGCGCTCGACTTCGGGGACGGGAGTGTCGCCGTCGAGCCGTGCGCGGAGCCGGAACGCGTCGGCGAGTTCCTGCTTGGCCGTGTCGAGCGCCGTGCTGAATCCCGTCGCCGACTCCTGGCCGAACTGCGCGATGGCGAACCCGAGTTCCTGCTCGCTCGTGCGGATCGCGTCGTCGGTCTCGACGAGCATCCGTGCCGCCTGCTCCTCCAGCTCCTTGATCGACGGGCCGGACGCCTGCCCGGGCCCGGCCGGTCGTGCCGCGGCCCTTCGCCTGCTGTAGAGCAGGAACCCGACGACAGCCACCGTGGCCAGCGCCAGGAAGCCGAGAACGATCCAGAACGTCGAACTGGTCGACGAGTTCGAAGAGGACGACGACGTAGTGCCGGTGCCGAGAACCGATGAGTCGAAGGTCGGCTTCGTCACGACCTGGCCTGCAGCCGCCTGTGCGAGACCCTGCGTGGCACCGATCGCGGCGGCGGCCCACTGGCTGTTGCGCAGCGAGGGCTCGATGGCCACGGTCGCGACCTGGTTCAAGGCGGACTGGCTGATCTGGAAGCCGCTGTCGACGCTCAAGCCGTACTGGCGCGCGGACGTCGCGACGGCCAGCAGCACGTCGTTGACCCCCATGCCGCTGCGCTGCGCGGTCTCGTCCGCCCACGTTGTCGGCGACTCGCCGGAGAAGTCCTTGACGTACGCGACGTGCAGATCGATGCCCTTCGCGCTGTACAGCTGGTCGATCGCCGTCTGCACCTGGTTCCGCGCGGATCCCAGCGCGCCGACCTGGTCCGTTATCTGCCCGGGCGAGAGGGTGATCGGGCTCACCGCGTACGCCGACGAGCAGACCGCGCCGCCGCCCGCGAGCACCAGCACGCACGCCACCGCCATACGCCCGCTCAGACCTCGCCTCGCCATCGCCCGGCCCGATTCTCTAGGTGTGGATATTCGTGGCATCTCCCGCGAAATCTATGTCGGCGCCCGGCCGCCCGCGACGCACCGACGGCCGATCAGGTGACGCGTGCGCGGTCGCCGGACCACCGGGTGCGTGATCCACTGAGAACATGGCGGATCTCGACAACGCGACCGACCTGGCGTCGGCCATCAAGTCCGGCTACACCTTCGACGGGGCGACCATCGACGTCGGCGCGCTCCTCGCGGACGGCCAGCCGCACCCCGACGCGCGCATCCGCCTGCCGCTCGCGATGATGAACCGGCACGGCCTGGTGGCGGGCGCGACGGGCACCGGCAAGACGCGCACCTTGCAGGGTCTCGCCGAGCAACTGTCCGACGCCGGGGTAGCCGTCTTCCTCGCCGACATGAAGGGCGACCTGTCCGGACTCGCCGTGCCCGGCAAGGGTGGCGAGAAGCTCGAAGCGCGCACCGAAGCCCTGGGCCAGGACTGGAAGGCGACCGGCTACCCCGTCGAGTTCCTGTGCCTCGGCGGCCTAGGCGACGGCGTCCCCGTGCGCGCGACGCCGACGTCCTTCGGGCCGACGCTGCTGTCCAAGGTGCTCGAACTCAACCCGACGCAGTCCTCGTGCCTGGAACTGATCTTCCGCTGGGCCGACGAGCGCGGCTACGAACTGCTCGACCTCAAGGACGTGCGCGCCGTCGTCGCCTATCTGACCAGCGCTGAGGGCAAGAACGAACTCAAGGAACTCGGCGGAGTCTCCGCGGCGACCGCCGGAGTCATCCTGCGCGAGCTCTCCAGTCTCGCCGCACGCGGTGCCGAGGTCTTCTTCGGCGAGCCCGAGTTCGACGTATCAGACATCGTACGGACCGCCCCCGACGGCCGCGGTGTGATCTCAGTGCTCGAACTACCCGCCGTGCAGGAGCAGCCCGAACTGTTCTCCACGTTCCTCATGTGGCTGCTCGCGGACCTGTTCGAGGCGCTGCCCGAGGTCGGCGACACGGACAAGCCCAAGCTCGTGTTCTTCTTCGACGAGGCGCACCTGCTGTTCAACGGCGCCCCGAAGCCCTTCCTGGAGTCGGTCACCAAGACCGTGCGGCTGATCAGGTCCAAGGGCGTAGGCGTCTTCTTCGTCACGCAGACCCCGACCGACGTGCCCTCGGACGTGCTGGCCCAACTCGCCAACCGCATCCAGCATGCTCTGCGCGCCTACACCCCGAACGACGCGAAGGCCCTCAAGGCGACCGTCTCGACGTTCCCCAAGACGACCTACGACCTCGCCGAGACCCTCACCTCCCTCGGCATCGGCGAAGCAGTGGTCACCGTCATGTCCGAGGACGGCGTCCCCACCCCCGTCGCCCCGACCAGGCTTTTCGCCCCCCAGTCCGAAATGGGCCCGATGGACGAGACCGCCATGCGCGCCGCCATCGCCGCATCCCCCCTCACGCCGCGCTACGGCCAGTCCGTCGACAACGAATCAGCCTACGAACGCCTGGAACGGGCCCAGGCGGAGCGTCAGCAGCAGGCCGAAGTCGAGGAACAGACCAAGGCCGAGGCCCGGCCACGCAGCGCCCCCAAGCCGGCCCCGCACGTCTCCCCGCTCGAAGCCATCCTCGGCCAGAAGACCGCCCACAACCTCGCCACCGCCGTCGGCAAGGAGATCGCCCGCAGCCTCTTCGGCACCCGCAAGCGCAGGTGAAGGCGAAGCTCCCGCCGGAGGTGCGAGGGAGAAATTCATGCGTGGCCAGTAGGCTCGCGGCATGAGCGAGAGCGAGACTTTGCGCGCGGTGACGGTTGAGCGTATCGGCACGGGGCGGTATGCGGCGACCAATGTGCGGGGCGGGCGGATCGAGTTCGGAAGTGGGGACGACGCGGACTTCACGCCGGTCGAACTCCTCTTGGCGGCGCTCGGCGGGTGCACGGCGATCGACGCGGATGTGGCGACGAGTCGGCATGCGGAGCCGGTGCGGTTCAGTGTCGCGGTGCAGGGGGACAAGATCGCGGACGAGGAGGGCAGCCGGATGGAGAATCTGGCGGTGACCTTCCACGTGGAGTTCCCGGAGGGGCCCGAGGGCGATCGGGCGCGCGCGATTCTGCCGCGGGCGGTGCGGCTCTCGCACGATCGGCTGTGCACCGTCAGCCGGACGGTGGAGCGGGGCACGCCGGTCAGTTCCACCATCGCAGATGCCTGACGCGATAGTCGAGGACGCGGCTCCGGAGGACGAGGTCCCGCCGGAGTACCGGGTCCAAGTGGAGGTCCCCGAGGCGCTGATCGCCGTGTGCGGGCGGGAGCGGAAGGGGCTTGTCCGGTTTCTCCTCCGTGAGCACTTCATGGACGGGGTCATCGTGGCGTACGGCTCGACGCGGCTGGTCGTCGACGCGTTCACCGACCATCCGCTGCGCGTCGTCTTCTGGGCGCTGATGCTCTGCCTCGCCGCCCGCTCGATCTACATGTGGGGCTGGCGGCGGCCGTATCGGGTCGAGTTGACGCGGACGACGTTGCGGTGGGTGGCGCCGTTCCGCCGGGTCGAGGTGCCGCTGCTCTCGGTGCGCAGGGTCTTCCCGCACACGTGGGGCGGCGGCTATCTGCAGAAGGTGCTGGTGGACGGCGCGCGCCCGGGGCGGACCCGGAAGCTGTCGCTCAAGCAGCTCGACGAGACCGATCCGTTCCTGGCCGTGCTCACCACGGCGGCTCCGGGCGTTCAGGGGCACGTCAGCGAGCTGTCAGCGCCGCGCTGGCGCTAGGTTCGTCGTATCAGCAGCTCGTCAGCCACGTGTCAGGGGTGCCCGGCACAGTGGTCCCCATGAATACACAGTACGGATCCGAGGAGATCGCGATCCAGGTCGAGGGCCTGGTGAAGAGGTTCGGCGAGCAGACCGCGGTCGACCACGTCGACCTCGCGGTCCCCGCCGGGTCGGTATTCGGCCTGCTGGGGCCGAACGGGGCGGGGAAGACCACGATCGTGCGCATGCTGTCCACGCTGCTGCGCCCCGACGGGGGCACGGCGCGGGTGGCGGGGCTCGACGTGGTCAAGCACGCGCAGGCCGTGCGCCGCGTCATCGGGCTGACCGGGCAGTTCGCCGCGGTGGACGAGGCCCTCAGCGGCTTCGAGAACGTCTACATGATCGGGCGGCTGCTCGACATGCCCCGCAAGGAGGCGAAGCAGCGCGCCGAGGAGCTGCTCGCCGTCTTCGGGCTCGACGAGGACGCGAAGAAGATCGCCAAGCAGTACTCCGGCGGCATGCGGCGGCGGCTGGACCTGGCCGCCTCGCTGGTGGGCCGGCCGCGGGTGCTGTTCCTGGACGAGCCGACCACCGGCCTGGACCCGGCGCGCCGCAACGACCTGTGGGACATCGTGCGCGACCTGGCCGAGGGCGGCACCACGGTGCTGCTGACCACGCAGTACATGGAGGAGGCCGAGGCGCTCGCGCAGGACATCGCGGTGATGGACCACGGCCGCTTCATCGCGCGCGGCACGGCCGACGAGTTGAAGGAGCGCATCGCGGGGCGCAGCATCCGGCTGCGGACCGTCGTGGCGGCCGACCTGCCGGTGCTGCGCGAGGTGCTGCTCGACGTGCTGGGCGCGGCCGAGGAGGTGGCGCCGCAGACGCTGGGCGGCCCGGTCTCCGAGGACGCGCAGGTGGCGCGGCTGCTCGGCGAGATCGCTGCCCGCGAGATCGCGATCGCCGACGTCAGCACCGTGACGGCCTCGCTGGACGAGGTCTTCCTGACCCTGACCGAGAAGAAGGGCGCGGTGAGCGAGAAGACCGCCGTGCCGCCGCAGCCGATCCCGTCCGTGACGGACGACTCGAACGACGTTCCCGTGGAGGCAACGCGATGACCGCCGCGACCAGCACCCTCGCGCCGAGCAACCTCAGCTCGCACACCGGTTTCCGGGACACGATGCGGCACACCGGGGCCCTGATCCGCCGCAACCTGCTCTCCACCAAGGCCACGCCCGAAGAGCTGTTGGACGTGACCTTCTTCCCGATCATCATGACAGTGATGTTCACGTACGTGTTCGGTGGTGGCCTGAAGGCGAGCACCGGCGGCAACTACATCGAGTACCTGATCCCGGGCATCTTCGTGCAGATGCTGTCCTTCGGCTCGATCGGCGTGGGCATCAAGCTCAACTCCGACTTCGACAAGGGCCTGATGGACCGCTTCCGCTCGCTGCCGATCGCCCGCGTCTCGGTGCTCACCGCGCACCTGGTCTCCAGCGTGCTGCGGCTGCTGCTGGCCAGCCTGATCACCTTCATCGTGGCGACCTGCCTGGGCTTCCGGGTGCACACGAACGTGCTCGAGTTCTTCGGCGGCATCGCGCTGCTGCTCGCGCTCGGCTTCGGCGTGTCCTGGCTCGCGGTCTACGTCGGCACGGTGGTGCGCAGCCCGCAGGCGGTGCAGGGCGTGCTGAACATCGCGCTGTTCCCGCTGATGTTCTGCTCGTCCATCTTCACCTCGGTCAGCACGATGCCGGGTTGGCTGCAGGCCTTCGCGAAGGTCAATCCGCTGACGACGGCGGCCGACTCGGCGCGGGCGATGATGGTCGGCGGCCAGTTCGGGCTCGGTAACGACGCCTGGATCACGCTGGCCTGGGCGCTGGGCATGAGCATCGTGTTCGCGCCGCTGGCCCTGCGCGCCTACAACCGTCACATCTGAGCGTCGGTGCCTTGACCGAGCCGGGGCAGCCACGCGCCGGGCGCCGTCCCCGGATCCGCGCCGAACAGTTCGACGCAGGTCCGCAGGACGGTGTCCGGCTGCACGGCGCGGCCTTGCGCATAGGCCGCGTCGTACACCTCGTCCCCGACGGCGGCGCGGACCGCGGCGGCGGTCTCGGCAAGGTCGGGGGTCACGGTCAGCGGCAGTTCGCGGCCGCGCACCACCGCGTACAGGCCGTGCAGCCAGGCCGCCTGCCGCGCGTCGCCGCGGGCCAGTTCCAGCGCGGCCTGCGCCTCGACGACCGCGCCGATGTCCGGCCGGTCGTAGTGGAAGGCGATGGAGAACCCGAAGGACTCCTTCAGCAGCCGGCCGGTCTCGGCGAGGTCGCCGCGGGCCAGCGTGATCCAGGCCTGCTGGGTGGCCAGCAGCGACTTGACCGGGCCGAGGAAGGACTTGCCGGCGGCGCGCGCGACCTCGTCCAGCCAGGCCTGCGCCGCGTCCAGCCGGCCGTCCCGGCGGGCGCCGACGCACTCGGCGGTCATCAGGTAGATCTGGGCGTGGCTCTCCGGCCGGGCCCGGGAGATCTCGTGCGCCTCGGACAGGGTGCGCCGGGCCTGCTCGCGCTCGCCCAGGCTGAGGTACTCGTTCGCCGCCATGACCAGCAGCATCACCTCGTCGGTGGCCGAGCCGATCAGCCGGGTCGCGGGCAGCACGTCCTCGATCGCGGCCAGCGCCTCGCGGTGCGCGCCGCGCTGGCTCTCCAGCATGGCCACGGTCTGCCCGCAGTTGGCGATGCCCCACTGGTCGCCGAGCCGCCGGAAGATCTCCAGGGCCTGCTCGGTCAGCGCCTCGGCCAGCACCGGGTCGTCCATGCTGATCTTGGCCTGCAGCATCCGGGCGACGGCCAGGCCCCACTGCTCGCCCCGCTCGGCCATCCGGGCGCACTCGCGCTCGATGACCTCCTCGATCGTGTCCGGCTCGGTGTAGAGCGCGCCGGCGATCTCGGCCAGCGAGAACAGCGCGTCCCGCCACTCCCCCGCGCGGGACAGCTCCCGCGCCCGGTCCAACCGCGCGGCGCCCTCCTCCAGGGTGACGCCGCGCTCGAAGCAGTAGAGGGCGTCGAATGTCAGCACTCGCAGATAACGCGCGTCGTGCGGCACCCCGAGCCGCTCGGCCAGCTCCAGGGTCTGCGGCACCCGGTAGCGGTCGAACTGCTTGCCGCGCATCGTGCCGTACCAGCCGAGTCCGTCGCACAGCCGCAGCGCGCAGACCGCGTCGTCCGCGGACAGCGCCCACTCCAGCGCCGCGCGCAGGTTGTCCTCGGCCGCGTCCAGCCGGTACATCCACTCCACCTGGCCCGGGCCGCGCAGCTGCGGGTCGGCGCGCTCGGCCAGCTCGGCGAAGTAGTTCGCGTGCCGCGTGCGCACCTCCTTCTCCCGGCCCTGCTCGGCCAGCCGCTCGAGCGCGTACTCCCGGATCGTCTCCAACAGCCGGTAGCGCATGCCGTGGTCGGCGCCGGCGGGGGACGCGGCGGGCTCGGCCAGCACCAGCGACTTGGAGACGAGCCGGTCGGTCAGGTCCAGCACGTCCAGAGCATCCAGACCGCAGACCCCCTCCAGGTCCTCCAAGGCTGCGCCGCCCGCGAAGACCCCGCAGACCGCGAGCAGTTCGCGTTCCCGCGCGGACAGCAGCTCCCAGCTCCAGTCGACCACCGCGCGCAGCGTCTGCTGCCGGGGCAGCGCGGTGCGCGCGCCGGTGGTCAGCAGCCGGAACCGGTCGTCGAGCCGCTCGGCGACCTGGCGCGGCGTCAGCACGTTGAAGCGGGCGGCGGCCAGTTCCAGGGCGAGCGGGATCCCGTCCAGCCGGCGGCAGATCTCGGCCAGCGCCGCGCCGTCCTCCCCGGCGGCGCCGAGCCCGGGGCGCACCGCGCGGCCGCGTTCGAGCAGCAGCTGCATCGCGGCGTACGAGGTGAGCCGGTCCTCCGCGGCCTCGCACGGCGGCACGGCCAGCGGGGCGACCGGAAGCCGCTGCTCCCCCGGCACGCCGAGCGGTTCGCGGCTGGTGGCCAGGATCGTCACCCGCGGGCAGGCGGCCAGGATCTTCGCGGCGAGCCCGGCCGCGGCGTCGATCACGTGCTCGCAGTTGTCCAGCACGAGCAGCGCGGGCCGGTCGCCGAGCGCGTCGAGCAGCCGGGCCGAGTCGTCGTGGCTGGCCGCGAGCCGGGCCCGCTCGGCCGTGTTGATCACGTTCTCCCGGCCGCCGACCGCCGCGTACACCTCGGCGTCCACGGCCTGCGCGCCGACCGGGGCGAGCTCCGCGACGTGCGCCACGGCGTGCCCGGTGGCGACGGCCCGGGCCAGCGAGGTCTTCCCGGAGCCGCCCGCGCCGGTGAGGGTGAGCAGCCGGGTGCGGCCGAGCCGGTCCTGGATCTCGCTGAGCACGGCGTCCCGGCCGATCAGCCGGTGCGTGATCACGGGGCGCGGGGCGGGCTGCGCCGGCGGCGGTTCGACGACCGGCGGCGGGCCCTGCTCGGCGAGTAGCGCGAGCCGGCCGCACTCGGTCTCGACGACCCGGGCCAGCCCGGCGAGGTCCGGCACGTCCGCGAACTCGGCCAGCGGCTCCGGGCCGGCCAGGTTCAGCGCCTCGCGCGCCGCCTGCGGGGAGCCGGACTCGGCGAGCAGTTCGAAGCGGCACAGGTCCACCGCGGCCGGGTCCACGTCGAGCAGGTAGCCGGTCGGGCGGGAGGCCACGGTCTCGGCGCCGACCACCCGGCGCAGCCGGGAGACGAGCGCCTGCAGCGCGTTGGCGCTCGGCGGCTCGCCGTTCCACAGCTGGTCGGCCAGGTACTCGGCGCGGCGCACCTCGCCCGGGGCCACGGCCAGCAGGGCCAGCAGCGCGCGCAGCCGGGAGCCGGTGATCTCCACGGACTCGCCGTCCCGCCGCACCGCGACCCCGCGCAGCACCGAAACGCCCGTGACTCGACCCATGGGGTCCATTGTCGCGTATCGGGACGCGCGCGGGTGCGGCTATTTCTGCTGCGCGGGCACCAGCGGCTCGTCGGCGGGCTCGGCCTCCGCGAGCTCGGCCTGTTCGGCCTGGTAGTCGGCGTCCAGCTTGGTCAGGTGCTTGCCCATGCTGCGGCACAGCAGCCAGACGCCCACGCCCAGGATGCAGACGATGATGAACCCGAGCAGGCCCGGGGACACCTGGTTCGGGTCGAGGTTGACCGCCAGGTTCTTCATGACACCGGTCCTCTCAGCAGTGCGGCGCTCAGCCGTTCAATGAAGCAGTGTAAGCAATGCAGTCCGAGTACTTGGGCAGCAGGTCCGACTCGAGCGCCTCGGCGAGCGAGGGGGCCGCCTCGTCCTTCGGGGACAGGATCGGCACCTCGGTCGGCCAGTCGATGCCGAGGTCCGGGTCCAGCGGGTGGATGCCGTGCTCGGCGGTCGGGTTGTAGGTCTCCGAGACGCAGTAGTGGATCGTGGCGTCGTCGCTCAGCGCGACGAAGCCGTGGCCGAGGCCCTCCGAGACGTACACCGAGCGCCGGTCCACGTCGTCGAGCTGCACGAACTCCCAGGCGCCGAAGCTCTCCGAGCCCACCCGCAGGTCCACGATGACGTCCAGCAGCGTGCCGCTGACGCAGGAGACGTACTTGGCCTGGGACGGCGGCACGTCGGCGAAGTGGATGCCGCGCACCACGTCCTTGGCCGAGACCGAGAGGTTGCCCTGCGCGAGCCGCAGCGGGTGCCCGACCGCCTCGGCCAGCTTGTCGTGCCGGTACCACTCCATGAAGTAGCCGCGCTGGTCGCCGAACTTCTGCGGTTCGATCAACCAGGCGCCCTCGATGGACAGCGGCGTGATCTTCATGTGTCTTCAGTTTCCTTCGGCTTCGAGCAGGTTCACGAGGTAGTTGCCGTAGCCCGACTTGAGCAGCGGCTGGGCCAGCTCGTACAGCTGCTCGTCGCTGAGGAACCCGGCGCGCCAGGCGACCTCCTCGACGCAGCCGATCTTCAGGCCCTGACGTTCTTCGATGACGCGGACGTACTCGGAGGCCTGCACCAGCGAGACGAAGGTGCCGGTGTCCAGCCAGGCCGTGCCGCGGTCGAGCACCGAGACGGTGAGCTTCCCGGCCTTCAGGTAGTGGTCGTTGACCGCGGTGATCTCCAGCTCGCCGCGCGCGCTGGGCTTGAGGTCGCGGGCGATCTCGACCACCGAGTTGTCGTAGAAGTACAGGCCGGGCACGGCGAACCGGGACTTCGGCTTGGCGGGCTTCTCCTCGATGGAGATCGCGTGGCCGTCCTCGTCGAACTCGACCACGCCGTACTCGGTCGGGTTGGCGACCTGGTAGGCGAACACGAGGCCGCCGTCGATCTCGGCGTTCTTGCGCAGCTGCGTGCCGAGCCCGGCGCCGTGGAAGATGTTGTCGCCGAGCACGAGGGCGACCCGGTCGTCGCCGATGAAGTCCGCGCCGAGCACGAAGGCCTGGGCCAGGCCCTCCGGCCGCGGCTGCACCGTGTACTCGAGGTTTATCCCGAACTGCGAGCCGTCCCCGAGCAGCCGCTGGAACGCGGCCTGGTCCTCGGGCGTGGTGATGATCAGGATGTCCCTGATCCCGGCCATGACGAGGGTGGAGAGCGGGTAGTAGATCATCGGCTTGTCGAAGACCGGCATGAGCTGCTTCGAGATCGCCTTGGTGATCGGCCACAACCGCGAGCCGGTACCCCCGGCCAGGATGATTCCGCGCATGGGCCGACAGTGTAGCCCGGTCGGCTGAGCGGTCTTGACCCGGGAACGCGCAGCGCGTCGAAGGCGGACAATGGGCACATGGCAAAGACTTCGTGTCCCTGTGGTTCGGGCAAGGCGTACGCCGAGTGCTGTGGTCCGCTGCACGCCGGCGAGGGCCGCGCGTCCACCGCCGAGCAGCTGATGCGCTCCCGGTTCAGCGCCTTCGCGAAGGGCGACGCGGCGTACCTGCTGAAGTCCTGGCACTCGAGCACCCGTCCGGCGCGACTGGACCTGGACCGGCGCACGCAGTGGACGCGGCTGGAGATCCTGAACACGAGCGACGGCGGTCCGTTCCACACGTCGGGCACGGTCGAGTTCCGCGCGTACCACCGCGAGCGCGGCGGCGCCGAGGAGTCCATGCGGGAGAACAGCACCTTCGCCCGCGAGGACGGTGCCTGGGTGTACGTATCAGCCCTGTGAGCCGTGGTACTCGGCGCCGGCCGGGATGTACGCCTGCGCCACGTGCCCGGTGATCCCGTCTCGCAGACCCTTGAGATAGGCCGGGACGTCCGTGCCGCGCTTGGGCTCGAACAGCACGATGTACGCGAACCAGCGGGCCAGGAACAGCGCGTTCGCCGCCGCCCACACCGGATTGCGGCGCACGTGCTCCTTAATCAGGACCACGCCGTTGCGGGTGTTCCAGTAGTGCCGCCACGCCGCCTGGTGCCCGACCCGGATCTCCCGGCCCAGGAACCGGTGCACCCGCACGTCGCCGATCGAGTGCGGCATCTCCAGCGAGAGGTCGCGCACGATGCGCACCCCGGCGCGCCGCATCCGCAGGCAGAAGTCCACGTCCACGTAGTCGACGAAGAAGTCCTCGCGGAAGCCGGACACCCGGGCCAGGCAGGAGCGGCGCACCAGCATGCCGGAGGTGATGACCAGGTCGCGGTCGTCCACCTGCTCGTGCCGCCGGTCGGCCATGGTCTCGTAGGTGCGGCCGGTGTCCGCGTCCACCGGGCTCGGGCCGACGATGCCGACGCTGGGATCGCCGAGCACCTTCGCCAGGCCCTCGATCATGCCGTCCGGGATGACCGAGTCCTGATCCAGCAGCAGCACCGCCTCGGCGTCCGCCGGAAGGTGCGCGAGGCCGCGGTTGAGCCCGGCGGCCAGGCCCAGGTTGCGGCCGCCGCCGAGCACCGTGACGCGCTCGTCCCCGATCCCCTCGGCGAGCGACGGCGCGTCACCCGGCGTGTTGTCGACGACGATGACCGAGTCGCAGGCCCGCAGCGCCGACTCGACGACCCCCCGCAGCAGCTCGTCCGGATGGTAGGCCGTGACGATGGCGGTGATGCGCAGCACGCTCAGCGGCCCTCTTCGGCGTTCTGCTTCAGCCGGTCCTGGCGGTTCTTCCACCAGCCGGCGCCCTGGTTCGGGTTGCTCAGGTGCGCGAGCAGCGAGAAGGCGCGCGAGGTCTGCATGAAGAACTTGAACAGGCCCATCCGCACCTTGCGGGCCACGCCGGTCTGCTGGCCGTGCTCGCGCCAGTGCGTCGTGGCGTCGCCGCTGAAGCCGGGGGCCTCGAGCGCGGTGTAGTAGTAGAGCGCGACCGAGCGGCGCCAGTGCCCCTCGACGATCGGCTTCGGGAAGCCGTGCACCGACTTGTCATCGGTGGTGAAGATCATCACGCGGCCCCAGTCCGGCACGACCAGCGCGCCGTCCTTGCTCAGGTCGCCGACCTCGAGGCAGCCGCCGAACGACTCCTCCCAGCCCTCGTTCAGGTACACCAGCACGTTGACGCGGCGGTAGAGGTCCATCGCGTCGTAGATGTGGAAGTCGGTGTGCTTGCCGAGGATGCCGCCCGGACCGCTCAGGTGCAGGCCGCCGCCGACCAGGTACGGGTCGACCAGCAGCTTCGGGATGCCGGTGACCTTCTCCAGCGCGCGCAGGAAGGACGGCTGGGAGAGCTCGTTGATCAGCTGGGCGAGCGGCTCGGGGATCTTCGCGATGTCGTCGCAGGTGTACTTCTGCATCTGGTACGTGTCGCCGAGCGGCCGCCAGTCCGACCAGTCCGGCTGCGGGAAGTGCTCGTCGGCGAACTCGGGGCCGACCTGCAGCATGTCGTCCAGCACGATGTGCGGGAACGGCTTGTTCGCCGCGTAGCGCGCGGACCATTCCTCGGCGTTGGCGCGGAACTTCTCGAGGTTGAACACTGGTGAGGCGGTCATGTCCGCGTTACTCCATCACGTTCAAGACGTTTCGGCTGAGGGTACGCCCGAGTTACCCCGGCAGATTAGCACTCGCGGCGGGCTCGTACTCCGCGCCCTCGGGCAGGTAGCGGCCGAGGTCGACGCGGCCGGTCAGCCCGTGCAGCAGGCCGCGCAGCACCGCCGGGACCGTCCTGCCGCGATGCTCGTCGAACAGCGCCGTCACCAGCAGCCAGCGGGCCATGAACAGCGCGTTGGTCAGCACGAAGCCGCGCTCGGTGCCGAAGAACTCCCTGCTCAGCACGATTCCGTTGCGCGCGATCCAGTAGTGCCGCCACGCCGGGTAATGCAGCACCCTGACGTTCAGCGGGCCGAGCCGGTGGTCCCGGCCGGAGCCGATCGAATGCGGCAGCACCAACGCCGCGTCCCGCACCACGCGGTGGCCGGAACGACGTACCCGCAGGCAGAAGTCCGAGTCGACGCAGTCCACGAAGAAGTCGGCGCGGAATCCCGGCACGTCCTCGAAGGCGGAGCGGCGCACCAGCATGCCGGACGTGATGATGCTCGGCCGGTCGTCCACGGCTGCGTGCCGGTCGGCGGCTCGTTCGTAGCGGTCGCCGGTCGCGGCGTCCACCGGCGTCGGCCCGACCACGGCGATCGACGCGTCGTCCAAGTGCGCGAGCAGACCCGCGACGAGCTCCGGCGGCAGCACCGAGTCCTGGTCCAGGAACAGCACCGCGTCCACATCCGCGGGCACCTCGGCCAATCCGAGATTCAGCGCACCCGCGAGACCGCGGTTGCTCCCCGTCCGCAGCACCGTGACACGCGGGCTCTCCAGCTTCCCCGCCAGCGTCTCCGCGTCCCCCGGCGTGTTGTCCGCGATCACCACGGACGCGCAGCTCAACAGCGCCGACTCGACGACCGCGGCCAGCCGCTCGTCCGGGTGGTACGCCGTGACGACCGCGGCGATCTTCCGCTCGGAGCCCATCAGTCCGCGTCCCTCACCCCGGGCGGGTACGCGCCCTCCGGCAGATAACCGAGCGAATAACGCCCGGTCAGCGCGTCCAGCACGCCGCGGCTCAGCGCAGCCAACTGCGCGCCGCGCTTCGGACCCCAGCAGGCCACGGACAGGAACTTGCGCGCCAGGAAGACCGCCATCGACACCATGCCCTGCGGCCGGCGCCGGTCGTAGTCCTTCGCATACTGCACGCCGTTGCGCGCGATCCAGTAGTGCCGCCACGGCGGATAGTGCGTCACGCGCACCGTGACCGGGCCGACGCCGTGCTCCTGCCGGTTGCCCATCGAGTGCGGCAGCTTCAGCGTGAAGTCCTGCACGACGCGGAACCCGGCCTTGCGCGCATCGACGCAGAAGGCGATGTCCACGAAGTCGTTGAACAGGTCGGCGCGGAACGGGCACCGGTCGACGACCGCGCGCCGGACCAGCATGCCCGAGGTGATCACGGCCGTCGCGTCCTCGACCGTCTTGCCCTCGGTGCCGAAGTTGTAGGCCGCGTCGTGCGCCGCGTCCCACGGCGTCGGCGCCACGATCCCGATCCGCTCATCGGACTCGAGGTGCGCGCGCAGACCGGCGACGAGGCCGTCCGGCAGCACCGAGTCCTGATCCATCAGCAGCACCGCGTCCGCGTCGTCCGGCAGCGCGGCCACCCCGAGGTTCAGCGCGCCGCCGAGCCCGAGATTGCGGCCCACCGGCAGCACCGTCACCCGCGGATCGTCCAGCTTCGCGGCGAGCGAGGGGGCGGGCTCCGGGGTGTTGTCCACGACGATCACGGCGGCGCAGTCCCGCAGCGAGGAGTCCACCACGGCGGCCAGCCGCTCGTCCGGGTGGTACGCGGTGAGCACCGCGACGATCTTCATCTCCTGCACACGCCCGAGCGTATCCGCTCCAGGCGCGGCTACGCTAATATCACCTGGTCATGCGCCGCGTCCTGGAGTTCCTGCGCCGACCCACCGTCTTCCTCGCCGTGGGCCTGATCGTCTCCGCCTTCTCGGGTTCGGTCTACCTGCTGATCGTCAACCTGGCGTTCAAGCACTCTCCGCAGTACGTGCTCGGCCTGCAGGGCCTGAACACGCTGCTGGCCGCGATCAGCACCGGCGTCATGTCGGGCATCGAGCAGGAGATGGTGCGCGCCGTCAGCCGCGCGATCGTGCACCGGCTGCCCACCGCCCCGGTGATCCGCAGGCAGGTCAAGCAGGCCGCCTGGTTCGTCGGCGTGACCCTCGTCGGCTGCCTCGCGCTCTCGCCGCTGCTCACCAACCACTTCCTGGCCAGCAGTTGGGTCATGTACGTGGAACTGATGGTCGGCCTGCTCGGCGCGGTCGTCTCGTTCCAGGTGCGCGGCACGCTGTCCGGCAAGCAGGACTTCCACGTCTTCTCGATCACGCTGCTGGTCGAGTCGTTCACCCGCATGCTGCCGTGCGTGCTGCTGCTGGCGATCGGCAACCGCGACGTGTGGCTCTACGGCCTGTTCTTCGCCCTCGGCCCCGTGCTCTCGGCCGTAATCGGCATCGTGCTGCCGAAGATCTGGTACCGCCCCCAGTACGCCGAGTTCGACTCCCCGCACGACAGCGACGACAACCCGCCCAGCACCGCCGCGGAGGAGAGCGGAGGCCGCGCCGCAGCCAACCTAGGCCTGCTCACCGGCGCCACCCTGGCCAACCAGCTACTCCTCAACGCCGTCTCCCTCCTGGTCATCGCCCGCTACCAACACGCCGACACCCACACTCAGAACCTCGCCGCCGCGATCAACTCCGCAGTAGGCCTGGCCCGCATCGGCATCGTCGCCCTGCTCCCCATCCAGACCCCGCTGCTCCCCAAGCTGACCACCGCCGCCGAACGCGGCGACGTAGCCGAGGTGCGTCGCAAGACCCTGCTCCTGGTCGCCATCTGCGCCGGAATCGGCCTGGCCGCGGTACTCGTGTGCGCCACCATCGGCCCCTGGGTCATGCGCGACGTCATGCACGCCCTCACCGACCTCCCCCGCTGGTTCCTCGCAACCTTCGCCGGGGCGACCATGTTCATGATGATCGCGATGATCCTGCAGCCCGGCCTCATCGCCATGAACCGCCACAAGAGCGTGATGGTGGGCTGGTCCCTCGGCGTGGTCGCCACCCTCCCCATCTTCACGATCAACGGCCCGCCCCTCGAAATCACCGCCGCCGGAGCCCTGGTCGGCCCCCTGGTCACCGCCGTCTTCCTGGCCGCCGACCTCTGGTGGAGCATGCGCCACCGCGCCGCCACCCCTCCCCCGGTCCCCCAGCCCCACTCCCCCGACCCGGCCACGTCCTCCCTGCACTGAGCCGATGCCGACATCAGATCTGGAGCGGCTGTTCGCGCTGCTCGGCGATCCCCCGACGCACGTCACCCCAACTCCCTGGGAGCTGGCTCTCCCCGAAGCCGGCCTGAGATTCCCCACGGACTATCGCGCCATCATCGACCGATACGGATCCTTCGAGCTCCACCGCTATCTCACAGTCCGAGGCCCCTCACTGCGGCGGCCTCAAATCGACATGCCGAACGGATTCCCCGGCTTCGCGGAATTCTCACAGCTCGAGGCCGAGAATGCCCTGCTGCCCGAGAACTCGATGACCGAGCCGACCCCCGACGAAGCACTGATCACAGGCCCCGCAGACCTCCTCTGCTGGGGCGGCAACATCGCCGGCGACCGCCTCTTCTGGCTGACAATCGGCGAGCCCGACGACTGGCCGATCATGATCTGGTTCTGCGGCTCCTGGACCCTCGTGCACTCCAGCCTGGCGAAGTTCCTGGCCGACACGATCACCTGGGCCCTCCCCGAGGAACATTGCGTCATCCCCATCCAAGGCCCGGAGAACCCAGACTGGTGGCCCGGAGCTGAAATCCCACCCCTGCTGACCTGCATCGGTGACTGGGCCACGCCCTAGCAAAAGTCGAACCGCAGCAGGCCGTCAGCGAACCGATCTGACTGACCCTCATCGAGCGCGCCGCGAGCCGCCGACGCAAGCCGAGCACGCTGGAACCTGGGCGCAGGGCGGGTGGGTGGGGCGCGGACAGTCCGACCACCCACGCACACCGGACACAGCAACACGAGGCACCGAGCCAAGCGTGTGCCGCAGCCGCGCGGCACATGGCACGCCGAACACGAATCGGGCGCCGCTCTATTTGCCACCGTCGCGGAGCAGCAGTTCTGACTGACCCTCATCGAGCGCGCCGCGAGCCGAGCGCGCTGGAACGGCCAAGCGAACGCCACAACCGCTCTTTCTGGTTTTTCAGATCTTCCGTAATGGTCCTGTCACGGCGCGTTTCGGCGCCGAGTCCGGAGCGTCGTTGCCAGCACACTGAGAGCGATAGCAGGTCGGTGCAACGGGAGGATCGGGATGGATGTCGACGTCGTGGGGGCGCCGGCGGTGGTCGGGGGGAGGATTGGGCGGCAGCGGGGTGGGGTGGGTGCGCGGCCGGTTGAGGGCGGCGGCGGGCGCGGCGGGTGGCTTGGGGTCGGGGCAATGGCGGGGGTGGCAGGGCTCTGTCATGCGCTGTATTCGTACCTGCGCTTTCGGCAGGGCGGGTACTTCGGGTGGGACCTGGGGATTTTCGATCAGACGGTGCGGGCGTACGCGCATCTGCAGCTGCCTTATGTGACGAGCATGCGGCATGGCTCCGCTTTGGATCCGGGGCGGTTGGAGTGGACGGATCACTTCAGTCCGATCCTTGTCGTGCTCGCGCCGCTTTATTGGGTGTCGAACAGTGCGTACAACCTGCTGTTCGCGCAGGCGGCGTTGTTCGCGGGGGCCGCGGTGCCGATTTTCTCGTTTGCGCGGCGGCGGGTGGGGGTGGGGGCGGCGTATGCGGTGGCGGCGGTCTATCTGTTGGCGTGGCCGTTGCAGTCGGCGCTGGCGTTCGACTTTCACGAGGTGGCGTTCGCGCCGTTGCTGATCGGCGTGTTGGTGGAGCGGGCCGATGTGCGGCAGTGGCGGGGGGCGGCGGTGGCGGCGGGGCTGTTGCTGCTGGTGAAGGAGGACATGGGGCTCGTCGTGGCGATGACGGGCGTCTGGGTTCTGATTCGCGGGGATCGGCGGGTCGGTGTGTGGTTCACGGCTGCCGGGCTCGGGGCGATGGCGCTGATCATCGGCGTGGTGATGCCGCTTGAGGGCGGGTCGTCGATGCGCAATTGGCAGTACGGGGAGCTCGGCGCGACTCCCCTCGCCGCCGCGGTGCACGTGTTGGGGCGTCCGTGGCTGCTGGTCACGGAGCTGATCGACCCGCACGTGAAGGTGACGACGGCGCTGCTGCTGATGCTGCCGGTGCTGTTTCTCTGCCTGCGCTCGTGGATCGTGCTGCTGGCCGTGCCGCTACTGCTCGAACGCTACTTCGCCGACATCCGCTTCTACTGGGGCACGGCGTACCACTACAACGCGTTCCTGGTCGCGGTCGTCGTGCTGGCGGCGGCGGACGGGGCGGGCAGACTCCGGCGGCCACGGCTGCGGGTCGGCTGGTCCGTGGCTGCGCTGGTCGTGAGCGTGGGGCTGCTGCCGTTCTTTCCGTTATGGGGATTGGCGGGCAGCGCGCTCTGGCAGCCTTCTGACTCGGTGCACGCGCAGGAACGACTGCTCGGCGAGGTGCCCGCCGGAGCCGACGTGCTGATGCCGTGGCCGTCGGATCCGTACACCGGCGGGCACGTGCGTCCGATCAATCTGCATCACACGCAGGTGGCGCCGCCGTGGATCCTGACGGGCGACATGGCGGGCGACGTCGCGGCCTTGAACGCGACGCTGCCCGCCGGGAGCAACCATGCACGCTACGTCTACTACGCGAGCTATGAGGGCTGGACGGTCGGGCGGCTCAGCCCTTCTTAGCTCCTCCTAGCTCTTAGCTCTTCTTCGGTCGCAGCAACTTCATGCAGGGCATCTCGACGAATCTGTACAGCAGATACGCCAGCCCGATGCCGCACGCGAGCAGCGCCGGGACGACCAGCATCGCGGTCACGCCGTGCCAGCCGCCGGGGCGCCAGGCGCGCATGATGTTCTGGATCAGCTCGACGTGCACGAGGTAGAACGCGAACGAGATCTCGCCGAGGAACACCAGCGGCCGCCAGCGCCACGGGGACCACGCGCCGGTCAGGTCCGCCTGCGCGGCCGCCGCGATCAGGACGCAGCAGGCCAGGTCGAAGTAGATCGTGTGCAGGTTCAGCGGGATCCAGTTCGTTCCGTTGAGGTAGTACACGCCGACCGCGAACAGCGTCGCGATCCACAGGCCGGGGCCGTACCAGCGTCCGCGCTTGACCAGCAGCGCGGTGACCACGCCGAGCCAGAACTCGATGCTGCGCACCGGCGGGAACATGTACACGAACCAGTACGAGCGCACCGGCGCGTGCGGGAAGATGTAGAACTGCCACTGCTGCAGGCAGTACGTCAGCCCGATCAGTATGAACGCGGTCCAGTACAGCTGGTTCACGCTCATCCGGCGCAGCAGCGGGGCCACGAACGGGAAGCTGAGGTAGAAGAACGCCTCGCAGCCCAGCGACCAGCTCACCGTGTTCACGCTGTAGCCGATGCCCGCGCCGTGGTACGAGCCGTAGAACCAGGGCTGCACCAGCGCCAGGTTCAGCAGGGCGACGACCTTGCTCACCTTGTCGCCCCAGAACAGCCCGATGCCGAGCACGATGGCCCAGGTGACGGCGTGGTTCGGGTAGATCTTCGCGACCCGCCGGCGCCAGAAGGCCGTGCGCGTGTCGGAGGGCTTGGCCACCCAGGTGAGCACGAATCCGCTCAGCACGAAGAAGAACGCCACGCCGATGTCGCCCTGGCCGAAGACCGCCTCCCAGGACCGCAGCAGGGTGCCGCCGGGGTTCGGCGGGGCCCCGGCCGGGGACGGTGGGCGGTGTATCACGCCGAGCGTGCCGATGTGGTAGCCGAACACGATGAAGGCGGCGAGCCAGCGCAGGCCGGTCAGCGACGGCAGCCGGGAGAAGCCCGCCGACCCGCGGGGCGCCGCGTCCGCCGCCTGCTGGTCGGCGCGCTGCTCCTCGCGCGTCTGCACGGGGACGCCCGGGGAGTCGGCGTCCATCGCGTGCGTGGGTTGCGGCTGCGCGCCAGGCAGCGTCGTCTGGTGCTGAAGCAAAATCTGCCCCCAAGGCTGATTTTGTGAGGTGTGCCACGATGCCGGTGAGTGCCCCTGTGCCGGCGCCGCATCGGACTGTCCGACCTTACTAGGCCTGATGCAGGATGACGATCGGCCCCTCCTCGTCGACGATCTGGAAGCCGGACTTCTGCAGCATGCTGAGGTAGCCGGGGGTGAAGTCCGCGGAGACCGGGCAGCCCGGGTTCGCCAGGTCCATCGCGGCCCACGAGCCCTTCTCCACCTTCGAGCCGATCAGCGTCACGGTGTCCCGGGCGGCGAGCGGCACCAGCAGGTTGTTGGTGGCGCGCACCTCGACGCCCGAGGGGACGTACTTGAGGGCGGCGGTCACGTCCGCGATCTGGCCGGGCTGCGCGGTGAACGCGTACTTCGAGTTCATCCAGTAGCCGAGCGACTCGGTCTGCGTCACCGACCAGGTCACGTTCAGCGCGAACAGGCCGAGCACGACGCCCGCGATCGGCGGCACGAGGCGGTGGTCGAGCCAGTCCAGACCCCGCGCCTCATTCCACTTCGCGATCCTGCGCACGCCGCGGATGATCCGGTTGGTGCCGTCCATGGCGCCGAGGAAGATGATCGGCATGAGCGCCATCTCGTAGTACAGGTTCCACGACCACTCGGTGTGCCCGACCCGGCCGGAGAGCGTCGAGGTGACCAGCGAGGGCAGCGCCATCAGCGAGATCGGCGAGGCGCAGCACAGGAACAGCACCGGCAGCAGAACGTGCGACCACAGCTGCGCCTTCTCCGGGCCGCCGAACATCAGCTGCAGCGTGTGGAACGGGTGCTCGACGATCGCCTGCACCTCGCCGGTGAACGTGGTCGCGTGCAGCGTGGTGGCGTAGTCGTCGGCGTACGTGAAGCCGGACGGGTTGAAGTGCGGGATGATGAGGTTCACGGTCACCAGGAACATCCCGATGCCCCAGACCGCGAGCACCGCCGCGTGCCGCCACTTGCGGTTGAACACCAGCCAGAGGGCGAACATGACGATCAGCATGCCCATGTCCTCCTTGACGAAGGCGGTCATGCCGATCAGGATGCTGGCCCACGTCCAGCGTCCGGCGAGCGCGCGCTCGAGGCCCCAGGCGATCAGCGGCGCGGAGAACATCACCTCGTGCACCGGGAAGTTGATCGAGCCCTGCATGCCGATGCTGAACATGTAGGCGATCAGCAGCAGCGCGGCCGCCGGGACCCCCCACACCCGCCGGATCGCGAGGTAGACCGGGATCCCGGACAGGCACAGCAGCACGACCTGCGCGAAGACGAGCGTGGCCGGCGAGTTGTGGATCCATATGGCCGGGGCCAGCAGCACGTAGATCGGCGAGAAGTGGTCGCCGATCTGCGCGTAGCCCTTGATCGGCACGTACGGGTAGAGGTGGTACGCCCAGCCGGCCGTGGCCTGGTAGAAGATGCCGAGGTCGCAGGCCCCGGCCTTCTGCTGCATGTACTCGTTGTAGGCGAAGATCCAGTAGACCGTGAAGGACGCCGCCACGATCCAGCTGCACGGCGAGAGCGCGGCCCGACGCAGGCCCCTGAGAACGCGCGGCGCGCGGGCGGGGCGGGAGCCCGGGGTCTCCTCCTCGACGCTGGGCACCTCTACTACGTCCTCGGTCGCGGTCGACGTGGCCGTGACGGGCCGGGCGGGGGCTTCTTCGAGCACGTGGGCCGTTCCTCGGTGCAGGCGGGCTCCGGCGGCAGCGGCCGGCATCCCGGCGGGGACTGGACGGTTAAGGGCGGCTTCAGCTTAATGAGCACTTCAGCAGGCTCTGAACCGTCGTACACAGTCGGGGACAACATGTGACCGACCTGTGACGGGCAACGTGCCGCGCGGAGCCTTGACACGACGCGAGTGCCGGTCGCGCGGAAAGCGGACCGGCACTCGGGCGGGTGATGTGCAGTCGGGCGTGTCCGGCGGGTCAGCAGACCGGCGGGAACTCCGACAGGTACACGACGTCGTGGATCGTGCCCGGGTTCTGCGATCCCCACTGCTCCAGCTTGTCCTGCAGCTGCCTGGTGGCCACGACGACGCGCACCGGCTCGCCGACCGCCTTCAGGCCCGCCTCGAACTCGCTCAGGTTCTTCGTCTGCTGCGCGGTCCACGCCGCGCCGTTCTGCCCGGCGCACACGAGGTGGTCGCTGGAGTTGAGCCCGCGGTTCGTGTCGGTCGCCGAGCCGTAGATGATCGAGCTCATCGTCCCGGCGCGCTGGTTGAGCACCGCGAGCTGCAGCGTCATGTTCACGTTGCTGAGCGGGTCGGTGTAGATCAGCGTGACCGTCGGCACGTCGCTGATCAGCAGGTGCTGGTGCTCCAGCGCGCCGAGCACGGCGATGTTGTCCGGCGCGATCCGGTCGGCCATCCACGTCGAGGCCCAGGTGGCGCCGGTACCGGGCTGCCACAGCGTCGCCGAGTTCGCGGCGTTCGCGGCCGTGGGGATCTTGTTGAGCACCGTGGACCACCAGAAGCTGCGCGTGACGCCGACCGCGAGCAGGAACGCGCACACGCCGACGCCGAAGCCCTTCCAGCCGGAGACGGCGAGCCGGGGCCGCGGCAGCAGGTGGCCGAAGGAACCGGCCCCCACCATCACGATCACGGCCCAGGCCTCGACGACCTTCCAGTAGTAGTAGCTCACCGCGCCGACGGTGTGGAACATGTACGCCATCATCGCGAGCACGGCCAGTGTGCTGAGCGCGCCCGCGATCAGGCCGACGACGGCCGAGGGGCGGCGGCGGGCCGAGCGCGTGAGGAAGCCGAGCAGGCCGAAGGCGCCGAGCATCGTCATCACGAGCCAGCTGAGCGGAATCGTGAAGCCGGTCGCCTGCACTGCCGAGGTCGCGTTCAGTCCGGCGTCCTTGGCCGCGATGTACTCGCTGGCCGCGGCCGGGATCGCCAGGACCGTGACGACCAGCAGCGCCTTCCAGTGCGGCAGCAGCCGCTTGCGGTAGCCGAACAGCGAGACGGCGATCAGTATCGCGGCGAACGGGGCGTACAGCTCATAGGTCAGGCAGACCGCGATGAACAGCAGCGCCATCAGCGCCGCGTGCCAGCGCCAGTCGCGCGGCGGCCGGAAGCAGATAGCGGCCAGGATCGCGATCTGCGCCATCGAGACCACCTGCGGGTCCCAGGTGGACCACACGGCCTCGGTGAACGCGCCGGCGAACAGGTACGCGGCGATCGCCGAGGTCAGGAACACCCGGCGCCAGCCCTTGAGCATCGGTCCGGCGACCCAGCGCGCGGCCCAGGCGACCGTGGCGATCATGAAGCCGTAGCCGAGGCTGACCCAGACCTGGTAGCGCTCCATCTCGCCGGCCGCGTTGCCCGGGTTCACGTTCGAGCGCAGGAAGATGTCGGCGAGCGCGTAGAGATAGTGCTGTCCGGGCGGGTAGACGGCGAGCACGCCCGGGTCCACGACGTTCTTCACCTTGCCCTGCATCAGGAAGGTGTAGCCGCCGTACCGGTGGATCGCGTCGAACAGGCTGAAGTGCCGCAGCCGGTCGCCGGTCATGCCCGCGTAGCCGAGCTTGCTGCCCGCGACGGTGCTCCAACTCGGCCAGTAGGCGACTAGGAAGCCCGCGATCAGGCCGAGCAGCAGTACCACGTCGCTGCCGAGCATCCGGCGCGGCCAGGTGCGCCAGGGCGGCGGCGCGGCGAACCAGACGTACGCGGCCACCAGCAGCGTGAGCGCGACCCCGGCCAGCGCGATCGGCTGCAGGCCGAAGGGCCAGAGCGAGAACAGCAGGCCGCCGACGATCGCGGCGCCGATCAGTAGCCCGATCGTGACGAAGAGACGGTCCACGACGGTCGACCCGACCCGCACCAGACCGCCGGTGCCGAACACGATCAGCAGCACCAGCAGCGGGTCGGTCTTGGTGACGTGCGTGAGCACCGGCACGATCCACGCGCCCGCGAACAGCGCGACGACGATCCACGGCCGCGGACGCGCAGGTCCGCGGTCGGTGCTGGCGGGTGCCGACGACCCGATGGAGTTCGCCGCCTCGGCGGGCGACCCCAACGCCTGCGAACCCATTACGTGACTCCTCAGCAAACCCGGCATGAACTGAACCGACGCCCTCGTCGGCGCGGGCCAGTCTAGGGCGCCAGGTTGAACCATGGGTAAGAACGGCCGACTGTACCACCGGGTCGAGCGACGCGAACAGACCCGGCCCGGACGGCCCGCGGACTTTAGTCCACGGTCAGTTTCGCCTGTTAGGATCGGCGCAATCGTGTTCCGCCCGCTGGTCTGGGCGGTGCGCACCTCTTGACGATCGCAGGGTTGACGGGTGCAGGACTTTCAGGACGTATGGCTGGTGATTCCCGTCTTCAACGAGGAGACGGTGATCGCGGACGTGCTCGCCCACGTGCTGCGGACTTTCCCCAACGTGGTCTGCGTCGACGACGGCAGCCGGGACAACTCCGCCGCGCGCATCCTGGGCAGCGGCGCGCACCTGCTGCGCCACCCGATCAACCTGGGCCAGGGCGCCGCGCTGCAGACGGGCCTGAGCTACGCGCTCGCCCAGCCGCGCGCCGAGTACTTCGTCACCTTCGACGCGGACGGCCAGCACCAGGTCGAGGACGTCGAGAACATGATCGGCGAGCTGCGCACCAAGGAGGCCGACGTCGTGCTCGGCTCGCGCTTCCTGGAGTCGGCGCACGAGGTGCCGCCGCTCAAGAAGCTGGTGCTGCGGACCATCGCCACGGTGAGCGGCTCCTCGCGGCGCCTGGGCCTGACGGACACGCACAACGGGCTGCGCGCCTTCAACCGCGCGGTGGCGGAGAAGGTCGACATCACCCAGGCGGGCATGGCGCACGCCTCGGAGCTGGTGGACTTCCTGTCCCGCTCCAGCTTCCGGGTGCGCGAGGTGCCGGTGACCATCAAGTACACCGAGTACTCGATGTCCAAGGGGCAGTCCCTGCTCAACGGGGTGAACATCATGTTCGACCTCGCCCTACGCCGGAGAGGCTGACCGCCGTGTTGATCCAGGCCCTGTTGATCCTGGCCGCGGTGCTGCTGTTCGTGTTGTTCCTGCGCCGGTCGCAGACCGCGCGGCTGCAGGCGTTCAAGCGCATCGGCTTCCTGCTGTTCTGCGCCTTCGGGGTGCTCGCGGTGCTCAAGCCGGACGTGATGACCTGGCTGGCGAACCGGGTCGGCGTCGGCCGCGGTACGGACCTGCTGCTCTACATGCTCACGGTGATCTTCGGCTTCTTCGCGCTCAACACGTACCTGCGCTTCAAGGACACCGAGAAGCGGCTGACCCGGCTGGCCCGGGCCATGGCGATCCGGGACGCGATCGCCCCGGACGACGACCTGCGCGCGGCCGTCGCCGAGGAGGCCGCGGCCTCAGCGGGTGGACGCGGCGTAGCGGACGAGCCGGCGGAAGGCCGCGGCGTCGCCCTGGCGCAGGGCGGTCGGGGCGAGGGTCAGGGCGTGTAGCCGGGTGGAGCGGTGCCGCCGGGAAACCCGCGCGGCCCGGTGCCAGCCGATCTCGTCCATCCGGCGCGCCGTCTCGGTGAAGAAGCGCCGCGACTCGTCGAAACGCGAACCGTCCACGGCCGCGCGCGAGGACTCGCTCTCCGCGTGCCGCCGGTATTCGAAAGCTTCCACGCCGTCCGCGACCAGCGCCTCGCCGCTCTCCACGAGCTGCAGGACCACGGCCATGTCCTGCACCACGCGCAGATCCTCGCGGAATCCGGTCGTGGCCTGGATCGCGTCCGTACGCCAGCACAGCGACGGGAAGTAGAGCCAGTTCCCGCGCAGCAGGCTGAGCGCCAACTCCTCGCCCTCGAGCACGACCGGTTCGGTGCCGTGCAGCAGTTCCTTCGGCGCGTACAAGCGGCGCTTGATCGTGTCCGCGAGGCTGGAGGCCGACTCCCCGCTCTCGTCGATGACGCGCACGCCGGGCTGCACGAGCCCGACGTTCGGGTGCGCGAGGGCCAGCGCGCGCACCGTCGCGATGTAGTTCGGCAGCAGCAGGTCGTCGCAGCCCATGATGACGACGCGGTCCCGCTTGGCCAGCTCCAGGCACTTCTGGAAGTTGCCCGAGATGCCGAGGTTCCGCTCGTTGCGCAGGTACGTGACGCGCGGCTCGGCGAGCTGCTCGAACCATTCCGGCACCCCGGCCGCGGTGCCGTCGTCCACGACCGTCAGGTGCCAGTCCGGGTCGGTCTGCGCGAGCACGCTGCGCACGGCCGCCTGCATCAGCGGGACGTCGCCGTAGTACGGCATCATCACGTCGATACCGGGGGTGGATCCGGCCATGGCGCCGCGCCCTCTCTCAGGCCTCTGTCGCAGGGGTCAGATATTCGCGCAGCGCGTCGTGCCAGTCCGGCATCGGCGCGAGGCCCGCGGCGGCCCAGCCGTCATGGCTCAGCACGCTGTACGCGGGACGCGGCGCGGGCCGGACGAACTTGTCGCTGGTCGTCGGCCGCACCCGCTCCGGGTCCAGGCCGGTGAGCTCGAAGGCCGCGCGGGCCAGGCCGAACCACGTGGTCCGCCCCGCGCAGGTGCCGTGGTAGATCCCGGCCGGAGCGGTCCCGGCGTACGCGGCCCGCCCGAGCGCGAGCAGTTGCCGGGCGAGTGCGGGGGTCGAGGTCGGCTGCCCCTGCTGGTCGTCCACGACGTCGAGGAAGTCGCGCTTCTCCGCCGCGTTCAGAATCGTGGCGACGAAGTTCTTGCCGTGCCTGCCGTACAGCCACGCGGTGCGCACCACGTAGCCGCTCTCCGGCAGCAGTTCGCGCACCGCCTGCTCGCCGATCAGCTTGCTGCGACCGTAGGCGTTCAGCGGAGAGGTCGGCGCGTCCTCGGCGATCGGCCGGGCCGCGTCGCCCGGGAAGACGTAGTCCGTGGACAGGTGCAGCAGCCGCGCGCCGGAATCCGCGCAGGCGGCCGCGAGGTTGCGCACCGCCGCGCCGTTGATCGCGCTCGCCGCGTCCTCATGCTCCTCGGCGCCGTCCACGTCCGTCCACGCGGCGGCGTTGGCCACCACGTCGTACCCGGACACCGCGGCCTTGACCGCCTCCGGGTCCGTCAGGTCCAGCTCGGCCCGGGTCAGCGCGGTGTACGCGACGTCCTCGGCGGCCAGCAGCGCGGTCAGGTCCCGGCCGAGCATGCCCCCGGCGCCGACGACCAGCCAGCGCGCGTCGTTCTGAGCGGCGGAGCTCACAGCGCGGCCTTCTCCTTCAGCGGCTCCCACCAGGCGCGGTTCTCCTGGTACCAGGCCACCGTGGCGGCGAGCCCGTCCTCGAACCGGACCTCCGGCTGGTAGCCCAGCTCGTTCGAGATCTTCGCGATGTCCAGCGAGTAGCGGCGGTCGTGGCCCTTGCGGTCCTCGACGTAGTCCACGAAGGACCAGTCCCGGCCGGTCGCGTTCAGCAGCAGCTCGGTGAGCTCCTTGTTGGTGGACTCGGTGCCGCCGCCGATGTTGTAGACCTCGCCCGCGCGGCCCTTGGTCAGCGCCAGGTGGATGCCGCGCACGTGGTCCGAGACGTGCAGCCAGTCGCGCACGTTGCCGCCGTCGCCGTACAGCGGCACGTGCTTGCCGTCCATCAGGTTCGTGATGAACAGCGGGATCATCTTCTCGGGGAAGTGGTAGTGCCCGTAGTTGTTCGAGCAGCGCGTCACCACGACGTCGTAGTGGTGCGTGCGGTGCGCGGCCAGCACCAGCAGATCAGAGCCGGCCTTCGCCGCCGAATACGGCGAGTTCGGCTGGATCGGCCACTCCTCGGTCCAGGAGCCCTCGTCGATCGAGCCGTAGACCTCATCCGTGGAGACGTGCAGGAAGCGGCCGATCTTGTGCCGGCGCGCGGCGTCGAGCAGCGTCTGGGTGCCGAGCACGTTCGTGATCACGAAGTCCGCGGCGCCGTTGATCGACCGGTCCACGTGCGACTCGGCCGCGAAGTGCACGATCGCGTCGTGCCCCGGCAGCACCTCGTCGAGCAGCGCGGCGTCGTTGATGTCGCCCTGCACGAAGGAGAAGCCGGGGTGCGAGCGAACCGGGTCCAGGTTGGCCGGATTCCCCGAGTACGTGAGCTTGTCGTAGACCGTCACGACGTCCCCCGCGCCGGCCGAGCCGGGCAGCCGTTCGGTCAGAAGCGCGCGGACGTACTCGGAACCGATGAATCCGGCTCCGCCGGTGACCAGGATCTTCATGCGGGACATCGTAGCCGCTCGATCTGACCGGAACGCCACCGCCGGTTTCAGTCCGGCAACAGCCGCGCTCGGCGGACGCCCCGACCTCTCGCCTACCGGATCCCGGCGAACAGGTCGTCCTCCGGAATCGTCGTGTCCACCAGGCTGCGCGCCAGCTCGAAGTCCTCCGTCGGCCAGACCTCGCGCTGGATCTCCATCGGCACCGAGAACCACGGCCCGTCCGGGTCCACCTGCGTCGCGTGCGCCAGCAGCGCCTGGTCGCGCAGCTCGAAGTACTCGCCGCAGGGCACGTGCGTGGTGATCTCCCGCTCCGGCCGCTGCTGGCCCTCCTCGCTGTTGAAACGCTCGATCCAGCCCTCGTACGGCGAGCTGCCGGTGCGCTCCAGCATCGCCGCGTGCAGCGCCATGATGCGGGCCTTGGTGAACGTCTGGTTGTAGTACATCTTCAGCGGCTGCCAGGGCTCGCCCGCGTCCGGGTAGCGGTCCGGGTCGCCCGCCGCGTCGAACGCCTCCACGCTGACCCGGTGGCACTGGATGTGGTCCGGGTGCGGATAGCCGCCGTTCTCGTCGTACGTGGTGACCACGTGCGGCCGGAACTCGCGCATGAGTCTGACCAGCGGCTCGGCGGCCGTCTCCACCTTCTCCAGCGCGAAGCAGCCCTCCGGCAGCGGCGGCAGCGGGTCGCCCTCCGGCAGCCCGGAGTCCACGAAGCCCAGCCAGGCCTGGTCCACGCCCAGGATCTCGCGCGCCCGGTCCATCTCAGCGCGCCGCACCTCGTGGATGTTGCGCTCGATCTCCTCGTTCCCCTTCAGACGCGGGTTGAGCACGTCCCCCCGCTCGCCGCCGGTACAGGTGACCACCAGCACCTCGGCCCCCTCGGCGACGTATCTGGCCATGGTCGCGGCCCCCTTGGACGACTCGTCGTCCGGGTGGGCGTGCACCGCCATCAGCCGCAGCTTGTCCTCCACCGGTCCCTGCTCCCTCGTACCTGGCCGTTAACTCCACACGCGGAGTCTCTATAGTGGCGGACGGCCGGGGTGAATCGCGAAACAACGACGCGCCCTCTCCTCCGCTGCCCTCAACAAGAGCACGGGCCGGCCGCAGAAACTTCCCGGTACAGCCAAGGGGCCGCACAATGAGCGACGACATGACCGACCGCACGCCGGAGACCACGGGCTGGGGCGCGGACACCAGAAAAGGCACGAACAGCAGCAACAGCAGCATGACCAGCGGCGCGGGCATCGGCGCGGGCGTGACGCGCACCAACTCCGGAGCGACCGGCGAGCCCGATGCCTCCCTCCCCCCGCTCGGCTACAGCGACCCCGGCTTCGCGGAGCGCTACGGCGTCAAGCGCGGGATGTCCCGGACCCGCAAGATCACCCTCGCCGTCTTCGGCCTCGCGCTACTCGGCGGCGTGGTGGGCTACATCGCCTACAACCAGGCGAACCCGCAGATCCAGGCCACGGTCATCTCGTACACCGTCGACGGCACCTCGATCAACGTCACCTTCCAGGTCAACAAGTCCGCCGACCAGCGCGTCGCCTGCACCCTGCAGGCCGAGGACGTGCACGGCTCGGTCATCGGCTCCGCCAACGTCGTGGTCCCGGCCGGACGCTCCGAAGAGGACATGGTCTACACCGTGAACACCACCGGAACGCCCAACACCGCCCAGGTGTCCAGCTGCACGGCCGTTTCCTGACCGTTCCACTGACAGTGGCCGGGCCGTGGCCCTACGCGGCCGCCCCGTGGCCCGGCCACCCGGACCACCTCTTCTAGGAAAATGTCGGCGAAGCTTGCTAGCCTCGTAGTTTCGGCGGGTACCGGAGTGTACGGAGCCCGTCGCGCTGAGAGCACCATCCGACCCTACGAGGAGCATCGTGACCCAGACCAGTGACAACGTCACCTGGCTTACCCAGGAAGCGTATGACCGGCTGAAGGCCGAGCTGGACTATCTCCAGGGTCCGTACAAGGTCGAGATCGCCAAGAAGATCGAGGCTGCGCGCGAAGAGGGCGACCTGCGCGAGAACGGCGGCTACCACGCCGCCAAGGAGGAGCAGGGCAAGATGCACGCCCGCGCTCTGCAGCTGGCCCAGATGCTCGAGAAGGCCCAGGTCGGCACGCCCCCCACCGCCGCCGGCACCGCAGGCCCCGGCATGGTCGTCAAGATCGCCTTCGACGGCGACGAGGACGACACGCTCGAGTTCCTCCTAGGCTCCCGCGAGGCCTCCGCCACCGACATGGAGGTCTACTCCCCCCAGTCCCCCCTCGGCGCGGCCATCAACGGCCACCAGGTAGGCGACACCGCCAGCTACGAGCTCCCCAACGGCAAGTCGATCTCCGTCAAGCTCCTCTCCGCGCTCCCCTACAGCGGCTGAACCCGCTCCCCGCAGCGCTCCACACGTGCCCCGTCCCGCAGATGGACGGGGCACGCCGTTTCGAGGTCGGCCCTACCTACGTCACCGGCACTGCGCTCGTCCCTCGCTCCGCGCCGCCGACTGCGTCCGGGCCGATTACATACCCCGCCCACCCGCCCTACTCAACCGGGCCCTACAGTCGCTCCGCTCCTTCGGGAGCCTACGGCCCGCTACCTACGCTCCCTCGTACCTCGGTCACTACGTCCGCGCCCCTGCGGCGTTTCTGTATCACGCACTTTTCGCTTCGCCCCGGAAACGATAAGGATCAAAAGCGCCTCCGGCGGGCCGGCTCAGACAGCACCCAACAACACCGCCCGGCTGCGGTTGTCCTGTTGTCTGGGGTGGGGTCCGGTTGGGGTGCTCTCCTCGCCTGGCACCGAAGGCGACCAGGAACCCGCCGGGGCCGCAAACAGCGGTGGCTGGGGGAATTTCTGCCGCAGCGCTCGGTCCGGGCCTCACCGGTTCGGCCATCGATGGGAAAAACGACATCGGTGCGCCAGACCGTAGCGCGTCTCTGATGTACTTCCCCGGGAACCTCGATGGCGGGCGAATCGTTGCTTTGGTAGGAGGTTGTCGTTTCTGGCCAGTGCGGATGGTGATGCGATTTTTCACATCGGTGTGCCACGCAGACAGGTCTCGGGCCGAGCGCAGCGCATAGCGATCCTCGGAGGTTGGGGTGCTCTCCTCGCCTGGCAGGCGTAGCCCGGTAACCAGGGTTCTGCCGGGGGTGCAAACAGCGAAGCAGATATTTACACCAGCGGGAGCCACCGCTGTTTGCGGCCCCGGCGGGTTCCTGGTCGCCTTCGGTGCCAGGCGAGGAGAGCACCCCAACCGGACCCCACCCCAGACAACAGACCAAACCGCAGCCGGGCAGTGTTGTTGGGTGCTGTCCGAGCCGGCCCGCCGGAGGCGCTTTTGACTTTCATCCAGCGGAACGTAAGCAATATGGGAACGCCGAAGGCCCGCTGACGTAGTGACCGAGGTACGAGGGAGCGTAGGTAGCGGGCCGAAGGCTAGGGCGGGTGGGCGGGGTAAGTAGTAGGTAATCGGCCCGGACGTAGGCGTGGTGCGGAGCGAGGAACGAGCGCAGCACCACGCCGGAGGTAGGGCCGAACGACAAACCGCAGCCGACTCCTATGCGCTCACCGAACGGTACTTCCTTACCGCCAGGGGGACGAAGAGGGCGAGGATCAGGATGGACCAGGCCAGGGAGACCCAGGCCGGGTGCTGCATGGGGAGGACGTTGGGGAGCTTGCCGGGGGCGTAGCCGGTGGGGTTGCCGAAGAGTTGGCGCAGGGCGAGGACGGTGGAGGAGATGGGGTTCCACTCGGCCACGGGTTGGAGCCAGCCGGGGAGGGAGGAGGTGGGGACGAAGGCGTTGGAGACGAAGGTCACCGGGAAGAGCCAGATGAAGCCCGCGGTGTTGGCGGTTTCGGGGGTGCTGACGGACAGGCCGATGACGGCGCCGATCCAGCTCATGGCGTAGGAGAAGAGCATGACCAGCAGGAACGCGGCCACGGCCTTCCAGAAGCCGCCGTGGATGCGCCAGCCTACGGCCAGGCCGCACAGGGCCATGATGAGCAGGACGAAGAGGTTCTGGATCCAGTCGGCGACGGTGCGGCCTAGCAGCACGGCGGACCTGGCCATCGGGAGTGAACGGAAGCGGTCGACCAGGCCTTTGTGCAGGTCGTCGGCCAGGCCCACGGCGGTGGTGCCGGTGGTGAACGCCAGGGTCTGGGTGAAGATGCCGGGGAGCAGGTATTCGCGGTAGGCGTGGGTGCCGCCGCCTCCGGAGACCGGGATGGCGCCGCCGAAGACGAAGGCGAACAGCAGCACGAACATGATCGGCTGGATGGTGGCGAACACGACCATCTCGGGGATGCGGGTCATCCGCCGCAGGTTGCGGACGGTGACCACCCAGCCGTCGTAGAAGACGCCGGTCAGGCCGGGGAGGTGGCGGGCCACGGGGGCGGGGCCGGGGGACGGTGAGGGGGAGGACGAGGGCGACGGGGTGCGGCCTAGGGCGGCGTCGTTGGTGGTCACTGGGCGGCCTCCTCGTTCGCGGTGGGCTCGGCGGCCTTGCCGGTGAGGGTGAGGAACACGTCGTCGAGGGTGGGGCGGCGCAGTGCGAGGTCGTCCACGGCGATTCCGGCGTTGTCGAGTTCGCGGACGGCTTCTACGAGGAGTTTCGCGCCGCCTTCTACGGGGGCGAGGAGTTCGCGGGTGCGCTCGTCGATGCTGGGTTCGGACAGCGCCAGGCGGGTGAGGATGGCCGCCGCGTCGGCTAGGCGGTCGCGGTCGTGGACGACGATCTGCAGGCGTTCGCCGCCGACCTGGGTCTTGAGTTCGTCGGCGGTGCCGCGGGCGATGATCTTGCCGTGGTCGACTACGGCGATCGAGTCGGCCAGGCGGTCGGCTTCCTCTAGGTACTGCGTCGTGAGGAGCAGGGTGGCGCCGCCTTGGACGAGGTCGTTGATGACGTCCCACATGGCGATGCGGGTGCGCGGGTCCAGGCCGGTGGTGGGCTCGTCGAGGAACATGACCGGGGGGCGGACTACCAGGGCTGCGGCCAGGTCCAGTCGGCGGCGCATTCCGCCGGAGTACGTCTTGGCGGGCCGGTCGGCGGCGTCGGTCAGGGCGAACTGGTCGAGGAGCTGCTCGGCTCGGCCCAGGGCGTCTTTTTTGCCCAGGTGGTACAGCCTGCCGACCATGACGAGGTTCTCGCGGCCGGTCAGGTTCTCGTCCACGGCGGCGTACTGGCCGGAGAGGCCGATCCGCTCGCGTACCTTCTGCGGTTCACGCAGGACGTCCAGGCCGAGCACGCTGGCGCGGCCGGAGTCCGGGGTGAGCAGCGTGGTGAGCACGCGCACGGTCGTGGTCTTGCCCGCGCCGTTCGGTCCGAGCAGACCCAGCACCGTGCCCTCGGGCACCTCGAGGTCCACACCGTCCAGCGCCCGGACGATCTTCTCGCCCGAGCCGTATGTCTTGACCAGGCCTTCGGCCTCAATCGCCGCCATGCTCCGAGACTAGCTAAAGCCACCCCTTCGTGCGCGCCAGAGTGAGCGCTTCGGTGCGGTTGCGGGTGCCGGTCTTCTGGATGCAGGCGGAGAGGTAGTTGCGCACGGTTCCCTCGGACAGGAACAGCTTCGCGGCGATCTCCGCGTTCGTCGCGCCGCCCGCCGAGGCCTCGAGCACGTCGCGTTCCCGGGACGTCAGCGGGTTGACGCCGTCGGCGAGCGCGGCGGCGGCCAGGTCCGGGTCGATCACCCGCTCCCCCGCGACGACCCGGCGGATCGCCGACGCGAGCTGCGCGGCCGGGGCGTCCTTGACCAGGAACGCGCTGGCCCCCGCCTCCATTGCGCGGCGCAGGAAGCCGGGCCGCCCGAACGTGGTCAGGATGACGATGCGCAGCCCCGGGTACGCCGCGTGCGCCTTCTCGGCCGCGCAGATGCCGTCCATGCCGGGCATCTCGATGTCCAGCAGCGCCACGTCCACCTCGGTGCCCGCCGCCTTGGCCGCGGCGAGCGCGTCCAGCACCTCGTCGCCGCGGCCGACCGAGGCGACGACCTCGAGGTCGGCCTCCAGGTCGAGCAGCGTCGCGAGCGCCTCGCGAATCATCGCCTGGTCCTCGGCGAGCAGCAGTCTTGTCACGCGTCGAGCCTAATCGGCACGGTGGCCGTGAGGCGATATCCCGAGGGGCTGACGGGTCCGGCGGTCAGCGCGGCGTCCGGCGATATCGCGTGCAGCCGTTCGCACAGGCCGTTGAGACCGTTGCCCGGGACCGTGGCGGCGCCGGGGACGATCGGGCCGTCGTCGAGGACTTCCAAGGTCAGCGAGGGTTCGCCGTCCACGCGCGCGTCGATGAGCCGGACGCGGCAGCTGCGCGCGCCGGAGTGCCGCACGACGTTCGTCACGGCCTCGCGCAGGCACCACGCCAGGGCTGACTCCGCGTCAGGGTCGATCGTTCCGGAGCGGGCCACGACCGTCGGGTCGATGTCCGATCTGATGTCGGCCGCGCGCAACGCCGTGCGCGCGGAGGACGCCTCCACCGCGAGCGTGGCGCGCCGGTAGCCGGAGACGGCCTCGCGGATGTCGGCGAGCGCCTCGCGCGAGACGTGTTCGAGGTCGAGGATCTGCTGCTCGCTGCGGTCCACGTCCACCCGCAGCAGCTTGCGCGCGAGCTCGGCCTTGAGCGTGATCGTGGCCAGCGAGTGCCCGGCGAGATCGTGCAGGTCACGCGCCATCCGCAGCCGTTCCTCGCTGGCCGCGAGCCGGGCCACCTCGGCGCGGGCCTGCTGCAGCTGCCGGATCAGGTCCCGCATGCCGCGTACCGCGATGACGCCGAGGCAGGAGAAGAGGCAGGGCAGCAGGAGCAGCAGCCACGTCCCGGTGTCGACGTCGAGGAGCGAGGCTTCGACGGCCATCGCGGCGGTCGCCGCCAGCCCGCCGCGCATCGCCGGGGACGGGGGCTTGCCGAGCGGGAGCGCCGCACCGCAGGCACTGGACACGTAGATCCACAGCACCACCCACTCCCGGTCGACCGTCAGCGGCAGCAGCAGCGCGATCGCCGTGAGCACGCCGATCAGCACGAGCTTGCGCCGGTCGCCGAGCTCGTTCGGCGGCAGCACCCCCGCCTCGCGCCGGATGACCATATTCACCGTTATGTACGCGGCGGAGAAGACGGCGACGAGGACGAGCGTGACGGCGATCGCCGCGGCGCTGTGCGTGTGCTGCCCGCCGAACAGGTCCCCCAGCGGTTCGCCGAGGTAGATCAGCCAGATCGCGGCGAACAGCCATCCCGCCCGGCCCTTTCCGGGGCCGAGCGGGACGTCGTCGCCGTGGGCGTTGTTCTTCGTGCTCACGAGGAGTCGGCTCAGTCCTCGGCGCGCTTCTGGTACATGACCGCGGCGAGGATCGCGCAGCCGACCACCCAGCCCGCCAGGATCGCCACGCCGTTCCAGTTCACCGGGTTCTTGCTGATCACGTCGGTGGCGATCTGCCGCACCCAGTACGTGGGCAGCGCCTTGCCGATGTTCTGCAGCGTGCCGCTGACCGCGAAGAACTGGCCGCCGAGGAAGGAGCCCGCGACGTAGATGATCAGCGTGACCGGCTGCACCGCGTCCTGCGGCACGCCGTAGCCGATCGCGATGCCCAGCGCGGTGAAGGCCAGCGAGCCGAGCCAGATCACCAGGAAGGAGGAGACCCACTCGTTCGCGTCCAGCTTCACACCCTGCGTCGTGCCGACCAGGAAGGTCACCACGATCGCCGGGATCACCACCAGCAGCGAGGCGGCGATCTTGCTGGCCACGTAGCCGTAGCTGGGCAGGGCGGTCAGCCGCAGCTGCCGGATCCAGCCCTCCTTGCGCTCCTGCGAGATGCGCATCGCGTTGTTGTTGAGCGACGCGGCGATCACACCGAAGGAGGCGTAGGCCACCAGGAAGTAGTCCACGTACGGGGTGTTCGTCCCCGGTACGTTCTTCCCCTTCACGCTGCTCGCGCTGAGCAGGAACAACAGCACCGGGTAGAGGATCGTGAAGAACATGATCCGCCGGTTCCGCAGCGCTCTGCGGATCTCGAGCTGTCCGAGTGCCAACACGCCGGTCATCGCGCGTCCTCCAGGTCTTCCACTGCGTCCCCGTTGTCCCGCTCGGTGATCGCGACGAAGGCCTGCTCCAGGCCGAGCGCGCTGATCTCGATCTCGAGCGGGCGCAGGCCCTGGTCGAGCAGGGCGTAGAAGGTCTTGTCCGAGTCCGAGGTCTGGATCTGCACGCGGTCGTGCACCACGTCCAGCGAGACCACGTGCGGCAGGTCGAGCAGCTGCTCGCGGGTGATCCCGGGCAGCCGGAAGGCGATCCGCTGGAAGCCCGCCATCGACTTGATGTCGGCGACGGAGCCGTTGGCCAGCAGCCGGCCCTTGTTGATGACGACCACCTGGTCGGCGATCTGGTCCGCCTCCTCCAGGTAGTGCGTGGCGAACAGCACGGTCTTGCCGCGCTCCGCCTCGCCCTTCATGGAGTTCCAGAAGATCTGCCGGTTCTCCACGTCCATGCCGGTGGTCGGCTCGTCCAGCACGATCAGGTCGCTGTCCCCGGCGATCGCCACGGCGAAGCGGACCCGCTGCGTCTGCCCGCCGGACAGCTTCCCGGCGCGCCGGTCGGCCAGGTCGGCGATGTTGGCGCGATTGAGCACCTCGTCGACCGGCAGCGGCCGCGGGTGCAGCTTCGACATCAGCTGCAGCAACTCGCGCACCGTCACATCGGCGGGCAGGCCTCCGGACTGCAGCATCGCGCCCACGTGCCCGGCCGTCATGGCCTGCCGCGGCGTCTTGCCGAACACCTGCACCCGGCCGCTGGAGGCGTGCTTGAGCCCCAGCAGGATCTCCATGGACGTCGACTTGCCCGCCCCGTTCGGGCCGAGGAAGGCGATGGCCTTCCCCTGCGGCAACTGCAGGCTCAGCTCGCGCACGGCCTGCACCTGGCCGTAATGCTTGGAGACCTGCTCGAAGGAGACGGCGGGTACGTCCGGACCCCCTACGAGCCTTTCGTTGCTCATCCTCAACTCATCCCCAGTCACTTGACGTGCGTCCCCCCGTGAGCCCTACCCAGGGCCCGGGAACGCTACGACTATGTAACCGGGAACCACCCGCTCGGCGTCAGTGTGCGTAGTCGTGACGCCGGCATGACAACTGTCATATGCGGGCTAGTGCAGCAGGCCGCCGAGCACTCCGGTGCTGGTCGGAGCGGGTGAAGACGTCGTCGGGGCCGGAGTGCCGCCACCGCCGGAGCTTCCGCCACCCGAGTGCGTGGACCCTGCGGTCGGCGTGGCGGAACTGCCGGTGGAACCGGACTGGCCGGACGTCCCCGTGCCGGAGCTCGAGCTCTGCGTCGAGGAACCGCAGGTGGTCCCGGCGAACGGCTCGTAGCTGACGTGGAACTGCTCGGTGCCGACCTGGGCGCCGCCGCGGGTGAGCACGCGGGTCACGGTCACCTGGAAGCCGTTGGACGCGGCCTCCGCGGGGCAGCCGTAGTGCGTGCCCGAGGTCGGCGCCACGACGCTCTGCTGGTTCGAGACCGACACGCTGACCTGGTCGTACACGGTCTGGCCGAGCAGCGCGACGGTCAGCGAGTTATCGGCGTACGTCGCGTAGACGTAGACCGGGTGGCTGCCGCTGTTCGTCCACTGCAGGTCGGTGCCGGGGTAGACGACCGCGGCGTCGAGGCCGACCGGGTAGCGGCTGAAGTACGCGGCGTTCGGGTGGTGCAGCGTGTCGCCCATCCCGGCGCGGAAGGCCGCGTCGAACACGGCGGTGGCCACGAGGTCGTCGGCGCCGGACTCGTCCACGCCGTCGGCCGAGGTGCCGCCCGACTCGGTGAAGCCGTTCGCCTTCGTCGGCGCGCCCACCACCTTGTCGAAGGACCACACCGCGTCGGGCTGCACGACCGAGCCCATGACCAGCGACGTGGCACGCTGGGTGTCCGCGGCCCGGTCGGTGGCCTGCGGGATGGCGATCGTGCTGGTGCCGAGGACGGCCTGCACGTCGAGGGCCTGCGCGTCCGCGGTGGTGAACGACGGGGGCAGCGGACCCTCCGACACGTTCACCGAGCGCTGCGACGTGCTGGTGAGCACGGACCCGACGGCCGAGCTGAGGGCCTGCGGCGAGTAGCCGACGCCGTCCTTCTCGGCCACCAACTGCGGCTGTCCGTTGACCACGGTGAACGACGCGTTGGTGCCCGGCTGCTCGGCGGCGAGCGCGGACGGGTTCAGGTCGCCGCGCAGCAGGTTGCCGTCGAGGTTCGCGACCATCTGGCCGTTCTGGTTCGGCGCGATGGTGAGCGCGTCGCCGATCTGGGCCGGCGTCAGCGTGCTGCTGATCTTGCCGGTGACGACGGTGATCGGCCCGCTCACGGCCGGGCGGGCGATCTGCTCCAGCGCGTTCTGCAGCGCCTCGGCCGTGGCTTTCGGCATCAGTGTATTGATGGGGAGCACGATCGGCCCGCTCAACCGCAGGTAGCCGGACTTCACCGCGTTGGCGGCCGCGCCGACGTCGAAGCCGCGGCCCTCCTTGGGCGCCGTGACCACCGGCTGCCCGTTGTTGAAGGTGATCTTGCCCTCGACCAGCGGACTGTCGTACGAGGTGGCGATCGCGTTCAGCGCGGCGGTCAGCGCGGCCTGGTCCACGTCGATCACCGGATCCACCTGCCGGTGCACGCCGAACAGCGCCGGGATGACCGAGAACGGGTCGGTGCGCGAGGCCTCGGCGGACGCGACCGTCTGCACGACGTCCAGCGACAGTCCTGCCTTCGCCGGGTCGAGGGTGACCGGTGTCTGCCCGACCAGCAGCTGGATCGGCCGTGTGGACAGCGGGCCGAGCTGCGTGGCGATCGCGGTGCGCGCGCCGTCCTGGCTCATCCCGCCGATGTTCACGCCGTCCACGCTGACCCCGGCCGGGACCTTCCCGGTCAGCACGCCGCCCGCGGCCAGCAGCGCGACGCCGTACAGCAGCACGATCGCGGCGATGATGAGACCGACGACGGTCAGCGTCTTGCCTCGCTTGCCCTGCCCGACCTTGGCCTGCTCACTGGTGTCAGCGTGCTGATGCGTGGGTCGGGCGGCGGGGCGCGTGCCGCGGCGTGATCCGGCGCGGCCCTGCGCGGTGGCGGGCTCGGCGGACGGCTGCGCGGGCAGCACCGTGGTGGCCGTGATCGCCTGCTGCACGACGGTCGGCGCGGAGGCCGAGAAACCCGGACCGGGCTCCTGCACGGGCTCGGCCGGGATGCGCGCGATCTGCTCGGTGGGCGCGTCCGGCGGGACGGTGCCGAACGCGGACGGGATCCAGCCCTGGTCGATCTCCTCGGGATCCAGGAACGAGGACTCGCCGCTGGAGTCGTGGAAGATGCCGCCGAGGTAGCGCAGTGCGAGCGCGTGCCGGTTCGGATCGGCGACCACGCGCTGGTAGCCGAAGGGGTCGGCCGGTTCCAGCACGCCGCCGAACGGGGCCCGCGCGGTCGGCACGCCGTACGCGCCGCCGAAGACCTCGGCCGGGACCGGGCGCGGCAGCGGCATCGGCGGGAAGGCCTGCGCGGCCAGTTCCTCGGCCCGGTAACCGGATTCCGGCTCGACCGGCAGCGGGTAGCTGCCGGAGACACCCGCGTCGAGGTCGGTGCCGGACTCGTAGTCGTCCGGCGCGTCGTAGTCCTGCTCCAGGTCCGACGCGTATCCGGGCTCGACGACCACGCGGTCCGGCGTCTCGGCGCGCGGCGCCAGCCCGATCTCGGCCGGGTCGACGGTCTCCAGGTCGACGCCGAAGATCTCCTCGATCGTGTCCCGGAACGCGTCGCCGATCTGCGCCGCGTTGGCCTGCGCGGCCTGGTCCGGCGGCAGCGTGGTGGTGAGCAGGCCGGAACCGGGGCGCACCGAGGGCGGCAGCGGGATGACCATCGTGGCCGTCGTCATCGCGGCCAGCTGCGAGGGCAGCGTGCTCGGCGAGGCGGGGGACGCGGCCACCTGCAGGAAGGCCTCGACCGCCGGCTCCTCCGTGGTGTGCGTGTCCTCCCACACGTGCTGCGGGCGCAGCGCCGTGGACGGGGTCGGCGAGTGCGTCGGCAGCATGATGCGCAGCCGCGCGGTGGCCTCGGCCTCGGAGACGACCCGGATCGGGCTCTGCCCCGAGTCCCCCGGACCGGGCTGCTGCGGCACACCGCCACCATCAGGGACCTGATAAGGGTCCTCCGGGTGGCCGTGCCCCGGATCCGGCTCGCCGCGCCGGCCGGACTGCTGCGGCAGCGGCGGGAAGTCGAGCAGGTCGGTGGGCGCGGGCTCGTTGGGGTCTGAGGATGCGTCGGTCACTGCGCCGGTCCGGCCTTCCGCTCCGCTGACGGACAGTATTTCGCCGATCACCATACTGTGACCGGCGAAGGCCCCGTGGCGCTTTCCCCCACTACACCCGGTAGTCCTGTGCGTACGCAGGGAGCTTCCAGGCGAATTCACCCTGTCGGGTGAGACCCCTGATGCGAACAACCGGACGCCGATCGTCCGGAATCGGTCCTACCCTGCGAGTCATGAGCAGAACGACCCATACCGTCCGCCCCCTCGACGCCGAGACGTGGGACGCCTTCGCCGAACTCGTCGAGCGCAACAACGGCGTCTTCGGCGGCTGCTGGTGCATCGGATTCCACCCCGAGCGCAACCAGACCGGCGTCAGCCACCGGGAAGCGAAGGAGGAGCGCGTCCGCACCGACCGCGCCCACGCCGCCCTGGTCTTCGACGAGGAAGGCGTGGCGCAGGGCTGGTGCCAATACGGCAGCCCCGAGGAACTCCCCTCCATCAAGCACCGCCGCGAGTACGATAAGGACGCGCCACCCCGCCCCGACTGGCGCATCACCTGCTTCTACGTCGACAAGAAACACCGCGGCCAAGGCGTCGCCCGCGCTGCCCTCGAAGGCGCCCTGCACCAGATCGCCGCGGCCGGCGGCGGCCGCGTGGAAGCCATCTCCGAAGTCACCGCCGGCCGCGACGCCCCCGGCCGCTTCCTCTTCAGCGCCACCGTGGAACTGTTCGCGGACCACGGCTTCGAGAAGGTGCGCCAAGTCGGCAAACACGCCTGGATCGTAAGCAAGAACGTTGATGCACTGTAGTACCCCGCCATCCCCGCGACCGCCCCGGAAATACCTTAGGCTCCCCGGCCCGCGTGCGGCATGATCAGCTCGTGGACAACTATCTGGAGACCGAACGCCTGGCCCTGCGCCAGTTCACCGCCGACGACGCGGAACTGCTCATCGAGCTGGACGGCGACCCGGCGGTGATGCGCTACCTGTCCGGCGGCATCCCCACCGAGCCCGACCTCGTCCGCAATCGCGACCTGCCCGGCATCCTGGCAGGCTACGAGCGCTGGGGCGGCGACTTCGGATTGTTCGCCGCATACGAGACGACCGGCGGCGCCTTCGTCGGCTGGTTCTGCCTACGCCCGAACCGCCAAGGCCCCCTCGACGAAGCCGAACTCGGCTACCGCCTACGCCAAGCCGCCTGGGGCAAGGGCTACGCCACCGAAGTCTCCCGCGCCCTACTGCGCAAGGGCTTCACCGAACTCGGCCTCCGCACGGTCTTCGCCGACACCATGACCGTGAACCTCGGCTCGCAAAACGTCATGAAGAAGCTCCAGATGACGTTCACGACGCACCTCGACACCCCCGAAGACATGATGGCGGTCGAAGGCTCCGAACACGGCGGCGTGCGATACGAGATCACCAAGGAGCAGTGGGAGCAACTGCAGCAGTAAGCAGGAGCGGGGTGGATGTGAGGGGATTTTTCCCATCGCCACGGTCCGTGATGCTCTCTGGGCCAGCCCGCCGGAGGCGCTTTTGACCTCCACGTCCAGCGAAAAAGGGCGTGGACCAGCAACGCCGAAGGCTCGCGGACGTAGCGACCGAGGTACGAGGGAGTGAAGGTAGCGGGCCGAAGGCTCCCGAAGGAGCGCAGCGACTGTAGGGCCGGTTGAGTAGGGCGGGTGGGCGGGGTATGTAATCGGCCCGGACGTAGGCGTGGTGCGGAGCGAGGAACGAGCGCAGCACCACGCCGTAGGTAGGGCCGAACGGCAAACCGCAGCCCTACGAACACGATCCCAGTACCACAGCGCCGCAGGCTCGCGGACGTAGCGACCGAGGTACGAGGGAGCGAAGGTAGCGGGCCGAAGGCTAGGGCGGGTGGGCGGGGTAAGTAGTAGGTAATCGGCCCGGACGTAGCCGCCGCCACGAAGCGAGGAACGAGCGCAGTGGCGGCGGCGTAGGTAGGGCCGAACGCCGACCGCAAGCTGGCCGACGAACCTCTAGCCTCTGGCCTTCGCGAGCTTGGCGTCTAGGGAGGCGATCCAGGCGCGGTAGAGGAAGTAGGTGGCCAGGGCCATGCCTACGATCAGGAAGGTCATCGAGATCCAGTCGTTCGCGAGGATCACGTCGCCCTTGCCGGCGAAGGTGAAGGGCGGGCCGATGTAGCTGAGCCAGATGACGGCGATGACCCAGCCGGCTGCTGCCAGGCCGATGCCGGGGAGGCGGGCGGGGAGGGCGCGGCGGGGGGCGGGTTGGACGGGGAGCAGCTCCGACGCGCCTAGCAGCAGGCCTACGAGGGCTCCTAGGCTGAGGAGGAGGCCGTCGGGCCATTGGGTGGAGCCGGTGGCGAACTCGGCGCGGTGCAGGAAGCTGCCTACCACCCCTACGGCGAGGCCCGCGGCCAGGAGCATCGCGGACAGCAGGATGCGGGCCGCGAGGTCCAGGGCGGTGGGGGCGGGGGCCGCGTCGGCGGGGGACGGGGTGGGCGTGGGCGTGGTCACGGCGGACATTCTCGCGGCTACCCGGCCAGCCCGGCGAACAGGTCGGTGCGCACCGGCGCGCCCGGTTCGGGGAGGTCGCCCCTCGCCTGCCGGTAGTACTCGGTGCCGAGCACGGCCATGCCCACGTTGTCGGAGAGCGCGTAGAAGGGTTCTTCGACGGTGATCTGGGTGACGTGGGCGCGCATCGCGGCGGCCTTGGCCTGGGCGAAGTCCTCGGCGCTCACGGCGGCGGAGATCAGCGACTCGTCCTCCAGCACGACGGCGACCTGGTCCAGCGAGTCCGGGACGATGAAGTCTGTCGCCTCGCCGTCGGTGCGCAGCGCGTCGAGGGCGCCGCTCATCACCGAACGGGGCATCAGGTTGTAGTACACGCGGTCCACGGCGTGCTCGGTCCCGGCGACCAGGTCCACGGCGCGCAGCGCGACGCGGTGCGCCTGGATGTGGTCGGGGTGCCCGTAGCCGCCGATCTCGTTGTAGGTGACCAGGATCCGCGGCCGTACCTCGCGGATGACCCCGGCCAGCCGTCCGGCCGCCTCGTCCACGTCGGCTTTCCAGAAGGACTCGGGTACGTCGTTGCCGTCGGCGCCCATCATCCCGGAGTCGCGGTACTCGCCGGGCGCGCCGAGGAAGCGGTGGTCGTCGACGCCGAGTTCCTTCATCGCGGCGGCGAGCTCGGTCTCCCGGTGCGCGCCGAGCCGGTCCTCGCGGTCGGCGGCCAGGTGCGCGTAACGCTGCGGGATGATCTCGCCGAGTTCGCCGCGGGTGCAGGTGACGAGGGTGACGGGGGTGCCGTTCGCGGCGTACTTCGCCATCGTCGCGCCGTTGTTGATGGACTCGTCGTCCGGGTGCGCGTGGACGAACAGGATGCCGCCGGTTCCGGCGGGAAGCGGGGCTGCTGCCGTGTCGCTGGTCACCACGTCAGGTTAACCCGTACCCCGGTGACCGGATTAACCCGTACCCGGGTGACCGGACCTGTCCGCTAGAAGTCCGGTTCGCAGCCCTCGCCGAACCGTGTCCGGATCGTTTCACTGCGTAGTGGCGGGACCTACCACCACCCACGCGGCGAGCCGTCGCGCGGAGGCTCGCGAATCCACGTTCGGGGAGAGGACACACACCGGTGATGACGGAGACCCAGCGAGGCGTGAACGGCCGGACCGTGCGCGCGGCGGCGAACGGATGGGGCGGGCGCGGGGCGCGTCCGGCCGAGCCGGAACCCGTGGCGCGCCGGGCGCCGGCCGGGGAGCAGCCTCCCGGGCCCGCGGCGCTGGCGGCGATCGGCTACGCGGAGCGGCTCGGCTGGCCGCTGACGCCCGGGTTCGCGGTGGACGGCGAGGGCTGCGACTGCGGCGAGCGGGACTGCGCGGCGTACGGCGCACACCCGGTGCCCGGCGCGTGGCGGCTGGCGGCCTGCGCGACGCCGACGCTGGTCCGGGTGGTGTGGCGGATGTGCTCGGACGCGCCGGTGCTGGCCGTGCTGGGCCGTCCGGTGCCGGGCGCCTCCCGGCTGGGCGCGGTGCAGGCGCCCGCGCTGATCGGGGTGGCCGCGCTGGAGCTGCTCTCGAAGCGCTCGGCGGCGGAGGGTCCGGCGGTGGACGGCCACGGCCGGATCACCTTCCTGGTGGATCTCGGCGTCGGTCCGGAGGACGCGGACGCGGCCGAGGCGCAGCTCGGGTGCTGGCGGCGGGCCGGGCTCGACCTGACGGTGCTGGGCGCGGGCACGGCGGAGCGCAGCTTCGTGCCGCTGCCCACGCCCGGGTTCAGCGGCCGGTCCGGGGTGGTGTGGGCGGTGCCGCCGACGCCGGGCCGCGCGCTGCCGCCGCTGGCCGCGGTGGTCGAGGTGTTCGACCGGGCGGTGCGCTCGACCTATCCGAGCCTGTGGCGGACCGTGCACGCCCGGACCGCGTAGGGGGCCCGGGCGCCGCGATCGTTCCTCACCTGCCGAGAGCGTCCTTGAGGAAGGTCATCTGCAGGTTGAGCAGGTTCTCGGCGACGATCTCCTGCGGGGTCATGTGCGTGACGCCGGACAGCGGCAGCACCTGGTGCGGCCGGCCGGCGGCGAGCAGCGCCGAGGACAGCCGCAGGGTGTGCGCCATCACGACGTTGTCGTCCGCGAGGCCGTGGATGAGCAGCATCGGGCGGTGCGGTTCGGCCCACTGCCAGGATCCCTCGCCCGCGTCCGGGAACAGCGAGTTGGCGTTGTAGACCTCGGGCTGCTCGTCGGGGTGGCCGAGGTAGAGCTCGGTGTACGCGGTGTCGTACAGCCGCCAGTCGGTCACCGGCGCGCCGACCACGGCGGCGTGGAACACGTCCGGGCGCTTGAGCACGGCGAGCGCCGCGATGTAGCCGCCGTAGGACCAGCCGCGCATGGCGACCCGGCCGAGGTCGAGGTCCGGGTACTGCGCGGCCGCCGCGTGCAGCGCGTCGATCTGGTCGTCGAGCGTGGCCCCGGCGAAGTCGTCGCGGACCGCGCGCTCCCACCCGGGGCCGCGCCCGGGGGTGCCGCGGCCGTCCACCACCAGGACCGCGAAGCCCTGGTCGGCCAGCCACTGCGAGGTCAGGTAGATGTTCTGGTAGCCGAGCACGCGCTGGGCGCCCGGGCCCGCGTACGGGTCGAGCAGCACCGGCAGCTTGGTTCCGGGCTTGTGGTTGTGCGGGAATAGCAGCGCCGCGCGCAACTCCCGCTCGCCGAGCACGAGCTCGATCGGACGGGTCGTCAGCACCGGCTTCTCGGACACCGACTCGATCAGCGCGAGCCGCTGCGGCTGCTCGCCGGAGACGTCGATCACCGCGCTCTTGCTGTTCGGCTCCTCCAGCGTCGCGGTGGTGAGCACGGACAGGTTCCCGCCGATCGCGGCCGAGCTGACCCCGGAGAAGCCGTTGAGCCGCTTCATCGCGCCGTCCGCCCAGGCCACCCGCAGCACGTGCACCCGCGTCGGGTCGTCCATCGACGCGGTCACGAAGCCGTACTCGGGGCCGGTCGCGAGCAGCGAGCGGACCTGCACGCCCTCGGGGGTGACGGCCTGCTCGTCCAGCAGCAGCCGGTGCGAGTCGCCGCGCGGGGCGATCCGGGCCAGCCGGGCCGCGCCGCCCTTCGTGCTCGGCGGCGCCCAGACCGGGGCGCCGGGGAAGAACTCCACCCAGACCGCGTCGCGCTCCTCGGCGGCGACCGTGGTGGAGCCGTCCGCCGCGACCGCGAGCACCAGGCCGGCCCGCTGGTCCCGGTTCAGCACCGCGACCAGCGCCGGGCCGTGCTCGTTCCAGCTGACGGCGGCCACGTACTCGTATCCGGCGCGGTCCCACTCGACCTTGCGCCGGGTGCCGTCCACGTCGATGAGATAGAGGTCGACCACGGCGTTCGTCGTGCCCGCGGCCGGGTAGCGCACCGGACGCGGGGCCTTGGCCGGGTTGGCCGGGTCGGAGATGTAGAGGACCGGGACCGGGGATTCGTCCACCCGGGCGACGAGCAGCGAGCCGCCGTCCGGGGACCACCAGTGGCCGCGGAAGCGGTGGAACTCCTCGGCGCCGATGAAGTCCGCGGCGCCGTACGCCACGTTCTCCGGCTCGGGGCCGTCCGGCTCGGCCAGCGCGCGGTCGCCGGAGCCGTCCACGCCGATCAGCCGCAGCGAGCCGCCGGAGAGGTACGCCACCTGCCGTCCGCTGGGGTCGATCCGCGGGTCCACGACCGGCCCGGCGGCGGGCAGTTCGCGCACGCCGCCCTTGGCCAGGTCCGCCGCGAACAGCCGGCCGGACAGCGCGAAGACCGCCGTGGCCACCGCCGCGTCCGCCGAGTAGTCCACGATGCCGGCCGCGCCCTGCCGGGAGCGCTCGCGCCGGGCCTGCTCGGCCTCGGTCAGCTCCTCGGCGCGGCCGCCCGCGAGCAGCTCCACCGGATCGGCTATCAGGGTGAGCGCGCCGGTGGCCGGGTCCGCGGTCCACAGGCAGGTCGCCGAGTCGGCCCCGGTCTTCGTGCGCAGCAGCGCGATCCGGCTGCCGTCCGGCGCCGGGGTGAAGGCGCGCGGGGCCCCCAGGGTGAGGCGCTGGGTACGCGCGTGCTGCCTGGGGAAGGTGGTCTGCTCTGCGTCGGTCATGGGTTCATTCTCGCCTCGACCCCCGACAGCGCGCAGACGGGGGTCCAGGTCACGCACGGCTCACCGCGCCGTTGCGAATTCGTGACAACCGATACGCGAACCGGACGTCTTAGACATCGTGAAGTGCGCGAGTGGGCATCGCCCCCGAGATCAGGGCAGACTGGCTCCTGCGCCTCGGACGGGAGGCGCGGGTAAGTGAGCACTGTCTTGTGTGGGGTGGGTGTGGAAGAGACCAGCGGAAGCTGGCCCGTGCTTGCCGACGAACTGACGCCGGGCAGCAAGATGCGGCTGTCCGACGACGCGGTGGCCGCGGAGCTGTTCGCGGCGCACTACGGTCGGCTCGCCGGCTGGTGCCGTCGCCTGCTGGACGACGACAACACGGCCAGCGAGATAGCCATGGAGGCCTTCACCCGCCTGCTGGGCCGCCTGCGCAAGGTGGACGACCCGGTCGGCTACCTCTACGTGATCGCGGCCAACCTGGTGCGCGACCACTGGCGCAAGACGAAGCGCGAGCGCGACGGCATGCGCGTGCTTCAGCAGGAGCGGCCCGCCGAGCACGAGTCCGGCGACCCCGAGCTGCGCCGACTGGTGGAGCAGCTGCCCGAGCGGCTGCGCATACCGGTACTGCTCTATTACTACGCAGGATTCCCGATCGGAGACATCGCGCGGTTGACGAACCGACCGACGGGAACCGTCAAGAGCGACCTGTTCCAGGCAAGGGCAGTGTTGCGCAAGGCATTGGAGGGAACGCGATGACGTCCCCTTTCGACCCCGAAGAGACGCACGACGGCAACGAGAACACCGAGCACCACCTGTTCGACGACCCCAATTCGATGACCTGGGGCGCGGCCGATCCGGACTTCGACGCCATGCTCCGCGAGCGGCTCGGTCCGATGCCGACGATGCCCACGCCGCCGTACGCGTTCGAGCGCGTGCTGGTGGCCGGGCGTCGCCGTCGGGCACGCAAGGTCTGGGCCGGGGCCGCGGCCGCCGCGTTCGTCGTGATGGCGGGCACGGCCGGGACCACGGTGGCGCTGAACACGGGCAAGACCGGCGGCACGGTGATGGGCGAGGCGAACTCGGGCAGTTCCTCGCCGTCCGCCGCCGCGAGTTCGTCCCTGGTGTCGGCCTCGCCCTCGGTGAGCGCCTCGCCCTCGGCGACGACGGCCACCAGCAGCACGGCCGCGGCGACCACGAGCAGCGCGTCGCCGAGTTCGAGCACCCCGGAGTGCGCCAGCGACAGCTTCACGCTGACGGTGAGCACCGCGCCCGGCAGTTCGGGCAGCACGGCCGACGAGCTGATCATCGTGCTGACCAACACCTCGGGCCACGCGTGCACCACGTACGGCTACCCGGGGCTGCAGCTCGAGACGGAGTCCGGACAGCTGCAGAGCACGACGGTCACCCGGATCGACAAGTCCGCGGTCAAGCATCTGACGGTGCCCGCGAACGACACGATCTCGACGACGGCGACGTTCACCGCCACGGCCACCGGCGCGACGTCGGGGGCCGGCTGCGCGATGCCGTCGTACTCGCTCGCGGTGATCCCGCCGAACCAGAAGCAGCAGATCGTGCAGTCGATCGACGGCGGCCCGGTCACGGTCTGCGGGAACGGCGTGCTGGACACGACGCCGTTCGTACTGGGCTCGACCGGCAGCTGAGCACGAAGCACCGAAACGCCGAACGGCCCGCCTCCTCGAAGGGAGGCGGGCCGTTCTGTCACGAGCGGCCGAGCGTCAGTTGCCGTGCTTGGCGCGGGCCGCGGACCGGCCGCGGGTCGAGGCGTCCAGCACGACCTTGCGGATGCGCACGTGCTTCGGGGTGATCTCCACGCACTCGTCCTCGCGGCAGAACTCGAGGGCCTGCTCCAGCGAGAGCTTGCGCGGCGGGATCAGGTTCTCGGTGGTGTCCGAGGTCGAGGCCCGCATGTTCGTGAGCTTCTTCTCCTTGGTGATGTTGACGTCCATGTCGTCCGAGCGCGAGTTCTCGCCGACGATCATGCCCTCGTACACCTCGGTGGTCGGCTCGACGAACAGCGAGCCGCGCTCCTGCAGGTTGATCATCGCGAACGGGGTGACGGCGCCGGCCCGGTCCGCGACCAGCGAGCCGGAGGCGCGGGTGCGCAGTTCGCCGAACCACGGCTCGTAGCCCTCGGAGTTGGTGTTCGCGATGCCGGTGCCGCGGGTGTCGGTGAGGAACTCGGTGCGGAAGCCGATCAGGCCGCGCGAGGGCACCAGGAACTCCATCCGGATCCAGCCGGTGCCGTGGTTCGACATCGACTCCATCCGGCCCTTGCGGACCGCGAGCAGCTGGGTGATGACGCCCAGGTACTCCTCCGGGCAGTCCACGGTCAGCCGCTCGACCGGCTCGTGCACCTTGCCGTCGATCTCCTTCTTGACGACCTGCGGCTTGCCGACGGTCAGCTCGTAGCCCTCGCGGCGCATCTGCTCGACCAGGATGGCCAGCGCCAGCTCGCCGCGGCCCTGCACCTCCCAGGCGTCCGGCCGGTCGGTGGGCAGCACCTTGATGGAGACGTTGCCGACGATCTCCTTCTCGAGCCGGTCCTTGACCATGCGCGCGGTGACCTTCGAGCCCTTCTCCCGGCCGACCAGCGGCGAGGTGTTGGTGCCGATGGTCATCGAGATCGCCGGGTCGTCCACGTGGATCAGCGGCAGCGGGCGCGGGTCCTCCGGGTCGGCCAGGGTCTCGCCGATCATGATTTCCGGGATGCCGGCGATGGCGCAGATGTCGCCGGGGCCGGCCTGCTCGGCGGGCTTGCGCTCGAGCGCCTCGGTCATCAGCAGCTCGGTGATCTTGACCCGCTCGATGGAGCCGTCGCGCTTGATCCAGGCGACCTGCTGGCCCTTGCGGATGGTGCCCTGCATGATCCGGCACAGCGCGATGCGGCCGAGGAAGTTCGAGGCGTCCAGGTTCGTCACGTGCGCCTGCAGCGGGGCGCCTTCGGCGTAGGTGGGCGCCGGGATCGTGTTCAGGATCGTGTCGAACAGCGGGAGCAGGTCCGCACTGTCCGGGGAGGCGCCGTTCTCCGGCTTGTCCAGCGAGGCCTTGCCGTCGCGGCCCGAGGCGTAGACGATCGGGAAGTCGATCTGGTCCTCGGTCGCGTCGAGGTCCATGAACAGCTCGTAGGTCTCGTCGATGACCTCGGCGATCCGCGCGTCCGGACGGTCGGTCTTGTTGATGACGAGGATGACCGGCATCTTCGCGGTCAGCGCCTTGCGCAGCACGAAGCGGGTCTGCGGCAGCGGGCCCTCGGAGGCGTCCACCAGCAGCACGACGCCGTCGACCATGGACAGGCCGCGCTCGACCTCGCCGCCGAAGTCGGCGTGGCCCGGCGTGTCGATGATGTTGATGACCGTGTCGGTCTCGTCCTTGGGGTTGCGGAAGTGCACGGCCGTGTTCTTGGCCAGGATCGTGATGCCCTTCTCCCGCTCCAGGTCGTTGGAGTCCATCACGCGCTCGTCCACGTGCTGGTTCTCGCGGAACGCGCCGGACTGCTTGAGCATCGCGTCGACGAGCGTGGTCTTGCCGTGGTCGACGTGCGCCACGATGGCCACGTTGCGGATGTCGTTACGCGTAGGCATGCCGGTAGCGTCGCTTTCGGGTAGGGAGAAGCGGTAGATGTGTGCCGCTCGTTCGGGGCTCCGTTGCCCCCTGCGCTGCTTAGACACAGCACGGGCACCATGTCCATGGTACGGGCAAATTCGGGGACACGCCGACCGCGCAGCCTTCCTCGGGGTACCCGCGGCCCATAACATAAGGCCGCCTCCGCGGGTCCGAGGCGCGAACAAGCGGGGAAGGCGGCGCATGTCGGCAGGTTCTGGCTGGATACCGGAGACCTACCTCGGCCTCGTGCTCGGGTTCGCGGTGCTGCTGCTCGACCCGCTCCTGGAACTGCTGCTGGCCCGCGGCCTCGGTGCCCGGGTGACGAACGTCGAGTGGGGTTTCGGGCCCGTGCTGCGGCGGATCCCCGGCCGCGCGCACGTCACCGAGATCCGGATGCTCCCGATCCGCTTCCAGGCGAGATACCTGCCGCGCCGCGAGCACTACGCGCGGGACAAGCGCCTGCTGATCGGCTCGGGCCTGGTCTCGCCGCTGCTGCTCGGCGCGGTCGTCGCCGTGTTCGTGCCGGGCTGGACGACGGTCGCCATGCTGGCGTTCGTGCTCGTCTGCGTCCTGATCCGCGCGCTCGCGAAGGAGAAGTACACGCGGCGCCGCGTCATCATGCGCGTCGTGCGCGGGACGACGCCGTCGCTCGACGCGGAACTGGCCGAGCCGCGGTTCCCGGTCTTCGCGCACACTTATCACGCGGTTTTCTACGGCGATTGGGCCACGGCCTCCGCGCTGCTGCCGGCCGTGCACGCGAACCGGTGGCCGCTGGACGGATCCAAGCTCATCGTCGAGGCGCTGCACGCGGCGCGCGGCGAGTACGAGGAGGCCGTCTCCGTCGCGATGGACTTCGACCCGAGCAAGCGCATGCTGGCCGATCTGGAGACGACGCACCTGGCCCTGCTCATGGCCGAGGCCCGGCCGGAGACCACGCAGCAGGCCGTGATGCTCGCGGGCGCCTTTCTCCGCGGGCAGACCCACGTCGCCGGCAGCGAGGGGTTCGCGGCGATGCTCGCGCTCTACCGGCTGGAGACCGGGAACCTGCCGAACGCCCGCGGCTGCATGGAGCGCTTCCTGGCGAGCGTGGGCACACCTCTGGAGATCGCCGACGCGCTGTGCACCCGCGCCCGCATCGAGGCCGCCGCCGGCGGCGTGGACCGCGCGGCGCGCACGCTGCGCGAGGCTCAGACCGCTGATCCGGCCTCGCGCGACACGCACCGCGATCCGTGGGCCGCGCCGCGTCGTTGACCGGAGCGACCGCGGGATGGGGCCGGCCCGGGAGCCCGGCAGTCATCCCTCGGTCGCTCCTATGCTTCCGAGCACCGATTTTTCAAGATCCCCTCAGCCGATCCGGCATGTGATGTTGGTCACCCGCCACTACTCGGAGTGATGATCCCGTTTGGATCTGAAGATCACTCCACTAGAGTGCAGTGCGCCGACGACACATAGCCGCCCGGCTCCTTCACAGCTGCAGGAGCTTCCAAAAGCATGAGCACCGGTACCGTATCTACACCACCGCCCGCGCGGTCGAGGGCGGAGATCGAGCAGCCCACGCTGCGCACCGACCGCTACTGGGTCGCGCCGCTGCTGACGTTCGTGGTCTTCCTCGCGTTCATCGCGTACGCCACGTTCCGCGCGTTCCAGAACGAGTACTACTACGCGCCGCCGTACATCTCCCCGTTCTACTCGCCGTGCATCTCCACCAACTGCGTGCCGATGCCCGGCGCGGGCGAAGTGCACTTCATCGGATCCTGGTGGGGCCTCTCGCCCGCGCTGCTGATCCTGATCTTCCCGCTGGGCTTCCGGATGACCTGCTACTACTACCGGAAGGCCTACTACCGCGCGTTCTGGCAGTCCCCGCCGGCCTGCGCCGTGGCCGAGCCGCACGGCAAGTACACCGGAGAGACCCGGTTCCCGCTGCTGCTGCAGAACTCGCACCGGTACTGGTTCGCCGCGGCGGCCGTCTTCAACGTCATCCTCACCTGGGACGCGATCCTCGGCTTCCGCAACGCCCAGGGCGAGTGGGGCCACATGGGCCTCGGCACCCTGGTGCTGCTGGCGAACGCGACGCTGCTGTGGCTCTACACGGCGTCCTGCCACTCCTGCCGGCACATCATGGGCGGGCGGCTCAAGCACTTCTCCAAGCACCCGGTGCGCTACAAGGCCTGGACGGTCGTCTCGAAGCTCAACACCCGGCACATGCAGCTCGCCTGGGCCTCGCTGTTCGGCGTGGCGCTGACCGACCTGTACGTCTGGCTGGTCGCCTCGGGCGTGTTCGCCGACCCGAAGTTCTTCTAGGAGGGCCGGGAATATGGCCACTGAGATTCTGACCTACGAGTACGACGTCGTCGTGATCGGCGCCGGCGGAGCGGGACTGCGCGCCGCGATCGAGGCCCGGGCGCACGGCAAGTCCGTCGCCATCGTCTGCAAGTCGCTGTTCGGCAAGGCGCACACGGTCATGGCCGAGGGCGGCGCCGCCGCGGCGATGGGCAACGTCAACGCGCACGACAACTGGATGGTGCACTTCCGCGACACCATGCGCGGCGGGAAGTTCCTGAACAATCCGCGGATGGCCGAGCTGCACGCCAAGGAGGCCCCGGCCCGCGTCTGGGAGCTCGAGGAGTGGGGCGCGCTGTTCGACCGCACCAAGGACGGCAAGATCTCCCAGCGCAACTTCGGCGGGCACGAGTACCCGCGCCTGGCGCACGTGGGCGACCGGACCGGCCTGGAGCTGATCAGGACCCTGCAGCAGGCGGTCGTCTCCTTCCAGCAGAAGGACTTCAAGGAGCACGGCGACTACGAGGCCCGGGTGAAGGTGTTCCAGGAGCACACGGTCACCCGGCTGCTCAAGGACGGCGACCGGATCGCCGGAGCCTTCGGCTACCGCCGTGAGGACGGGAGGTTCGTGCTCTTCAAGGCGCCGGCCGTGGTGCTGGCGACCGGCGGCGTCGGCAAGACGTTCAAGGTCACCTCGAACTCCTGGGAGTACACCGGCGACGGCCACGCGCTGGCCCTGCTGGCCGGCGCGACGCTGATCAACATGGAGTGCATCCAGTTCCACCCGACCGGGATGGTCTGGCCGCCCTCGATCAAGGGCGCCCTGGTGACGGAGTCGGTGCGTGGCGACGGCGGGGTGCTGCGCAACTCCGAGGGCAAGCGCTTCATGTTCGACTACGTCCCCGACGTCTTCCGCAAGCAGTACGCGGAGACCGAGGAGGAGGCCGACCGCTGGTACGAGGACCCGGACAACAACCGGCGGCCCCCGGAGCTGCTGCCGCGAGACGAGGTCGCGCGCTCGATCAACTCCGAGGTCAAGGCAGGGCGCGGCACCCCGCACGGCGGTGTCTTCCTGGACGTCTCCACGCGCCTTCCGGCGGAGCAGATCCTCAAGCGGCTGCCCTCGATGTACCACCAGTTCAAGGAGCTGGCGGACGTGGACATCACGGCCGAGCCGATGGAGGTCGGCCCGACCTGCCACTACGTGATGGGCGGCGTCGAAGTCGATCCGGACACCGCGGCGTCCACCGTGCCCGGCCTGTTCGCGGCCGGCGAGGTCGCGGGCGGCATGCACGGTTCGAACCGGCTCGGCGGCAACTCGCTGTCCGACCTGCTGGTCTTCGGCCGGCGCGCGGGCCTGGGCGCGGCCGAGTACATCGACGGGCTCGCGGCCGGCGGCCGTCCCGCGGTCTCCGACGCGGACGTCGAGGCGGCCCGCGTCGAGGCGCTCATCCCGCTGGAGCACGACGGCGGCGAGAACCCGTACACCGTGCACGCGGAGCTGCAGCAGACGATGAACGACCTGGTCGGCATCATCCGCCGGGAAGCCGAGGTCGCGGCGGCGGTCGAGAAGCTCGGCGAGTTCCGCGAGCGGCGGGAGAAGGTCTCCGCCCCCGGCACCCGCACCTTCAACCCCGGCTGGCACCTCGCCCTGGACCTGCGCAACATGCTGCTGGTCGCGGACTGCGTGGCCAAGGCCGCGCTGGAGCGCCAGGAGTCGCGCGGCGGCCACACCCGCGAGGACTACCCGGCGATGTCCGCCGAGTGGCGCAAGATCAACCTCGTCTGCTCGCTGGACGACAAGGGGCTGGCGCAGCTCGAGCGCAAGCCGGTCCCGACGATCCGCAAGGACCTCCTCGAGCTGTTCGAGCTGTCCGAGCTGAAGAAGTACATGACGGACGAGGAGCTCGAGGGGCTGGAGGACGCCAAGTGAGCTACAAGGCCAAGTTCAAGGTCTGGCGCGGCGACGCGGGCAAGGGCGAGCTGGCGGACTACGACGTCGAGGTCAACGAGGGCGAGGTCGTCCTCGACATCATCCACCGGCTGCAGGCCACGCAGGCGCCCGACATGGCGGTGCGCTGGAACTGCAAGGCGGGCAAGTGCGGCTCCTGCTCCGCCGAGATCAACGGCAGGCCGAGCCTGATGTGCATGACCCGGATGTCCACCTTCACCGAGGAGGAGACGGTCACCGTCACCCCGCTGCGCACCTTCCCGGTGATCAGGGACCTGGTGACGGACGTGTCGTTCAACTACACCAAGGCCCGCGAGGTCATGGCGTTCGAGCCGCCGGAGGGACTCAAGCCCGGCGAGTACCGGATGCAGCAGGTGGACGTCGAGCGCTCGCAGGAGTTCCGCAAGTGCATCGAGTGCTTCCTGTGCCAGAACACCTGCCACGCCGTGCGCGACCACGAGGACAACAAGGAGCACTTCGCCGGCCCCCGGTACCTCATGCGCGTGGCGGAGCTCGACATGCATCCGCTGGACGGCCGGGAGCGGCGCAACGACGCGCAGGAGGAGCACGGCCTCGGCCTCTGCAACATCACCAAGTGCTGCACCGAGGTCTGCCCCGAGCACATCAAGATCACCGACAACGCGCTGATCCCGATGAAGGAGCGCGTCGTCGACCGGAAGTACGACCCGCTGGTGTGGCTGGGCAGCAAGATCGGCCGCCGAAGCGGTAAGTAAGAATCCGCATTCCGTAGTGGCCCGCCGGGTGACCGGTGGGCCACTATGTTTTCGGGGAGGCGTGCGATGTCCTGGGGCGAGCAAGAGGCGCAGCGGCGGATAGCCCGCGCGGCGCAGCGCGGCGAGAAGTCGCTGTGGCTGAAGGATCTGGGGCTCACCGAGCTGCCGGAGACCATCCTGCAGATCAAGGATCTGCGGGCTCTGCACGCGCAGGGCAACCACATCGAGCAGCTGCCGCAGTGGCTGCTCGGCGGCCAGAGCCTGCTGGAGGTGCTGGATCTCACCGGCAACTCGCTGGCCGAGGTCCCGGAGTGGATCGGCCGCTTCCGGCAGCTGCGCCGGCTGCGCCTGTACGGAAACGACTTCAGCGGGCTTCCCGAGTCGATGACCGCGCTCCGCAGGCTCCTCCTCCTCGACATCGGCATGACGGAACTGCCGGCGGTTCCGGACTGGATCACGCAGCTGACGGAGCTGAGGTGGCTCGGCATCGGCGATCTGCTGCTGTCCGAACTTCCGCCCTCGCTGGCGTCCCTGCGCCGTCTGGCGACGCTCGACGCGTCCGAGAACCGCCTCGCCGACCTCCCCGCGTGGCTCGCCGACCTGCACCGCCTCGACCACCTGTACCTGAGCGGCAATCGCTTCGAGCAGCTACCCGAGGTCATCGGGCGTATGCCGCAGCTCGTCGTCCTCGATTTCCACGACTGCAAGCTCCACGACCTGCCGAGCTGGCTCCCGCAGCTGAGCCGGCTGCGATACCTGCGCGCCTCGCTGAACCTGCTGCGCGAGGTCGACGAATCCATCGGCGAGCTGGCGAATCTCCGCAGGCTGCGCATCGACAACAACGAGCTCGGCAGTCTGCCGGAGTCGATGAGGAAGCTGTCCAAGCTGACGGAGCTGGGCGTATCCGGCAACGACCACCTGCGGGAGCTTCCCGACTGGATCGGCGAGCTGGGCCGGCTGAAGCGGTTGCACCTGCAGCGCTGCTACCTGCACGAGTTCCCGGCCTGGCTGCGCGGCCTCCGGCGCCTCGTCGAGCTGAACCTGGACGGCAACCCGATCAGCGAGATCCCCGAGTGGATCGGCGAGCTCGGCGGCCTGCGCGACCTGTCCCTGACCGACGTCAAGCTCGCCGAACTGCCGCGGGCGCTCACGAATCTCAAGCAGCTCAACGCGCTGTACCTGGATTCCAACGGGCTTCGTGAGCTTCCCAGGTGGCTCGGCGACCTTCGTACCCTGACCGCGCTCGACGTGGGCGTGTGCGCGCTCACCGGTCTGCCGGACGAACTGGCGTCGCTGATCCACCTCACCCGGCTCAGCCTCTACCGCAACTCGATCGCCGAGCTGCCCGAATGGGTCGGAGCGCTCCCCCGGCTCGAAACGCTCTACCTCGACGGCAACCGGTTGGCCGCACTGCCGCGAACGCTGCGCGGGCGAACGACGCTCAGGCGGATCACGCTGCACAACAACCCGATGGTCGAACTCCCTGACTGGCTCGGCGAGCACGACCAGCTCACGGAGCTGGGCCTGGGTTCCGAGTCGCTGCTCCGGTTCCCCTCGTGGCTCGGTGCGCTCACCGGGCTGCGGGTGCTCTATCTGTATTCGGGCGCGGCGTCCGAGTCATGGTCGTGGCTCGGGAACCTGCGCCATCTGAGGACCCTCTACGCCACGGACTGCCTCATCGCCTCGCTGCCGCCGGAGGTCGGCAATCTGCGTCGTCTCCGGTGGCTGATGCTGAGAGGCAACGAGCTGAGGACCCTTCCGGACTGGATCAATGATCTGCCGTGGCTGAGGCAACTGGCCGTCGACGACAACCTGCTGACCGAGCTGCCGCGTTCGCTGGGCGGACTGAAGCGCCTGGGCTATCTCAGCTTCAACGACAACAGAGTTGTGGAGCTGCAGGCGACGATCGGGCAACTGGACTCGCTGACCTCGCTCTCGGCCTCCAACAACGCCATCGCCTGGGTGGACCCGCTGCTGACGCTGCCCTCCCAGCTCACCCAGATCTTCCTGGACCGCAACGACATCCAGGCGGTGCCGGAGAGCGCGAGCGCGCTCACGCACCTCCGCATCCTGCACATCAACAACAACGAACTCCGGTCGGTGCCCGACTGGCTGCTCGACCTGCCGCGCCTGTCCTTCATCGAGGTCGGCGGCAATCCACTGACCACGCCGCCGCCCGAGATCGCCGCGATGGGCACCAGCGCGATCCTCGACTTCATGCAGACGTTCCGCGCCGGGACGGCGGAGCAGTGGATCTCCAAGCTGCTCGTCGTCGGCGAGGGCGGCGTGGGCAAGACCTCGCTGATCAAGAATCTGATCCACGAGCCCTTCGACCCGGCCGAGTCGACCACGCACGGCATCCGGATCTTCGACTACCGTCTCGCCCATCCGGAGCGGCCGGACGTGGAGATGGAGCTGCGTACCTGGGACTTCGGCGGCCAGGAGATCTATCACGCCACGCACCAGTTCTTCCTGACCGACCGGTCGCTGTTCCTGCTGCTGTGGAACAGCCGGTTCGGCTGGGAGCAGGGACGGCTGCGGTACTGGCTCGACATCATCGCCGCGCGGGCTCCGGAGGCGCCCATCCTGCTCGTCGCCACGCACTCGGCGTCCAACGAGCGCCCGGTGGACCTGCCGCTGGAGGACCTGCGCCGCGAGTACCCGCAGATCGCGGCGAGCACGGCGATCGACAACAAGACCGAGGACGGCCTCGCCGCACTGAGCGGGCTGATCGCGGACTGCGCGGCGACGCTGCCGCTGATGGGCAAGCGGTGGCCGACGAGCTGGCTGGCGGCGACGCGGGCGGTGGACGCGCTGCCGGCGAAGTACGTCACGCCGCTCCAGCTCTGGCAGGCGATGGCCGCCGGCGGCCTGCACGTACCGGAAGTCCAGCGGTACATCGCGGGAACGCTGCACCTGATCGGCTCAATCCTGTACCACATGGACGACCCTGAGCTCAGCGAGACCGTCATCCTGCGGCCAGAATGGGTGAACGCGTATATCAGCCGGGTGCTGGACAGCCCCGAGGTGGAGCGGCGGCACGGCCTGCTGAACCGATCGCACCTGGACGAGCTCTGGAGCGACCTCGACCACGGCATGCGCGACCACTTCCTGCGGATGATGGCCGAGTACGACCTGTCGTACCGGACCGAGAGCGAGAACGGCAGCGACGTCGCGCTCGTCGTCGAGCGGCTGCCGTGGAACGCGCCGGCCGGATACGAGGAGCGCTGGAACCTGGTGCCGCCGGGCGGCGTGAGCGAGCACGAGATCCGGATGATCTACCAGCTCAACACGACGCCGCCGGGCATCCCGACCTGGTTCATCGCGCGCTCGCACCGCTTCACCACGGACACGCACTGGCGCTCCGGCGCGCTCCTCGCGCATCCGGACGGTCGGCATCGGGCACTGATACGGGTCGACCGGCACCGGAACGAGGTGGAGCTCGCCGTGCGCGGACCGTCGCCCGCGACGTTCTTCGCCGTGCTGAACGAGGGGCTGAACTTCACCCTGGACCGGTATCCCGGCCTCAGCATCAAGCGCATGGTGCCGTGCAACTGCGCGACGGGATGCACGGAGCTGTACGAGTACGAAGACCTGCAGCGGCGGCTGGAGCGCACGCCGCCGCGGACTGAGATCGAATGCCGGAAGTCGGGCGCGGACGTCTACGTGCCGCGGCTGCTGCTCGGCATCCCGCCCTCGGACCGGGACGAGATCCGCAGCACCCTGGACCGGCTGGCCCGGGGCAGCGTCGAGATCGGCGAGCGGCTCAACGAACTCGCCAGCGACCAGCAGCGGATGTTCCTGCGGCTGCAGCAGCAGATCCAGACCGGACTCGACACGAAGTGCCCGAGCGTGTTCGCCGTGACGCCGGTGCGGCGCAGCCGGGTCCGCGGGGCGAAGTACGAGCTCTCGCTCTACTGCGAGGAGCCGGGCTCCTGGCACCCGCTCCCCGAGGGCGCGGGCGGCGTCTACCAGATCGCGCAGTCACCCCCCTGGCTGCGCCCCATGGCGCCGTACCTGCGCGAACTCGTCGTCATCCTCAAGCACGCCGCCCCGCTCGCCGGCCCGCTGCTCGGCGCCACGGCAGAGCACCTCACCGAGCACATGAAGTCGGACCTCGACCTGATGGCCCAGCTCGTCGACCAGCTTCCCGAGGTGGACCTGCGCGGCGAGAACCCCGCGCTGGACCAGCGGCAGCCGGACGGCCCGAGTTCGCGCGCGACGAACGAGGCCGGCTTCCGGCTGCTGCAGAACTGGCTGACCGAGATCGATCCCGCCCAGCGCTGGGGCGGCCTGAGCCGGGTGACCACCCCGGAGGGCCTGGCCCTCTACCTGTGCGCCGAGCACGCGGCCCCGTACCGAAGGCACAGGTAGGCCTGCTCCCCGGGAATGGACCTACTCCCCCACCTCCCCGTCCAGGGACTCCCGCAGCAGGTCGGCGTGGCCGTTGTGCCGCGCGTACTCCTCGACCATGTGGATCAGGATCCAGCGGGCCGAGACGCGCTCCCCGGTGTCCCCGCGGGTGAAGACCGCGTCGAGGTCGGGCGTGCCCGCGACCACGGCCCGCGCGCGCTGGACCTCGGCCCGCCACCGCGCGTACGCCGCCGGGCCGGTGTCCGAATCGAGGTCGTTCCACTCCTCGTCGCGGTCGTCCGTTCGGTCGTACATCCCCCTCTCGAACTTCTCGCCCGCCCACACCTCGCGGAACCAGAAGCGCTCCACCTCGGCCATGTGCCGCAGCATGCCGAGCAGGGTCAGGTTGGACGCGGGCACGACGTGGGCGCGCAGCTGGTCATCCGCCAGACGGCTGGCCTTCCAGTCCAGTGTGTCGCGGTGGAAGTCCAGGAAGCCGTCGAACAGGGTGCGCTCGTCGACGGTGTCCAGGGGCACTTCGGTTCGCGTTCGAGTCTCTTCCATGCCTCCACGGTAATGACGGCCTCCGACAGCGGCCGCATGGCAGGATGGGCGGGACGCGAACCTCGCAGGCGAAGGAGCCTTGGGAACCATGCCAGGCAAGAACTTGACCCGATCCGAAGCGGCCCGACGCGCGGAACTGCTGCGCGTCTCGACCTACCGGGTCTCGCTCGACCTGGGGAACGCCAAGGACCCGGAGGCGCACACGTTCGTCTCCACCAGCACGATCGAGTTCTTCTGCGCCGAGCCGGGCGCGTCCACGTTCCTCGACCTGATCGCGCCGTCGGTCCGCTCGGTCACGCTCAACGGCGTGCGACTGGACCCGGCCGAGGTGTTCGCCGACAGCAGGGTGCGGCTGGACGGGCTGCAGGCCGAGAACACGGTCACCGTCGTCGCGGACTGCGCCTACAGCCGGACCGGCGAGGGGCTGCACCGCTTCACGGACCCCGCCGACGGCCGTGTCTACCTCTACACGCAGTTCGAGCCGGCCGACGCGCGGCGGCTCTACGCGAACTTCGAGCAGCCCGACCTCAAGGCCTCGTTCACCTTCGACGTGAAGGCCCCGGCCGGCTGGTACATCGCCGGCAACTCGGCCCCGGCCAAGCGCGCCCCGGTCGTGAACGGCGTCGCGCACTGGACGTTCCTGCCGACGCCGCGGATCTCGACGTACATCACCGTCATCGTCGCAGGGCCCTACCACGTGGCCAGCGACATCTACAAGCGTGCGCTGCCGGACGGCACGACGCTGGAGGTCCCGCTCAACGCGCTGTGCCGCCACTCCCTCGCCGACCACTTCGACGACGAGGCGATCTTCGACGTCACCAAGCGCGGTCTGGACTTCTTCCACGAGAAGTTCGACTACCCGTACCCCTTCGGCAAGTACGACCAGGCCTTCGTGCCCGAGTACAACCTCGGCGCGATGGAGAACCCGGGCTGCGTGACGTTCACCGAGCACTTCGTCTTCCGCTCCAAGCAGACGGACTCGGCCTACGAGTCGCGCGCCAACGTGATCCTGCACGAGATGGCGCACATGTGGTTCGGCGACCTGGTGACGATGCGCTGGTGGGACGACCTGTGGCTCAAGGAGTCCTTCGCCGACTTCATGGGCTCCTACGGCTCGGCCGGCGCGACGCGCTGGAAGAACGCCTGGGTCGCCTTCGCCAACCGCCGCAAGGCCTGGGCCTACCGGCAGGACCAGCTGCCGTCCACGCACCCGATCGTGGCCACCATCAACGACCTCGAAGACGCCAAGCTCAACTTCGACGGCATCACGTACGCCAAGGGCGCCTCCGTGCTCAAGCAGCTCGTCGCGTACGTCGGCGAGGACGCGTTCATCGAGGGCTCGCGGCGCTACTTCCGGCAGCACGCCTTCGCCAACACGACGCTCACCGACCTGCTCCGCGCGCTCGAGGAGACCTCCGGCCGCGACCTGTCCGCCTGGTCCAAGGCCTGGCTGGAGACCAGCGGCGTCAATACCCTGACCCTGACCGACGATGTCGTGCGCCAGGAGGGCAGCCCGCGGCCGCACCGGATCGCGGTCGGCGCGTACGAGCTGGGCGACGCGGGCGTGGCCCGGGTCGCGCGGGTCGAGCTAGACCTGGAGCGCGAGAGCGCGCTGATCCCGCCGGACGTCTCCTCGGCCGCGTTCGTGCTGGTGAACGACGACGACCTGTCCTACTGCAAGGTCGTGCTCAACGACGCGCAGTTGGCCTTCGCCTACGAGCACCTGTCCACCTTCACCGACCCGATGCCGCGCTCGCTGATCTGGTCCTCGCTCTGGAACATGACGCGCGACGGCGTGCTCCCCGGCCGCCGCTTCCTCGACTTCGTGAACCGGCACGCGGCCGCCGAGACCGAGGTCGGCGTGCTCAGCAACCTGCTCGAGCAGGCCGGCGGCGTGCTCGCGTACTACCTGACCGACGAGAACCGGGCCGCCGCCCAGGAGCCGGTCGCGGCGATGGCCAGGCGCGAGCTGCGCGCCGCGCAGGCCGGCTCGGACAAGCAGCTGGCCTGGGCCCGCTTCTACGCCAAGGCGGCGTACCGCCCCGAGGATCTCGACTACCTGGCCGCGCTGCTCGATGGCACGGCCGTGCTCGAGGGCCTGACCGTGGACGCCGACCTGCGCTGGGAACTGCTGCTCGGGCTGGCCGCCGCGGGCGTCGCGGACGAGGAGCGCATCGACGCCGAGCTGGCCCGCGACAAGACGGCCTCGGGCCACCGGAACCACGCCGGCTGCCTGGCCGCGCGCCCGCTGCCGGAGGCCAAGGCCGATGTGTGGCGCCGGGTCACCACGCCCAAGGACCAGCCCAACGACCTGCTGCGGGCGCTGCTGAACGGCTTCAACCGGGCCGGGCAGGCCGAACTGCTGACCGGATACGCCGAGCCGTATTTCGAGTCCCTGGACCGGATCTGGGCCGAGCGCACCATCGAGAACGCCTCCGCGATCGTCTCCGGCGCCTTCCCCGAGCTGCTGGTCGACCCCGGCACCCTCGCCCGGGCCGACGAGTGGCTCGCCGGGGAGCACGCCCCGGCGCTGCGGCGGCTGGTAATCGAGGCGCGCGACGACCTCGCCCGGGCGCTGCGGGCCCGCGCCGCGTGACCAACCGTCACCGACTGTTCACCCATCCTCGGTGGCCTCGCATCATCCACCCCTGATGCCCCGACCCGTTCGGGCCGAGGCGGCCCGCAGACCTCAGGAGGGTCGGGATGCGTCTCAAGCACACGCGGCCGGCCGCGACCGCGGTCGCCGGGACACTCACCGAGAACCGCGAGCCCGGCACCGTCGCCGACGCCTTCGGCCCGCGCGACGCGCAGGTGCTCGGCGCCCTGGACAACGTCATCTCCGGGGACTTCAATAACAGCCAGGTGTACACGGCGACCACCGATCCGAGCTGCGGCTGACGAGTTAGGGCCCGAACATGAGGGCCGGTGTTGGCGATACGCCGGTGAGATGGCTGGGAAATGCTGCGTTAACAACCGGCCCTTACCGTTCGCTTCGACAGTCGGTGACACGATCGCCGGCTCCCGCACGGCTCACGACGCGGAGGATCCCCCGGAATGACCAGCACCGAGGCGCACTCGACCCACATACCCGAAGTACGCGAGGGCGAATACGGTACAAAAGTAGCGGCCGTCGAACCCGGCGGTGCCGAGTTCATCCCGCTCACCGAACGGCACGGCAGACCGCTCAACCTGTTCTGGACCTGGACCTCCCCCAACTTCGAGTTCGCCACGGTGTTCGTCGGCGTGCTCCCGATGTTCTTCGGCGAGACCTTCGTGCAGGCGGCGCTCGCGATCATCCTGGGCACCGCGCTCGGCTCGATCTCCATGGCGTTCCTGTCCGCGCGCGGCCCGGAGCACGGCGTGCCGCAGATGATCCTCTCCCGCATCTCCTTCGGCCGCTTCGGCAACGTCCTGCCGGCGGGCGTCAACTCGCTGGTCGCGGGCATCGGCTGGTTCGCGGTGAACTCGGTCAGCGGCACCCTCGCGCTGTCCACGCTCACCGGCTGGGCCGAGGTGCCGTGCCTGCTGCTGATCACCGTCGCGCAGATCGCCATCGCGTTCTTCGGCCACAACCTGGTGCACACCTTCGAGCGCCTCGCGTTCCCGCTGCTCGCGGTCGTCTTCGTGGTCGTCTCGGTGATCCTGCTCGCCAAGAGCCACCCCGCCGCGCTCAACGGCGGGGGCGGCGGCCTCGGCGGCTTCCTGCTGACCCTCGGCGCCACCTTCGGGTACGCGGCCGGCTGGAACCCGTACGCCGCCGACTACACGCGCTACCTGAAGAAGAACGAGAGCAAGAAGGCCGTCGGCCTGTGGGCCGGCCTCGGCGTGTTCGCCTCCTGCGTCCTGCTCGAGCTCGCGGGCACCGCCGCCGCCACGCTGACCGTCCCCGACGGCCTGTGGGACTCCGACCCGACGCAGGCCTTCATCACGCACATCACCCCGTGGCTCGGCGACGTCACCCTGGTCGCCATCGCCATCGGCGCGGTCTGCGCGAACGCCCTCAACGTCTACTCCGGCGCGATGTCCTTCATGGCCCTGGGCATCAAGATCCCGCTGACCGCGCGCCGCGCCCTGGTCGCGCTCGTCTTCGGCATCGCGGGGTTCTTCCTCGCCTGGTCGGGCCTGAGCGACGCGGGCACGAAGTACAACAACTTCCTGCTCGTCATCGCCTACTGGATCGGCCCCTGGCTCGGCGTCTTCTTCGCCGACCAGCTGCTGCGCCGTGGCCAGGACGTCGACGGCCTGCTGTTCAGCAAGTCCCACAACCCGATCGCCGGCGTCATCTCCATGGCCGCGGCCATGGCCATCTCCATCCCGCTGTTCTCCAACCAGACCGACTTCGTCGGCTACCTGGCCAAGCACTACTCGAGCCTCGGCGACCTGACCTTCGAGGTCGGCTTCGTCCTCGCCGCGGCCTTCTACTGGCTGATGTTCCGCTTCCTCCCCCAGTCCCTCGGCAAGGGCGACGAGACGGCCGCGCTGGCGGCCGGCGCATAGTCGACGGATGCGTTCAACGGGCCTCCCGGTGCTGGAAGCACCGGGAGGCCTGCGTTTTCGCGCGCTGTCGCTCGGGGCAAGTGCGGAGCACAGGCGGGGTGCGACAGCACCCCGAACCCCGGCCGCGGGATCACCGAGCCTGCGATCGACCCGCGCCTCCTAGAGCTCCGTCGGGAAGCCCTCCCTGCCCACGATGCCGCGGTGGTCGTAGGGGTGCTCGAGCTCGGGTCGGTGGTGTTCGGAGCCGAAGGTCTGGCCGACGAACACCTTCGTGGCCGGGCTCTCCTCGCGGAGCTTGCGCACCAGGGCGTGCATGGCGGCGTTGCGCTGGCCGCTGATGCGGGTGGTGCGGGCCAGCCAGGCGGGGAAGGTCAGGACGTCGCCGACGTCGTGGGCGGCGGCGCTGGCCAGGCGCTTGACGCGGCTCTCGGGCTCGCCGGCCGGCCAGTGGGAGCCGAGCTTCACCTCGGCGCACTCGTCGGCGCCGAGGACGGTGAGCTTGAGTTCGGAGCCGTCGTGCGCGATGACCGTCAGCCGACCGGCCCTCGCCCACACCTGGGCCGTGACCGGCATCATCGCGCGGTCGCCGTCCACGGTGTGCATGATCAGCGGGTTCTCCCCGGTGCCGGCCTCCAGGGCCACGACCCGGTGGTTGAGCACGGCGGGGGTGCCCAGTTCGGCCGCGGTGCGCTCGCCGGGCTCGCGCTCGTTCCCCGGCTGCGCGCCGGCTGCCTGCGTGTCCGCTGCCTGCGTGTTCGCTGCCTTCCGGCGCGCGGTCTGCTCGTCCATGGTGGCGGTGACGGTCGCGGGATTCGGTCGCCGAGTCGGGTGAACGGGGTCCATGTTCTCGAAGGTCATCTGGCCTGCCTCCTGGACGGCCCCCCGGGAAGGGTCCAACACCTTCATTGTGCATCCGAACCGGGAAAACGCACGCTCTACGCTTGGATGCATGCCGCTCAGCCACGCCCCCGCACCCGCCCCCGCCTCCTGCAGCGCCGCCTCCGTCCGGCTCGGCGAACCGCTGGCCGGGACCGCGCCGCTCACCGCCCGCTGGCTGGCGATCGAACAGCCGGGGCCGTGGGGCGCCCGCGCGCTGGCCGAATCGCACTTCCCGCCCGAACTCGGGCGTGCGCTCACCCATAAGGCGGACGCCGCGGGTGTGCGGATCGCGCTGATCAGACGGCCGGGGCACCACGCGGAGCACGATCCGCACGCGCCGCGGCGGGTGTTTCTCGCGGACACCAGGCCGGGCCGCGGGGCGCTGTGGTCCTGGTCCACATCCGATCCGGCCACGCTGCTCGACCTGGACTTCGACGTCCCTGGCAAGCCGTTGCACGAAGGCGGACCGCTGCTGCTGGTCTGCACGAACGGCAAACGCGACACGTGCTGCGCGATCTCCGGCCGGGCGCTGGCCGCGTGGCTCGCGGAGGACGAGGCGACGGACACCGCGTCGATCTGGGAGGCCGACCACCTCGGCGGGCACCGCTTCGCCCCCACCGCCGTCGTGCTGCCCACCGGCTACGCCTACGGCCGGCTCGACGGCCCGGCCGCGCGCGACATTCTGCGCGAAGCGGCCGCCGGACGGGTCGGCGGGCCGCTGTGCCGCGGGCGTTCCACCTGGTCACGTCCGGGGCAGGCGGCCGACCTCGCACTGCGTGACGAGCTGCAGGAGTACGGTCCGGACAAGGTCGCGGTGCTCAGTGAACTGCGGCTCTCCCCGGTGCCGGACGGCCCCTCCCGCCGCTACGAGGTGCTGCTCGCCGTCGGCGGCGACCGCTTCCGTGCCGTGCTCGCCGAGTCGGCGGCGGCCGAGGCGCGGCCGGAGTCCTGCGGCAAGACCTTCGGCAACCCGCTTGAACTGCGGCTGGTCACTCTCGAGAAGGAGGGTTGAGCCTGGCCCGGATCCCCCACGCGGGGGAGGCGCGGTGCGGGCCGTCTCGAGCAGGATCGACGTATGACGTTCCAGCTCGCGCTGCCCGGGCGCACCCGCCGCATGGTGACCCGCGCCAACAGCCGCGTCCCCGCCCTGCTGGTGGACCTGCTGGTGGCCGCGATCGCCGAGGCCAGCGTCATCTGGGGCGTGCTCTCCTCGCAGGAGTACGACGAGGTCGCGTGGTCCTGGTGGGTCTGGGCATGGGCGCTGCTGCTGCCGCTTCCGCTGCTGTGGCGGCGTACGGCGCCGTTCGCGGTGTTCTGGCTCGTCGGCGGCGGCACGCTGCTGCTCTCGTTCTTCGCGAACCTCGCGATCACCTGGAACCACAGCAGCGAGTTCATGCTGATGGTGGCGATGGCCACGGTCGCCTACTACCGCGACGGCTGGCGGTTCTGGCTCGCGTCGGGCACGTCGATCCTGGCCACGTTCCTCGCGGTGCAGCAGCAGATCGGCCGGACGCTGGAGTCGATGCTGATCGTCGCGATGGCCTTCGTTGCCGGGCGGCTGGCCGCGCAGCAGCGCGACCTGGCTCGGCTGATGATGGAGCGCGCGCACGAGATCGAGCAGACGTCCCAGGCGCGCGCGGCGCAGGCGGCGGCCGAGGAGCGGACCCGGATCGCCCGCGACATGCACGACATCCTGGCGCACGCCGTGAGCCTGATGATCGTGCAGGCCGAGGCGGGCGCCGCGGTCGTGCACCAGGACACGCGGAGGGCCGAGGCCGCCTTCGACGCGATCGGCGACGGCGGCCGGGACGCGCTGACCCAGCTGCGGCGGATGCTGGGCGTGCTGCGCGAGGACGACGCGCTGGCACTCAGTCCGCAGCCGACCATCGGCGAACTGCCGCGGCTGGTCGAGACGGTGCGCGCGACGAAGATCGACGTGCGCCTGGTCGTGGTCGGGGTGCCGCAGCGGCTGCCGCAGGACACCGAGGTGGCCGTCTACCGGACCGCGCAGGAAGCCCTCACGAACATGGTCAAGCACTCCCGCGCGGAGCGCGCCGAGCTACGCCTGGACTGGAGCTCGGAGGCGCTGACCGTGCGCGTGACGGACGACGGCGCCGGTCCCGGCGCGGGCGTCGGCGGGCCCGGCAGGGGCCTGGTGGGTATCAGGGAACGGATCGGCGCGTGCGGCGGCACGGTCGAGACCGGATTCGGCCCTGACGGGCGCGGATTCCAGGTGCTCGTACGGATTCCGATGGACGCGTCCCACTAGGATCAGGTCATGGGGATACGGGTCGTGGTGGCCGATGATCAGGAATTGGTGCGCGCCGGGTTCGCGATGATCCTGGACGCGCAGCCCGACATCGACGTGGTCGCCGAGGCCTCGAACGGCGCGGAGGCGATCGCGGCCGTCGAGCGGCAGGAGGCGGACATCGCGCTGCTCGACGTGCGCATGCCCACGATGGACGGCCTCGAAGCGGCACGCCGGATGTGCGCGCGCGGCGGCATCCGAGTCATCATGCTCACCACCTTCGACATCGACGACTACGTCTACTCGGCCCTGCAGGCGGGAGCGAGCGGCTTCCTGCTGAAGGATGTACGCCGGGACGACCTCGTGCACGCGGTACGCGTCGTGCACGGCGGCGAGGCCCTGCTGGCGCCGAGCGTGACGCGACGGCTGATCGAACAGTTCGCCCGCAGGCCGGAGCGCACGGCCGTCGCCCTGGCGCCCGATCCGGCGCTTGCCCAGCTGACCGCGCGCGAGCTGGAGACGCTGAAACTCCTTGCGCGCGGATTGTCGAACGCTGAGATCGCGGCCGAATTCGTGGTCAGCGAGCACACGGTCAAGACGCACGTCGGCAACGTTCTCGCCAAGCTCCACCTGCGCGACCGGATCCACGCCGTCGTCTACGCGTACGAGTCAGGCCTCGTGCACCCGGGCAACCCTTGAGGGCTTTCCCCCTCCCCCGGGATCGTGCTCGTCGTCACGACGCCGCCCTCGGCGAGGCGACCTGGTGGGCGCCCGGCCGGACCAGTCGCCGGCGCCGGCCTTCGCCGGCGCCGGCGACTGGGCTGCCGGCGTCCTTAGGCGTCGATCTGCGAGCGGTCCAGCAGCCCGGCCGAGTTGACGATGTACTCCTTGCGCGGCGCCACGTCTGAGCCCATCAGCAGGTCGAAGACGCGGTCCGCGGACTCGGCGTCGGAGAGCGTGATCCGGCGCAGCATCCGCCGGCGCGGGTCCATGGTGGTCTCGGCGAGCTGGTCGGCATCCATCTCGCCGAGGCCCTTGTACCGCTGCACCGGGTCCTTGATCTTCTTGCCGCGCTTGACCAGGTCCGCCGTGACGGTCTTCATCTCCTGGTCGGTGTAGGTGTAGATGTACTCGTTCTTCGCCCGGCCCTGGCCGATGACCTCGATCCGGTGCAGCGGCGGCACGGCCGCGAAGACCCGGCCGGCTTCGACCATCGGGCGCATATAGCGGAAGAAGAGGGTCAGCAGCAGCGTGCGGATGTGCGAGCCGTCGACGTCGGCGTCCGCCATCATGATCACCCGGCCGTAGCGCGCCGCGTCCACGTCGAACGAGCGCCCGGTGCCGGCGCCGAGGACCTGGATTATCGCGGCGCACTCGGCGTTCTTGAGCATGTCCGCGACCGAGGACTTCTGTACGTTGAGGATCTTGCCGCGGATCGGCAGCAGCGCCTGGAACTCCGAGTCGCGGGCCAGCTTCGCGGTGCCGAGCGCCGAGTCGCCCTCGACGATGAACAGCTCTGAACGCTCCACGTCGTCCGATCGGCAGTCGGCGAGCTTCGCCGGCAGCGCCGAGGTCTCCAGCGCGTTCTTCCGACGCTGGGTCTCCTTGTGCTGGCGCGCGGCGATCCGGGTCTTGGCCGCCGCGACGATCTTCTCGAGCACCGTGCGGGCCTGCGGCTTGCGGTTCTTGTCGGTGGCCGTCAGGAAGGCCTTGAGCTGGTCGGAGACCACGCTCTGCACGATCCGGGCGGCCGCCGGAGTGCCGAGCACCTCCTTGGTCTGGCCCTCGAACTGGGGCTCGGCCAGCCGGACCGTGACGACGGAGGTGAGGCCCTCCAGGATGTCGTCCTTGGTGACCGGGTCGTCGTTCACCCGGAGCAGCTTGACCGCGCGGAGCTGGTCGTTGACCGTCTTGACCAGGGCGCGCTCGAAGCCGGTGACGTGAGTGCCGCCCTTGGGCGTGATGATGATGTTGACGAAGCTCTTGACCGTGGTGTCGTACTCGGTGCCCCAGCGCAGCGCCACATCCACCTCGAGGGTGCGCTGCACGTCGGTGGGCACCATGTGGCCGGAGTCGTCGAGCACCGGGACGGTCTCGGTGAAGTTCCCGCTGCCGGTCAGCCGCAGGGTGTCGGTCACCGGCCGGTCCTTGGCCAGGTACTCGCAGAACTCGGAGATGCCGCCCGCGTAGTGGAAGGACTCGACGGCCGGCTCCTCGCCGCGCTCGTCGTGCACCTCGATGGTCAGGCCGGGCACCAGGAAGGCCGTCTGCCGGGCCCGGTTGTGCAGCTCCTCGAGGGAGATCTGCGCTTCCTTGAGGAAGATCTGCCGGTCCGCCCAGTACCGGATCCGGGTGCCGGTGACGCCCGCCTCGGCCTTCTTCGCCGAGCGGCGGGACTTGTCCATGCCGCTGCGCGGTTCGAAGCCCGCGGTCGGCCCCTCGCCCGCGAAGACGCCGGGCACGCCGCGGCGGAAGGACATCGAGTAGGTCGAGCCGTCCCGGTCCACCTCCACGTCGAGCCGGGAGGAGAGCGCGTTGACCACCGAGGCGCCCACGCCGTGCAGGCCGCCGGAGGCCGCGTAGGAGCCGCCGCCGAACTTGCCGCCCGCGTGCAGCTTGGTCATCACGACCTCGACTCCGGACAGCCCGGTCTTCGGCTCGATGTCGACCGGGATGCCGCGGGCGTGGTCGTGCACCGCGACCGAGCCGTCCTTGTGCAGGTACACCTCGATCCGTTCACCGAAGCCGCCGAGCGCCTCGTCCACCGCGTTGTCGATGATCTCCCACACGCAGTGCATCAGGCCGCGGCTGTCGGTCGAACCGATGTACATGCCGGGCCGCTTGCGTACCGCCTCAAGACCCTCCAGCACCAGCAGGTGCCGAGCGGTGTACTCGGGACTCGCGGCCACGTCGTCCTCCCTCTCGGGGATCTCGTCTTCTTCAGTCAACCCGCCGCTCACGCGGAGGTGCCGCAGCCAGCGTAGCGGCTGGCTCGGACAGTACCGTCATCGGCAGGGTACCGACTCCGGTGTCGGCAAGCTGTCCGATATGCCACACGGAACGCTACCGGCCGGTAGACCCTGCGTGATGCCCTCGTTGAAGGTGAGCGTGAGCGCGTACGCCCACAGCGAACGTGGCGTATTTGTGCCCCCGGACGGGGCATCCTGGTCTCACCGGATGGTTTGATGTTGATCCGGGTAGCGATACCGCCGACGTACCAAGAAGGAGCTGACGTGACCGCAGTCCTCACTCCCACGGCCGAGTCCCTGACCGCCCTCGATCGTTGCGACCGCTGTGGCGCCCAGGCGTACATCCGCGTCACGCTCAACTCCGGTGGAGAACTCCTTTTCTGCGCGCACCACGGCAAGAAGTACGAGGAGAGCCTCCGGACGATCGCCGCGGACATCCACGACGAGACCGAGAAGCTCACCGAGGCCAAGTAGTCCTCGGCAGCCTCTCAGCGTGACTCGGTGAGTCAGCAGGCCGTCTAGGCCGGACAACGGCGCCCGGATCAGAGCAGGTAAAGCAATCGCCCCGCGACCCGAAAGTCGCGGGGCGATTGTGCGTCCGGCGCCGGTGGTCCGGGGCCGGCTCACGGCCCCGGACCGGCCCGCCTAGTCCAGGTAGTCGCGCAGCACCTGGGAACGCGAGGGGTGGCGCAGCTTGGACATCGTCTTCGACTCGATCTGCCGGATCCGCTCGCGGGTCACGCCGTAGACCTTGCCGATCTCGTCCAGCGTCTTCGGCTGGCCGTCGGTCAGGCCGAAGCGCATCGAGACGACGCCGGCCTCGCGCTCGGAGAGCGTGTCGAGCACCGAGTGCAGCTGCTCCTGCAGGAGCGTGAAGGAGACCGCGTCGGCCGGGACGACCGCCTCGGAGTCCTCGATCAGGTCGCCGAACTCGCTGTCGCCGTCCTCACCCAGCGGGGTGTGCAGGGAGATCGGCTCGCGGCCGTACTTCTGCACCTCGATGACCTTCTCCGGGGTCATGTCGAGTTCCTTGGCCAGCTCCTCCGGGGTGGGCTCGCGCCCGAGGTCCTGGAGCATCTGGCGCTGCACGCGGGCGAGCTTGTTGATCACTTCGACCATGTGCACCGGGATGCGGATCGTGCGCGCCTGGTCCGCCATGGCGCGGGTGATCGCCTGCCGGATCCACCAGGTCGCGTACGTGGAGAACTTGTAGCCCTTGGTGTAGTCGAACTTCTCGACCGCGCGGATCAGGCCGAGGTTGCCCTCCTGGATCAGGTCCAGGAACAGCATGCCTCGCCCGGTGTAGCGCTTCGCCAGCGAGACCACGAGGCGGAGGTTGGCCTCCAGGAGGTGGTTCTTGGCCCGGCGGCCGTCCTCGGCGATGATCTCGAGCTCGTTGCGGAAGCGCGGGTCCATCTGGTCGCCGGAGTTCAGCTTCTCCTCGGCGAACAGGCCGGCCTCGATCCGCTTGGCGAGCTCGACCTCCTGCTCGGCGTTGAGCAGCGGGACCTTGCCGATCTGCTTGAGGTAGTCCTTGACCGGGTCCGCGGTGGCTCCGGCGGAGGCGACCTGCTGGGCCGGGGCGTCGTCCTCGTCGTCGTCCGACAGGACGAAGCCCTCCTCCTTCTCCTCCTCGTCCTTGCCGGCGGTCTTGCCGTCGGCCTCCGGCTCCTCCGCGGCTTCGGCCGCCTCGAGCAGCTCGTCGGCGGCGAGTTCGAGATCGTCGATCTCGACCTCCTCGCCGTCCATCTCCCCGGGCTCGTCCTCGCTGTTCTTCGAGGTCTGCTTCGCGGAGGCCGTCTTGGCAGCGGTCGCGGACTTGGCGGTGATGGTCTTCTTGGCGGCGGTCTTGCGCGCGGGGGCCTTGGCCGGGGCCTCGCCCTCGGCCTCCTTGGCCGGCGCGGGCTTCGCCGCCGTCTTCTTGGCCGCGGCCTTCTTGGCGGGGGCCTGCTTGGCCTCCTCCTCGGCGGGGGCGGCGGCCGCGCTCTTGCGCACGGTGCTCGTCGCGGTGCGGCTGGCGGAGGTGGCCGCGACAGCCTGCTTACGCGGCTTGGCGCGGCCGATGGGTGCGGCGGCGTCGCCCACCACGGCGACCGACACGCCCTTCTCGATCAGCGCGCGGACGACCTTCTTCAGGTCGCTCTCCGGCACCTTGGCGCCCTCGCAGGCGCGGCGCACGTCGTCGCTGGACACGGCTTGGTCCTGGGACTTGGCCAACAGGGACTGGACCGCGAGGGCCACCGGCGTGGTGGCCGCGGTCTCGTCAACGGTCGCAGAGGAAGGAGCCGACACTCACATACCCTTCGGAACGGTGCTCACATGTGAACTGCATCTGCCGCGCTGGACATAAGCTCTGGGTGCGGCGGAGCCGGGAAATCCACGCCCCGACAACGGATCCGCCGCTGTGCGCGGCCATCGGTCGTATCGTCGTGGTTACACCCATGGACAGCGTCCATCGGGCCCCGCGTATTCCCCCCGGCAAGGCCGAGCGGTCACGTCCGCCATCAGTCGTGCCTGGTGTGAATCATCCACCGGCCGCGGCTTCGGTGCTCCGGACCGCCACCGCGGTCGTTCCTGCACCGTGCCGCCGTTCACCGCTTCGCAAACGCAGGTCACGCACTCGGATAAAGAGTCTAGCAGTGCTTGCGGTGTCAATGTGCCGCAGCGGTGCGATCCGGCCTATTTTCACGGGCGAATCAGCTTTTCAGGGGCGAATCGGCGGTGGCGGCCTGCTGCGCATGGGCCGCTCAGCCGCCGATCCTGACCGCGAGCAGGGTGACGTCGTCGTCCTGCTCCTGGTCCCTGAGCATCTCGTCGACGAGGTGGTCGAGCAGGGTGTCCAGATCGGCCAACGGCACGCGCTCGACGGCCGCGCGCAGCCGCTCCAGACCCACCGTGATCGCCGCGTCACGCGTTTCGACGAGCCCGTCGGAGAATCCGATCACCACGTCGCCCGGACTGAGTAAGACCTCGTGCTCGCAGCGCTCCTCGCTCAGGCCGAGCGGGGTAGCGGCCTCGTCCTCGTCGGCGTCCAGGTAGCGGGCACGGCCGTCGGCCTGACGGACCAGCAGCGGAAGGTGCCCGGCGTCCGACATGCGCAGCGCGCCGCTGCCCGGGTCGAGCACCGCGTAGACGACGGTGGTCAGCGACTCGGCGTTCTCGGTGGCGTCGAAGAGCCGGTCCAGGCCGGTGAGCACGGCGCTCGGCGCCGGGTCGGTGAAGGCGAGGGCGCGCAGCGCGGCGCGCACCCGGCCCATCCCGGCGGCGGCCGTGATGCCTTTGCCGATCACGTCGCCGACGACCATGCCGATCCGGCCGTCGTTGAACGCGAACAGGTCGTACCAGTCGCCGCCGACCTCGGTGTCCAGCGAGCCGGGGATGTAGCGGAAGGCCGCGTCGATCCCGTCGAGCTGCGGCAGCCGCTTGGGCAGGATCGCCTCCTGCAGCGAGACCACCTGGCGGTGCTCGCGCTCGTGCATCCGGGCGCGGGCGACGGCCATGGTGCACTGGCCGGCCAGCGCCTGCAGGTAGGCACGATCGTCGTCGTCGAAGCCGCGGGGCGCCTCGTACGCCAGATAGAGGCCGCCGACCGGGCCGGCCGCGGTGGACAGCGGAAGCACCGCCCACGCCTGCTCGGTCGCACCCGGCGCCCCGGACGCCGCCCACTCCCCCGCCTCCGGGAACCGGCCGCGCAGCGCGGCGCGGTCCGGCAGGTAGCAGGGTCGGCCGTCGCGCACCGCGGCCGCGAGCAGGGCGGGCCAGGCGAGCGTGCGCCACTCCCAGCGGTCCTCCTCGACGGCGCGCGGGACGGAGGCCCGCTGACCTGGCCCAGCTTGGCCACGGCCGCGCGCACCTCGCTGATCGTCAGCGCGCCGGCCAGCTCGCGGGCCACGGTCTGCAGCTTGCCGATCCGCCACTGCGTAGAGCCGAGCAGGTCGGCGATCCGGTGCCGGTCGGTCACGTCGTTGACGACGGCCAGCACCGCCAGCACCTCGCCGGCCGCGCCGCGCACCGGCGTCCAGCTGGAGTCGAGGTAGCGCACCGCGCTCCACTCGCCCCGGCTCAGCCGCTGCTCCGGCTCGCGGTACGGCTTCCCGTCCGCCAGCACCCGCGCGGCCGCCGCCTCGATCGCGCCGCCGAGCTCGGGACCGAGCACGTCGGTCGGCAGCAGCCCGAGATGCGCCTCCGGCGGCAGCCCGTTGAGGTCCGCGAGGGTCTGGCTGATGGTGAGATAGCGGCGGTCGGCGCCGTAGCAGGCGAAGGCGAGGGAGCTGTCGGACAGGGCGTCGAGCAGCGGTTGCAGCAGCGGTGGCGCGACCGCCGCCCACCGCGCCGGATCGTGAGCCACCTGCCGTCTCCCGCCGCCGAATTCACCCCGTTACCTTTCGAGCTTAGCCGTCACGGCGTCAATACGCGCCGTGATTGCCGGAAAAATCGCCGAGCGGAGGCATCTGACGCCACGTCGGTTTCTCCGCAGGGCCCTGCCATACCGCGTGGCCGCCGCCCCCGGTGCGGACACCTGGCGGTGTTCCGTCCCGAGGGCGGCGGGCGAAGCGGGTGTGCGTCCTACTGCTCGCGCTGGGCGGGCAGGCGCGGGGTGCCGGTGTGCCGGGAGCCACCGCCGAGCAGCGCGGCGGACAGCTCGGCCGCGGCGGGGCCGTCGCCGGCCAGGATGTGCTCGACCAGCTCGGCGTGGCTGCGGGCGTTGGCCGGCAGCGCCTCGCAGCCCGCGCGCACGCCGGTGATCTCCAGCGCGCCGTAGACGACGGCCGACAGGTGCTCCAGCATCCGGTTCTCGGTGGCCTGCAGCAGCAGCGCGTGGAACTCGGCGTCGATCCGGGCGTAGGCGGCGGCGTCCACCGCGGCGGCGGACTCGGCCAGCATGTCGGCCAGCTCGCCGAGGCGGGCGCGGACCGGCTCGGGCAGCGCCCCGCCGCGCTCGGCGACCAGGTGCGCGGCCAGCGGCTCGAAGGCCTGGCGCAACTCGGCGAGCTCGCGGGCCTGGTCGCTGCGCAGCGGGCCCTGCGCACGCCACTCGATCACGTCCGGGTCGAGCAGGTTCCACTCCTGCACCGGGCGGATCCGGGTGCCGACGTTGGGCCGCGCCGAGACCAGGCCCTTGGCCTCCAGTACGCGCAGCGACTCGCGCACCACGGTGCGCGATACCTCGAAGCGGTGCCCGATCTCCTCGGGGACCAGCGGGCGGTCGGCTCCGAGCTCGCCCGCGACGATCATCTGGCCGAGCTGTTGG
>Ga0310811_10000081_pt1 | contig 150008 bp, 119 predicted proteins | sample YCmetagenome_FD_207642 | JGI IMG/M metagenome (GOLD analysis project Ga0310811, IMG submission 207642) | Soil microbial communities from experimental microcosm in Duke University, North Carolina, United States - YC | ecosystem: Engineered > Artificial ecosystem > Soil microcosm > Unclassified... | reverse complement strand
CGCACCGACATTTCCGTGGCAGACGACACCTCCACAGCCTCGGGAGCCAGATCACACCAACCAATCCCGCCGAAGAAACCGAAGGAGAACAACACCCTTGCAACAACACCGAATACCCGAGAGAGGTGCCGGAGTCCAGAGCTCCGCACTGCTGTTGATGTCGGCCCACGGCCTGCTCCCGCGCATCGACTACGCCGCCTTCGCCGACACCGGCTGGGAGCGCCCGGAGACCTACGCCGCCCTGGACCGGCTCGAGAACGAGGTCGCCAAGCCCGCCGGAATCGAGATCGTGCGCCTGTCAGCCGGGGACATCCGCCGCGACGCGCTCGACCCGAACAGCAGGTTCTCGACCATGCCCATGTTCATCCGCAACCGCGACGGCTCCAAGGGCATGCTCAGACGGCAGTGCACGAGCACCTACAAGGTGAAGGTGCTCCTCGCCGAGGCGCGCCGCCGCCTGGGTGCCGAAGTCACGAGCGACGGGCGGATCGGGCGCGTCAAACGCGGCCGGCACCTGAACATGTGGGTCGGGATCAGCGCCGACGAGTTCCACCGGGCCAAGGACTCCGGCGTCAAGTACGCCGTCAACACCTTCCCGCTGCTCGAGCTCGGCCTCACCCGCGCCGACACGCAGGCCTACCTCGACCGGCACGGATTCGCCGCGGTCTCCAAGAGCGCGTGCGTCGGCTGCCCATACACCTCCAACGCCGGGTGGCGGAACCTGCGGGACAACCACCCCGAGCAGTGGGCCGAGGCGGTCGAGTTCGACCGCGCCATCCGCTCCGGCTCGGCCCGCGCGAACGCGAACGGCCGACCGCTGCTCGGCCAGGCGTTCCTGCACCCCTCGCTACTGCCGCTGGACAAGGCACCGATCGACGCCCCGCCGCGACGCCGGCAGCTGCGGCTGGCCGGCCGGGACGAGGCCGAGGACTGGGAGAACGGCGACCCGGACGGCTGCTCCCCGTGGGCCTGCCGCTCCGGCCGACCCGAACCGGACCCGGCGGTGGCCGCGTGAGCCCGGTCCGCGCGGCCAGCGCGCCGAGGCTCGGCAGCCTGTGCACCGGCTACGGCGGCCTCGACCTCGCCGCCAGCCGCGTGTTCAAGGCCACCCCCGCCTGGTTCGCCGACCCCGACCCCGACGCCTCCCGCGTCCTCGCACACCACCACCGGCGGGTGCCGAACCTCGGCGACATCACCCGGCTGGAGTTCGCCGACCGCGAAGCGGTGCCGGGCATCGAGATCCTCACCGCCGGCTGGCCCTGCCAGGACATCTCGATCGCCGGACGCGGCGAAGGAATGAAGAAGGGAAACCGAAGTGGCCTCTGGTACACCGTCGCAGATTCCATTCGCGATCTACGACCCGATCTCGTCGTGCTGGAAAACGTCGCTCAGCTCCGCGGGCGCGGACTCGACCGGGTCCAAGCCGACCTGGCCGGCAGCGGGTATCACACGCAATGGCTATGCCTACGAGCATCCCAGGTGGGAGCCCCCCATCGCAGAGCCCGCATGTTCATCCTCGCCCACCGGCCCTCAGACCGCGCCCGCCAACTCCTTGAAACTGCTGCCCACCCCGCAGGCCCGCGACGGCGACGGGCGGGGAGCCTCCGACCCTGCTGCCCGCAGGGCACGGGGGCACTCGGTGGGCCTGGACGACGCGGTCAGCGTCCTTCCGGCCAGTGCGGGGACGCCGCTGCTCTTCCCGACCCCGCGCGCCTCCGACGGAACCAAGGGATCGCCGAACCAGCGCGGGTCCAAAGGCGACCTCATGCTCACCTCGGCGATCGCCCGCCTCGCCCGGCACCCGGACGTACCGCCGGAAAAGTCGCGGAGGAAGGCGGCCTGAACCCCGCGCACTCCGCCTACCCGTGGGGACCGTATCTCGAGGCGGTGCGGCGCTGGGAGCACATCCTCGGCCGCCCGGCCCCCGAGCCCACAGAGCCCGGGCGCAACGGCAGGCCTCGGCTGCGACCGGAGTTCGCCGCGTGGGTGATGGGCCTTCCCGCCGACGACTACCTCGCCGGTGTCCCCGGCGTCTCGCGTATCGCCGCACTGCGCCTGGCCGGCAACGGAGTCCTCCCCCTGCACGCCGAGACCGCGCTGCGCGAACTCTCCCGCAGAGCCCTCACCTAGCGCCCCGCTTCCCGGGTGCGGCTGACCGCGCCAGCCGCACCCGGCAAAGGGACGTCGCGGGCGCGCGTCCTGCGCGGCCGCGACGTCGCCCCCACACCGACACCCGCCCCCTGCCGAACGCGAAGGATCCCTCCGTGACGACACCGTCGCATCCCAGCGCCCGCCCGGTCGCACGCTCCGTCAACCACGCCGGGCGCGAGCGCCATCGCCAGGCGGGTCAACAGCATCCATGCAGGCCCGCCTCCGCGCACCAGGCCGATCCCGACACGCACGAGCACACGAGCCCGGCGCGCGCGGAAGCACGCGACGCACCGCCGCGAACCGCCGAACACGCCCTCACCGCCGACGCACCAGGCCACCACCAGGAGCCACTCCCCCACCGCCGCGCCGCCGACCCTCCCGACTCCGCCGCAGCGCCCCGGGACGAGTTCGGGAATGACACTGCGGACCGGACCGCTCCCGCGCACGGCGAGCAACTCTTCCCGCATCTTCCGCCCGGCATACGACCACTGGCCTACACACCCGAACAGGCCGCCGTCCTGCTGGCCGTGCGCGCCTCGTGGCTGCGGCGCGCAGCCTCAGCCGGCGAGATCGCCTGCACCTACCTCGGCAAGCACCTGCGCTTCTCCGACGCCGACCTGCACGCGATCATCGCCGACAACGCCGCCGGCCCCCGCCCGGACTGACGCCGCGGCATATAGAAACCAACAGCCAGACAGCAATGACTTGATCTATTTCGGGCGGCGAGCGTGGATGGACCCCGCCCGCCGCCCGGCGGGAGCCGAACGCGGAAGCGTTCACCCCGAGAACCACTTCCAGGAGCTACTCCCATGGCATGGGTCGAACCCAAGGGCGCCGGATTCCGCGTCCGGCACCGCTACCCCGACGGCACCGTCGAAACCCTCGGCCGCTACGACACCAAGATCGAAGCACGCCGCCGCGCCAAGAACTTCAACGCCGACCCCACCGAACCCGTTTTTCACCCCAACCCAGCCCCGAACCCGACTCCGGCTCCGGCTCCGGCGAGCGCAACGCCCGCGACCCGTACGGAACCGATCGCCGTGGCCGAGCAGGCCCGCGTGGAAATCGAGCCCGCCTTCGGCGTCGTCGCCCCAGCATCGGTGCGCCCGGCCCGGCGCACAGCCGCTAAGCGCCCCCGCCAGGAGACAGCCCTGACCACGATCAGTACGAACGGCGGCCTGACCCTCGACCAGTGGGTCGACAAGTGGATGGGCGCACACAAGGTCGCCCCTACCACCGCCGCACGCTACGAATCCCACCTGCGCTTATACATCCTGCCCAAGTTCGGCGCCACCCCGATCACCCACATCACCCGCATCGAAGTCAAAGCCTGGGCCAACAAGCTGGCTGACCGCATGGCCACCTCCAGCGCCCACTCGATCCTCACACTGCTCTCCACGGTGATGGCCGAAGCCGCCGAGAACCAGCACGTACCCACCAACCCCTGCCACGGACTGCGCCTGTCCCACCGCAAGGGCCCTGAGAAGGCCATCGCGACCCCGCTGCAGGTCCTCCAGATCGCCGACCGCATGGACCCGGTCTCCGCCACCATGGTCATCACCGCCGCCTACACCGGCATGCGCTGGGGCGAGTTGGCCGGGCTCGCCTGGCACAACGTCCTACTCGACCAGGACGTCCCGGAGGTCGTCATCGACCCGAACGAGGGCAACCTGCGCGAACTCGTCGGAAAGGTGTGGCTGGATGTACCCAAGACCGAGAACTCCGTGCGCACCATCCCCCTCCCGCCTTTCCTCGCGAAGCTCCTCACGGCCAAACTCGCCATCGCGAGGTACGACACCGTCTTCACCGGAGCGCGCGGAGCATACCTACGCCGCTCCAACTTCCGCCAGCGCGTGTGGGACCCCGCCGTCGACGGCGTGCCCAACCACGACAACCCCGAACGGCGCGACCCGATCGCCCCCGGCATGACCTTCCACGGGCTGCGCCACTCCCACAAGACCTGGATGAAAGAAGACGGCATCGACGGCTTCGTCCAGGACAAGCGGCTCGGCCACGCCACCCCCAGCATCGGCGACCGCTACTCCCACATCACCCCCGCCATGACCGCGCACCTGCTCGAACGGCTCGAAATCCGCTACCAACAGTCTGTCCGCGACTACGCCACGCTGCCCAAGACCCTGCCCAGTCTGACCCCCTGAGCGACCAGTCTGCGCGCAATCCCGGCCGTAGCGGGCGCCGCCGCTTCGGGGGTGCGCTTCCCCAAAGCTCACGCCCGAAGCGGCGGCATGGTCCCGGCCCAGCCCGCGCGTGGAACGCGTTCCTGGCTCAGCATCAGGTCGCCAACCCCTCTGGCAGAAAACGGCTCGGGCGCCCAGACCAGGAGACGGCGAGTTCGTCGCGCGCGCGGGTCTCGGCCACGAACAGGAGAGACCGCGCTTTCCGACATTCGCGGGCATACCTTTGCGGGTCAGCCTCAGCCAGGTATTCAAGACCGGCCCGCGGTACCACTCCCTCGCTGACGGCAACGATCGCGAGCTTCTGGTATTCAAGCCCTTTGAAACGATGCATCGTTCCGACGTGGACGTCGGCATCGGCGGCGGGACCGTCCTTCGTCAGCTCCGTACAGGAGATCCCCTGATCGGCAAGGCACCGAATCACCTCGGCGGCCTTCTCCCGGTCCGCGACGCACACGGCAAACGGGCCGCGTCGTGAGATCTTCCCGCCCTCGCCTGCATCGCCGCCGAGCCATCTCCGGAGCGTCCCGGTCAGGCCCGCGAGTTCGGCGTCCCACGTGGGATATGAAGTGTAGGTGGGCTTGGGGCCGTGCAGTACGGACCGGTAACCAGCGAGGTCGTCTGAGCCGTCGTCTAGGTCGTCGAAGCTCTCGCCGGAAACGACGGTCAGGGCCGCGGCGAGGATCTCCTTGGTGGTGCGGTAGCTGAGAGTCAGGCGGGACGACCGGCCTCGGATGTTGATCCCGACGGATCCGAGCGATACCTGGTTGTCGTAGATCCGCTGGTGGGTATCGCCGGCGATGAACATGTCGTTGGGGCCGGGGCGGACCATGGCACGAAGCATCTTCCAGTGCGCGGCGCGCAGGTCCTGCGCCTCGTCGACGACGACGTGCTTGAAACGGTAGGTGCGTCGCCGTGCGCTCGAATCCGTGAGCGGTCGCTCGTCCGGCTTCGCCACGGAACCGCTGAGATAGCTTTCGGCCTGGGCGGCGCGTTCGAGCTCATAGCGGGCAGCGCGTTCAGCTGCCTGCGCCCAGGTCTCGAGGCCAGCTTTGTCCAGGCGCGCGGTGAACTTCTCCAGTAGCTTCCACACCTCGTCGCGCTGCGGGCGGGTCAGGGCGGTGCCTCGTCCCGCCCGGCGGGCGCGGAAGTACTCGGCGCGGGTCTGGATCGACTGGCCGAGCACGACCTGCTCCCATTCTTCGAATAGAAACTGGGCAGTCCAGGCGTCTTCGCCGAGTTCGAGCAGCAGCGCGGGCAGTTCGTCGCGGGCGGCTTGATCGTCGATTCGCTTGCGTGCTCTGCCGGAGGGGGTGTTCTCACCGGCCACGCGGTTGGCCAGCTGGTCGATGTGCGCGATTTCCACGCGTGCCAGGTGTTCGGGCTCCAGGAGGGAGGCGAGGCGGGCCCTGAGGTCGGCGGTGAGGTTCTTCGTGTACGTCGTCAGGAGGATGGGCTTGTCTGCACCCGCGGGCAGCAGCTCGGCTAGATACCTCACCCTGTGCAGCGCGACGATGGTCTTGCCCGTTCCCGGGCCGCCACTCACCCGCGCAGGTCCGCTGAAGTCCTTGGACACCAGAGCGCGCTGGGTGGGGTGGAGGAAGACCTTCCAGGCGCGGAAGTCGCCTTCCTCGATCGCGGCCGCGAGTGCCTCGTCGGCTGTGGTGACCACGGTGCGCTGAAGCGCAGCGGCGAAGTCTTGCTGGTCAACGTTCTCCTCAACCGCGACCGGTTCGGTGATCTCGCGGCGGATTTCGTCGAAGGAGTAGCCTGCGACGATCGCGCACAACACGTCCTTGCTCAACAGGGGCGCGTGTTCGATGAGTGCATCGAGCTCGTGCTCGGCTGTGATGGTGAGCGCGAGAGGGATGAGGGCTTCAGCGACTCCGAGACCGCGCAGGTCCTCTTCGGTGTAGCCGGTCAGCAGCGGCGGGGCTGGATCCGAGGTCTGCGCCAGGGAGGCTGGTGGTGCCGGGGCCGCTGTGTCTGCGTGTTCGTCTGGTTCGGAGGCCGTCAAGGAGATCCCCGCCCGGCGCAGTGCGCTGTCGCCCACGACGGACAGGTCCACGAACTCGATCTCACCGGTTACCCGGTTGACCATGACGGAGAGCTGGTCGTAGACCTCTTTGCGTGGTCGGACAGCGAGCACGAGCCAGTCCTCTTGGCCATTTGCGGCGGTCCCGGCGCGGGTGAGCACGGCGCGGAATTCGCGGCCGACCCGGGCGGAGAAGATCCTCCCGTCTCCCTTGAGCTGCTTGAAGTGCAGCCCGGGGTGGTTCGGGTTGTCCCGGAACCGGTGGCAGAAGTCGTAGAAGTCTGCTTTGACCGACCGCTCGAGCCTGTAGATCTCGTCGTCGGCCCTGTGGTGCACACTTAGGCGCGCGTTCATCAGCGTGGGCTTTCCGTGTCGTCTGCGGGCGGTGTCATCAGCAAACTGAGCAGCCTTGGGAGCTCGGCGAGCCAGGCGGCGGGAATGCCTACGTGCCAGCCGGCGGCGTTGAACGCGGCGTCGCGGCGCTCGGCTTCGGTGTCGGCGTCGCTAAGCGGTGGCAAGACGACCGCTACTTTCGCATCGGGCCACGCGAACTCGGTTGGCCACCTCGAGTCGTCGGGCAGCTCATATCCGCCGACCGGCGCGCGAACTCCGCGGTCTCGCAGCTGACCTGCGAGTTCATCGAGGTGTTCGATGTGCTCGGTGAGGTAGGGCATCACCAGGGCATCCCAGTCGGGGTCGGCTGGCAGGAGGGCGCCGACTTCATCGACGGCGGGCTGTGGCGCCTGTCCTTGAGCGTCCGACGTGGGGCTGGCGGGCCCGGGAATCGCGAGCGAGGCGTACTCTCCCACCCCGCCAGCGACCTTGAGTGCCTCGAAGGGGTATGCGGCGGCTTGGCTTCGCGTCAGTTGGACGCCGTCGCCGCTGGCGTGTCCGAGGAACTGGAGCAGGTTCGTCCAGTACAGCCACGCGCGCCACGCCCGCTTGTGCTCGTTGGTCTCCAGAGCCGCTTCATCGTCGTCCAGGATGGCCAGCGCACTCCACTGTGGAGCGTTCGGGTCTGCCATGTCGGCCGCCGCGATCAACTGGAGTCCGTTGGCGTCTCGGGCCGAGATGAGCTGAACCGAACCGTCGTGGTTCGCTGGCGATCTCTCGGCCAGCAGTTCGCTGATGGCGGCAGCGGTGCGCGAACCTCCGGTCTGGAACGGGCCGAGCGCCGGGCGGGTGAGTAGCCCCGCCACTGCAGAACTGGCACGCCGCGCCCAGTGAGCAGTGTCCGGGTCCCGCAGGTACGCCAGGAGGGTATTGACCGGATTCACCCACACTTCCGCCTCGAGGGACGCGCGGTCGCCACCGGTCTGCTCGTGGATCGCGCGCGCGAGGTCCTGTCCGGTGCGCTCGTAGGGGAACCAGACCGGTTCGGCTTTCTCCCTGCCCTCGAACAGGTCGAGATCATCCCAGGTGAGCTGGATAACCGTCTCGCCTTCGGCCCGCAGCCGGGTGCGCTTGACCGCGTCATCGGCGAGCCGGTTGTAGGCGCGCACCGCGTGGTAGCCGTATCCGTCGAGGTAGAGCTCAATGCTGGTGCGCGGCCCGTCGATCCTGTCGAACGTGAAGTCCGGCCGGGTATGTCCACGGTTCTCCTGAGCACTCAGACGCCAGCGAATCACGCCCCCAGCGGTGGGGATTGCGAGGGTCGCGGTGCGCCTGCTGGTCTCGTCGAAGGTGACGTCTTCGGTCTTGTCCGCCCATGCGCGCAGCGCTTCCAGGAATCGCGCTTCGAGGTCGGATTCGACCTGCGCGGACAGCCCGATCTGGTGTGTGCCGGCCACCGGCACGACCCCCCAGGTCTCGGTATCGCCGTCCTCCGGGCCGATGAGCGCGTCGATGATTTCCAGGGCGTCTGCTCGCGAGACGATGTCCTGCCGGCCTTCCTCGGTGTACCGGTGCAGGCAGCGGTGGCACGCTCGGCGGCCCTCCTCGTTGCAGGCGCAGCTGGTCAGCCATTCGCGCGCCTTGACGAGGACGGACTTGAACGCGTCGGCGTCGGTAAACCGGTGCAGGTAGCCGGTGCCTCCGGGGAGGGTGTCGAACAGGACGAGGTATGCGCGGTTCTTGCTGGTCGCCTGGTCGTACATGAAGGCGACCGTGGCGTCGATGTGCTGCGGGTCGCCGCCGATCGCCCGGTCCACCCCTAAGCGCAGCGCGGCACGGAAGGAGTAGACCTTCTCGGGCACGCTCACCGTCGCAACGGGAAGCAGGATCCGAAGCGCCTCACTCACCAACTGGTGCCCCAGCAGCACCGGGATCTGCTCGGGCCGGTCCTGGCCGGGCTTGCGCACGCGGCGCAGCGGGCACCAGGGCCGGTGGTGTTTGACTCTCGGATCCCGCGCCGCGGACGCGGTCACAGCGTCGTCGTCGTGCTCGAAAACCGGCTTACCGTCCGCAGTGGCAGCTCCGCACGCCGTGCACACGTGGAACGGATTTAGCCGCACCTGATGACCGGCGAACGTCGTGTTGTCCCGGATGTCGAACCGCGCCGGCCCGAGGTTCAGGGTGCGGATCTGCGCCCGGCGGCAGAAGTCGATGCCGAACGTGATCTTCTCGTCCTTGTGCCGCCAGGAGCTTTCGATCTCGTCGGCAGGGATGTCCACCGCGGTCACCATGGTGTAGAAGCGCGGATCGCGCTCGTCTCGATCGTCGCGGATCTTCGCGTCCTCGCGCCGGTCGCGGGAGGTGACGCGCGCCGGTTCCATGACACGGTAGAGGCAGCCGTTGTCGCTGATCGCGCTCCCGTGGCAGCGCGGGCACCCGGACCGATCTGTCTCAGCGTGCTCTGTGCGTACATAGCCGCATCCTGGGCACACTCGCCAGGTGCGCCACCCGGGTTCCTTGGAGCTTCCGATCTCGAGGCCCGTGATCTCGTGGCGGTATCCGTTGACATAGAACGTGTTTCCCGGGGCGAACTCGGCAAGAGCGATGCGCCTGGGGCGTTCGTAGTCCCTCGTCTCACTGTCGTAGACGCGCGTGCCATCGGCGCCGGATCTAGCTTCATCAAGCCACCAGAGGGTCGCATCAAGGGTCGTGCGGGTGTCGATCAGCGCGTAGTTCGGCAGCAGACCGAGGTCGGTCATGGCCGTTTGCGCGTCGCTGTCGCCGATCGCACCGAGTTTGGCGCCGATCGCCTTGCGCTCGGCATCGAGTTCGGCCTTCGTGCCCGCCTCCTCCGGGTCCGCCTCGGACAACTCCTCGCGCGTCTCGTCGATAGCCCGGATCCGCGAGCGCAGCAGCTCGAGACGCGCCTGCCACTCGCGGTCCGCCTCCTGCAGCACCTCACGCAGGCCGACGGCCGCGAATTCACGCAGCGCCTGGGCGGCCTCGCCCGAAACGCCCGTTGGGAAGAGCGCGAGGAACCCCTCCACCAGCCCGTCGGCATCGGCGGTGGCAGCGTCAGCCAGATCGCGGAGGTATCCGGCGGAACCGAACAGCACCGGGGCCTTGCGCGGCAGCGGACGCAGTGCCAGCGCTGCGGTGCCGCCTTCCCCCGCAGCAACGAACAGGCGACCGAGTGCGGCTAGGTCCAGGAGGTGGGCCAGGTATTGGCGTCGCAGGATCTCCACGGCCGACAGGTGGCAGCCGGGCGGCACGATCCGGCCGGAGATCATCTCCTTGGCCTGGTCCAGGAAGTACAGGTCGCGTCGACGGCGGCCCGGGATCGTCAGCAGATAAGCGTTGCCGGTGCGCCGACCCGCCCGCCCGACTCGCTGCGCGTAGTTCGCGGGAGTGCGCGGCAACGAGCCGAGGACGACAGCGGAGAGGTCTCCGATGTCGATGCCGAGCTCCAAGGTCGGGGTGCACGACAGGACGTTCGGGTCGTTGAAGTTCTCCCCTGAGCGGAACGCCGCCTCCACCCGCTCACGCTGAGCGCGGGTGAGCATGCCCGTGTGCTCCGCCGTGATGATCTGGTATGTGCCGGCGTCACGGTAAAGGCGTCGATAGTAGTCGGCACGGAAGTCCCGTTCCCGGTGGTGTTCGTCTCTCGCGCCTGCGCGGTCACCGGCGACCAGGCGACCGGAGGCGCACCGGTAGGACGGGCATGGCTGGCCATGCCACTGATCGAGGAGCAGGGGGTGCACGGTCTGCTCCCAGAAGCAGACGTTGCAGCGCACATACGCGTGTGCAACGGCCTCGTCCTCGAGAGTTTGGGCGCTGACCGCGCCGGGCTGGAGACCGTAGATGCGCGTCGCCCGGTCTTTCGCGGTGCGCACGGACAGCAGCCCGGCATCGGCGAGCCGCGGCAGCAGTGCCTCCCACATCTGCGGGGATTGTTCGCGCGTGACCCCGAAGCAGCGGCGGGCCCACAGCTCCTGCCATGAGAGTCGGCCGCTGGCGACATCGAACAGATCGTTTCCCGTCTTGTCCCGGTCGAGCAGGAACCTCGGCGCCGCGACGCCTTTAGGGAACGCGGGCATGCCGGCCGGACGCCGCCCCCAGATGAAGTAACGGCTTACCCCGGCTTCGGCCAAATACTTATCCAGCCACCGGTGGCCGACGCCGCCGGTCCACCGCGTCCTTTCCAAAAAGACCCGAAGGAATCCGAGGTACTGCTCATCGCTCGCCTCGATGGTGTTGCCCTGTACAGCCAGGTGTGCGGCGCGCACTGCCTCGACCGCTGCCTGCGTATCCTCGATACGCACGCATCCGGCGGCGGTGCGAGTCACCTCGAGGGTGCGTCCCTGGCGCGAGCGCAAGCCGAATTCCATCAACGTCGCGAAGGCAAGGCGTTCGCCGATCAGCATCCAGGTTCTGCGGTCTCCCCCGCGGCCACGGCCGGACAGCAACCGCTCTACCCCCCGGTCATCGTGCAGGTCCGGCGGCACGACGGCGGCGAGCACCTCGCGATCGGTCGTTGCATCCACAACGTTGGCGATCAGGTCGTTGAGCGCGATCGGCTCGTCCGGCGAAAGGTGATGGGTCAGCAGTGCACGCAGGGAGAACGTGTACGAACGGCTCGCGACAAACCCGGCTCGATGAGCGGCGTCCTGAACCGCGTCGCTGAACATCAGGGTCTTCGGGCGCTCGCCGTCGGCCGCCAGTTCCCCGCTGGTGAACATGTGTGTCAAGGCTGCCGATGCGAGCGCCGCCTGGCCTGTTCCGAGGAAGCGGATGGCATTTCGGGTACCGCACGCAGGACACCAGTCATCGGCACCCGCCCGATTGGCCGTCGGCCCGAGATTGACCAGGACGAAGGCGGAGTCGCGGGCGCCGAGCTTCGCGACGCGCCGCCTCTCCTCTCCTTCGCCTGCATACGCGTAGTCGTTGAGCGCGTCGGGAAAGCGCAGCATGCCGCGGATGCCGTCGAGGACCATCAGGGTCCCGCCCGCGCCGCCGTCCCCGCGACGGGTCGCAGGTGTGATCTTCTCATCGGAGGCGCCCGCGAGCGCCTCCTTGTCGGTGGCCGCAATCAGGGTCCGCACCCGCATCTTGTCCATCGTCACCGACGCGCGGCGGATTTTAACAGCGTCGAACACGACCCTCTGGTCGTCGCCTTCCGGCGAAAACACGGCCCATCCGGAGCGGCCGCAGTCGCGGCAGTAGACGGCCGGCAGGAACACGTTCGACCGCGCTTCCGATGTCGCGGTGGTCACCGGCGCGGCCCGCTGCTCCTCGACGCCGTGGGCATCGGCGAGGTCCGCCGCATCCCACCGGAACTCCGCCTTCGGCCACGAGGTGACCCCGCGCAGCAGCCGGGAGACCGAACGTGCCCACTGATGAGACTCGACATGTACCAAAGGCATCGGAGACGTAGCGGTCGACTCCGGGTCCCGGGCCGCGGAAAGCAGCGCGATGAACGCGGCAAGCGCCTCCGCCGCCAGTTGCGGTCGCTGGGCGATCGTACGGCCCCACGAGTAGGCGCCTTCACGCCACATCACCTCGAGGACCTCCGGCAGGGTCCGAACCCCGCCATCCAGCGCCTTCATGACCGCCCGCGTGAGCATGTGCTGCTTGAGGATCCCGCCGAGTTCCTGCGGACTCAGTCCGCGCTCCCCGGTGACCTGGAACGCGAGTTCGTCGAAGGCCTTCGGATCACGGGCGATGTCACGGATGTTCCCCAGGACCTCCGGATCCGGCATGGGAAGTGCCGGGTTCGGGCCTTGAATGAACTGATCGACGCTCAACCGGTCCTCGCCGACGATCGCATCATCCGTGAAGCGCCGGCCGAACACCTGCCCTGCCACATCGGTCAGATCGCGGTTGGTGCCGTCCTGGCCGGCACTGGCCAGGGTCGCGGAGGTCGCCACGGGGCAGATCGAGCCGAGCGGGGCGCCCGGCTCGCTCGCCCCGACGGCGCTGGCAAGGCGACGAAGCAGCATGGCGACATCAGTGCCCTGAGCGCCGTCGTAGGTGTGGAACTCGTCCACCACGATGTACTGGATCTGGGCGTTGCGCCACAGCGGGATGTCGTCGGACATCTGCAGCAGCCGGTCGAGCATCTTGTAGTTCGTCAGCAGTAGGTCGGGCGGTGTCATCCGCATGTCCGACCGCTTGGTGGCCACTCGCTCCCAAGTGGTAGCAGCCCTTTCGCCGATGTAAAGGCCCGCGGTCACCTCTTTGAGGGCGTCGTGTGCGAGGAGCATCCTATTCAGCCGCATCGCCTGGTCGGTGGCGAGGGCGTTCATCGGGTACAGGAGTACCGCCTTCACGCCAGGTGTTGCCTCCTGCTTCTTCGCCCGCTGGCAGTGGTCGAGGATCGGCAGGAGGAACGACTCCGTCTTGCCCGAGCCGGTACCTGTGGTCACCAGCGTCGGCTCAGGTACGTGGCCGCCGAAGGAGGAAAGGCGCCCGAACGCAACCGCCTGGTGGCGGTAGGGGGTGAACCCCTCCGGCGCCCACTCCAGCACGCCGCGCCAACCACCGTCTTCTTCCTTCGCGAAAGGGGTTCGGACGCGCAGATACGGTCCGCGGAACATCCCGGCGGTCTCATCGCCGAGAAAGGTCTCGAGCGCCCTTCGCGCTCCCTCGTCCGAGAGGGCGTAGGTCGTCGTCAGGTACTGCAGCAGGCTGGCCTTGACCTCACGCGCCTCGAGAGTCGGCCTCATCGGTGAGCCTCCGTGTCCGCCTTACGCGGGTCGATCTGCTTTTCTGGATCCCATTCGCCACGATCAACGGCGGCGTTCAGCCGCGCCTGGAATACGGAGTGCGCCTTGCGCATTTCCCTCTCCCGGTCGGCCTTGTAGAACGGGCCCGTGTATCCTTCGGGAATCTGATCGTCGGACTTGTCTTCAAGATACTTCTCGAACAACTGCCAGTCCTGCTTGTTCTGCCCCTGTCCGTAAGCGTTGTGGTTTCCGGCGATCTGCCTGCCGTGGGCGTCGAACCAGATACCCTCCTCGTAATTGATCAATACGCTGTAGCGTGACTGATAAGCGGCGCACAACGCGTCGGAACTCATGCCGAGGCAGACAGCGACGAGCGCGTCGATTTCGACGAGTGCGGCGCGCCTTTCCATCTCATTGCGCAGGGGCGTGGCGTGCTGCCATTCGGAACTGACCGACCCGAGAGGGTCAAGCCCCTTCCACACCAGGGCCCAGCGCTCATTGCACCACCGCTTGTCATACAGTCGCTGCCATAGCGGCGCGTACGCTCGAGTCAGACAGTTGAGGCGCATCGTGCGCAGAATCAACGCTGTCAAGAGCGGGTGGCCGGAGGCCAAGGCGGGCAGCTTCCTCAACTCGGAGTGCCGGAGGTCATCGCGGCCCGTAACTCTTATGAAGTAGTCCAGCGGGAGTCCTGCGAAGAAGCCTGCTACGGCCAACGTCTCCAGCTCTGTCGGCATTGCAAGACTTTGCACCGAGTCGACGTGAGTTGCGCCTGGCGGCATAAGCGCCGCGATGAGTGCTCTGGAACTGTTGTCGGCGATTCGGCGGCGGCTGAAAACGCGGAAGTAGTCCGTCGCTGGCCGCTTATCACCGTCGCTGAACTCCCACCCGTCGATCTTTGCATCGAAAACTGCCCGATCGCACGACCTCAGATACCTCGTCGAAGGGATGGCATCGTCACCCAGGTTGACGAGATTGGCTGGCTTGCCCTGACGATGATCTTCCGGGGACTGCTTGGCGAATGGAGTAGCCACCGCGAAGTTCGGACCCTTCAAGATCACTTCGCGCCATTCGCTCCTCGCGCCCACCTGCTCGCGGAAGAATCCCTTATCTCTATCCGTCTTCTCGTTGAAGCCGCCGCTTGCCTGGGCGGCATCTCCGACCCTGATCGTATAGGCCTGGAGCGCGGCCATAGCTTCGATCTCTGCCGTGGAGAGGGGATGCAGGAGCGGCGTCTCGTCGATCGGGGTGCTTCCCAGGTCTAGGAGGCTCTGCCATTCCGCGAGGACGGGCGCCTGCACGCGGATGATCCGGGCACGGTGCGCACGCTTGTCCCACCCCCCTTCGTATTTGATTCCGGGCAGGGGTCCGCTGCCGTCGTGGACCAGCGAGTCTGGAATGACACGCGCTCCGTAGATGTGGCTGGCGTGAAGGAAGTCGACGTCCCGCTGTGCCGCGCCGTAGACGTGCATCCCAAATTCCAGGCTATTGCCTGCGGGAAGGGGGAATGCCCAGTTCTTTCCATTGACGAAGCTCCCGTGGATCCTCAGCCGACGGTATGCCTCCGGTCGGATCGGTCCCTCCGTTTTTCCCTCAAGATGCGTGTCGGGGTGGAGGAGTCCCGCGGTCCCGCCGTGTGCTTGGTGCCGCCAGACTTGGATCATGAAGCCTCGGTAGAGGTTGGGCCTTGTGCCGCCCAGCAGCGGGAAGGTTGTCTCGCCTCCTACAAAGGCGCTGGTGCTCTTCACCTGGACAAGGTCGGCGAGAATCCCGGTGCGCGCGTGAGGAGTTGCGAGGAGCTCTGCGCGCCTTTCTGGCGCGCTGTCGATGGCCGAAGTCGAGGCCAGCTTGAACCAGGGGTCGAACTCGGCGAGGGATCCGTTTTCATCCCAGTCGGGGCGTACCCAGGGCGGGTTTCCGATTTGGAGGTCGAATCCGCCGTTGCGGGCGAAGACCGCTGCGAAGTCCACTTCCCAGTGGAAGAAGCCGCGCTCCTCAGCGATCTTCTGGGCAGTCGCGAGCCAGGGGTACCGGTTGTCGAAGGAGGAGTCGAGTACATCCTCCATTCCCGTGCCGCCCGGCAGCGCGTCCTCGAAGCGTTCGACTTCCTGCAGGCTGGCAAACTTGGGAGGTACGACCATGCCTTCTTCGAGGTCATGGGTGCCTAGGAGCGACTCGGCGAAGTCGATCCAGTCCGCCAGTTCCTTGAGCGGGATGGCGGATCTGCGCAGGACAGCGGAGGAGCGGTGCCAGGATCTGGCGCGAGTGCTGAGGCCGGCTGGAACCAGTGGTATGCCTGCCTCGTCGTCGGATTCGGCGCCGATGACGAGCTGTTCACCGACCGCCTCGAACAGGCCGGGCTGCACCGCGAACTTTGTCACTGTCGCAGGGCTGGCCGAGACGATATCTTTCTGAACGAATTCGGGGACCCGCGATACCGGGGCCTGCTGGTAGACGGCGTCGCTGCCGTCGAGGAGCCCGCATTTGTCGAGCGGCCAGAACCACAGCGCGCACCAGGTGTCCATGAGGGTCTTAAGACGCCAGAAGGGCGAGCCAGGCGACTCGTAGAGATCGCCGTAGACCTTCTCCTTCGCCACTGGCTGCTCTGGCTGGTGGATGAAGTCGTAGTCTTCCGCTCCCCAGATGTCGATCCTTCTGGCGATCTCGGATTCAGACAGTTCCATCCTCTGCACGACGATGGCCCAAAGGAACTCCGCACGCCTGGCCAAGCCCTGGAGCCGCTCGAGTTGGGAGAGCCTGTGTCCCTTGTGGGCCTTCGCCGATGGCGCTTTGAGGAGAGTCTTCCTCCAGGCCGCCAGATCCGCTGCCTGCTGGGGGGCTAGTTGGGCGGACTCCTTCTCACGGGCGACCGCCGCCCAGCCGGCGGCAGGGAGGAGGAACTGGTGCACCGCTCCTTCGGGTAGTGCAAGGCGTTCCCCGCCTTTCCAGAACGGGAGCTCCGTCGGAGCCAGTGTGCCCTTCGCCTTCAGCCACTCCTTGCCGACGACATCGGCTGCGTCGTAGACCGCTCGGCGGCCACCGATGAGGGAGTTGCCTCGCCGTAGATGCAGTCCGAACCAGGGCGCCCGCATTCCCGGGTGCATAGTGTTCAGCCACAGGGAAACGTCCGCGAGTTCGACGGCCGTCGAGTTCAGGTCGACACCGTAGCAATTGTGCAGAGCGATGTATGCCTTGACTTTCTGCAACTCAGTTAACTTGTCCTCGGCCGGAACGCGGCGGCCGAGCTCCGCTTCGCGACGGCGCAGGTACTCGGAGGCGACCTGGTTGATCGCCTCGTTGAGGAACGCGCCGGATCCGAGCGCCGGTTCGCAGATCTTGAATTTGAGCAGATCCGCAGCGGGCGTACGGACTACCTGCCCGTGATCATCGCGTTCTTGGTCGAGCCGATACTTCAAAGCCAGCTCGACTGTGACTCGCGTAAGAGACTCACGTGTGTAGTACGACGCCGAGGTCTGGCGGTCCCGGCCAGCCAACCGGTAGACGAACTCGCCCGGTTCGTAGCTCTTGAGGCCGCGTCTCCTTTTGGGATCCGTGTCCGGATAGTGCACCCTAAGCGCATCCTCGTACTGACCGAGCCGCCCCTCCGGGACCATCCATGATCCGTCCTTCGGATCGCCGCCTTTGGCGACTTCGTACAGGCGCTCGTCCGCCACGAAGCCGGTATAGGACATGAGTCCTTCGTAGACAGCACCGAGCTGGTTGATGCCGAGGTTGCGGTAGGAGATGAATCCGCCGCGCTTTCCCGCTTTGCCCTTGGTGACGGTCAGGAGCCGAAGGACACGGTGCAATGTCTCGTTGCGCAGGCGAAGGTCGAGGTAGCCGGCGCGCTCCGGGTGCTCGATCTTGCGCCCGATCAGCCGGATCGCCTTGTCATCGAAGAGCTCGGAGCGCAGGGGCTCGAACCTGAGCCCGAGATCCTCGCTGCGGAGCGCGGCCTTGGCGCTGCGGGTGGCCTCATCATCCTCGGGCAGGTCGTCGGTATCTTCCGAGCCCCAGGGGCGGTGGCCTTTGTTGACCTGGGTGAAGAGCAGATCCAGGGATTCGTAGAGGTGGTGGCCGAGCCGGGCGGTCTCGCTCTCCAGCTCGTCGCTGCGCACGACGAGTTCGCGCAGCCGGAGGATCGAGTATCCGGCCTCGTAGTTGCCGTCGGTGGAGGGCAGGATGCCGAGTTCTGGGCGCGCTTCGGCGAACAGGAGGAACAGGATGCGGTAGAGGTAGCGCAGCGACTCGCGCGTGAGCTCGGTCGCGAACGGGATTCTGACGTCTTCGACCTGCTGCCAGGCGACGCCTTCGTCTCTGAGCCGCTCGAGCACCTCGTTCGCGATCAGTTCCACGGAGTCGCGCAGGCCGTCGCGCAGTTCAGTGGAGACCCCGACTGCATTTTCGGCCGAGGATTTGAGGAGGGTGTCGAGCACGGCGTCTCCGCCGTCTTCCGCGGGGCGCAGCATGGCCAGCGAGAAGAGCGCGGCGATCGTCGCCAGCTCGCCGGTCTTGAGAGTGTCGCGTTTTTCCAGGGCCTGCTCGAGGTTCGCGGCGAGATAGCGGCCCTCGCCCCAATTGTGGCGGTCAGCAAGAACCACGACGCCGCCGGTGAGCAGGAGTACGAACCGGGGAGGTTCCTCGCTGAAGAACAGGAATGACGCCAGTTCGGCGCCGGTTCGGCACGCTTCGGATCCGGCGAGCGCGACGGGCGTGAGCAGGCGGTCGGCGCCATCGCCGTCCAGTGCGCTGTCGAGGTCGTTGGCCCAGCCGCAGTCCAGGGCCACCACGCCGTTGTTCGCGTAGGCAACAGGAATGGCGTGATCGCGCCCGGCTTGGCGCACTGTCAGTTGCCGCGGCTCGCCGTCCTCGTATCCCAGGGCTTTGAGGACAGTTTGGTGCCAGGTTCGGAGCCGAGTGGTCCACTGGGGGTCCGCGTAGGTGAAGGCATCCGCGTCCTGTGGCGAGGATTCGGCGCGGGCAGCCTGCCGGGCGAAATAGGTCCGGAGGTCATCCGAGAAGTACGTGCTCCGGAGTGCTGGCAGTCTCAGACGGGGGGGGGTTTGCCTGCGTTCTTCGCTCTCATTCTCGTCGCCCTCCAGCGACGCCCACTTCGTGAACACTCCCCGTCTGAGGCCCTCGGCCAGGCCTTCGGCGAAGTAGTGGGCCGTGAAGTACTCGCCCCGGTTGCTGATCGTGTCGAACACGGCCATCAGTCGTCTTCTCCGTCCAGCACTGCCAGCAGCCGTAGCATCGGCTCGCCGTGGGCGGCGAGCTTGTCCAGGAGTTCTCGGCGGGCCGCTACGTCTCGGTGCATCTGGTTGTTCGCGGTCTCACCCAAGTCGATCAGGCTTGGCTGGTGCCAGGTGTCGAGTTTGTCGCGGTATTCCTCAAGTAACTCGTCCATCTGTCGGTCGTATTGGCCCCGCTGCGCCATCAGATGCCGGCTTGCGATGTCGATGGCCTCAGCGACCAGCGGCTGTAGCACGGTGAGGCGCTCGTCGGACACGGCGTGGGCGGGCATTCCGGGGCCGACTCCGCAGTCGGCGAGGACGGAGAGTAGTTCCGCCACCGATCCGGTGCGTACGCCGACGGCCATCCACTCCACCACCGTGGGGCGGCCGAACTGGTTGGAGTAGGTGCCCTGGATGAGGAAGGTGGGTTCTCCGACTCGGGCGCGTAGGACGGGTGCCTGGTGGCGCCCGAGTTGGACGAGTACCTTGTCGGTGATCCATTCGATCATCGGGTGCAGGTCGGTGAGATAGCCGGTGCTCGGCCACTGGCTGTTGGAGGACTGCAGAGCCTCGGTGAGGCGTCGCCGGGCGGTGTCCTTGTCGAAGGTGACGAGCAGGCGCGGACGTTCCGGGTCGGAGTAGATCTGCTCTTTGAGGTAGGTGCTCGGAAGGGCCTTGAACCGCACCAGGAGATCGCGTGGCGGGGTGAGGGCGATGGTGCCGTCTTGTTCGCGCCGGAGCGTGAGCGCGTCTTCGGGGTTTCCGTTGAAGACGACGTTGAGGGCGGCCGAGAAGTAGTCGGGTGTGGTGTCGAACAGCTTCGGCACTCGTGCGCGCGGGACATCCGTGCGCTTCGGGGTGGCGTTGACCTGGGTGAATGCCCCTGCGAGCAGTCCGCCGAGACTGGTCTGTTTCGACTCCTGGACCGACTGCTCGACGCTCTTGCCCGCGATCAGGTCCTTGACCAGTCGGCTGTCTTCCTCGCCTGCGCTGAAGAGCCCGGTCACGGCCTCCGCGCTGCCCTCAATCTTGTGTGCCTCCTCCTCGCGTTTGAGGAGCTTCTCGCCGACCAGCCGGTCGTCGAGGGGCCGCGGTTCTCCGTCCTTCGTATAGCGCCACTCGGTGGCGCTGGTGAGGATCAGGGCACGGAACTCGGGCTTGCGGGACTGGCCGTACCGGTCGATGCGGCCGTTACGTTGTTCGATCCGGATCAGTGACCAGGGCAGGTCGTAGTGGATGAGCAGGTTGCACTGCTGGTGCAGGTTCACGCCTTCGGAGGCGACGTCGCCGGTGAACAGGATGCGTACCGGGTCCTCGCGTAGCCCGAACCGCTCGATGATGGACATCTGTTCCAGGACGCCGGTGGCGTCGTCGTGCATGACCTGTACGGCGCCGCCGTATCCGAGCCACGGCTTCTTCTCGTTAGCCGTGTCTGCCGGCTTCGGCGCGGCTCGGCGCCGTGTTGTCTTTCTTGGCTGGATCGCCTGTGCTGCCTGTGCCTCGTCGAAGGGGAAGCCGAGCATCGCCGGCACCGCGACCGCTAGCCACTTGAGGGTCGCGATGCGTTCGGAGAACACCACGACCCGGGTCGGGGATCCCGGTCCGACCTCGAGCGCGCGCAACTCGTCGACCAGGGCGGTGAGCTTTGCCGAGTCGGAGTCGTCGATCTGGATCGTGAGGGCGTAGAGATCCTTGAGCGCGCGCTGTTCGGCGGTCAGGTTCGCGTCTTCCTGATGCGGGCCGAGGCTTTCCAGGCCGGTCGACTTGCGCCTGGTCTCGAGCGACTCGAGCAGCGCCTTGTGCGAGGAGAGGAAGGATTTGAAGAGCGTGTATGCGGTCAGTCCGCTCTCGCTGGCCGAGCGCCGGTCGTTGTCCCTTGGGATCCAGTGTTCGGCGAACTCCTGGAAGACGCGCTCTTCCGCGGGCGTCGCGGGCACGTGCACGGGGCGCGAGGGGCCGCGGTCGGCCCAGATGCCGTCCTTGAGACTGTCGCGTACCTCTGGTGTCACCTTGGTGCGGCGGATGAACAGGTGGTCGAGGTCTTCGATCTCGTAGTCTTTTGGATCTTTGATAGCGGCCGGGTCCAAGAGCCTTATCAGCTCGGCGAAGGATTTGCCGTCCCCGTTGTGGGGGGTGGCGGAGGCCAGGATGAGCGCGTCGGTGCGAGGGGCGATGGCCCGGGCTAGTTCGTTGCGCTGCGACCCGATGGTGATCAGGTTGTGGGACTCGTCGATGACGACGGCATCCCAGTTCGTGCGGTCGAGGTGGTGGCGGTAGAGGTCCCTGTTCTTGAGCGTGTCCACCGAGACGATGACGCGCTTGAAGTAGGCGAAGGGGTTTCGGCCCGAGGGGATCTCCTGTTGGACGCGCTGGATCCCGGTGGAGTCCAACCGCACCAGCGGGATGGCGAAGCGTGTCCACAGTTCGCGCTGGAACTGCTCGAGGACGTGCTGGGGTGTGATCACCAGGATGCGCTCGCCGCGGCCGCGGCGGATCAGTTCGGCCAGGAGGATCCCGATCTCCAGGGTCTTGCCGAGGCCGACGACGTCGGCGATGAGCAGGCGGGGTTGCGGGTTGCGCAGCGAGAGTGCCAGCTCGGCGGGTCGAAGCTGGTGGACCTGGGTGTCCATCAGGAAGTTCTCCGCGAGCGCGAGTCCCTGCTCGGACTGCGGCAGGAACGACTTGCGTACCACCGCTTCGAGGTAGAGCCGGGCCCGGCTGTGGTTGCTCGAGTCGTCGGCGACGAGCTTCGTGTGCCTCGGGTCGAGCACCTCGACGCGGTCGATGCGGTCGTAGAAGACCGCCTCCGTGTCGCGTACGAACTCGGAGACTCCGGTCACCTCGATCATCAGCCCGTCGCGCTGTGTCGGGGTGACCTTGCGCACCAGCCACTCCTCGTCCCTGACGAGGATCTGCGAGCCCGGGGGGTAGCCTCCTGAGGCCATTGACTCTGCCGCCTCCTGCCCTGCCACCTTCCGCACCTTTCCCCAACCGGCATGTGCCTGGAACCCTAGAGTGTCGATCTACCGTAGCTGGTTCGCTCGGCTACGGTGCGTGGCCTGCGGTCACAGGCTGGGAGCCGCCGCGTAGACGCGTCGAAGCTCCTGGGCCACGCGCGTCGAGGCCGCGGGCCGCACGGGTTTCGCTGCGTCGCCCGGTTCGGGCGCGGCGGGCTCGTCCGCGACCGGCTCCTCCCGCTCGCGCTCGGCATCGGCATGGTCCAGTGCGGCAAGCTCCGCTGAATCGCCGCGCTTGGCGGCCATGGACATCGCCTCGGCGTCGATGCGGGCCTCCACCGAAGCGCTGATCGCGAAGGCCGGGTCCTGCTGCTCGACGGGACGTGCGGTGAGCCGGATGAGCTCACGCCGCGCCTGAACCGGGCTCCACCCGCGCGCGGTGAGAAGCTCGGCGCACATTTCCTGCACATCGGCCGTGGTCGGCCTGTTCTCCGGCTCGTGCTCGAGCATGGCCCGCACCAGCGGAGCCAACGCCGCGGGAAGACCGTTGAGGTCGGGCTTGGCGTCCGCGCTGGCCACCTGCGCTGTGATCGCCTGCCAAGTGGCGCCGTCGTAGGGATAGTGTCCCGTCGCGGCGTACAGGAGCACGGTGCCCAGGCCGTACACGTCCGCGGCTGGGGTAACCCCGGACTTTCCGGCAGCTTGCTCTGGCGGCATACACCGCACCGACCCGATGATCGTACCGGAGCGCGAGAGCGAACTGCTCGCATCCGCGAAGGCGGCGAGGCCGAAGTCGATGATGACCGGCCCGCTCTCGCCGAGGATGATGTTCTGCGGTTTGAGGTCTCGGTGCAGGAGTTTGGCGCGGTGGATGGCCTCGAGCCCGTCGGACAGCAATGCGCCCATGCTCGCCACGAGTATGTCCGCCCAGGTCCCGCCCGCCCCGATGCTCTCATCCAGGGTCGGCCCGGAGATGTACTCCACGGCCATCCACGGCCTGTCGGCGAACGGGTCGGCGTCGAGGAACCGCGCGACCCGGCTCGTGCCGACCACGCCGCGGGCAATGTGGGCCTCGCGTTCGAAGCGTTTGCGGGTCTCGGGATCCAGCCGGTCGGCGCGGATCAGTTTGACCGCGACGGGCTCGCCGGCCGGCGAGTAGGCCAGGAAGACCTCTCCCATGCCGCCGGAGCCGAGCGGCCGCTCCACGGTATAGCGGCCGATCTTCGACGGCGCCCCATCCATCAATCCTCCCGTGCCCCTTCGCCCGCATCGGTTCTGGAGATCTTCTCACAGCGCAGGGCGAGCGTATCTGACCTCGATGAGCTCTGCACCGTACCGCGCAGTGTGGCCTCTCGATTGTCCGTCGCACCGCAGCGGGTGCGATGGCATGATTGCCTGACGATACGTCACGTGGGCGGAAGGCGGTGGGGGCGCGGATGGCCCTGGACGGACCGAATCTCGGCGACCTGCTCGGAAGCGTCGCTGCCGGACGCGTGCAGCTGCCCGACTTCCAGCGGGAGTGGAAGTGGGACGACGAGCGCATCCGCGCGCTGATCGCGACCGTCACACTGGACTACCCGCTCGGGGTCGCGCTGACCCTCGATACCGGGGGCGCGGCGCGGTTCCGATCGCGCCCGCTCGCCGGTACCGAGGTTGCGCCCGGGACCCAGGCCGAGATGCTCCTGCTCGACGGCCAGCAGCGCCTCACCTCGCTCTACCAGGCGCTGATGTCCACCCAGCCCGTCCTCACCTGGGTCCAGGGGGATCCGACAACGCGCTGGTACTACATCGACATCGCCAAGGCTCTCGACCCCCGCGCGGACCGTGACGACGCGATCGTCTCGGTGCCGGAGAACCGGCTGATCCGGGGCGACTTCGGCCGCGACATCGAGCTGGACCTCAGCAGTCGCGAACAAGAGTGCCTACTCGGCCTCTTCCCGCTCAACCTGGTCTTCGACTCCGCCCAGACCGGCGAGTGGCACGAGGTCTTCGCGCAGGTGAACCCCGGCCGGTCCAAGCTGTTCTGGCAGTTCCACAATGAGATCATCGGACGGATCCAGAAGTTTCAGGTCCCTCTGATCCGGCTCCCGAAGACGACCAGCAAAGACGCGGTGTGCAGCGTTTTCGAGCGCGTGAACACCGGAGGCGTCACGCTCAACGTCTTCGAGCTTCTCACGGCGTCCTATGCCGGAGAACCGCTGAAGGCGACGGGGCAGGACGCCGACGACTACTTCAACCTCGCGCAGTACTGGCGCGGCGTGAAGCGGGAGCTCGCTGACGCCCATCCAGTACTGGGCGGAGTCGAGGAACGCGAAGAGACTGGACTGACCAGTCTCGACTTCCTGCAGGCGGTCTCGCTCGTGGCCACCTTCGAGCGGAAGAAGGCGTGGGTGCAGGCGCATCCGAACGCCAGCCAACCGCCGGCCGTCGGCTGCAAGCGGCGCGACCTGCTCGAGTTGCCCCTGCCGGTCTTCCTGCAGCACGCTCCGACGGCCGTGGAGGCGTTCCACTGGGTCGGCGCGTTTCTCGCCTGCGAGCACATCTTCCGCGAACGCGATCTTCCCTATCGCACCCAACTGGTGCCGCTGGCCGCGATCCGCATGCTCATAGGAGATCGTGCCGACGAACCGGCTGTGCGCGCCAAGCTGACACGGTGGTATTGGTGCGGGGTGCTCGGGGAGCTCTACAGCGGATCGACCGAGAGCAGGTTCGTGCGCGACGTCGAGCAGCTCGCGGCGTGGATTCTGGCTGACGGGCCAGAGCCAGACACGGTCGCAGAAGCGTTCATCCAGGACACCCGGCTCAATACCCTCACGACGCGAAACAGCGCAGCGTACAAGGGCATCTATGCGCTGCTGCTCAAGCAGGGAGCAATCGACTGGGCGAACACCACCGCCCCAATCACCGGCGACTCGCTCGTGGGACAGTACATCGATGTCCGCCAGATCTTCCCGAAGGCATGGCTGGGCCAGCAGGGCGGGGACCTGCCCGCGGCCAGCAGCATCGTCAACAAGACGCCCCTGTCCTACCTCGCCAGCACAATGATCGGCAACAATCCGCCCTCCACGTACCTGCCGAGATTCGAGAGAGAAAGCGGCCTGGAAGACCACTGGTTCGACGATGTCGTAAGCACGCACCTCATTGATCCGAAGCTTCTGTGGGCCGACGACTTCGAGGGCTTCTACCGCGATCGTGCCGCCCGGATCCTGGCGCTGGCCGAACGCGCAATGGGCAACCCTGCGATCCGAGAGGGCCAGCAGCCGTGACCCGGCCGACAACCGACGAGATCGCGAACCTGGTCGGCAAGACCCTGCGCGTTAGCGAACTGCTCGCGCTGTGGGGCTACCGCACGCGCAACTACGAATCCGTGCCCACCGTTGAGAGCGACCTCGCTGCTGCGGGCCTGACGACAGCACCGCCCTTGCGGCGGCGCGCACTCGACGCCGATGTGGTGATCGTCCCGCTCGGGCACAACACAGAGCCCAGCGGCACACCCATTGATCACGGCTCCGGGTCGGCTCCACACGACGTCCCCATCGACGCCGACGAAGAGACTGGCGAGGCCGCGCCCGGAATCCTTCCCCAAATCCCCATGCTCCTCGGCCACGTCGCTCAGGCGCACGCCGGCCTGATTGCAGTGGAGGTCGACGCTAAGCTCACCAAGGCCACGGCGCTCATGACAGAGCGCAACCTCTCGCAGTTGCCCGTCCTCGACGGCGCGGCGACCGTGCGCGGGGTCATCACGTGGGAGTCCATCGCCCACATGCACGCGCTCGGGCACAAATCGACGTTGGCCAACGCTGCGACGGCGCACTACACCGTCGCGGCGACGACAGACAGGTTCCTCCCGCTCATCTCCGTCATCCGCAAGGAGGGGTTCGTCCTTGTCCGCAAGACCGACGGAGCGCTGTGCGGGATTGTCACGACCTCCGACCTCGCCGAGCGCTTCGAGGCCGTCGCTGGCCCCTACTTCACACTTGGGGAGATCGAGTTCCGTCTCCGGCGATGCCTCAAGGTCTTCGACGGCGACGACATCAAACTGGCCGAGAAGTCCAAGAAGAAGCCCTCGCCCAACCCGCAGCCGCCAAAGAAGAAGTCCGTCGACGATATGATGTTCGGCGGCTACGTGAGGCTGCTCGAACACGAAGGCCTCTGGCCGAAACTCGGGTGGAGGGGCGTTGACCAAGACCACTTCGTCGAAATCCTCGACAAGGTGCGCGAAATCCGAAACCAGGTCATGCACTTCAACCCGAAGCCACTCAGGGAAGAACAGGTCGACACGCTCGACCGGTTCGTCGGGATGCTGCGGCACTACGATCCGGACCTTCACTTCCCCCAGCCAGAGACGGACGGATGATCGGCGGCGAGCACCCATCGCTGGCACAGGCATGTGCGGTTCGACCGACACGACATGTCCGCAGGAAGGCTTTCCGGGGCCTAGAACACGTGAGCGGCGAGCGCTGGCCATGCCGGCAGATGCTCACTTGAGAGTACTCACCGGGTCGATGGCTCGCGGCCCCGGGCACGGCGAGCCATCGAGGCCGTAGGGCGAGGCAGTACGCCTGGGCGAGAAACGATGATCACATCGGCGATGCCCGGCATCTCCATCAGTGCGCGGTAGGTCACGTCGTGCTGCTCGACCGAGCTCGAGTCGTCGTAGATAAACACGACGATTTCCTTGTACCTCTCCGTGTTCTTGAGATATCCGATTGAGTCGACCATAACCTGCTGTTCGATCTCCTTGAAGTCGGCAGCCTTGCGGGCGAACTTGGCTTCAATCAGCACTCCGAGACGGGGCAACCCGAAATCGGCGCGGTAGCTGGCGTGCCCTAGCTTCGCGAGCGTCTCTTCGTCGACGACGTCATCAAACACTGTCCGCAGCATGATCCATAAGATGTCCTGGACCTCGCGCTCGGCGTTGATCTCCCAGCGCACCGGGCGCCTTGCGTCGTCGGGGTCCCACCGCCAGCGACGCAGCGCGGCCTCGAAGCGCCGCAGGACCTGCCCGACGTGGGAGCGTCCGACCACGATCTCATCAATGCTTGCCGAAAGCGCCCGCTCTGCGCAGCGCAGTAACAAGGCCGCAGTGGGGATCCTTAGCTCCCGAGGGTTACAGCGTAGGGCCTCGGCAAGCACCACGCGCTCGAGTTCGCGGGCGCTCACAAGCGGGTCCGCCAGCCTGGCCGTTCCCGCAGCAATCATCCACGACACCGTGGCGAGCTCGCGCGGTGCCATGGCCGCGGTGTCGGTGATATGGGCCGGATCGCAGCCGAGGGCGGCGAGGGTGTGGCCCGCCACGAGTTCGTCGTTGCATTCGGCAGTGTGTCTGCGCGGGTCACGGAGCGTGGCGCGAAGCCAGTCGGCAGCCTCGGGGATCTGAGGACTGACTGCGGCAACGGCGAGGCGGATTCCGGTCGCTTGGCGCATGTCATATAGAAAGGAGAGCCTGTCTCCCTGGAACGGATCACGCTGCATCAAACGCCGCAGACCGCGGCAGGTCAGATCGAGCAGTCGCGGAGTCGCGCCGGCGGAGAAGTGGGCGAGCCCGAATCCGAGTGCAGCGAGGTTCGGGGCTTCGTCGAGCCGGTCAGCATGGACCGTGATCCAGGAGTTGACGAACGGATCGACGTTCCATTCGAACGGGACCGATATTCCCGCGAGGACGTGGTGGGCCATCAGGCCGTCGAGGCTGCCGGGCACGTTGCCTTCGACGAGACGTCGCGCAAGACCCGAAAGTTGTCCGGCAACCAGTCCTGCGATGGGCTCAGCGGCATCCTGCGGCACGTCGTCGCTCACAAGAACCACCTCTTGTCGCGCAGCTTCGTCGAGATCATGTCGGAGTTCCAGTTGGTGACGTGGCGAAGTTGGCCTAGCAGGTTGGCGATCAGGTCGGAATACAAGATGGTGACCGGTGTTCTGCAGGGATAGAACCGGCGCCAGGAGACTGCGGTGAACCGGAAGGCTTGAGCGGCCAGGTAGTCCAGGTCGGTGAACGTCGATTCACGGTGCAGCTTGAGCAAGAGCGGGCGCGGCACTCCCTGCAGCGGGAGCTTCATGTCGTACGGGCCGGTGACCGATACGAGCATCTCGGAGTGCCCGACGCGCACCGCGTGGCCGCGCGCGGGCACGCACCGTCCGCGAACGCGGCCGCTGCGCGTCAGGCCTTCGGCGGCCCGGTCGAACATCGTCCACTCGTGTTCGTCGCTTACGTGCACGAACGCGAATTCGACTCCCGCGTACTGCGACGCGAGCACCTCGACCAGGCTCTTCACGGCTCTCGCCTCTTGGTCTTTGAAGGGCTTGAAGACATGGAAGATGAGTCTGAGTGTGTCGGTCGGCTGCCAGTTGTTCCGCGCCTTGACGTTCTCCAGGCTGGCCCGCAGGGAAGCGAGAAGCTCCTGCGGGTACTGCTCGTAGGGTGCTTCCTTGGAAGCGGTGGCCAGCAGGTAGTTGCCGTCGGAGGTGAACACAGTGGTGATCCCGACGTAGCGTTCCGGTGTGCTCATCCGACTGGTTCTGACATGGGCGCTTCCAATGCCGATCACGAGTTCGTGCGCCATCGGGCGAGCGTGAACGCGCATGACGAACGGGGTGCCGCCCAGCTTCGCGTAGCAGGCCAGCGCCATTGTGTTCAACACCGAGGCTGTATCGTCGCGCTGGATGGTTTCAATCTGTACCTCCTGCACGGGGATACCCTGGCTCATGAAGCGGGACTTGGCCACCAGGTAGGGGCTCGCATCTCCCACAAGGTGCTGCTGCGCCTCACTGGTGATCACTACGGCCAGGTGGGGTGGTTCGCCGTCGGCGGTTGCGGCAAGACACGCCCGGCGGTACGCCGAGGCGTCCAGCGGCCCGCCATCGAAGGACAGGATGCTGATCTCGCAATCGGTCAACCGGTACTTGCGCGCGAACCCTTGGCTGAACCCGCCGCGGCCAGGCACTCCGTTGCGGAAGGCCGCCATGAACTGCTCGGCCGATCCCTGATATCCGCGCGGGGTGATGACCGCGATCCGCGGCCTGGTGGGCGAGAACATCTCCGAATCGAACGGACCATAAGCCTCCAGGCCTTTGTCAGCGGATCGATGTGTCTTCTCGCCGCCCAGGTCGAAGGCGAACACCGGCTCCTCGATCCGCCGACCGGCCACGTTGGCGCCCGCCTCGCCGGCTCCGATCGGAGGCTGAATGCGAACCTCGACCCCGGGCACCACAGCGATCGTCTTCCTGCCCAGCCATCCGGCGAGCTGCGTAGTTAGCGCTAGCCTCCCCTCTGCTCCGCTGATTCCAAAGACCTTCTCTTCCAGCCGACGGGCGATCTCACCGTGGCGGGAACCCGCCAGAGCAGCGAGTACCTCGTCGAACACCTCGCGGCGTGCTTCGAGCCACGCCTCGGAGGTGGCGACCTCTTCACGGCCATCGGGGGTGTCGATCACCAGCCGATCGCCGCGGACCGCGATCACCAGCCCCGCGAGCCTGCGTCGTGCGTCTGGATCGTGGTACGGCCTGGCCAGCTGATCCTCCTGGATGGTCAACACGTGCTTGCCCTCGATATTCACGCCAGCGCCGAGAAGGTCTGCGACGGGGCGGGTGAGCTCGTAGCGGGCTTTGATCCCGAGGACGATCCCGGGCGAGTTTCGCGGACCGCTATGGCGAACATCAAGCGTGTACTGGGGGTAGACATGGAGCCCACCGAGCCGACACCCGTTACTGGCCTGCATGAGCAGGTCGCGCTCGGGTCTACGGGAAATGAACTTCGGCGGTGCCTCCCGGCGAAGCAGATACCCCCACTCGCGCGTGAGCAGCCACACCAGCCTGCGCTCAACGAGCCGCATGACGATCTCAAGGTCGTGTAGGGCGGTAAACCGCGTCTCATCACCGACCACCGCTGCGTCCACGTCGAAGGCGGCGATGATGATCTGCGAGCCGCGCCGCATCACGACGTGGCTATCCGCGAACCTGGCGCGCAATTCGCCCAGCTGTTCAGCAGATTCGTACGATAAGACGCCGCCGGTGAAGTCGCCCTCGATGATCTGCACGGGGAGAAAGTTGAACGCGAGGTGGGCACCGTTTCCAGCTTGCTGCGCGCCGACACTGCTGGATCGGGTAACTGCCGTGCTCTGCACCAGACCACCTCATCGGCCGAAGCTCGTGAGCTACACCAATCCGACGTCGGGCGGGCGCGCTCAATCCTCATCCCGGAAACCCTAGCGACAGGGTCCGACACCTCCCCGCAACGCGGCCAGCCGGTGGTACCAAAGTCGAACCGCCGGCGCCCTCCGAAACGCGGAAGAGGCCGCGCGGATCACAGAAGAGATCAACTACTCCCGGGACCGACGAGCGCAACACATTGAGCTGAGTGCCCGTCGGGTGGATACCGTCCTGCCTTCTCGCGGGGGGAGCGTGTGGCCTCACCCGTATCGTCCGACGCTGGAGCCCTCCGGACACGGCATGGACACTCCGTATGGCTCCTAGGCAGCCGCGAGTGCCCGGACGGTCCTCGCCGCGGTGGCGACCTCCTGTTCGGTGAGGCCCGCGCCCAATGCGTACTGCTGGAGGAAGTATGTCAGTGCAGCGGTACACGTGGCCGTGCCGGAAGCCGTCGTGCAGTCGATCGTCTCAGCTGCGACGTTCGTGGTCCCGTCGGTGATTCGCGCTGCGACCAGGGCCACAGAGGGCCCACCGGGTGCGTTGATCGCGCCCTGGACGCCTTGCCCTTGAGGGTCTCGCACGAATGTCAGGTAGACGTTGGACGCGCCGGTCGGCACGGGGCTCGTGCTCTGGCCAGCCAGCGCTGAGGGTGATCCGGTCAGCACGCCTTGGCCGTCGAGGTACGCCGAGACCGCCGGGATGTATGCGGCGCCGAGCATTGCGTTGATCGTCGCTCCGCCGGGAACGGCATATGCCACTCGGTTTCCGCTCGATCCGGCGGTGACCGCGATGCTCCCATCGGTGCTCACTGAGGACTGACACGCGAGTCCTGCTGGCGCGATCAGGTAGTAGGGCACTGGCGAGCCGCTGCCGTCGAGGACGCTGGCCCCGTACACGCCTGCCGTTGTCGGCACGGTCTCAGGCGTGGTCAATCTTATTTTCGCTGGGATGGTCGCGGTGCCGATGCCGGGCGCGTTCGATGCCGTGCATGCGGATACTGCCTCGGCGATCGCGGAGGAGCCGAAGACCGGCTGTACCGCCGGGGAGGTCAGGGTGATGCGATACGCCTGCCAGTACACGGCGCTCTCGATCGCTCCGCCGATGCCCTGGCTGATCAGCTTCAGGCCGTCCATCAGCCACTCGAAGGTGCTCACCAGGAACTGCGTGACCGCGCCCGCAGTGCCGTACGCTGTCTCCCATGCGTCGCCGAGACAGCTGGAGACCGACTGCAAGTCGTTCCAGAACAGCCCGACCGCCGAGGAAACGCTCGTCACGTTCTGACGGTCGAGCGACTCCATCGAACTGACGCAGTCCTTGAGGTCGAACAGGTGCTGGATCGTCGAGAGCGCGGCGCCCGGTGTCGGCTTCGATATCCACGGCAGTTCCTCTGTCGTCGAGACCAGCGTGCCGACGCCGTAGAGAAGAGCGCTGACGAGATACGCCTCACTCGACGGATCGACCTGGGCCTGCCCGGAGGCTCCCGGCGCGGCGGTGAAGGTCACGGACTCTCCCCCCGGAACGATCACCGCCTTCTCGCCGCGAGGCGCGACGCTCAAGAACCCCGCGACACCGTCGACCGCCGCGGAATCAAGATCCGGCCAAGCATCGCGCTCCACCGCCCAGCCCGACGGGTAGTCGATCTCCACCGCGAACGCACGGTCGTCCGCGACCTGGAGGACCGCTTGGCCGTCCTGGTCCCCGACGCACCACTTCACCAGCGATCCGCTGCTCGAGACCACAGTGATTCCCGCGGAGGTCGCCTGCGCGGTGCCGGGGCAAGACGGTTGCGCAGCGACGTCGTTCACGCCGATGAACGACTTGAAGGTTCCAAGCACCCAGTTCTTCAGGGAACCGGCGACAGTCTCGAGGACCCAGTTGGACAGGTGCGGGGTCTGCGCGACCATCATGTGCGTGTCCGCGTGGTAGACCGCGGGCACTGGCGTCCACGCGTGCGTCGAGGTGTCGAAGTACACCAGCAGCGCGGCCGGCGGATACCCGTCCTGAGCGGCCAAGTCCACCGGCAGGCTTACCGTCACTGGCCTGGTGAGCCGCGTCCCGGAGACCTCGAACTCGTACGCCTCGCCGAGCAGGATCATTCCGGTCGGAGCGGGCGCGGGAGCCCGGACCACTCGGCCGGACACCGTGCCCGATCCGGCGACGGCGCCCGCCGGGATCGTCACCGACGCGCCATCCGACAGGCTCAGTGTCGCAGCCTTCTGCGAGGACACCTCGACGGAGCCAGGCTGGGAGTGCGATCCACGGAGCGCCACATAACCAGCGGCACCACCCGCGACCAAGGCAATGACCACTCCGAGAGCGATCAACCACCCTTTACGCGCAGCACGACTCACCTAAACCCACCCCACCACAGAAGCCCGATTCGGGCCACCCACCCAGTGACCACCACGCCACCTCGTGCAACGTACTCCCGGCGCACCCCTCCTCGCAGGTGAATCGGACCACGACTAGGCCACGATCTGTTGCGATTCGACAACGCCACGCAGCGAACCTTCGCTTCTAGCGCTATCCACACCCAGACCACGAATATCGCCCGCCGCTTCCGTCATTCCTGTCACCGCACGGTTGATCTCAGGTGCCTCCCGAGACGTCGAACGAATACGTCGGAGCCGATTCACATTCTGGGTGACGAGCCCACGGCGCTCCTGCCGCCAGCATCCGCGGAGCCTCAAAGACATCGCGATGCCTAGCTGCGATGGTTCCTGGCCGATAGCCAATATTCGGAAAATCGACTCCTTTCGCCCGGAGCGCATGCAACGATGAGAGCTGATTCGCTGATGTGAGCGAGGGGGATAACATGCGGAAGATCTTCGCGCGTGGGGTCGTCGGCGTCGTCTTGGCCTTGGCAGCCTCCTGCATCCTGCCGATGCAGACAGCCGTAGCGGCCACCGCCGCGTGGGCTCAGGCACCAGGCTCCCCGGTCGGGACCCTGGACACCGATGGCGTTTACTGCATTCCTGGATCAAGTGAATGCATTGCCGTCGGATCGATCTACAATCAAGACCAAGCGTTCGTCGAGAGCAATGCGACCGGCGTCTGGCAGACGGCGCCAAGCGGCACTCCGACCTCCGCGACCTACACCTCGTCCGAGCTCGACAGCATCTCCTGCACGAGCACGACGTTCTGCGTGGCGGTCGGCTCCGCCGTAGCGGCCTCCACCGGCGTCGGCGGACCGCTCGTCGCGAGGTTCGACGGGAGCAGTTGGTCCTTCCAGATCCTGAGCGGCTCAACCATCGCCGCCGACAAGCTGACCTCGATCACCTGTGTCAACGCGAACGACTGCCTCGCCGTCGGAACGGGCGACCTGCTCGCGACATTCGACGGCACCACGTGGAGCTCGACCGTCCTGACGAACCCCGCCCCCTACAACACCTTCACACTTTCCACGATCTCCTGCTCCGACGCGGCAGACTGCGTCGCCGTGGGCAGCTACACCGGGAATTCCACCAGGAACGCGTTCGCCGAGGTGTTGAGCAACGGAGGGTGGAGCCCCTCGGCACCTTCGAGCGTCGTCGGATCTGACTCGTTCTCCGGCGTGTCCTGCACGACGTCCTCGTGTGTGGCTGTGGGCAGCGAGGCTGGCGCGGGCGGCGACCAGACACTGATCGAGGAATACGCGAACGGCAGTTGGTCGGTAGACGGCCAGGGCGTGGTCGGCACACTCAGCGGTGTTTCCTGCCCTGCTCTCGGGGTATGCGCGGCGGTCGGCGAAAGCGGCCCCTACCAGCCGCTCGTTCTGACGAGCGCGGAAGGTACCTGGGGGGTTCAGGCGGTCAGCACTCCGATCGCCACGGGCGAACTCGCCGACGTGTCCTGCGCGAGCGTATCGGCGTGCACGGTCGCCGGGCTCGGCGTCGCCTGTTTCTGCATCGTCGATGCCGACTACGGAGTCCTCCTCTCCGGAAGCATCCTGGCCGCGCCCGACACCCCGACCGGCCTTGCCGCGACCCTCGCCGGCGCCAATCAAGTGGGCTTGACCTGGACCGCACCCACTGTGAACGGCGGGAGCCCGATCACCGGCTACGACGTCTTTGCCGGCGCCAGCCCGGGCGCGGAGAGCACCACTCCCGTCAACACCTCCCCGATCACCGGCACGAGTTACACGGTGACGGGCTTGGCGCCCGGCACCGACTACTTCACCGTGGAAGCGCTCAACGCGATCGGCACCTCACCACCGTCGAATGAAGTCGTGGCGGCCAGCAGCAGCACCGAGGTCACCTCCTCAGCCTCGCCATCGGTGACCGGCCAGAGCGTGACGTTCACAGCGACCGTCGCCGCAGTCGGCTACGACGCGGGGACACCCACCGGCACCGTCACCTTCAACGTGGACGGAACCACGCAGCCCGCGCTGCCGCTGAGCTCGGGCACCGCGAGCCTGACCATCCCGAACCCGGCCGTCGGCACGCACACCGTCACCGCAGCATACTCAGGCGACCCCGTCTACTACGGCAGCACCTCGCCAGCGTTCGAACAGACCGTCGACCAGGCGAACACGGTCACGACGCTGACTTCCTCGGCCAACCCGTCCCCGGTCAACCAGCCCGGCACGATCACCGCGACGGTGGCCGCGCTCACACCCGGATCGGGCACACCCACCGGGACCGTCACCTTCAGCATCGACGGAACCGCACAAGCCCCCGTCACGCTCTCCGACACGAGCGCGAGCCTGAACCTGGCCACGCTTCCCGCCGGTCCGCACCAGATCACCGCCACCTACTCCGGCGACGACGAGTTCACAGCAGACACTTCGAGCCCGTTGACCGAGGACATCGCCTTTTCCACCGACACGCTCGCCCTCGTCTCGACCGTTAACCCGTCAGTGGCCGGCCAGCAGGTCCAGATCACCGCCGCCGTGGCGCCCGTCGCCCCGGCCACCGGCACCCCAACCGGGACCGTGACCTTCACCGTAGACGGCACCGCGGGCTCCCCCGTCACCCTCGCATCCGGCGGTGCCACCCTCACACTCCCAGCGCTCTCCGCCGGCAGCCACACCATCACCGCGGCCTACTCCGGCGACTCCACATTCGCGCCCGCGACCTCGGCCGCCCTGACCCAGACGATCGGACCGGCGCAAACCAGCACCACGCTCTCCTCGTCGGCGAACCCCTCAGCCGACGGCCAGACAGTCACCGTAACGGCGACGGTCACCGCGACATCTCCGGGCGCGGGCACACCCAGCGGAACCGTCCTGTTCACGGTCGACGGCGTTCAACAGAGCCCGGCGGCCACACTCACCGCGGGTGCCGCGAGCCTCACGCTGCCAGAACTCTCACCCGGAACGCACACCATTACAGCGTCCTATCAGGGTTCGACCTCGTACACGGCCAGCTCCTCCAGCGCTCTGCCTCAGAGCGTGCAGCCCCCGGCGCCGACAACGACCACACTGAGCACCTCGCCATCAGGCAGCGCCGTCGAAGACACGCCAGTCACACTGAACGCGACGGAATCCCCCGCAGCCTCCGGAGCGATTCAGTTCTATGACGGCAGCACCGCTTTCGGCAGCCCGGTCACGGTCAACGCCTCTGGCACCGCGACACTCACCACCAGCGCTCTGGCCATCGGCTCGCACACGCTGACCGCCATCTTCACCCCGACCGGAGCCGCGTACACCGCGTCGACCAGCAACTCGGTGGTACTGCAGATCACGACATCCGGCGTAGGGGTCGACCAGACGATCACGCGAGAGGGCAACGGCACGCTAACCACACCGGCGTTCAGCACGGCAGGCCCTCGCCTCCTTGTCGCGTTCATCAGCTCCGACGGCCCAGCGACCAAGCAGACCAGCACCGTCACCGGCGCGGGCCTGACCTGGACCCTCGCCCAGCGGGCCAACACCAAGGGCGGAACGGCAGAAGTCTGGACTGCCTCCAGCACCGCGTCGCTCAGCAACGTGACCGTCACCTCAACCCCGAAGACCACAGGCTACGACCAACAGGTCACGGTAGAGGTGTTCACCGGGGCGAGCGGCGTCGGAGCCGGATCGACCGCGGACAAGGCGAACGGCCTTCCCTCGCTGACCGTGACCACGACCCAGGCCGGGTCATGGGTGTTCGGCGTCGGAGAGGACTACACCCGCTCCGCGGCCCGCACCCCCGGGCCGGGCCAGAGCATGCTGGAACAAACCCTGGATACCGCGAACGGCGAGACGTTCTGGGTCCAGGACGAGACCAGCCCGACGCCGGCAGCCGGGACGACGGTCACGGTCAACGACACAGCTCCCAGCGGTGACACCTGGAACCTCGCGGCGGTCGAGATCCTGCCCTCCGCTGGTTGATCACGCCTGCGCGATGCGTACCGAAACAGACGCGCCCGGAAGATCCTGACCGGCGCGCAGACTGCTGGTGCGGGCGGATTCGCCTGCACCAGCCAGTGGAATATGAGAGGCGCAGGGCACCAGGGGCTTAGGTAACCCACCGGATGCTGCCGACTCGCTCGGCCACCTCCGCGCCTGGACCCGTCCGTACTCCCGCGTCGGCTGTCTCGGCACCGACGGGGCCGGGCTCGATCGCCGTATCGTAGTCGAGGTCATCGTTGAGCGAGGCCCAGTTCGGTGGGTAAAACCGGCCTGGCAGCGTGATGAGCGCCGACAGGTCCGGTAGGCGACTGAGCGCCGCCAAGTTGTCGGTCAACAGAGCGGCTACGTTCGTCTGGTACATCGCCTCGGACTCGAGAAGACCAGCGAAGGCAGTGTCATAATCCGTGATCCGTTAGAACGTATCGATCACGGAGACCGACCTTGCGATGACCGGCGGGGTTGCGTGTGAGAAGGACCGGGAGCGAGGCGACGGAGCGCAGCACGACGTAGATACCCTCACCTGCGGGGACGGTGCTGCGAGGGAGGTCGGCGAACGGAACGAAACCGAGGAAGCCCCGCTCGGCCAGCATCTCACGCGTCAAGGGCGCGGAGCAGTTCGTTACGGCCACGGCGTGGAGGTTTTCGGCAGGTCCGGGTTCGGGCGTCATGGTGCATCTACATCCGGGGCCGGGCCCGTGTACAGCGCCTGTTCGGCGCGGGGCCGTGGGCGGAGATAGCCGGGCAGGTGGCCGTCACAGCAGGCCCACGTGGTGCCGGACTTGTCGGTGACCGCGTGCTTGGGCTCGTCGGTGCAGGGGTGGTTCTTGCTGCCTCCCCAGGTGCACTGCCGTCGGCTGTCTTCGCCGGGGACGAGGTCGGGGTGGTAATCGTTGATCTCTACCGCGGCGGGGCGCTTGCCGGTTAGGTTCCCGACGGCGAGGATCTCCTTGGCGCCGAAGGCGCGGCTGACGCCGGAGGGAGTAAGGCTGGCAGCTTGGCCGAGGGTCTCCAGCGTGTGCGGGCGCGGGGTTACGTAGACCCGGCCGTAGGCCAGGAGCAACCGAATCTGCTCATCGGCGGCCTGCTTGATCGCGACGAGGTCTTCAAGTGCCCCGAGGAGCGCATCGTAGTCCGGGCCGCGTTCTGCCGCTGCGGCTCCTAGTTTCTGGATGAAGGCTGTGCGGTGCCTCCACACGGCGTCCACCGCAGCACCGCGCTCGTGTGGCGGGGTCTGGTCGTCCTCGGGGAAGTACGGCAGCGGCCAGCGGATGGCAAAGATGTCGTCGAGCAGTTCCTGCGAAGTCATGCGTGAAGCATGCACGAGATTTTGCGTGAGTACAAGAAGTTTGCCACAGGCTAGTCTGGCATGTTGGATGCAGCGAGACGCCTCCCGAGGCCCTAGACCTACCTCCTGAGGATTGAACCGCTGGCCTCTTCCGGAACGCGGAAGAGGCCAGGCGAGGCGCCCCCAACACACTGACTGACCATCAGATAGACGAAGGCCGCCACTTCCTCGGCGGGGAGCATGCTCCCCGCCTGCTCCCCGCCGCTCCACCTCGACCGGACCCCGCCCTGAACGACCGCAGCCCCCGGTACACCGTTGGTCGAATCCTGCTGTGCTGGCGCGCCATACTCCTCATTCGCCTGATCGAGACCGCCGTCGGCGAGAGCTGGCCGGCCATCCGCGAACAGCTCCAGCGCCTGCACAGGGCACCTTCACAGGCCCGGCCGGCACCTTCCGCTACCGGCCAGAAGAAGATCCTGTCCGCGCTCGACCTGCCCGAGCCCCAACGCGTCCACAAGGTCAAGCCCTCGTCACCCTGACCACCCCCGATCTCGACGCCCGGTGACCCACCCCGTCACCGGGCCGATTAACGCCTCCCCAGCTCAACCATAAGATTCACGGACTAGACGACTTGGTCATCCGTGGAACCCAGGTGGACGCAGCCCTACGCAGGGCCGAGTACAGGCGGCTGACGCTCACGGCAGCGCTGCGGCTAGTGATCTCCCAGGCCTGCCTGCGAATGCTGGAACAGGAGACGGAATAATTGGGAAAAGGCCGGTGATTCAGCACCTTCCTGCCTACAATTCAGACCATGGATGTGGCGGGAGCGGCATCTCGGGTGGGGACCCGCCTACGAATGGTGCGCCATGAACACGGTCTGACCCTGCGAGAAGCAGCGGCAGCGACGGGCTTCAGCGTGTCGCATTTAAGCAACGTGGAACGAGGCACGCGGACCGTCACGGAGGCTGTCGTGCGTGCCTACGCCAACCTCGCTGACGCCACGCGTACCGTTGATTCCTCCGCCAGTAAGCCCGATGTCCAAATGAGTGTACGTGTTCCGGTCTCGCAGCCTGTCGCCCGTGACGCCACCTTGCCCGAGGACGACTTCGGCACGCGACTGCTGCGGCTGCGGCTCGACCGCAGGCTGTCTCTGTCCGAACTCTCCTCAGTCACGCACGTGTCAAAGTCCTACCTCGGTAACCTCGAGCGTGGCCGCAAGCGCCCTTCGGCCGCCGTCGCCGCGGTCTGCGATGCCCAACTCGAGGCTGGCGGCAGCTTGATCGCGCTTCGCGACGCGCCGATTCGCTCGCCTGCGCGCGGCCCAATTCCCGCACCGCACGCACCCGTGTTCGGCGGCGACCGCGCTCTCAATATCGACCCCGATGCGACCGCGATCTCCGGCGAGGCCGAACTCCTTGCTATACGTCACGCCGCTCAGAACGACCAGCCAAGGCCGCTCGCGCAACGCCTCGCCGCGCATGCGCAAGCCGTAGCCGCCACGGCAGCGAGAGTCGGTGGGGTCCACGCGAAGCCGCTGTGGCTGTTGGCCGCACGCTGCGCCGAGTTCACCGGTTGGCTCGCCGAGGAGGCCGGGGACAGCACGCTCTCCCACGCCTGGACGACCGCGGCTGCCAATTGGGCGGTCTCCGGCGGAGACCCCGACATGGCGGGCTACCGCTGGGAGCGCCTCTCCCTCACCGTGCTCTACCAAGGACGGGCCACCGACACCATCGCACTCGCGAGCCGGGCATCAGCCGAACCTGGTATCAGCCCACGAATTCGTGGGCTGGCTGCTCGACGGTTGGCCCAGGGTCTCGCGCTCGCGGGCGAGCGAGGCGCGTGCGAGCGCGCCCTAGCCGAATCTGCCAGACTGCTCGCGCTCGGACCCGACCCGTTCCCGCGGGGTCCATCGTGGGGCCCGAACACCATCGACGACGACGGCGCGGTGATCCATGCCTCCTGCCTCGTCGACCTCCGCGCGTACCGGGCCGCGATCCGCGTCCTCGGCCCGGACCCGGAGACGTGGAGCCCGAGCGTGGCGGCCCGCACCCGGGCCCGCTTCGTCGTGCGCGGCGCCCTCGCGTTCGCCGGCGCGGGAGAGCTAGACCATTCCTGTTTTCTATCCGAGTCGGTACTGCCCGACCTGGCCCGCCTCGAATCCAGCACAGTCCGGGCGGACCTGTGCCGACTCGTCAACGTTCTCTTGAGACACCCTGCCCATGCGCGCTCGCGCGCGCTGATGCCTGAATTGATCCGCGCCACCCGACTCGGCTGAGTATCCCGGAAGGACGAGCCTCGACGATGCAACGTGTCTTCATCAGCTTCCGCAAGATCGACGACCGCGTGATGCGGGAGCTCCTCTACACCCGCCTGGCCGGGGAGTTCGGCCCGGAGCAGGTATTCAAGTCCGGCGAGTCCATCCCACCCGGCACCGACTACGTCAGGATTCTGCATGCTCAGGCCCGCGCCTGCCCTGTGATGCTCGTACTGATCGGCAATGGCTGGCTGCACGCTCAGGACCCGGACGGGGGAAGATCACTACATCGGGACAACGACTGGGTCCGCTTCGAGATCCGCACCGCGATCGAGTCGGGCAACCGGGTGATCCCGGTCCTGCTCGGCGACGACGTCCTGATGCCGGCTGCCCACGAACTGCCCCCCGACATTGCCGCCATGGCGAGCATCCAGGCGTTGCGCATCGCGCACAGCGCCGTCGACGCGGGTCTGAACCGACTCGTGGCCGTACTGCACGCCAACCTGCCGAGGATGACCAAGCAGCCGGAGCCGCCGGCGGCCGACGGAAAGAATCGTCTCGGCCCGACCGACATCTCAGGTACCGTGCACGGCTCGGTCGTCACGGGTGAGGTGCGCGGCGCGATGGTCGGCCGGGACGCCCACGGGCCAGTGGTAGGAGGCGACCTGCACCAGACGACCGTCAACCGCGGCTACGGAGGAACGGCTTCGGCCGCGGGTGGCGCGGCGGGCTCGGTCGCCGCCGTGCTCAAGGCGCTGGGCAAGCCCTTCGCCAAGAGCGCCGCCTGGGCCGGTGGGCACCGCATCACCGCGAGCATCAGCGCGCTCGTGCTCGTCGGCGGTGCCACCGTAGGCGCTGCAGTAGCCACGAACGGAATCTCCGGGAAGGGCTCGGCCGTCTCCGGTACGGTCTCGACGAGCGTTCTGGCCTCCGGCACGACGCTCGCCTCGATCGAGACCGCCTCCGCCACCGGCGATGCCTGGTGGGCCGACGGCAATGTCTTCGTGCTCGAGGTGCCATCCACGTCGGCACCCGCCGACGCGGATGGCACCGCGAGCCCAATCGCCAGCACCAGCTCCAGTCCGAATCCCGCCGCGTACGACTCGGACCGGTTCACCTTCGTGACGTACTCCCTTACCACCGGCCGACGCATCGCCTCGTTCGCTGCTCCCAACCTAAGCCAAGGCCCAGTGTGCTTCGACGAGTTACAGCGCACACCCCAAGGTATCGACGTGATGCTTCTCGCACAGTTCGTCAGCGGTGCCGAGTTCAATATGACCGGCAGCGGCGACACTCTCGAGTTCGAGGGGGTCAACGCGGCGAACGGGCACCGGCTCTGGATCGGAACACTGCCCTACGCCAACGATTTCTCCCCGTCCAACGGCACCTGCACGCAACCCAGCGCCGACGTCTTCCAGTCGGCGGTCCCCGGCGGCCAGTTCGTGCTCGACGAAGAGACCGGGGTTCCATACCTGATTAATCTCTCCACCGGCGCCTTCGCGCAGAAGCCGGCCAAGACGGCGGTGCTCGGCCGCTGGCTGGCCGAGCCGAGCACGGCCACTGAGGCGGACAGCCCGAACTCGTCCAGCATCTCGCTCGTCGACCCGTCCACCGGCTCCATCGTGCACACCATCCTCGACAGCGGCACCGGGATCACGACGGATCTAGAGTCCGGTGACGAAAACAGTCAGAATTCTTACGGGGTCATCGGGGCCGACAGCGGCGGCGATCTCGACTTGGTCGTCGGCTCCAGGGCCAACGGGATCAACGGCCAGACCGTCGCGTACTCGCTCCCCAGCGCGACAATTCTCTGGAAGAGCACGATCAGCAAGACCTCCGCCGGCACGACAGGGTTCGAATTCTGGTCTCTCGACTACGATGACCCGACCGTGCTGATCCTCTACTCGGCGCAGCAGCCGGCGAGGGGCAACGTGGTCGCCCTCGACGCTGAAACAGGCGCGAAGCTGTGGGAACGGGGTGACTCGAAGATGTGCGGCTCGACCAGGGGCCACACGTACATGATCTCGGACCGCGGACTCGTCGAGCTGGATCAGAACACCGGCAGGCAGATCCGCCAGGACGCCTCAGTCTCAACGTGCCCGCTCGTCGACGACGGCATCCTTGACGAGGTAGGAGCGAAGCAGGGGTCGTACTACCAGAACACGTTCGTCGTCGGCTGAGCAGAAATCGTCCACAGCCTGATGCCAACGGGGCTGTCGTCGAAAATCCCCTGGCGCGCTGAGATCCGACATCCGCACGACAGCGAAGCTTCCAGCGCCGAGCCCTCGGGCCGTCGGCTGGACCACCGCTGCCCGACCTGCACAACATTGCCAGGCTCCACTGACCAGTGACCGCTGAACCGCGGCGAGGGGACGATCCGTCGATGGCACGAATTTTCATCAGCTTCCGCAAGGTGGACGACCGTGCTACGCGGGAGCGCATCCACCACGCACTCGTCGAAAGATACGGAGACCCGGAGGTCTTCAAGTCCGGCGAGACAATCCAGCCCGGCACCGACTACATCAAGGCACTGCTGACAAACGCGCGCTCTTGCCCGCTCATGTTGGTGCTGATAGGTGCCGACTGGCTCTCCGCGCGCGACGAGTCCGGTACTCGGCTGCTGGACCGGGACCACGACTGGGTACGACGCGAGATCGTCACGGCGCAACGCGCGGGCAACCGCATCCTTCCCGTACTGCTAGGCGACGGCACCGATCTGCCGCGGCCCGATGAGCTACCGCCGGACATCGCCGGGCTTGGAAGCCTGCAAGCGCTGCGGGTCGAGCACAGCGCAGTCGAAGAAGGTCTGGCACGACTAGTCTCCGCGGTGGATCGGACGCTGCCCTCGCTGGCGGCTGGCATACCGAATGCGGCCGCGCCACGCACGGCGCCAACTGGTCCAAACGTACAGGCCGGCGACGGCGTGGCCATCGGCGGCAGCGTCACCGGTGTCGTCGGCGGCCGGGACGTGGACGCGCGCGGCGCAACGGTCGTGGGCGGCGACCAGCACATCACGAACAAGCGGGGCGGCCTGGCGGCTGCGGCCGCGTCGGTCGGGTCGAGCGCCGCGACACTGGCCGCCCTCCGCAAGCCGTTTGATGCCCTGGCCAACTGGGCGAACGGCAACCGGACCACCGCGATCGCCGTCGCGGCGGTGCTCACGGTCGGCGGGATCGTCACCGCCGTGAAGATCGTCGCCGGCCCGGCGACGAGCGGCGGCCCGGCCGCCGCGTCCTCGCCTACGGGTGCGGTTCAGCCGTTCCCGGGCCGCACGGCTGGAGACGGGAACGCCGCCTCGCCATCGGACTCACCGAGTCCTAGCACCGCGCCCGACGCGACGATGGGCTCGGCAGTCACGCTGATGGACCAGGCGCAGGTCGTGGACACGTGGGCCGACGGCTCTGAACTCGTGCTCGAGACGGAGTCGTCCGTACCGCAGTCCGGCTCGGCGTCCGGGTCCTCTCTCGCCCTCACTACATACTCGCTGCGCACCGGGCAGCAACTCGGCACCTTCACCCCAGAAGTGCTCACCACGGCACCCGATCACGTGTTTATCGGGTGCATCGACACGTTGATCCGAACCGACACCGGGACAAACGTCCTGGTGGTCGAGAAGACCGTGACCACCGCTGCTCAGGGTCTGACTGCTGGCTCCACCGCGGTGCAGATGTCCGGCCTCGACCCCGCCACCGGCTCGGTACTCTGGACGGCACACATCCCCGGTGGCGCCGGGCAGGAGGAGAACCCCGACTACTGCGTCCGCGGCAGCAGACTGGACCCCGCGATCACTGAGGATCAAAAGTACATGCTGGAGACAGAAACGGTCGACCCGTACTCCGTGAACCTAGACTCCGGCGCCATCACCAAGGCCCCTGGCGCGACCGGCGTTCTCGGCAACCTACTCACAGCGCCCGTGGCGTCCCAGACGGACTCGGGCTCGTACACCTCGGTCAGTGAGCTCGACCCGGGCACCGCCGCAGCCGTTGGCAAGATTACGAATCACGATTTGCTCCTCTTTTTCGAGAATGACCCTGAAAAGTTAACCACCGTCGGATCGGTCGTACTGGGGGACGCCTCCGGCCCGGGCGGCTTCTCGCTGCCAAGCGGCGCGAGCCTTTGGTCCTCCAACAACTACTCGGCATGGAACGGGAGTATCGACCGGGACCCGGAGACCGGCGCCACCTTCGAGGAACCCGGCCCGAACTGGGAGGACCCGGGCACCCTGACGCGCTTTTCACCCACCACCGGGGCCACAGTGTGGACCGTGCCGAACGTCGCATACTGCGGATCGACCAACGGACACGTCTATGTGGTCGCGAACAGGCAACTCGTCACTCTCGACGAAAAGAGCGGCAAGCAGCTCACCTACGATCCCAATGTCACCGATTGCCCGACAGTGCTCGACGGCGTGCTCGAGGAGCCGTTCACTACCTCGGACGGCACGAACCAGTACCGGTTCGACATCGGATAACAGCCCCCGAGCACGGCGTCAGGCCAGCCGGGCGAGCTTTCACCGAGACCGCCAGGGCACTGTCGGTGAAGCCGAGGTAGATCCCCGCCGTGTGGGACCACATCGCGGGGACCGGGCGAAGTAGCTGATCGCGTCCAAGCCATACCAGGCGCCGGCCCAGCCACGGAACAGAGGCAGCTGGAGACGTACCGCACGCGCAGCCTGGCCGCACACGGTGCCGATCGCGTTGTGTGAGAAGTTCTGGCAGGGCCAAGGCACGGTCGGACGCATATGGGATTGAACCCTGGCCTCTTCCGGAACGCGGAAGAGGCCAGCGGCGCACCCTTGGACCTCTTCCGCGTTCCGGAAGAGGTCACCGGTTCAATCTCTCGGCGCACAGCTCGGGCGAACCTGACTCAGCCTCAGACAGATGAGATTCTCGGCCCCTCGGGTGGGGAGCATGCTCCCCACCCTGCTCCCCGTTCTCGTCATCGCCGCGCAGCCTCCGGCACACGGGTAGAGGCATGCCTTGAAGTCCCACTTCGAGTATATCTGCGCAGGTCGAGAGGCCTAAGAGTCGTCGCTGCGGAGCATGGACGAAGCGGCGCCGAGCGGAGGAGGAAGGGCACCTGACAGACCATCAGAGAAAGGGGGGTGCCGTAAGAAGAGTTCAACCTGCCAGCCAGCGCCGCGGGGAGCGTCGCGGGGTGCCAAACCGGGGAGCATGCTCCCCGTCGAATGTGCTAAACTGCGTGCAACCGCATAGGTTACGAGCCTTCGATTCTGGGTAAGCGCAGGTCAGCGGCATCTGCGTAGTGATCTCTTTGCAAGAGTATGCAGTGATTTCCGTTCTGACACGGAAGAGGTCACTGGTTCAATCCCAGTATCGTCCACACTGTTTCTGCACGTCACAGCCCCAAGCCTCAGGTCAGGCTAGGGGCTGTGGTTGTTTTTGGCAGCGTCCCCACGCCACGTGGAGCCGGTTGAAGCACCGAGCAGGCGCCCACAGATGGCCACGGAGCGAGACAGCTGCTTGGATCGGTCCAGGTCCTCCTGTTCCGCACCCAGGTGACCACCAAAAGCCACGTTCGCATCAGCAGGGAACTGGGCACCCACAGTCGGTCCGCCACGACCACGATGACCGAAAGCCACGGCGCGGCCTGATCGAACTGGCGTGAGGCCGGGTATCGTCCCCTGAGTCGTAGTGATCGGAGAGTCATGCGAGTCGTCGTCATCGGCGGGAGCGGCCACATCGGCACGTTCCTGATACCCCGGTTGGTTAGAGCCGGGCACGAAGTGACCAACATCAGCCGTGGCAACCGCACCGCGTACGCGGAGGCCGCCGAATGGCAGCAGGTGCGCCACGTCCTCGCCGACCGCGAGAGCCAGGACACCGAGGGCACCTTCGGCGACACCGTGGCCGGGCTGAACCCGGATGCCGTCGTCGACCTGGTCTGCTTCACCCTCGAATCGGCGACCGCGCTGGTCGAACGGCTGCGCGGCGAAGTCGGGCACCTGCTGCACTGCGGGTCGATCTGGCGATACGGCGCCAGCGACAAGCTGCCCATCTCCGAAAGCACCGGCACCGCCCCGTTCGGCGAGTACGGAATTCAAAAGGACCGGATCGCACGGATGCTCAAGCAGGAGACCGCATCCGGAGGTCTGGCCACCACCTCCCTGCACCCCGGGCACATCGTCGGCCCCGGCTGGCACCCGATCGGCCCGCTGGGAAACCTCGACCCCGCCGTCTGGCACACCCTCTCGGCCGGGCAACCACTGCCGATCCCGGGCATCGGTACTGAACTCATGCACCATGTGCACGCCGACGACGTCGCCCAGGCCTTCGAGCTGGCAATCGAGCACCACGACGCGGCAGCGGGAGAGGACTTCAACATCGTCGCCCCCAGCGCGCTCAACGTCCGCGGATACGCGCACGCCGCAGCCACCTGGTTCGGCCAGAGCGCCACCCTGGAAACGGTGACCTGGGACCAGTTCCGCCAGACCACCAGCCCGGAGCACGCCGACGCCAGCTGGGAGCACCTCTACCGCAGCCACTACTGCGCCATCGACAAGGCCAGGACACTTCTCGACTACGCGCCCCGCTACGAACCGGACGCCGCCGTACTCGAATCCGTCCGCTGGCTGATCGAGCACGACGAACTCAACGTGGCACGACCGCTCATCGATTGACCACTTCGTAGTCGAACCAGTCGAAGAGGACGGTGCCTGTGGCCGCGTACATGCCGATGGTGCGGCCGGTGAATCCTCCGGCGACTTCGCTCGACAGATACTTGCCGTCGAGATTCGCAAGGTGCTGAAAGTGGAGGACTGGACCGAACCCGGCGCGGTTCACTCAAATCAAACCACTGCGGCGTCTGTCACCGCACACCTTACGGTCGGCGTGCTCCAGTAGGCTGGCCGCGCGGCCGTTTTGAGGCGAAAGGCGCCGCAGGGGGGGGTGACCGAGATGTCGGGGATGGCGCTCGAGTCTGTGCGTTTTCGGGTTCTGGGCCCGGTGGGGGCGTGGGTCGGGCAGCAGCCGGTGCCGCTCGGCGGGCCACGGCCGCGGGCGGTGCTGGCGGTCCTGCTGCTCGCGCGGGGTAGGAGCGTGCCCGTGCAGCGCATGGTCGACGCGGTCTGGGGCGAGGAGTCGCCGGCTACCGCGACCGGCCGGGTGCACGCCATCATCAGCGGCCTGCGTCAGGCGCTGGCGAAGGCCGGTGCGGCGGGAGAGGTTATCCGTACCACCCCGGGTGGGTATCTGGTCGATCCGGCGGCCGGGAGCGTGGACGTCACCGAGTTCCGGCAGCTGGCCGAGGCCGGCACGCAGGCGGCCGAGCGCGGGGAGCACGCGGCGGCCGTCGAGCAGTTCGCCGCGGCGCTGGCCATGTGGACCGGGCGCGCGTTGGAGGGGCTGGAGGGTCCGTTCGCCGAGCGCGAGGCCGAACGCTGGGAGGGGCTGCGGCTCGACGTGATCGAGGCCGGCGCGGCCGCGCGCCTGGAGCTCTCCGGCGCGCCCGAGGCCGGACTGATCCACGAACTGACCGGGCTGGCCGACGCGAATCCGCAGCGCGAGGGCCTGGTGGCGGCGCTGATGACCGCGCTGCACCGGGCCGGTCGCGGTCCCGAGGCGCTGGCCGCCTTCCGCGCCAACCAGCGGTGGCTGCGTGACGAGCTCGGGCTCGACGCGCCGAAGCGGCTGGCCGCGCTGGCGTCGGCGATCCTGCGCGACGAGCCGGGCGCCGGCGCTCCCACCGCCGCCAACCGGCCGGCCCGAGCCGTCGCCGCCGCACCGCGTCCGGCGCAACTCCCGGTCGGCGTGCTCGGCTTCGCCGGCCGAGACGCGGAACTGGACGGGCTCGACGCGTTGCTCGCCGATCCGGCGCCGGCGGCTTCCGGCACGCCGGTGGCGCTGATCATCGGGCTGGCCGGCGTCGGCAAGACGGAACTGGCGGTGCAGTGGTCGCAGCGGGCGGCCACGCGCTTCCCCGACGGTCAGCTGTTCGTCAACCTGCGCGGACACGCGCGGAATCCGCCGCGCGAGCCGGCCGAGGTGCTCGGCGGCTTCCTGCGCGCCCTCGGCGTGCCGACCCAGTCGGTGCCGGTCGACCAGGACGAGGCGGCGGCGCTCTACCGGTCGCTGCTCGCCGAACGCAAAGTGCTGGTCGTCCTCGACAACGCGGTCTCCCCGCAGCAGGTGTATCCGCTGTTGCCGGGCGGACCCGGCTGTCGGGTGCTGGTCACCAGCCGCCGCCGGCTCGGCGGACTGATCGCTCGGCACGGGGCCCGATCCCTCGCCGTCGGCGCGCTGGAGGACGTGGAGGCGCTGGCCCTGCTGCGCCGGATCGTCGGGGACGACCGCGTGGAGGCCGAGCCCGAGCCGGCCCGCGGCATCATCGAACGCTGCGCCGGCCTGCCGCTGGCCGTCCGGATCGCGGCGACCGGCCTTGTCGGCGCGCCGCAGCTGTCGCTGGCCGACTTCCGCGACCGGCTCGAGAAGGCCGGCGCGCTGCGCACTCTCACCGTCGAGGGCGACGAGCAGGGCGGGCTCGCGGCGGCGCTCGACCTGTCCTTCCAGGCGCTGACCGAGCCGACGCGGCGGCTGTTCTCGCTCTTCGGCTTCGCCGGTTTCGAGGATTTCAGCGCGCCGTCCGCCGACGCCCTCGCCGGCGGCGACGCCTCTGCCGCGGTCAACGAGCTCGCCGACGCCCATCTGTTGACCAGGATCGCCGGCGGCAGGTTCGCGCTGCACGACCTCGTCGCCGAGTACGCGGCGCAGCGCTCGAACAGCGAACGGTCCGCCGACGAGGTCGGCGCGGCGGCGCGGCGGGTGCCCGACTGGTACGTCTCGGCGACCCGCGCGGCCTCCATCGCCATCTATCCCGCGGCGTCGAAGGCGGCGTCGGGTGAGCTCGCCGAGAACGAACCGGAGCCGCCACGCTTCGAGACCCACGACGACGCGCTGGCCTGGTTCGAGGCGGAGCGCGGCAACGTGAAGGCGGCGGTGCGGCTGGCCGCGGAATGCGGACTACACCGGCATGCCGTCGAATTGCCCTACCTCCTGGTGTCCTACTACGACCTGAGCAAGCGATGGGACGACTGGATCGCGACGCACGAGATCGCCGTCCGGTCCGCCGTCGCGCTGGATGACCCGGGTGCGCAGGCCAGAGCGCTGAACTACGCAGGGGTCGCATATCAGCAACTTAATAAATTCGGGCAGGCTAGGACCCATCAGCAGCAGGCGCTGGAACTGTGCGTGCGCGCCGGGGACACGGGCCTCGAAGCGTTCGTCCACTCGAGTCTCGGCGTCACCCGCGCCCGAGGCGGAGACAGGAGGGGGGCGCTGCACCAGTTCGAGCGTGCCTTGGCGCTGCACCGGGTGCAGGGCAACGCCGACGGCCAGACGATCGCCCTGAACAACCTGGCCGAAGCCCAGACCGATCTCGGACTGTACACCGAGGCACTGGCCAGTCTGGAGGAAGCGCTGGTGATCGCCACCGGCCTCGGAAACGGCTTCAACACGCGGGTGATCCTGTGCTCCCTCGGCGTCGTGCACGGACTGGCCGACCGATACGCCCAGGCGATCGAGAGCTTCCGGCGGGCCATCGAGGCAGGCGAGGCGACGCACGACCGCTTCGGGGTCGCCGAAACTCTCAGCTGCCTCGGCGACGTGCTGCACCGGAACGGAAGTACCAACGAGGCACACCTGAGCTGGAAGCAGGCGGCAGAACTCTTCGACGTCATCAACGCGGAGCAGGCGGCCACATTGCGCGAACGCACGTCGGAGTGCTGCGGCGCGGGGTTCACGCCGCAGGTCCGATAGCCACGTCACGCGCACTGTCAGGATTCTGCCCTGCGAGGTGTGCTACTCGAGTTGGCCGCCTTCGTTCTGCCAGTCGCCGAGGGCGCCGTAGGGGGTGGACTGCGCTCGGGAGACCAGTTCGCCGGTCGATGCGATACCGAACACCGAAAGCTGCCCGTTGGGCGCTTCGACCGCCGACGGACTGCCCTGCAGATCGCCACTGAGGATCTGCCAGTCGCCGAGGGCTCCGTAAGGCGTGGACTGCGCACGCATCGCAAGCTCACCGTCGTTGGCCAGCGCGAACACCGACAGTTCTCCGTTCGGCGCCTCCACCGCCGATGGGCTGCCTTCCAGGTCGCCCATCAGGTCCTGCCAGTCGCCCAACGGGCCGTAGGGCGTGGACTGATCCCGCATCACCAGCTCACCGTCGTTCGCCAACGCGAACACCGAGAGATCACCGTTCGGCGCCTCCGCCGCCGACGGACTGCCTTCCAAGTCACCGCCGAGGATCTGCCAATCACCGAGCGCACCATAAGGCGTGGACTGCGCACGCATCGCAAGCTCACCATCATTCGCCAACGCGAACACCGACAGCTCCCCATTCGGCGCCTCCACCGCCGACGGACTGCCAACCAGGTCGCCGCTCAGGATCTGCCAATTACCCAACGGACCATACGGCGTGGACTGGCCCAGCATCACCAACTGCCCATCATCCGCGACCGCGAACACCGACAAATCCCCGTTCGGCGCCTCAACCGCAGAAGGACTGCCCTGCAACGCACCACCGAGCACCTGCCAATCACCAAGCGGGCCATACGGCGTAGACTGCGCCTGCATCGCCAACTCACCATCACTCGTAATCGCGAACACCGACAAATCCCCATTCGGCGCCTCAACCGCCGAAGGAGCAAGAAGACCCCGTCTCGCTCCGCCGGGTATCGGCGGGCCGAAGGTACTGCCGGGCGCGGGTGGTGGCGACGCGGGAGTGCCTGCGGGCGCCGAGTTGATCTGCACGTACTCACCCGGGTCGGTCAGCTGGGTGTCGGCGGGAACGTTTTGCAGATAACGCGTGTAGGCGCCGGACGTGTAGGCGCTCCACGCGTGGAAGCCCAGTCCGTTGTATTTCTGAACTGCGGCCTCGGCGTTGTTCCATGGATCGAGTAGCTGATAGTCGCTGCCGTACGCGGACGAGGTCGAGTTGCCGGGAGTGATCTGCCACAGCCCCCAACCCGTCGTTGCGTAGGGCTGGCCGCTCTGGATGACGCCGGGCTGCTGGCTGCTTTCCGCGCAGGCGATCGCCGCGGCGATGGACGCCTGGGCGGCGGGTCCTCCCGCGTCGATCCAGTAGCCCTCGATCTGGGCGTAGCCGAGCTGCCCGCTGGCCGCCGCCGGCGACAGCCGTAAGGAACTCGGCGCGGCAGCCTGGGCCTGGACGGCGCCGACCCCGGTGAGGGTGACCGCGAGGAGCGAAAGGCCGAGGAACTTTGCGGCTTTGCCGGATATAAGAGATCGCATAGCACTGTGCTCCAATTCGAACGTTCAGCAGGGTTTTGGGCACGAAGAAGGGCTCTGGGTCGGTGGTTGACGTGCGCCTCCGATCCAGAGCCCTGAGGTGTGCTACTCGAGTTGGCCGCCTTCGTTCTGCCAGTCGCCGAGGGCGCCGTAGGGGGTGGACTGCGCTCGGGAGACCAGTTCACCGGTCGATGCGATACCGAACACCGAAAGCTGCCCGTTGGGCGCTTCGACCGCCGACGGACTGCCCTGCAGATCGCCGCTGAGGATCTGCCAATCGCCGAGCGCGCCGTAAGGCGTGGACTGCGCACGCATCGCAAGCTCACCGTCGTTGGCCAGCGCGAACACCGACAGCTCTCCGTTCGGCGCCTCCACCGCCGACGGGCTGCCTTCCAGGTCACCCATCAAGTCCTGCCAGTCACCCAACGCGCCATAGGGCGTGGACTGATCCCGCATCACCAGCTCACCATCGTTCGCCAACGCGAACACCGAGAGATCACCGTTCGGCGCCTCCGCCGCCGACGGACTGCCTTCCAGGTCACCGCCGAGGATCTGCCAGTCGCCGAGGGCTCCGTATGGCGTGGACTGTGCGCGCATCGCGAGCTCGCCGTCGTTGGCCAGTGCGAAGACCGACAGCTCTCCGTTGGGTGCCTCGACTGCCGACGGGCTGCCAACGAGGTTGCCGCTGAGGATCTGCCAGTTGCCCAGCGGACCATACGGGGTGGACTGGCCGAGCATCACGAGTTGGCCGTCGTTCGCGATGGCGAACACCGACAGGTCTCCGTTGGGTGCCTCGACCGCGGAAGGGCTGCCTTGCAGCTGCCCGCCCAGGTCCTGCCAGTCGCCCAACGGACCGTAGGGCGTGGACTGATCCCGCATCATCAGGTTGCCGTTCGTTGCGATCGCGAACACCGACAGGTCTCCGTTGGGTGCCTCGACCGCGGAAGGGCTGCCTTGCAGCTGCCCGCCGAGCACCTGCCAGTCACCGAGCGGGCCATACGGCGTGGACTGCGCCTGCATCGCCAGCTCACCGTCACTCGTGATCGCGAACACCGACAAATCCCCATTCGGCGCCTCAACCGCCGAAGGGGCGACCAAGCCGCTGGACAGGCCGCCGACCGGCGCGACGTAGCCTTCGATGTACATGCCCATGGTGCTGGAATAGCTGCCGACCGCGCTGCCGTAGCTGCCGTTGTCCACGACGTGCGAGGAGCCGGCGAAGGTGGCCTCGGAGCCGCTGTTGCCGCCCCAGTCGCCGCTGACCGTGTGCACGGTCCCGGCGCCCACCCCGGTGACGATCGCGACGTGGTGGATGCCGCTCGCATCGCTGCTCGTGTCGCCCTTCGCGTTCGAGAACACCGCGACGTCGCCGACCGCCGGGGTGCTCGACAGCGTGCCGTTGGCCGTTCCGTAGGTGTAGAAGCTGCGCGCGGCCGCGGTGATCCCGGAAAGGTCGGCTACTCCCGAGTTCTCCCACACCCATGCGGCGAAGTCGGCGCACCAGTACTCGGGTTGGCCGCCGTTCCCGGTACAGCTGCTGCGGTAGCCCTTCCCGCCGAGGCTGTTCGCGGAGCAGGCCATGTCGCCGACGTTCGCGTTCGCCAGCTGCACGATACGCGAGCCGGTGGCTATGGCCGGCGCGGCCGTGGCCAACGACCCCGTGGTGGCCGCCGCCGCGGGCTGCGCGGCCAGACCGGCCGCAACCGCGGCCAACGCGCCGGCCAGAGCGACCACGCGCAGCGGAAGCGCTGCGCGGTTGCGCGCCCGGCTATCGCCACGGCGCACGCGCGCCGCCGCACCCTCGTGCTGCCTCATTTCCCGTTCTCTTCTCTGCTAAGGCGAGTGCGGCAACGTGTTGCGCACCGCGTGCATATGCGATCCCTCAATCGCTCGAGAAGAGCGTGACACGGGCACCCTTCGAATGATCTTCGAATGGCCTTCCATGCCGCTGACCTCGCCGGATCCGGCCGGCGGCGAGGAAGCACGGAAGAGTTCCACGGCTCCAGACCGGTGGAGCGCGGCGCGACGCTGACTGGCCGTCAGGTGCGTGAAGGCGACCCAACCTTGCTCACGGGTGGCCCGCCGGGCGCGGCCACGTGATCACGACTCGGTGCAGTCTCGTGCGAGCGCGGGTGCGCACCGTGCGAAGATTGCGCGCATGCACGGATCGCCGGCCGCGCCGGTCAACATGCTCAGGTTGCAGAGGCTGCCCACCGGCTCGGAACGCTACTTCGACGGAAGCAGGCCGGTCACGATCGGCCGGGACGCCGCGGCGGACGTGGTCGTACCCGATTCCGAGACCTCGCGCCTGCACGCCGTGCTGCGGCTCGAGGAGGGGAACTGGGTCTTCGAGGACCACGGTTCCGCGCACGGGAGCTTCCTCGACGGGCGCCGGGTGACGCGGCTGCCGGTCGACCGGCCGATGATCCTCGCGCTCGGCTCGGGGAACGGCGGCAGCCGAATACGCCTGGTGCCTCCCGCTCCGGGCGGCGAGTTCGACCCGGACATCCCCACGATGCCGGTCTTCGCCGACGGCTTTTCCGCCCCGGGCTCGTTCCGAGGTACGTACCGCGCCTCCAACCGGATCCTCATCGGCCGGTCGCTGGACAATGACATCGTCGTCGACGACCTGCTCGTCTCCCGCCACCACGCCGAACTGCGCACGACGCGCGACGGTTCCTTCGAGCTGCTGGACCTCGGCAGCCAGAACGGCACCTACGTCGACGGGCGGCAGGTCAACGGACGCATCCGGCTGCGGGAGGGCGCGCTCGTCGCGGTCGGGGACACCCTGCTGCGTCTGCAACAGGGCACGCTCGAGCAGTACGTCGATCACGGCGAGGCGACGCTGTGCGCGCTGGGCCTCACGGTCCACGCCGGTCGCAGGGTCCTGCTGGACGAGGTCAGCTTCGCCCTCGAGGGCGGGCAGTTCCTCGCGGTCCTCGGGCCGACCGGGGCGGGCAAGTCCACCCTGCTCAAGGCTCTGACCGGTGCGCGCTCTGCCGATCATGGATCAGTGCTCTACAACGGCCGCGACCTCTACGCGTCCTACGCCGAACTGCGCAACCGCATCGGCTACGTGCCGCAGGACGACATCCTGCACCCCCAGCTGACGGTGCGGGCGGCGCTCGACTACGCCGCGAGACTTCGCTTCCCGCCGGACGTGCCGACCGCCGAGCGCTCCGCCCGAGTCCTCGAGGTCATGACCGAGCTCGGGCTCGAAGGCCGCGCCGACGTGGCCGTCGAGAAGCTTTCGGGCGGTCAGCGCAAACGCACCTCCGTCGCCATCGAACTGCTGACTCGTCCCTCGCTGCTGATCCTCGACGAACCGACCTCCGGCCTGGACCCGGGCTACGAGGAAAGCGTGATGGAACTGCTGCGCGACCTCGCCTCGAGCGGGCGGACCGTCATCACCGTGACCCACTCGATCCAGAGCCTCGAGCTGTGCGACCGGCTCCTGTTCCTCGCCCCGGGAGGCCAGACCGCGTACTTCGGTCCGCCCGAGCTGGCGCTGCCGCATTTCGACCAGACCGGGTACGCGAAGGTCTTCCAATACCTCGACCGCGCCGAACCGGGGCAGGCGAAGAAGGAGTTCGCCGAGTCGAGCGCGCAGCGGCGCTACGTGACGCAACCGCTCGCCGTGCAACGCGGCCTGGGCGCAGAGGACTCGGCGGACCCGGAGGCTCCGCGGCGCAATCCGCACACCTGGCATCAGCTCAGCACGCTGATGAGCAGGTACCGCGCGCTGATCGGCGCGGACAAACGCAATACCCTGCTTCTGTTCGCGCAGGCGCCGGTGCTCGGACTGCTCATGCTCGCCGCGTTCGGCACGGACAATCTGGTGCCGGGGACGGTCCGGCCGACGGGGAACGCGCCGACGGTGCTGTTCGCGCTGACACTCGCCGCGAGCTACCTCGGCGCGGGCAACTCGATCCGCGAGATCGTGAAGGAACGCCCGATCCTGACCAGGGAGCGTTCCGTCGGGCAGTCCACGACCGCCTACATCCTCAGCAAGGCGTTGATCCTCGGCCTGATCACCGTCGTCGAGTCCTTCATCATGACCTACCTGGCGCTGCTCAGGCAGGGCGGCCCGACGCACGGCGTGGTGCTGTCCGACGGCCGTCTGGAGATCGCCATCGAGGCGTCGCTGGCCGGGCTGAGCGCGATGGCGCTGGGTCTGATGGTCTCGGCGTTGACCGGCAATGCCGACAAGGTCATGACGATCCTGCCGATCATCCTGTTCGCGCAGTTCGTGACGAGCGGCTCGGCCTTCCAGGTGCGCGGAATAACCGGTCTCGATCAGATCTCGTACTTCTCCAGCGCACGCTGGGCCTATTCCGCTTCGGCCGCGACGGTCGATCTCGACAAGCTGTTCGGCGACGGCTGCAACGGCCAGCGATCGCCGACCGGAGCAGTGATGCTCTCCCGGTGCGACCCCGCGCACGCCCCGACGAAGCACGCCTGGATCCAGGACATCGAACTGCTCGGCGGGCTGACCGCGCTCGAACTCGTCGGGGCCGGACTGGCCGTCCGGCCGATCGGAAAGCCGAGCCGACGCACATCCCGCAATGGCCGGCGAGGCCGGACGAATCGTGCCGGCAGAGGTCGACAGACCCGAAGAGGCCGACGGCGGGCGTGATCACGCGCATCCGCCCGCCGTCATCCGGATCCGCCCGCACCCCCGTGCAGGACGGACGATGCCACTGAGACGGCCGGCCTCGGCCCTCCGTGCTACGCGGGCACGGGCGCCTGTTCCGCATCCAGTGCGGACGGTGCGGCCGCGGGCTCTTCCGTGCGCCGGCCGAGGTACCCGTAGGTCGCGCCGACGAGCAGGCCGCCGCCGACGAGGTTGCCGAGGCCGACGTAGAGCAGGTTCGAGGCGAAGGCGCCGAGCGTGGCCTGCTTGGCGTGTTCGAACATGCCGAGGGACAGCACCGTCATGTTGGCCACGACGTGCTCGAACCCTGATCCGACGAAGGCCAGGAGGCACCAGAAGATCAGCGCCAGCTTGGCGCCGTCCGACTTCGTGCGCGCGGACGCCCACACGGCGAGGCAGACCAGGAAGTTGCACAGCACGCCGCGGAAGAACAGCGCCGAGGCGGATTCGGCGGTCTTCGCCTTGACGATGCCGGTCAGCGCCGCGAGGGCGGGGGCGACGTGGCCCGGGGTGGCTCCGGCGGAGAGCACGCCGCTCTCGTGGACCAGCCAGGCGAACACGATCGAGCCGGCCAGGTTGCCGAAGAACGAGCCGAGGATGACGGCGATGCCGCCGGCGACGCCGCTCTTGCCCGCGAACACGCCCTGGACGGTGGTCATCATGTTGCCGGTGGACAGTTCGGCCCCGGCGAACACGACCAGGGTCAGTGCCACGCCGAAGACGAGGCCTTGGACGAGTTTGGCGAACGGCGATCCGGCCGCCAGCAGCGGGCCGGTGACGGAGCACAGCAGCACGACGGCGACGCCGATGTACGCCCCGGCCAGCATCGAGCTGACCAGGTAGCGGCCGGGACTGCGCAGGTCCGAGATCTTGCCGGCGGCGGCCTGACCCTGATCGGACAGGGCCGTTGACACGGGAATGGGCATGATTGCGTCCTTGTGGGTGGGATTTCGCCGGGGTGGTACGGCGCATTACCCGGCCAGTGCAATCCTCGCCCGCGACAGAGGTATGACTGGCCGGTAAGGGCGCCATCACGCTTTTCTCTCCGCGCGATTCGACGCTTTGTGAGCGTCAGCAAAACGGCACAGGCCAGCAGGGGTTCGACCGGCGCGAATACCGCATCGCGGCGGCGTCAGACAATTGCCCAAGCGGCATTTTCACCCGAAAGAGTGAAGATCCAGGGGGTCGAATTCATCTCATTAAAGAATGAGAAAAAGAGAGGGCGCCGTCACCACGCGGCGACGAACAGGTAATCCGCGCGAAGCAGCATCCTGGTGCACTCGGCACGACCCACTTCAACCGAGTCGACCGGGAGGCACGGTGCCCCACCCACCCCGCAGATCGTCCGCCGCGCGCCCACGCCGGCCCGCGGACCGCCGCGATGAGATCGTCGCCGCCGCGCTCGTCGGCATGGTGGTGGTCCTGCTCGGTTACGCATCCGGGATAGGCGGCTCCGGCGGCGCGACCACGCCCTCCGCGGGCTCCACGCCGGGCGCCGTCGCCGAGCAGCCGTCTCCGGACCCGACCGGTCCCGCGCCGGTCATCGTCTCGGCCACCGGCGGCCCGAGCGGCGGCGCGACCTCAGACCCCGGCGGCTACTACGTCTACACCAGCGGAGATGGCAGCAGCACGCTGCCGACCGGCTACGCGGGCGTCGGGGCCGGTACCCCGTCGGCGCCGTCGGGCGGCGCATCGTCACAGCCGTCGGCGTCGGGCGGCACCACGACCGTCGTCGTGGGCGGCGACGCGGGAAGCACCACAACGCCGTCCGCCCCCGCCTCCGCCACGCCGGGGACCGCGTCCGCCCTCGACTGCGTGCTCGGATCGAACGGGATCACCAGTCTGCTGCCGACCTCCGCCGCCTCCGGAAGCCTGCTGGGCGGCGTGGTGGCCGGCCTGGACAGCGGCGTCGAGTCCACGCTCAGCGGCCTGTTCGGCGCGTGCACGGCCACCGCCACACCCACCTCCTCGGCGACACCGTGACCAGGCCACGCGGTCGGATCCTCGCGCTGCTCGCGGCTGTCGCGATCTGCCTTCTCGGCGCGGTGATCGCTGCTCCCGAGGCCCAGGCGCACGCCGAACTCGTCCGGTCCACGCCCGCCGCCGGGGCACACCTGACGGCGGTGCCCAAGACCGTGACCATGACCTTCAGCGAGGGACTGGCCGTCCAGGACTGCGCGGTCGAGGTCGGCGGCCGGGCCGTGCCGATCCACCAGCCGTCCGGCTCGCCCGACGTCCTGGTCGCCGACCTGTCCGCGGTCAAGGCCGGCGGCGGGCGGCTGACGCTCGACTGGCGATCGGTCAGTTCCGACGACGGGCACGTGAAGACCGGCACGCTCAGCTTCGTCATCGGAACCGCCGCCGCGCCGAGCGCGAGTTCGACCACGGCGGTCGTTCCCGGGCCTGATCCCGCGGTGAACGACACGCTGATCGCCGTGCAGGGACTCGGCTTCCTCGGCACGGCGCTGTACGTCGGCGGTCTCGCCTTCCTCGCGCTGATCTGGCCGCCTGGAACAGGGGTGCGCCGAATCAGGGTATTGCTCAGCGTCGCGTGGCTGCTCGGGCTGGCGATGAGCGTCGCGCAGACCGCGTTGCAGGCGGCTTACACGGCGCTGCTGCCGCTCGGCGGCGTGCTGAACGGATCCGCGCTGCTGAGCCTGTTCGGTACGCAGATCGGCGCGGAACTGATCGCGCGCACGCTGCTGTGGCTGCTCGGCGGCGTCGTGCTCGCCGCCGTGCTCGGGCAGCAGGACGGCGCGGCACGCTCGCGAGGCTGGCGGATCGGGCTCGCGGCCGTCGCGTTCGGCCTGCTGCGCACGACGAGCATGCCAGGGCACGACGACGCGGCCCATCCGCTGCTCGGCGCGATCGCGGACACGGCGCATCTGGCAGGCGTCTCGCTGTGGATCGGCGGACTGTTCACGCTGCTGTTCGGTGTGCTGCCGCGCCGGCGTCCGCAGGAGATGGCCGAGACCGTCGCCCGCTACTCGAAACTCGCGCTCGCCTCCATGCTGCTGATCATCGGCGCGGGCACGGTGCTGGCCTGGCAGCTGGTCGGCTCGCTGCACGGCCTGCTGCACACGTCGTACGGCCACACCCTGCTGCTCAAGCTCGCGGTCGTGGCGTGCGTGCTGCTGCTCGCCCAGCACAGCAAGAACTGGGTGCGGCACCGGCTCGACGTCGCGGTGCTGTTGGAGGGCGACCGCGCGACGGTACGCCCCTTCGTCTACACGGTCGCGGCGGAGGCGGGGCTCGCCCTCGCCGTGCTGGCCGTGGCAAGTGTCCTGATCTCGTCCGCTCCCGGACGCTGACCAGGCTTCTCCCCCGTGCATCAGCTATCCATGAAAGGCATGCCGTAGATGACCCACTTCGATTCGGCGCCCGACCCGGCGCCGGCCGCAGACGCCGTATCCGGCGGCGCGCGCCTCGGAACCAGACTTCTGCTGGCCTTCGCGGTGATCGCCGCGCTCTGTTCGGCCCTGCTGCTCTCCGAGGCCTCGGCGCAACCCGCGTCGGCGGCCAAGGCCCCGCAGACCTCGACGACGCTCGACCTCGCGAACGCCGCGGCCGTCGCCGCGACCAGCGGGGTGACCATAGAGATCAAGAACTACGCGTTCGCGCCCGCGACCGCCACGGTGGCCGTCGGCACCAAGGTCACCTGGGTCAACGAGGACACCGTGCCGCACACGGTCACGACCACCTCGGGCCCCGCGTCGTTCGACTCGGGGCAGGTGGCACCCGGCGCCTCCTTCTCGGCGATCTTCGAGACGGCCGGCACCTACAGCTACTACTGCGCCGACCACCCGAACATGAAGGCCACGATCACCGTCACCGGCGGCTCCACCCCGAGCGGCAGCCCCACCGCCACCCCGACCAGCGCCTCCCCGACCCCGTCGGCGAGCACGACGAGTTCCAGCCCGACCGCGACGGCCGGCACCCCGACCTCCACCGGCGGGATGTCCATGTCCCCCACGGCCACCAGCACCGGCGGTTCCGGCGGCGTGCTCGGCTCGGTCGGTTCGAGCAGCGGCTGCGCCAGCCTCAGTTCCGTGCTGCTGCCGCTGCTGCAGCACATCGACGCCGCGCACCTCGGCGAATCCCCCGGCCAGCAGGCGCAGGACCTGCTCAACCTCAACCAGTACGTGCTCACCCACACCACACTGGTGGAGAACATGCTGGTGCCGCTCTGGAACAGCACCAACACGATCCTCACCGGCCTGCTCGTGCCGCTGCTGCAGCACGTGGACGCCGCGCACCTGAGCGAGTCCCCGGGCCAGCAGGTCAGCGATCTGCTGAACCTGGACCAGTGGATCCTCAACCACACCACGCTCGTCGAGAACATGATCGCCCCGACCGAGGGCGTGCTCACCGGCAGCTGCTAGTGCGAGCGGAGGCGGACCGGCCGAGTGGAAGTCGGCCGGTCCGCCTCCGTCGCCATCATCTCAAAGGATTCAGATGAACGCCGACACCTTCGTACTGCCGTCCGGTCCGCCGCGCATCGGCCCACTCCCCTCCCCCGGCACGTACCGCGCAACGCCGGACCGCTGCATCCTCGAGGTCTCGCGCCGCCTCGACCCCCTGGCCGTGCGCCGCCGACGCTGCACGACGCGCAGCAGCAGCCTCGTCATAGCTGCGGACTCGCCTGATCCCCGCCTGACCGTCGAGGCCGAGGAACGAGGCGGTGGAGCGCTCGAATTCACCGCGACCGAATTCAAGCCCACGAACTCCGGTGGCTTCGACATCTCAGGGGAACTCTCTTTGCGCGACACGACGATTCCCCTGACCCTGCGCACCCGCGTCGTGGACCGGGAAGACGACAGACTGCTGATCATCGGCACCGGCCACGCGCACCGTGTCCGGCTCCTGCTCGCGGCGGATTTCCGATGAGGCGCACGATCACCGCGGTGGCCCTCGCCCTCGCCGTCGCCATGCTCGCGCTCCTGCACGCCCCGACTCCGGCAGCGGCGGCAAGCCACACCGTGCAGATCGAGAACTACGCCTACTCCCCGTCCTCGATCACCGTGAACGTGGGCGACACGATCACCTGGACCAACGACGACACCGCACCGCACACCGTCACCACCAGCAGCGGGCCGCAGAGCTTGAGCTCGCCGTACCTGTCCAAAGGGCAGTCCTGGAGCTTCACCTTCACCGAGCCCGGCACGTACTCCTACTACTGCGCGGTCCATCCCTATATGCGGGCCCAGGTGATCGTGCGCGCCCCGACCGCCGCCACCACGCAGGCCGGCGCCGCACACCACGCCACGTCCGCCGCCCCAGCTCCCGAACGCACGTACATCGCGTACACCTCGAAGGCCGCCGCCCCACCCGCCGGACCGCCGAGCACGAAGCCCACCACCGCGTCCGCCTCCCCGACCGCGGTCGCATCCACGGCGCCGACCCCGAGCGCGTCCGCGGTCGCCCAGACCGACCAGCAGCAAGTCGCCGACGCCAGCGACATCAGAACACTCAGTCCCGTCCTGCTCCTCGGCGGCCTCACCGCGGCGATCGCGGTGTTCTGCCTCCTACTGGTCGGCTCCCGCGCCGCGCCGTCACGCTCCCCTGATCGATCCTCGGTCGATTGAGTACGCGCTACTCAAGCCGGATCTGCAACAAGCCGAGAGAATCGGCTCGGGCAAGCGAGCCCGAGGTATCCGGAGGGGTGACGAAGTGCGCTACAAGCGGGCCACAGCCGCATCGTCGCCCCCGCGAACGGCTGATCTATCCGATCTCGTTCCGTCATGAGGGAAGATGTTCCACAAAAAGAAGAGCATGGTCGAGGGGCAAGCGAAGATCCTCCAAGATGCGGGGCCCGCGGGTTACACGGGCATGCCCGGTGATCCCACGGCCAAGACCAAATACATCGTCGAAGTCCAGCCCGCCGACGGGGAACCGTTCCGGGTGGAGACGAAGGCGAAAGTGGAGTTGGTCGGCTTTCCCGTGGAGGGCGACATGGTGCGCGCACTCTACGACCCTGAGTCGCACAAAGTGGAGCTGCAGCTCGAAGGTGATCCCCGCTATGACTCGAAGGTCCGCAAAGCGGCCCAGAAGGCCAGGCGGGAAGAGCTGCTGCACGGCGGTCCGCCGACTCACAAGTCCGCCGTCGACGAGGAGATCGATACCCTCAACCGACTGGCTCAGCAGGCGGTAGAAGAGCTCCAGGACGCGGAGAATCGTGGGGCTCCGCAGGCCGAACTCGACGAGCTCACGCAGAAGGTGAACGACGCCATACAGCGGCAAGAGGACTTACTCACCCGCATGGAGGACCGGTAGCATTAGAGAAAGCGCAGTTCAGAGCCGGTTCCGGAAATCACGGGGACCGGCTCTTCGCTTAGGGGGCGCGCAGGGCGATCGCGCGCGAGGGGCAGTCGTAGGCCGCGGTGCGCACCCGCTCGAGGGAGTCGGCCGGCGGGCGTTCTCGCAGCAGGCACACCAGGCCGTCCTCCGCCTGGTCGAAGACTTCGGGCGCGGCGAGCACGCACTGGCCTGATCCGCAGCAGCGGTCACGTTCGACGTGGACTGACCAGCGCGCGGCACTCGGTGCGCTCACCGGCGGGCCCAGAGTTCGTGGACTCCGTGCACGGTCATCTCACCGCGGAAGGGGATCTCCTCCACGGGGTGTAGCAGGCTCATCCGCGGCAGATCCCTGACGACGCCGAGCAGCAGTTCGCGCATCTCGAGCCGGGCGAGTGCCTGGCCGATGCACTGGTGGACACCGAAGCCGAAGGCGACGTGCCGCGGCGCTCCGGGGCGTGCGACGACGAATTCGTCGGGATTCTCATAGGTTCGCGGGTCGCGGTTGGCCGCGAGCAGCGAGACCACCACGCCTTCGCCGGACCTTATCAGCACTCCGCCGACCTCGACGTCCTCGATCGCCACGCGTGCCAGGCCGATCTGGATGATGCTGTGGTAGCGCAGCAACTCCTCGACGACGCCGTCGAGCAGTTGCGGGTCGTCGGCGATCCCGGCGAAGTGCTCGGGATGCCTCAGGTAGCTCAGCAGGGTGAGACCGAGCATGTTCGCGGTCGTCTCATGGCCGGCGACGATCAGCAGCCGCGCCATCGCGACCAGATCGTCGTGGCTCAGCAGTCCGGGGGCGACCTGTTCGGCGACGAGCCGGCCGAGCAGGTCGTCCCCGGGGTGCCGCTCCTTGGCGCTGATCAGGGCGTCCAGCCAGGCGAGCAGGTCGCCGGTGGCCGCTTCGGTCTCCTCCGGTGTCGAGTCGCGGGAGAGGTTGACCGCGGTGAGCTTCTGGAAGATCTCGTACTCGTCCTCGGGAATGCCGAGCATCCGGCCGACGGTGATCGAGGGCAGCGGCAGGGCGAGCGCCCGGACCAGGTCGACCGGATCGGGGCCCTGCTTGATGTCGGCGATCAGCCGGGCGACGGTCTCGTGCACGGCCGGGCGCATGGCCTCGACCCGCCGGAGCATGAACTCGGGGGTGAGCATCCGCCGCAGCCGGCTGTGCTCCGGGGGGTCGGCGCGGATGAAGGAGGGCGCTTCGGCGATCACCACCCGCTGCCCCTCGTAGTAGGTGGGGAAGCCGGGCCGGGTGACGTCCGAGCTGAACCGCGTGTCGCTCAGCACCGCCCTCGCCTCCGCGTGCCGGGTGATCAGCCAGGCCCGGCCGCCGTCCCACATCCGCACCGGAACGGCCGGCGCCTGCTCCCGCAGCCGGGCGAACTCGGGCGGCGGATCGAGCGGATACTGCCGGGGCAGCGGGAACGGGCACACGGCAGGGGCGCCGGCGCCGGTGACCGCGGTCTCGCTCGCCTCGGAACCCTGGGGCATCGCACGCTCCTTGTCTGTCGTCTCCGTGACCCGAACCTAGCCGTCCGTGCGGGCCGGGCCGTCCGGCTGGCAGCTAGCTGTCAGCAGGACGCCCGCGCCCGTGGCAGATTCCTGACCCGCGCCCCCGGCACGCCCCGCCCCGGGCCAGGCTGACTGGCGGCCGCGGATGCGCGGCCGTGAGCGGCCGGGCAGGCGGGGAGGGCGAAGCGTGGAGCGGTCAGCCGAGGAGCATGCCGTCGTCATCGGTGGAGCGGGCGGCATCGGGGAGGCGGTCGTGCGGCGGCTGCGTGCCCGCGCGGTTCCGGTCACCGTGATGGATCTGCGCGACCCGGACGCCGCCGGAGCGGGCGCCGGATCCGCGGGCGCGGGCGGGGACGGGGACAGCCTCCGGCTCCGCGTGGACGTCACCCGGCCGGACAGCGTCGAGGACGGGTTCGCCCGGGCGGCCGAGCGTTTCGGCACGCCCAACCGGCTCGTCGTCTCCGCCGGTGCGCACGGACAGCTGCTGCCCGCCGTGCGGCTGGACATCGAGGCCTGGCAGCGGCTGATGGACGTTCATGTCAAGGGAACGCTGCTGGCGGCCGGCGTCTTCGGCCGGCGCCTGCTGGCCGAGCGCGAGGGCGTGGACGCGCCCCGGGACGCCGCGCTGGTGGCTCTCGGCTCCACGACCGGGATCACCGCGTCGCGCGGTCAGGGCGACTACGGTCCCGCGAAGGCCGCGCTCGCCCAGTTCGTGCGGGTCCTGGCGGTGGAGTGGGCCGCCGCGGGCATTCGGGCCAACGTCGTCGCGGCGGGCCAGACGCTCACCCCGTTCGTGGAGAAGATGGTCGCGGACGGTTACGATCCCGCGCCGACCCTGGCGCGCACTCCGCTCGGCCGGCTCGCCCTGCCGGACGAGGTGGCCGCGGCGGTGGAGTTCCTCCTGCTGGACGCCACGTTCGTGACCGGCGTCTCGCTACCGGTGGACGGCGGCTGGACCGCCCTGGGCCGCTGAGCGGTGCGGGACGGGCGGGCCCGGAAGCGCGGCGAGCGCGGCCCGGATGCGTTCCGGTGAGTCGGCCGCCTCGGCGGGCAGGCCGGGCGCGATGCGGGTGACCATTCCGGTCAGGGTCTTGCCGGTTCCGAGTTCGAGCGACGCCGCGCAGCCGAGTTCCCGCACCAGGGTCGCGACCGACTCCGCCCAGCGCACGCGCCCGGTCAGTTGACGCAGCGCGAGCCTCGGCCAGTCCCGTCCCCCGGTGTGCACCCGGGCGTCGACGTTGGCCACCACGGGCCGGTGCCGCGCGGTGAACGGCGTCGCGGCGAGCCGTTCGGCCAGGGCTGCCGCCGCGCTCTCCATCAGGGGGCTGTGGAAGGCGCCGCCGACCGGGATGCGGACGGCCTTGCCGCCGAGCCGGGATGCCTGCGCCGCGAAAGCCTCGACGGCCTCCGTCTCCCCGGACACGACGAGCTGCCCGGGGGCGTTGCTGTTGGCGATCCACAACCGCGCGCCCTGTGCCCGCGCCTCCTCGACAGCCGTCTCCAGATCTTCGGCCGCGGCGCCGACGATGACGGCCATCGTGCCCGGCGTGCGATTCGCGGCGGCGAGCATCGCCCTTCCCCTGGCGACCACCAGTTCCGTGGCCGCGCGCAGGGACAGGGCTCCGGCGGCGGCCAACGCCGAGTACTCGCCGAGGCTGTGCCCCGCGTACCCGTGGATCACGGCTTCTGGGCTCGCGTGCACGAACTCGCGGTGGGCGATCATGGAGAGCGCGAAGACCGCGAGTTGGGCCACGTCCGTGCGCCGCAGCTGTTCGGCATCGGCGCGCAGGAGAAGGTGCTCGACGTCCTGCCCGCTCCACTCGGACAGGTCGGCCACCAGCGACCATGACGCGATCTCGCACCAGGCCTGTCCCATACCCGGGCGCTGGGCCCCCTGACCGGGGAAGAGCAGTGCCAGTCCGGCCGGCTCGCGGCCCTGCATCGTGCGCGGGTTCATCCGCAGCCCCCGGCGTGGTCGTACTGGGCACCGTCGAGCAGCATCGGAACAACGGCGTCCGCGCTCGGCTCGTCCGCCGCGGACGCCGGGTCCGCCGCCGTGAGCGGGTGTTCGGCGACGCAGGCCACGAAGTCGGGCAGCCGGTCGACGCCCCAGAACCGTTCGCGCCCGCACAGGAAGTACGGCACGCCGAAGACCGAGTCATCGTAGAGGGCGTACAGCGCCGCGGTGCCCAGCGCCACGAGCCCCGGGTCCTGCCAGGCGGTGGCGACGCGGTCCGCGTCCAGGCCGATTTCGACGCCGATCCGGCCCACCTGCTCCGGATCGCCGATGTCCATGCCCCGCTCCCAGCGGGCGCGCGAGGCGGCCACGGCGAAGGCGCGGCCGCGCCCGGCCTGTTCGGCCGCCAGGTAGCCGAGATGCGCGACCTCCCAGTGCGGCTCGCGATCGACGGGCCAGGTGATGTCCAGGCCGCGGGCGCGCGCCAGCCGGCGCACGTCGGCGAGGATGTAGCGGTGCTTCTCCGGCGTCATCGGGGTGTAGAGGAACCGTCCGCCCGCCTCGGCCAGCAGCTTCTCGCCGCCCTGGTCCGGCTCCCAGAAGGGGCGCCAGTCCAGTGCGGCGGCCAGCCGCGGGTGACGGGTGGTCAGGTCGTGCACGGCCAGCCATGAGTACGGGCTGCGTAGGTTGAAGTAGAAGCGTGCAGGCGGGGTGGGCGTCATCCCGGAGCCGCCTTTCTGGCGTGGTGCCGGTGTCCGGTTCGGATGGTCGTGGGCGGGGCGCGGCGTCACAGGCTGATTCCGCCGTCGACGCGGAAGACCTCGGCGGTGATGTACGAGGCCCGGTCGGACAGCAGGAAGGCGACCAGGTCCGCCACCTCCTCCGCCCGTCCCCAGCGGCCCAGCGGGATGCGCTCGAGGGTCTTGCCCCGCGCGGCGTCGCCGAGCCCGCCGGTCATGTCGGTGTCGATGAACCCCGGCGCGACGCAGTTGGCCCGCACGCCGTAGCGCGCGACCTCCTTGGCGAGCGCGCGGGTGAGGCCGACGATCCCGGCCTTCGAGGCGCTGTAGTTGGCCTGCCCGGCGTTGCCGTCGAGCCCGGCCACCGAGGAGATCGTGACCACGCTGCCCCTGCGCTGCTTGAGCAGCGGGAACACCGCCGCCCGGCAGATGTTGAAGGTGCCGGTGAGGTTGGCGTCGATCACCTGCCCCCAGTCGGCGGCGCCCATCGCCACCAGCGGGGCGTCCCGGATGACCCCGGCGGAGGCGACGACCGCCTGCGGCGGTCCGAGCCGCTCCTGGGCCCGCTCGACGAACTCCTGCACGGCCCGTTGGTCGGCGACGTCCGCGCGCACGGCCACGACCTGCGCCCCGGCCTCGACCGCGGCCTTCTCCGTGGCCGCGGCGGCGGCCTCGTCGGACCGGTAGCAGAACGCGATGTCGTAGCCGTCCTCGGCGAGCCGGCGCACCACGGCGCGGCCGATGCCGCGCGATCCGCCGGTCACCAGCGCCACCGGGCGGGGCGCCGGGGTCGATCGTCCGTCCATCTGCCTTGCTCCTTCTCGATCGTGGGCCGTGCCTGACGGTTGCTCAGCCGGCGGCGCGCAGCGCGGCGGCCGGGCGCAGGGCGACGAGCGCCTGCCCGACGCGCAGCACCGGCCGGCCGGCCACGGCGGCCGTGCCTTCGAACACGAACACCCCGCCGTCCGAGCGCACCAGGCGGGCCCGGTGCTCGACGACGTCGCCGGTCCGCGCCGCGGCGGGCAGCTGCACGTCCGCCAGCGAGCCGAACAGCAGGACCTGTCCGGCCAGCACGTCCGGGGTCGGCTCGTCCCAGGCGGCGAGCAGGCACGCGGCCTGGCACCAGGACTCGATCAGCAGGCTCGCCGGGAGCCGGTCGTCGACGACCTCGGACGGGCGCCGGGGCCGGAACCACGGTTCGCTCGCGGTGACCGCCTTGACCGCCCGCACCGCCCGCCCCGGGGTCAGCGCGAGGACCCGGTCGACCAGGAGCATCGGGTGCCGGTGCGGCAACCGCAGCGCGATCTGCGCCGGTCCGGCGTCCGCGTCCGCCGCGTCGGTTTCGAGGGGCGCGGCCGCTGCCGCGGGTGCGCGATCGTCCGATTCGGCGTCCGGCCCGGGCAGCGCGTACTCGAGACGGACGGTGGCCACGCGCCGGCCGCCCACCGTCGCGTTCGCCTTCGCCTGCCATCGCCCGGCCGTGGTGGTGAGCTCCACCTCGGTGGTCACCTCGTCGCCGGGCAGCACGGGGCTCGAGAAGCGCGCCGAGCGGACGCCGTCGAGCGCGGGGCTGAGGCCGAGGAGCCGGCCGGCCGACAGGACGCTGCGATGCGCGCACTCGATCAGGCACACGCCGGGGAAGATGGGGAAGCCCGGATAGTGGCCGGCCAGCAGGGGCGCGGCCGGATCCACGTACGCCGCCGTGGTGATGGTGCTCGGGGCGGACCGGTCGAAGGAGACGACGCGCACGTCGTCGGCCAGCGGGGTGGCCTCGGCCGGGGTGGGGTGCCGAACGGGCTCGGGGGTCCGCGGGCGCACGGCGCCGAGCGCGGTCTCGGTCATCGCCCCTCCCCCGCGCTCATCCGCAGCACCGCACAGCCGTACAGTCCGTCGCGGTCCGCCGACAGCAGCAGTGCGACGCGGCCGGCCGCCGCGGAATCCTCCTGCGCGTAGCTGAGCACGGCGGCCAGCAGCAGAGCCCCGGAGGCCGCGCCGGTGTCGCCGGTCCGGGAGGCGAGTTCGATGTGCCGCACGCCCGGCAGCAGCGCGGCGGCCGGGGCGAGCGCGGCCGGATCGAGGTCGGCGGCCACGGCCCAGACCGCGTCCCTCCGGTCCGGATCGCCGGGTACGGCCTCGGCGAGCGCGGCGGTGGCGCAGTCGGCGAGGGCGTCAGGGGTCTGCTCCGGCGACGCGGACACGCCGAGCCGCACGGCCAGCAGTTCGGCCAGCACGCCGCGCCCCTCGGTCCGGGCGTACTCGGCCGATTCGAGCCGGAAGACGGCGCAGCCCTCGCCGAGCGCGGTGGCGCCTTCGTCTTCGCGGCCCCGGGCCTCGAGCCACGCCCGCTGCGGCCCGAGCTCCTCGACGGCCCCGCAGATCACCGTGCGGGCGCGTTCGCTGCGGTGCAGCCGCGCGGCGTAGCTCAACGCGGTCAGCGCGGTGGTCGCGCCGCCCGCGACAGTCGTGTTCGGGCCGCGCAGCCCGTGCCAGATCGCGCTCTGGCCCGCCGCGCAGTTCATCACGGTGTTGGGAAACCGCGCCGGATCGACGTGGTAGGGCTTGTCCCCGGTCAGCGAGTCGCGGGTGAAGTCGGTCATCGACTGCACGCTGCCGGTCGTGGTGCCGAGCACCAGCCCGACCGCGTCGCCGTCGAACGCGCGGCCGGCCGCCCGGTCCCCCTCCAGCAGCATGCCGACGGTGAGCACGGCCAGTCCGGTGGCCCGGTCCATCGACCGGGTGTTCTTGCGCCCGAGCGAGGCGCGCACCTCGAAGTCGGGCACGAAGCCCACGCGCTCGGTGGGCAGCTCGCGCTCCGGTCCGGTGGAACGCAGTCCGCTGCCGCCGCCGCGCACCGCGGCGCCGAAGTGCTCGGCGCCCACGCCGAGCGGGCCGACCGCCGACCAGCCGGTCAGGGCAAGGGGCCGGGTCACAGAAACCACACCTCTCGATATTCAGGCCAGAGTTCTGACATCAGGTCCGTGTCGCGGCGTTCCGCGCCGGACAGCAGTTCGGCGTCGGCGCAGCCGATCGCGCGCAGGTCGGGCTCGTCCACCCAGACGCGGGAGCCGGCCGCGATCAGCCCGGCCAGCCCGGCGCGCGGATCGGGCACCACCCCCGGTTCGGTGTCGGCCGCGGCCAGTTCCGCGGGCACGCCGCCACCGGCGAGCGCGAAGGTCACCGCGGAGCCGCGCAGCACCAGGTCGACGCCGCCGAGCGCGCCGTGCAGGCCGCGGCAGACGTACAGCAGGTCCCCGTACTGCACCTCCACGGACCCGCGGTAGCCGCGCTCGATCACGGCGAGCACGCCCGCCGGCATCAGGCCCCTCCGAGATACAGCGTCTTCGCCGAGCGGCGCAGGCAGCCGCCCAACCGGGAGAACGAGGCCGTCCGCACCCCGTCGATCTGCTCGCCGGCGCCGCGGTCGAGCGCGCAGAACCGGCAGACGTACCAGGTCAGCGCGCCGCCGAGCGGACGCGGCCGGGCCGGATCGTCCGGGTGGCGCGCCAGCAGGCCTGCGATGATCCCGGCCGTGGTCGGGTGCTCCGCGTGCCAGTCCGCCGGATCACGCGGCTTGGCGTCGCCGAGCGCGGTCTGGGTCAGCATCGTGTTGTAGCCGCACGTCCAGACCAGCGCGACGGCTCCGCGCCGCAGGGCCGTCTCGACCAGCCGCAGCGCCGTGCCGAGGGCCTCAGAGCCGTACGGAGGGGCGGTGAGCACGAGCGCGAGGTCCCACCGCGGGCCGGCTTCCGTGTCGCTCAGTGCCATAGCACCCGCGTCCCCTCCGCCAACACGGCATCGCAGATCTCTTCCATGCCCACCTCCTCGACGCCCCGGGCGCGCGGGAGCCGTGTCAGGGCGCGCCGCTCGAGCGCCGCCCGGTCCGCCCAGACGCGGCCGCCCGCCGCGAGCAGCCGCTCGAGCTCCGGGGCGGGGCCGCCCGCGCGGCTGACCCCGTCGCCGACCAGGCACAGCACCGTCTCGGCGCCGGACTCGGCCAGCACCGCGGCGGACCGCGGGAACCGCCCGCCGCGGTCGGCCCACCGGCCCACCGACTCCACCAGCAGGAACCGGCCGCGCGCGCTCACCCGGGCGCTCCCTCAGCCGGCCAGGGCGGCGAGCATCCGCTCGTCGAAGTCGACCAGGGACCAGTCGCGGCGGTTCTCGATCACCGCGTAACCGTGGGTGATCCGGCCGGTGGCCGTGCGCACCAGCGCCCCGTCGCGCACGACGTAGCAGTCCATCCGCGCCGTGTAGGTGAAGTTCTTGAAGACCTCTTCGACGGTGAAGACGGTGTAGAGCTCCTCCTCCATCAGCGCCTCGTCGAGCAGGGTGATCGAGGAGTGCGGCACCACCGGGATCCAGTTCTGCTGATCGAGCAGGGTCCTGATCGACACGCCGCGGTCGGCCAGGAACAGGTCGACCACCTCCTCCATCTGCCGCAGGTAGCCGGACATCTGCAGCCGCTCGGTGAAATGGCAGTACGGGTACGGGATGCGCCAGCGCCACACGAAGGAGTTGGCGTCCCGCGCCAGCTCGGTCAGCAGCGGGTCGCCGCCGACCGCGCCGACGCCCACGGCGCCGCGCCCGACCGCGTACGCGCTCGGCAGGGCGGGGACGGGGGGAGCCTGCTTGCCCGCCTCGCGGTCGATGCGGTCGACGACGAAACGCTCGAGTTCGGCGGGCACCGGTTCGGCCGCGCCGCCGCGGGTGTCGCGGCGCAGCACGACGCCCACCTTGGCGCTGGCGCCGTGCACCGGCCCGTCGGCCCGGACCGCGGCGAGCTTGACGGTCAGCCGCATCTCGGTGTCCTCCGGCCTGGTCCGCGGCAGGACCTCGGCGACGACTTCGTCGTCCATGTGGAAGGCGGAGCCGATCCGGGTGTCGAGGTCGACGAGCTCGACGCACAGGCCGTGCTCCTCGTACAGCCGGCGGGCGGCCAGCCCGCGCACCCGCAGGTGATCGAGGACGGCCTCCTCCACCAGGTAGTTCACGTGCTTGAATCCGATCCAGGTGCAGATGTTCGAGCCCTCGTACCGGGGGCGCAGGCGCACCGTGGTGGGCTCCGCCGCCGTGAGCCCGGCTGCTGCGGTCATCGGTTCGACTCCTTAGCTCAGGATGCTGATGCTGGGACGGCGGGCTCGCCCTGCTGGGCGAACTCCGCGAGCAGGCCGGCCAGGCGGCCGGGCTGCTCGATCATCGGGAAATGGCCGCACTGGTCGAGGATCTCGACGCGGGCGTTCGGGATCCGCCGGCCGAGCGCGCGCACGCCCTCGGGTTCGGCCCCCCGGTCCTGGTCTCCGCCGACCAGCAGGGTCGGCGCGGTGAACTCCTCGAACCCGCGCAGCGCGGCGCGCAGGAAGACGTCGTAGAAGCGCAGCCACGGGTAGGGACCGGTGAGCACGCACAGCCGTTCGGCGAGCCGCTCCCGCTCCGCATCGGTGAACCTGGCCCCGGCGCGCAGCCGCAGTCCCTCGTCGAACATGCGCTGGAAACCCCGGGCGTAGTGCGCGATCGAGCCCCACTCGAAGTCCTCCGGCGCGGGACGGAAGAACGGGTTGACGAGCACGGTCGGCACGCTGCCCGGACCCGCCGGCGTTCCGGCCGCCTCCAGCGCCAGGTTGGCGGCGAAGGAATGGGCCACGATCAGGTCCGGCGGCGCGTAGGTGGCGCGCACGAAGCCGTCCACGGCGGCGGTCAGCCAGGCCGCCGGATCCCGGTCGAAGGCCCAGCGCGGAGACGCGCCCATCGACCAGGGCAGCTCGCAGTCCCACAGTTCGAAGCCGGCGGCCATGGCCTCGTCCATCGGATCCCAGACGCCGACCCCGCCGCCCATGCCGTGCAGCAGCAGGACGCGCTGCACCGCCCGTCCCGCGCCGGCCCTGCGGCACCGCACCGGCAGCTGCGGCGGCGCGCTCATGCCGGGCCCGCCGACGTGAGCAGCAGGGAGGCCGCCGCCTCGGCGGTGCCGCCGCCCGCGGTGACCAGCACCGCGGGATCGCCGTGCCCGGCGATCCGGTGCGCGGCGGCCACCGCCTGGAGCACGCCGAGCGCGCCGAAGGCCGGGCCGAACACCGCCTCCACGTCGCGCCAGGGCGGCAGTCCCCAGGCGGGCGCCGGGTCCGGGCCCTCCCGCGTCTCGTCGGGATCCGGACAGCCGCCGGTGAGCCAGAGCGAGGGCTTGGCCGCACCGCCGGCGAGCGCGGCGCTCGCCGAGGCGCGCGCGCCGAGCCGCCGGCTGAACGCGTCGACCAGGACGCGAACCGGCCTGCCGTCCGCCGCGGCCGCCGCGGCGTCCTCGAGCACCAGCGCCGCGGCGCCGTCGAAGAGCTCTTGCGTGCTCAGTCCGTGCCAGCGCGCCACCGCGGCGCCCGCGGCCTCGGTCCCGACGACCAGGACCCGGTCGGCGCGCCCCGCGGCCAGCAGGGTGCGGGCCAGGTGCACCGCGTCCAGTCCGGAGGCCGCGCCGTTGCACAGCATCACGTTCGGGCCGCGCAGCCCGTGCCGGATCGCGATGGACGAGCCGATCACGTTGCTCGACGCGTTCGGCAGCTCCATCGCGCTGGTCTCGGACACCGAGCTCCGGGCGATGACGGAGGCCGCCTCGCACACCGTGTCGAGGTTGCCGAAGTTCGAGCTGGCCACCACGGCGGTCGTCTCCGCGCGCCCCGGCCGGTCCTCGCCGCCGCCCGCGGACCGCAGCGCGCGGTCCGCCGCGAGCAGCGCGAGCTTCGTCGCGCGGTCCTTGTAGCGCATACCGCGGCCGAGTTCGGGCGTCGGGTCATACGGTTCGGGCGCGGCCGGCGTGCCGTCGGCGCCGCGCGTACCCATCCGCCGCCACAGGTCCTCCGGCTCGCTCAACCCGGCACCGGCGACGCTCAGTCCGGTCACGGCGACCTCCATCACAGCCCCGCCTTCTCGAGCACGGCCACGGCGTTGACGCCGCCGAAGCCGAACGCGTCCACCTGCACGCGGCGCACGTCGGAACGCAGCGCCTCGCCGGTGACGAAGCGCAGGCCCTCCGCGTCGGGGACCGGCTCCTCGAGGCCCACCGTCGGCGGGATCCGGCCGTGGCGCAGCGTCTCGACCGCCACGACGAGGCTCATCAGCCCGGACCCGCCGGAGGTGTGCCCGGTCATCGACTTGATCGCCGTGACCAGCGGCCCCTGCCCGGTGGAGACGTCGAAGACCTTGGTCAGCGCGCCGGCCTCGACCTCGTCGTTGAGCAGGGTGCCGGTGCCGTGCGCGAAGACGAGGTCGATCTGGGCCGGATCGAGACCGGCCAGCCCGTGCGCCCGCTCGATCGCGGCGGCCACGCCGGCGCCGTCCGGGGCGGTGACGTGGAAGGCGTCGCAGTTCACCGCCACCGAGCGCAGCCAGGCGAGCGGCCGCTCCGCGGTGCGGCGCAGCACCACGGCCGCCGCGCCGTCGCCCATCAGCACCCCGCGCCGGTTGCGGTCGAACGGCCGCACCCGGTCCACCGGTTCCGCGTGCACCCGGTCGAGCAGCCCGAACATGCTCGCCGTGATCGAGTCGACCCCGGCCGCCACGACCACGTCCTGCTCGCCGGTCGCCAGCCGGTCGGCGGCGAGGGCGAGCGCGTAGAGCGAGGCCGAGCAGGCGTTGTTGACGGTGTACGTCTCGACCGCGCCGAACCGTTCGGCGAGCGCGGGGCCGAAGTGCAGCCGCCGCGCGGGGAAGGGCGCGCCCTCGGTCCACCACAGTTCGGCGGAGCGCAGCTCGCGCAGGCCGGTGCCCACGAAGACGGGGATCTCGGAGAGGTCCTCGCCGAGCCCGGCGGACGCGAGCGCCTCGGCGATCGCCTCGAGCAGCCAGGCCGTGGCCCGGCCCGGCACGTCGCGGCCCGGGCGGTCGTCGATCTCGTAGGCGTGCCGCGCCCTGAACCGGTCCGCGTCGAAACCGCGCAGCGGCGCCAGGCCGCTCCGCGCGGCGCACAGCGCCTCGTAGAGCTCGGGCGCGTTGCGCCCGGTCGAGGCGATCGCGCCGCTGCCCGCGACGGCGTAGCGGGGCCCCGGCCGCGCCGGTGTCAGCGCCTTGTCCATCTCAGTCCTCCTGGTCCCAGCGGCCGAGGATCAGCACCGCGTTGTTGCCGCCGAACGCCAGGGCGTTGTTCTGCACCACCCGCAACTGCGCCGCACGGGCGGTGTTCGGGACGCAGTCCAGGTCGCACTCGGGGTCGGTGGTCTCATGGTTGATGGTCGGCGGGATGAAACCGTGGGTGATCGCCAGCGCGCACGCGACGGCGGCCAGCGCGCTCGCGGCGCCCATCGTGTGGCCGATCATCGACTTGGTCGAGATGGTGGGCGGGCGCACGTCGCCGAACACGGCCCGGATCGCCGCCGCCTCGGTGACGTCGTTGGCCTTGGTGCCGGTGCCGTGCGCCGAGATGAAGTCGATGTCGCCCGGTTTGACCCCGGCGTTGCGGTGGGCCAGCGCCATGCAGCGCGCGACGCTGTCCCGGTTGGGCGCGACCGGGTGGTCGGCGTCGCAGTTCAGCCCGTAGCCGAGCACCTCGGCGTAGATCCGGGCGCCGCGCCGCAGCGCCGACTCCGCGCTCTCCAGCAGCATGATCCCGGCGCCCTCGCCGGTGAGGATGCCCTGCCGGTCCACGTCGAACGGCCGGCAGCGCTCCGGTGCGATCGTGCCGAGGCGGTAGAAGCCCGCGAAGGTCTTGCGGCACACCGCGTCCGCGCCGCCGACGAGCGCGAACGCCGCGTCACCGGAGCGGATCACGTCCGCCCCGTAGCCGATCGCGTAGTTCCCGGCGGCGCAGGCCGTCGGCAGCGTGACCGCCTCGACGTCGGTCAGGCCGAGCTCGCGCGCGACGCACACGGACAGCCGGCCGGCCGGCACCCGCCGCGCCACCACCGGGTCCATCGCCTGCGCGCCGTGCTCGAGCTGGGCCTGCACCAACTGGTCGAGATCGCGCGACTCGCCGTCCGTGGTGCCGACGGCGATCAGTCCGCGCTGCGCGGCCAGCGCGGCGGAGGCGATGCCGGCGTCCGCCACGGCCATGCGCGCCGCCACGATCGAGAACTGCGTGGCCCGGCCCAGTTCCTCGAGCGGATACCGTTCGATCCACGGTCGCGGGTCGAAGTCCGCGACCTCGCACCCGTTGGCGTAGGCGAAGCCCGCGGTGTCGAACCCCTCGATCGGCTTCGCCCCGTCCCGGCCGGCGCGCAGCGCCTCCAGGAACCGGTCCGCTCCGATCCCGACGCTGGTGACCGCGCCGAGTCCGGTGACCACGACCCGCGGGCTCGCGCCCCTCGCCGTGCTGGCTGACATTCCGTCCTCCCGAGTCGGATGTTCGCTTCGGCGGCCGCCGTCAGGAGCGGGCGGCCGCCTCCTCGACGACCGTGTACACGTTCTGCAGATTGGTCATCCGGTTGAGCTCGGCCTGGTCGATGGTGACCCCGAAGGTGCGCTCGAGGTTCGCCAGGATCTCGATGGCGCGCAGCGAGTCGGCGCCGTGATCGTCCTTGAACAGGCTGGTCTCGGTGATCTCGCCGGGGTCGATCTCGAGAATGTCGCAGACGATCTCCTTGATCTCCGCCTTGCGCTCTTCGACGATCGAGGGCATGTCTCTCCTCATTTCCTTGCGTCGGGTGTCTTCCTCTTACAGGTCGAGCACGAGCCGCGGGCCGCGGGAGCGGGAGACGCAGACCATCATGGTCTTGCCATCGGCGCGCTCCGCCTCGCCCAGCACCTCGTCCCGGTGCTCGGGCTCGCCGTCCAGCACGCGCGTCTCGCAGGTTCCGCAGGTGCCCTCCGCGCAGGAGGAGAGCACCGCGACGCCCGCCGCCTGCAGGACCTCGAGCACGGAGCGCCCCGCCGGGACGGTCAGCCGCCTGCCGGACCGGGCGAGTTCGACCTCGAACCCGCTGTCCGGACCGGCCGGCACGCCCGACCCGATCTCCGGCTGGAACCGCTCGCAGCGCAGCGCCCCCGCGGGCCAGCTCCGGCACAGCCGCTCGGCCTCGGCGATCAGGCCGGCCGGGCCGCAGCAGTACACGGCGGTGTCCGGGAGCGGGCGGCCGAGCAGCGACCCGAGGTCGGGCAGCCCCTGCTCGTCCTGCGCGACGATCCGCACCCGCTCGCCGTACGCCGCGAGTTCGCCGAGGTACGCCATGGCCGCGCGGCTGCGCCCGCCGTACACCAGCCGCCAGTCCGCGCCGGTGCGGGCGAGCCGCCGGGCCATCGGCAGCAGCGGTGTGATGCCGATGCCGCCGGCCAGCAGAATCGCCCGGCGCGACTCGGTGAGCGGGAACAGGTTGCGCGGTCCGCGGGCCCGAAGCCGGGTGCCCGGCTCGAGCCGCTCGTGCACGAACCTCGATCCGCCGCGGCCGCCGGGTTCGAGCAGCACGGCGATCCGCCAACGGTCGGAGGCTTCCGGCCCGCACAGCGAGTACTGCCGCACCAGCGGCGTCCGCCCGTCCTCGGCCTCGGCCAGGACGAGATCGACGTGCGCTCCCGGAGACCACGAGGGCAACGCGCCCCCGTCCGCCGCGCCGAGGGTGAGTTCGACCACCGATTCGGCGATCTGCCTGCGCTGACGTACCACGAGCTCGAGCTGTTCCATCCGGCGCCTCCTCCCGTCGCTCCGCACGCTAGGAGGCGGCGCGGCGCCCGATCGCGATCCGGCAGCAAGCTGACATCGGAAATCGGCCGCGGCCCGATCGGGGAGCGCCGGGCTTCGCAGCTTCCTGCCGTCCCGCCCCGCGCCGCCGCGAGCCCGGCGAGACTGACGGGAAGCTGTACAAGATCACCTCAGGCGGAACGGAGGAACGCGGAATGTACGACGTGATCGTCGTCGGCGCGCGCTGTGCCGGATCACCCGCGGCGATGCTGCTGGCCCGCAGGGGCTACCGGGTGCTGGCCGTGGACCGGGCGAGATTCCCCAGCGACACCCCCTCGACGCACTTCCTGCACACCCCGGCGGTGGCCCGGCTCCAGCGCTGGGGCCTGCTCGACCGGGTACTGGCCACCGGCTGCCCGCCGATCACGAGGATCGTCTGGGGCATGAACGACACGCTGCTCGAGGGGCCGCCGCCCGCGCACGACGGCATCGACTACGCGATCGGGCCGCGCCGCACGGTGCTCGACAAGATCCTGGTGGACGCGGCGCGCGAGGCCGGGGCCGAGGTGCGCGAGGGCTTCACGGTCCGGGAGGTGCTCAGCGAGAACGGGCGGGTGCACGGCATCCGCGGGACCGACGCCCACGGCGTCGAGCACGTCGAGACGGCCCGCTTCGTCATCGGCGCAGACGGCCTCGGCTCGATCGTGGCGCGTACCGTCCGGCCCGAGGAGATCGCGGGGGCGCCGGCGAAGACCGCCGTGTGGTACTCGTACTGGCACGACACGCCGATCGACTACGAGATCTTCGTCCGGGTCGACGGGCGCGAGGTGTTCATCATCCCCACCAACGACGGCAATGTGAACGTCATGGTGGGCTGGCGCCGGCACGAGTACGAGCAGTTCCGCGCCGACGTCGAGGGCAACTACCACCGAACCCTCGACCTGTTCCCCGAGGTGGCCGCGTTGGTCCGCGGGGGCGAACGGGTCGAGCCCTTCTACGCCTTCAAGGACACTCAGCAGTGGCTGCGCGTGCCGCACGGCCCCGGCTGGGCGCTGCTCGGCGACGCGGCGCATCTGAAGGACCCGGTGGCCGGCATCGGCATCACCGACTCCTTCCGCACGGCCGAGGCGATGGTCCAGGCCCTGGACGACTGGTTCTCCGGGCGCGCCGGCGAGCAGGAGGCGTTCGCCGGGTACCGCGAATGGCGCGACGAGACGTTCTCCGAGGCCTTCGGCCAGCACCTGCGCGCGGCCCGGCTCGAGCCGTACTCGCAGGACCTGCTGACCGTGATCGAGGCGGCCAAGCTCACCGAGGAGCACCGGGTGGCCTTCTTCGGCCTGCTCGGCGCGCTCACTCCGCTGCGCGAATACTTCCGTCCCGAGAACGTCACCCGCATCCTCGCCGACGCCGAGGCCGTCACCGGCCGGCCGTGGCGGCTGCGCGACGACGTCACCCGGATCCTCGGCGCGCCCGCCGAGCAGGCCGCCGCGGCGCTGGCCACGGGCGGCCCGATGCGCACGACCCCCGACGAGGCGGTGCCCGCGGCGGGCGGGCGATTATGATGCGGGAGATGACTCAGACAGCGGCGGCGGGTACGCGGACGCGGGCCGGGCGGCCGCGCGGCTTCGAGGAGACCGCCGTCCTCGACACGGTCGAGGCACGGTTCCACTCCTTCGGCTACCACGCCACCTCGATCTCCGACCTCCTGGCCGTCACCGGTCTGCACAAGGGCAGCCTCTACGCGGCGTTCGGCGGCAAGTACGAGCTCTTCATCCGTGTTCTGACGCGCTACGCGGACCGGCGCTTCGAGCTGCTCGAGGCCGACCTGTCCGGCGAGGCGAGCCCGCTCGCGGGCATCCGCGCCTATCTCGGCCGGCAGGCCGCGGAGGCGGTGCAGGGCCGCGGCTGCCTGCTCGCCAACAGCGCCCTGGAGCTGCTGCCGGGCGACCCGGAGGTGCTGCGCGTCCTGACCCGCCAGCACCAGCGCTTCCAGTCCCGGCTGCTCGACGCGCTGCGCGCGGCGGCGGCGCTGGACGAGATCGACGCGACCCGGGCCAGACCGGAGTACGCCCGCTGCCTGTTCGCGATGATCGAGGGCCTCTGGGAGCTGGGCCGCGCGACGACCGAGGTGGAGCCGATCCTCGACGCCGCGCTCACGCTGCTGCGCCCGACCGCCTGACACCCCGCCACCCGCCCTCGCGGCCGGCCGACCCGGCCCTCGCCAATTATTGACCGATCGGTCATCAATCTCTACGCTGGGGGTTCCATGAGGCGCATCTCAGTGCTCACACTCGGTTCGTTCACCCTGGGACTCGACGCTTACGTCGTCGCCGGCCTGCTGCCCCCGGTCGCGCAGAACCTGCACACGACCGTGTCCGCGGCCGGCCAGATGGTCACCGTATTCACGCTGGCCTACGCGCTGCTCTCCCCCGTGTGCGCGACCCTGCTCGCCGCCCGTCCGATCAAGGCGGTGCTGCTGCTCGCCCTCGCGCTGTTCGTGGCCGGCAACGTGCTCGGCGCCGCCGCGGGCTCGCTCGGAGTGCTGCTGGCCTCCCGGGCGGTGGCCGGCATCGGCGCCGGCCTGTACGCGCCGATGGCCGCCGCGGCGGCCGCCGGGCTCGCGGGGCCGCAGCGCCGCGGCCGGGCCCTGGCGATGATCGTCGGCGGGATGAGCGTGGGAACGGCGCTCGGGGTTCCGCTCGGACTCGTCCTCGCCGCGCACGCGGGCTGGCGCGCCACGCTCTGGCTGATCGCCGGCATCGGGCTGCTGGCGATGACCGGCATCGCGCTGATGCTGCCCCGGGTGAGCGCGTCCACGCCGTCGCTGCGCGCCCGGGTCGGCGTGCTGACCGATCGCAGAGTCCTGTCCGTCTCGCTGATCACGCTGTGCTGCTCGGGCACCAGCATCGGCATGTACACCTACGTCGCGCCGTTCTTCGCGCACACGCTGCACACCACCCACCTCGCCCAGTACCTGTGGCTGTGGGGGCTCGGCGGGATGACCGGCAGCCTCGTGATCGGCCGGCTGCTCGACTCGTGGCGTGACACCAGGCTGCTGCTGACCTTGATCCTGGGGGTCCAGGGCGCCGTCCTCGCCCTGCTGCCGGTCGCCGCCGGAACCCCGGCCGGCGCCGCGGTCTGCCTGTTCGCCTGGGGCGTCGTCGGCTGGGGCACACTCGCGCCGCAGCAGCACCGGCTGCTCTCGCTGCCGGGCGTCAACGGCCCGGTGGCCGTCTCCCTCAACGCCTCGGCGCTCTATCTCGGCAGCGCCCTGGGGGCCGGCCTCGGCGGCATCCTGCTCGGCGGCACGCTCGCCGTGGCCACCCTGCCGCTGGTCTTCGGGCTGGCCGCGCTGGTCGCGGCGGCCGCCAACGCGGTGCTGACCCCGGCTTCGCGGGCCGGCGCGGCCGAACCGGCCCGCGAGGAAAGGGTCCTGACGCAGGACCACGGCGCTGCGGAAGCCGCGCGAGACGGGGTCAGCCGTCGACCGTGACCAGCTTGAGCGCCGCCGCCTTGACCCCGGCCTCGAACCGGGAGGCGGCGCCCAACGCGTCGAGCAGGGAGGCCACGTGTCTGCGGTACGTGCGCACCGAGAACCCCAGTTCCCGGGCGGCGACCTCGTCCTTGCACCCGGAACTGAGCAGGCGCAGCACCCGGCTGCCGGTCTCGTCGAGCCCGGTCTCGCGGTGCCGGGTGAACACGTCCAGCGCGCAGGAGGTCTCCCACAGCACGTCGGTGAGCCGCAGGATCGGCTCGAGCACCACCGGGGAGGTGATCACGGCGAAGTTCCGCTCGTGCCGGCTGCTCCACATCAGGGCCTGCCGGTTGTCGAAGACGAACACGCCGCGCACCCGCAGCGGGCTGATGCGCACGCTCGCGGTGGGATACGCGTCCATCCGCTGCAGGAACTCCAGCCGCCCGTTGTTGCCGACCTCGTCGGGCAGGCAGGTGATCGCCACGTCCACGGAGCGCTCCGCGAGGCGGCGGATCTCGCCGCGCAGCGCGACGCGCACCCCGGCCTGCGGCCCGTTCTGCAGGCCGTTGACGAACAGCGCCCGCTGCCGGGTGGCGCGGCTGAGGTCCATGATGAGATCGAGATAATCCCGTGCGTCGAAGTATTCGACGACCTTGTCTCCGCCGGGGGCCAGCCTCAGCGGTTCGTTCTCGAACGCCGCAGCGACGAGGAGTTCCGCCCGGCGCAGCAACTCCTCGATCTGCTTTCGGTGATTGACAGCCATGTGTGTGACCTTCCAGCATTCCCCGGCCGGACGGTGTCAGACGGGGCAACCGGAGGCGCGGCAGGTGGGTACCGCCGCGCAGTCACCGGGCATCCGACACGCATGTCCCCCGGTCCCCTGTGAAACCCGTGAATTCCTCGACGTTGAGGAGATAACCAGCATGAGAAGGAGAGTTACATTAAGATCTCACTTCGAACACTGATTCATTATGGTCAGTAGACCACGGTTCACCCTTCCCCGCAAGAACCACATTTTGCATGTGGCGCACATCACGCGGCATCCCCCGAGCCGCCCGGCGCCGACACGACCAGGGAGGCACGGCATGGGGCCGGAGATCACGGAGCGACCCGGCGCGCTGGGCCGCAGGGCGCAGGGCAAACTGCTGGCCCGAAGGCGTCTGCTGGACTCGGCCGTGGACCTGTTCGTCGAGAAGGGGTACGACAGCACGAAGATCGACGACATCGCGCAGCGTGCGGGCCTGGCCAGGGCGACCTTCTTCAAGCACTTCCAGCACAAGCAGGACCTGCTGGAGGAGTGGTCGGCATGGCACAGGGACCGGGTCGAGCGGGCCTTGGACGCCGAGGACGCGGCACGCGCCGCCCACGACACGCACGCGAACCGGCTGCGCTCGTATGTCAACACTCTGGCCGGCATCTGCGTCGCCGAGCGCAGCATCCTCGTCCCGGTACTCACGCCGTGGTTCAGACTGAGCCACCCACCGGCACGCGACGACTGCACCCTCGCGGCCCGATTCGCCGACGTCTTCGAGGCGGGTATGAAAGCAGGTGAGTTCACCACCGAAGTCTCGGCGGCCGAGGCCGGACGCATCCTGAGCGACCTCTACCTCGCCGCACTACGGCGCTGGTGCGGCGAGTCCGACCGGCCGGACGAGGCCTTCGCCGACGACCTCGCCGCCGCCCTCACCGTAGTGCTGCGCGGCGTCGGGGCAGCCGGCCGATCGGATCACTGAAGACCGAACCGCGGGGTTTGCAACCCCGCGGAGCCGAGCCGGACTTACCCGGGCTCAGCCCTTGGTGACGAGGCGAGCCCACTCCTCGGCGAGGAGGCGGTGGCCTTCCGGGGCGGGGTGGATGCCGTCGGGCGCGATGGTCTCGGGGGTGCCGACCGTGCGCGCTGCCTGGTTCAGGAGGCCGTCGGCGCTCAGCAGGGCGGCGTCGAATTCGGACGCCAGGCGGCGCACGACGTGGATGCGGGGGTCGAGGTCCTCGCGCCACTGCCACTGCTCGGCCCGGACCGGCAGGAGGAACGGCTCGATGAGGAGAAGGCGGGCATCGGTCTCGTCGCGGACGCGGGAGAGGATGTGCCGGTAGTCCTTCTCGTAGGACTCGGTGGTGGTGAGCCTGTCGCTGTCGTAGCGGCGCCAGGTGTCGTTGATGCCGATGAGCACGGAGACCACGTCCGGACGCAGGTCGATCGCGTCGGACTGCCAGCGGGCACGCAGATCCGCCGCCGTGTTCCCGCCGACGCCGCGGTTGAAGAACCGCAGTCCCGCGTCGGGGTACGCGGCGGTGAGCAGGTCGGCGGTCAGTCGCGGGTAGCCCCAGCCGAGCCCGTCGCCGGGTTCGTCGCGCCGTCCGGCATCGGTGATGCTGTCGCCCTGGAACACGATGACGGCGCCTTGGGGCAGGGTGATCGGCATTGCGTGCGCTCCTGTTCGGTTCGGTGTACTGAAGACTTCGCCGCGGTCAGTCGCGGCCGATCTCGGTGAGCAGTGCCCTGATACGGAGGGCAGCCTCGTCGGCCGGTCCCGCGGTGAGCGCCGCTCCGACGCCGCAGGCCGCCGCCCCGGCCCGCACCCACGCCGGCACGTCCTCGGGACGCACTCCGCCGGTCGGCACGATCGGTGCCTGCGGGATCGCGGCCCGCACGTCGGAGATCCACCGGGGGGCGAACGACGACGCCGGGAAGAGCTTAACCGCGTCCGCGCCGTCGGAGAGCGCCGCGACGATCTCGGTCGCGGATCCGGCGCCGGGCAGCGCGGCCGCGCCGTAGCGGTGCGCCGCCCGGACCACCCCCGCGTCGAGGTGCGGCGAGACGAGGAAGCGCGCGCCCGAACGCAGTGCGGCGACGGCCGCCGATTCGTCGAGCACTGTTCCGGCGCCGATCGTCGCGTGCGGGTAGGCGGCGCACAGTTCCTCGATGGCGGGCAACGCTCCGGGGTTCGTCAAGGTGACCTCGACCGCGCGCATTCCGGCGTCGAGCATCGTGCGGGCCGCGGTGACGGCGCTCGCCGTGTCGCGGGTGCGGACGATGCCGACGATCCGCTGCCGCAGGACTTCGTGCACGATCTCGTGCCGGTACATCAGCGATCCACATCCGTTCCGCTTCCGGTGAAAACCGCCGTGGCCCGGGCGAGTTCGACGGCGTCGGGCAGTCCCTCGGTGTCGACGACGGCGCCGACGACGAGCGCGGCGCTGACCGCGCCGGAACGCAGCGCCTGCGGGGGGCGATCCCCGCGCAGCCGGGCCGCCAGGTAGCCGCTGACCAGAGCATCGCCCGCGCCCACGGTGTCGACGACGGTCCGGGCCAGCGGCGGCTGACGCCAGCGGCCGTCGGCGGTGGTGACCGTCGCGGACTTGTCCGCGTGCTTGACGATCACCTCGGCGGCCGGTCCGGCGAGGAGCGTCGTGGTCGCCTCGTCCGCCCCTGCACCGGCGATCAGTTCGAGTTCGTCCTCGCCGGCGAAGATCCAGTCCGCACGCCGCAGCAGCGGATCCACCGTGTCGCGCCATACGTCCGGCGTACCCAGCTTGAGCCGGACGTTCGGGTCGAAGGATACGAGTGCTCCCGATGTGCGCGCCGCATCGAACAGGGTTCTCGTCGCGTCGAGCGCGGAGGGCGAGAGCATGGGCGTGATCCCGCTGACGTGGACCAGCCGTACACCGGCCAGGTCCTGCGCGCGCACGTAGTCGCCGGACAAGCCGCATGCCGCCGATCCGGTGCGGTAGTACTGGACCGCGATCGGTCGCGCCGGATGGCTCTCTCGCATCAGCAGACCGGTCGGCCGCTCAGGGTCGAGCTCGACGGCCGATGTGTCCACGTTCTCCGCGCGCAGGTTCGCGAGCACCGCGTGCCCGGCCGGATCGTCGCCCACCCGGCCGAACCAGCGCACTGACACTCCGAGCCGGGCCAGGCCGACCGCCACGTTGGTCTCCGCGCCCACGACGCCGGAGCTGAACGACGCAGCGCGGCGCAGGGCGGCACCGGGTTCGGCGACGAGCAGCCGCATCGCCTCCCCCATGGTCACCACGTCCGCCAGGTCGTCGTTCATGTCACGCGGCCTCAGGTGCCCGCCCGCCGAGGAAGACGTCGAGTTCGCGCGCGATGACGTCGGGGGCCTCGGTGCGGATGACGTGCCGGTGCGGGCCGTCCGCGCGGCTCACCCAGCCGTTCTCCCCCGTCTCGACGTCGAAGAGCATCTCCCCCGGCTCGCTGAGCCGGTACGGGGCCAGCTCACCGCGGATGGCGAGGTCGACGGTCTGCAGATCCCAGCTGCTGCGGCCGACGCCGCGGCCGCACCAGGCGGTGTACGCGATGGCGACCGGGTTCGGCGGGACCTCGCGGTCGTCCAGCCGCGAGCCCGAGACGACGTCGCTGCCGACCTCCCAGCCGAGGAAGGTCATGGGCGTCGGCCACTGGGCGAGGAACCGTCCGGTCGCCTGCGGATTCCCCACGAGGTTGAACTCCCTGCCGCTCGGAAACTTCCCGGCCATCAGGACGGTGGCGGCGACCTTCCGGGCGACCAGATCCCTTCCCCGCAGCGGGCTGAACTCGTCCGCCTCGCTCGCCACGAGTCCCGCGAGATTGTCCATGAACCCCAGGGTGATGATCGTGATCGACGCGTCGTCCGCGGCCGCGAGCACCCGGCGCAGCACGGCGACGGCCTCCCCGTCGTCCGTCGAACGCGATGCCAGCGGGCTGATCAACCGCGCGTACTCCCGGTCCGCGAGCGACTCGTCCGTCGCGGCGAAGCGCCCGATCGGGATCTCGGGCCGGCCGAAGAACTCGTTGACCGCGCGCGCCGCCGTGACCCCGTAGACGCTGGGGGTGTTGACGGTGACCGCCTCGATCCGCGCCAGTCCCGCGCTCTGGTGGTGGTGCGCCACGGCGAGCGCCCCGACGTCGTCGACGTCGGAGAAGATGTCGGTGTCGATGATCACTCTGGGGATCGCTGTCTGCATATCGGCGATTCTGACAGACCGGAGCCGAGATGGGAAACCGGTTTTTCTGATACCGTCACCGCAACCACGATGAAAGGGGTTGCGGGATGCCACGGTTCGACATGCCGCTGGACGAGTTGCGCCGCTACGCGCCGGAACTGGAGATCCCCGCGGACTTCGACGCCTTCTGGACGCGCACGATCGACGAGGCGCGCGCGGTGCGGAGGGATCCCGAGGTCACGCAGGTCGCGACGGCGCTGTCCGCGGTCGAGGTGCGCGAACTGGCCTTCCCCGGTTTCGCCGGGGACCAGGTCCTCGCCTGGTACCTGCGGCCCGCGGGCGTGGCGGAGCCCCTGCCGACGGTCGTGGAGTTCGTCGGGTACGGCGGCGGGCGCGGCTTCGCGCACGAGCGGCTGACCTGGGCGAACAGCGGATACGCGTACGTCGTGATGGACACTCGCGGGCAGGGTTCGCCTTGGGCCGCCGGCCGGACGACCGCCGACCCGCACGGGACCGGCCCGAGCGTGACCGGCTTCGTGACCCGCGGCGTGGAGAGCGCCGAGAACTCGTACTACCGGCGGGTCTTCACCGACGCGGTGCGCTGCGTGGACGCGGTCGCCGCCCTGCCCGGCGTGCGCGCGGACCAGATCGTCGCCTGCGGCACCAGCCAGGGCGGCGGGATCGGCCTCGCCGTCGCCGGCCTGCACGCCGGGATCGCCGCCGCCCTGATCGACGTGCCGTTCCTGTGCGACTTCCCGCGCGCCGTGCAGCTGACCGACCGCGACCCCGGATACGGCGAGATCGCGCGCTACCTCGCCGTCCAGCGCGGCATGGAGCAGGCCGTCCAGACCACGCTCAGCTACCTGGACGGCGCGAACCTGGCGACCCGGGCGACCGCCCCGGCGCTGTTCTCGGTGGGGCTGCTCGACATCGTCTGCCCGCCGTCGACGGTGTTCGGCGCCTTCAACCGCTACGGCGGCGCCAAGAGCATCGACGTCTACCCCTACAACGGCCACGAGGGCGGCGGGCCCGAGCGGTGGCCCGCGCACGCGGCGTTCGTCGAACGGGTGCTGGGCAATACCCGCTGATTCATGAGAAACCGATTTCTCGCCGTATTGGAGGTAGCGTCATTTCCCCCCATCGCGTTCTGGTCACCGGCGCCGCAGGACGCATCGGCCGCGCCGTCAGCCGACTGCTCGTGAACGACGGCGTCGAGGTGGTCGCGCTCTCCCTGGACTTCCCCGAACCGCTGCCCGGCGTCGGCAGGCAGGTCGCCGCCGACGCGGCGGACCCCGACGCGGTCGCGGACGCCGTCGCCGGGTGCGACGCGGTCGTCCACCTCGCCGCGATCATCCACCGGGACCACGCCGCCCCGCTGGAGGTCTACCGGACCAACGTGTCCTCGACCTTCAACGTGCTCTCCCAGGCGGGGATGGCCGGCGTGCGGCGCGCGGTCATCGCCAGCAGCATCAACGCCTACGGAGTCCCGCTACACCACCTCGAACTGCGGCCGGACTACTTCCCGCTCGACGAGGACCTCCCGGTCCACATCGACGACTGGTATTCGCTCTCGAAGATCTCCGACGAGCTCACGCTCGGCATGGCGTGCAGCCACTGGGACATGTCCGGCGTCGCGCTGCGGTTCCCCTGGGTCAACAGCGCCGAGACGATCCGGCGCGAGAGCGCGGTCCAGACGGAGGCTCCGGTCCACGGGCTCACCGTCGGCTGGGCGTACCTGGAGACGCACGACGCCGCCCGCGCGGTGCGGTGCGCATTGCGCGCGGAACTGGCCGGCTCCAACGTCGTCGGCGTCGCCGCCGAGGACACGCTCCTGCCGTACCCGACCGCGGAACTGCTGGCGGCGTTCGCCCCCGACGTGCCGCTTCGCCGAGCCGTCCCCGGGCGCGGCGCCCTGGTCGACACCTCCCGCTCCCGCGAACTGCTGGGGTTCCGCCCCGAGTTCGCCCTCGAACTGCCGGAACGATCGCTCGTCGTCGAGGACGGAAGGCTCCCGGCATGAAGATCTCATCGATCACCTGCCACCCCGTGCGCGTCGGCAGCAGGCCGCTGCTCCTTGTGCGGGTCCGCACCGACGACGGGCTCGTCGGCTGGGGCGAGTCGGGGCTGTCCGGGCGGGAGCTCGCGGTCATCGGCGCGGTCGAGCACTTCACGTCGTTCCTGCTCGGCCGCGACCCGATGAACCCGGGCGCGCTCTGGCAGGAGATGTACCGGAGCCAGTACTTCGAGGGTGGACGGGTCCTGACCGCGGCGATCTCGGCCATCGACATCGCGCTCTACGACATCGTCGGCAAGGCGCTCGGCGTCCCCGTGTACCAGTTGCTCGGCGGTCGGCACCGGACGACCGTTCCAACCTTCGCCACCGCTCACACGCTCGACGCCGCTCTCCACCTGAAGGCGTCCGGCTGGGACTGCATCCGGCTCGAACGGCGCAACGGCGCGACCGCGCCGGGCGTCTTCGAGCCCTGGCAGTCGATTCCGGCGACCGTGGACTGGCTCGTGGAGGCCCGCGAGGCGCTGGGCACGGGCGTGGTGCTCGGAATCGACTACCACCACCGGCTCAGCGTCGCGGAGGCCGCCGCGTTCAGTCGCCGCCTTCCGGACGGGACGCTCGACTTCCTCGAGGAGCCGATCCGCGACGAGACGCCCGACGCGTACCGCGTGCTGCGCGGCATGTGCACCATCCCGTTCGCGATCGGCGAGGAGTTCGCCTCCAAGTGGCAGTTCCTGCCCTACCTCGAACAGGGACTGACCCAGTTCGCGCGGATCGACGTGTGCAACGTCGGCGGGTTCACCGAGGCGATGAAGGTCGCCGGGTGGAGCGAGGCGCATTACGTCGATCTGATGCCGCACAACCCGCTCGGCCCCGTATGCACGGCCGCGACCATCCACCTGGCCGCGGCCGTCCCGAACTTCTCCTGGCTCGAATGCCGCGAGACGCCCGGTGAGGACCCGGCGCAGTTCGAGAGCCCGCTCTTCGTCGACCGGCCTCGGCTCGCCGGGACCGGTTACCCTGTCCCCACGGCGCCCGGCCTCGGGATCGACGTCGACGAGTCGCTGCTGGCGGAGTTCGCCACCGCCGACTGGTTCGAGCCGCCTCATCTGCGGCGGACGGACGGTTCCTATACCAACTGGTGACGCACACCTGAGTACCATGGGGAGCATGGACGAGGGAAAGCGGTGAACCATGGGTTCTGACAAGCGCGTGACACTCAGCGACGTGGCCAAGCTCGCGGGGGTCTCGAACTCGACCGCGTCCAAGGTCCTGAACGGCGGCGGGCGGGCCGCCCCGGAGACCCGCCAGCGGATCCTGGAGACCGCGCGGCGGCTGAACTTCCGGCCGAACGCCCTCGCCCGCTCCTTCGCGCGCGGCCTCAGCCTGACGATAGGCGTCATCGTCCACAAACCCGACCGGGTCTTCACCCTGCCGGTGATCAGCGGCGTCACGACCACGCTCGGGGCGCACGACATGGCCGCGCTGAGCTACGACGCCAGCGGCGGGGTGACCGCGCTGCTGGAGATCGTGGACAAGCTGCGCGCGCGGCACGCGGACGGCGTCGTCGTCATCGGCGACGGCACCGCGTCCGCCTTCCCGTCGATCTCGAACCAGCTGGACTGCCCGGTGGTCTACGCGTTCTGCCAGAGCGACGTCGACGCGGACGTCTCGCTGCTCCCGGACGGGCGCGGGGCCGGGCGGACGGCCGGGGAGCACCTCATCGGCCTCGGCCGGCGCCGCATCGCGCACATCACCTCGGGCGGCGACGCGGCCGGGATCTCGCGGGCCGCCGGCCTGCAGGACGCGCTCGACGCCGCGGGCCTGCAGCTGGCCCTCGGCTCGCCGCTGGTCGGCGACTGGACCCAGGACTGGGGCCGGCGCGCCGCCGAGCGGCTGCTGCCCCGGCTCGAGGAGGTGGACGCGATCTTCTGCGGCAACGACCAGATCGCGTTCGGCGCCTACAAGACGCTCAGCCGCGCCGGAGCACGGATCCCCGACGACGTGGCGCTGGTCGGCTACGACCACCTGAGCAGGCTGATCATGGGATCGGCGCCCTTCCTCACCACCATCGACCCCGAGCTGGCCGACCTCGGCGCCACCGCGGCGGAGCAGCTGCTGGCGATGCAGGGGGCGGACAGCGCGCCGGAGGGCGGCGTGCGCTACCTCCCCGGGACGCTGGTGCCGGGCTACACCACGCTCGGCCCGCTGCCCGGATTCGCCGAGGCCGACCTGAGCGGGGACGCCGGCGACTTCCTCCCCGTGGTCTGAGCGGCCCGCCGCGGGCGCGGCTATGTACTGGAAAACCGGTTTCCCATAGACTGAGCCACGGCGCGGCGGTCCGCCGCGCCGTGACCCGGACGAGGATGACCGACCGTGCCCCTGCCTCCCTCCCCCGCCCCGCGCACCCGCTACGCCCTCATCGGCGCCGGGGCCCGCGCGGAGACCTATCTGACGGCGATCACCGGCCCGCATGCCGACGTGGCGGAGCTCGCCGCGGTGTTCGACACCAATCCGGTGCGCATCGCGTTCCACCTGGACCGCCTGGCCCTCGAGGCGACCGGCGGTACGCGCCCGCCGGCGTACGACCCCGCGGAGCTCGAAGCGAAGATCGCGGAGCTCGGCATCCAGCGCGTCATCGTGACCACGCCCGACTACACGCACGCCGAGTTCATCTCGCGCATCATGGACGCCGGCGCGGACGTCGTCGTCGAGAAGCCGCTCACCATCGACCCGGAAGGCTGCCGGACGATCCTGCGCGCGATCGAGCGGACCGGACGCGACCTCGTGCTGACGTTCAACTACCGCTACTCCCCCCGGAACGCGGCGCTCAAGCAGCTCATCGCCTCGGGCGCGATCGGCGAGGTCACCTCAGTCCACTTCGAATGGCTGCTGGACACCCGCCACGGTGCCGACTACTTCCGCCGCTGGCACCGGGAGAAGGCGAACTCGGGCGGCCTGCTCGTGCACAAGTCCTCGCACCACTTCGACCTCGTCAACTGGTGGCTCGACGACGTGCCCACCCGGGTGTTCGCCTCGGGCGGCCTGCGCTTCTACGGCGCCGAGAACGCCGCACGCCGCGGACTGCCGCCCCGGCCGGAACCGCGCGACGGCGACCCGACGCAGGATCCGTTCCTGCTCGACCTCGGCGGCGACGAGCGGCTGCGCGGCCTGTACCTCGAAGCCGAGGCGCACGACGGCTACATCCGCGACCGCGACGTCTTCGGCGAGGGAATCACGATCGAGGACAACCTCTCACTCGTGGTCGACTACGCGCGCGGAACCTCGATGAGCTACTCGCTCAACGCGCACAGCCCGTGGGAGGGCTACACCGTGGGCGTCAACGGCACACTGGGCCGCGCAGAACTGCAGGTGGTCGAGCGCGGGGCGGTCATTCGCCGCGCCGACGGCACGATCTCCGTCGATCCGAGCGTCGAAGCCCACACCGCATCCGGCGACGACGCCCGGCCGGAAGGCGAACGGCTGCTGCTGCAACGGCACTGGGAACACTCGGTCGGGGTGCCGATCGACGGTGGGGACGGCGGCCACGGCGGCGGCGACGCCCTGCTGTTCTCCGCGGTCTTCGAGGGCGGCGACGATGATCCGCTCGGCCGCGCGGCGGGCTACGGCGCCGGACTCGCCGCGGTGGCGGTCGGCGCGGCGGGGAACCGGTCGCTCGCGACCGGCCAAGCCGTCCTGATCAACGACCTCGACCTTGGCGCGCGGCTCGGTGCGCCGGAGCGGAACCCCCGATGAGCACAACCACCGACCAGAACGCCCACCAGGACTTCGGATCGCCCGCGGCCGTGTTCCTGCAGCGTTCTCCGGGCGATCGTCTGGAGAGCCTGCACGCGTCGTCGGGGCTGCCCGGCCGGTTCGCCGCCGCGGGAGTCGAGATCGGGATATCAGACCCCGTCGACGGTGTGCGCACTGTGACGGTCGCGGCGAACACCCCGATCAGCCGCGTCGTCGTGCGCTGGAACGCGCCTGTGCCGCCCGGGTCGCTCGTGTTGGGTGACGCGCTGGAACGGTCCTACGGCGATCTGCAGTGGCGGCATCTGCAACCGGAGCGGCCACTGCACTGGTACGGCGCGGCGTTCGACCCGGACAGCAAGCGGAGCACCGTGTTCGGCGTGCGCACCGGCGCGGCCGCCCTGTGCTCGTGGAGCGTCGACGATCGCGGCGTCTCGCTCTGGCTGGACGTGCGCAACGGCGGCCAGGCCGTCGAACTGCGCGACCGCACCCTCCTCGCCGCCGAAGCCGTCCTGTTCGGCGTAGACGGCGATCCCTGGGACGCCGTCACGCTCCTGATCGAGCGGCTCGCCCCCGCGCGGATCCGCGACGTGGGGCCGATCGTCGGCAGCAACAATTGGTATTACGCGTACGGGACCTTCGATCGCGCGGCCGTGCTGCGGGACGCGCGGACGATCGTCGAGTACGCCGACGGCCACCGCGTCGCACCGTTCTGCGTCGTCGACGACGGCTGGAACCCGCTCAGCGTCCCCTCGGGAGGCCCGTGGGACGAAGGGATCCCCGCGGTCGGCGACCCCGGAGAGCTGGCCGACGGCATCCGCGAGGCGGGCGCCCGCCCGGGAATCTGGTTCCGGCCGCTGCTCTCGCGGACTCCAGCGCCCGGGGCGCGGTTCGCCGACGAGTCGGGGTGGACGCTCGACCCGTCCTCGCCCGCGGTGCTCGACCGCGTGGCCGAGGACGTGGCCCGGTTCGCGGACTGGGGCTACGAGCTGATCAAGCACGACTTCTCCACCTTCGACGCGCTCGGCGGCTTCGGGCCGGACCTGCTCGGCAACGGACCGTCGGGCCCCGGCTTCGCCGACACCTCGCGCACCACCGCCGAGATCCTCACCGCGTTCTACGAGAAGCTGCGCGGCGCGGCGGACGTCGTCCTGATCGGCTGCAACACGATCGGCCACCTCGCCGCCGGGCTGGTCGACATCCAGCGGATCGGGGACGACATCTCCGGGGTGGAGTGGGACCGCACGCGCCGGATGGGTGTGAACTGCCTGGCCTACCGGCTCCCGCAGCACGGCCGGTTCTACGCCATCGACGCCGACTGCGTGCCAGCCACGACGACGACCCCGTGGCACCGCAACCGCGACTTCCTCGATCTCCTCGCGCGCAGTGGCACGCCGCTGTTCCTGTCGGTCGATCCGGCCGCCCGGAACGACGAGGTCGACGCCGACATCCGCGCCGCGGTGGCGCTCTCCCTCGACGGGGGCGAGCCGGACCTGCGCCCGGTCGATTGGCTCCACGCGACAACGCCGAGCCACTGGCGCAGTGCGGCCGCCTCGCGCAGCTACGACTGGAGTGCTCCGTGGGGCGCGTCGATCTTCACCGCGCACGGACCGGGGCGCGGCGACTGCGACTGAGGTCTGCGACAACGAAATGGGTGGCGCGTCGGCGAACCGACGCACCACCCATTTCGTTGTCTCGGGCTTACGCCTTGAGGGCACCCGCCTGACCGGCGTTGCGCAGGAACTGACGCTGGAAGACGAGGAACAGCAGCACGGGCACGATCGTCGCGATGAACAGCGACGCCATGAGCACGCCCATCGTGGTCGTCGTCTCCAACTGCGGAAGCGCGACCGCCAACGGCTGCACGCTGGTGCTCGGCAGAACGAGCAGCGGCCAGAGGAAGTCCTTCCACGACGCCACGATCATCAGCAGCGACGCGACGCCGAGGATCGGCCTCGACATCGGCAGCACGAGGCTGAACAGCACCCGGAACGGACCGGCGCCGTCCACCTTCGCCGCCTCGAAGACCTCCGACGGCAGGCTGCGGAAGAAGCGCGTCACGAGCAGCACGTTGAAGGCGTGCGCGCCGGCGGGCAGCCAGACCGCCCAGAACGAGTTCAGCAGGTTCACCCCGAGTACCGGCACGTGCAGGATCGTCAGGTAGAGCGGGACCAGCGAGATGATGCCGGGGATGAACAGCGTTGCCAGGATGGCCGCGTTAAGGAACCGGGCGTACCAAGGGCGCAGGATCGCGATCACGTAGCCGCCGGTGACGGCGACGGACAGGCCGATGATCCACGAACCGAGCACGACCCACAGCGTGTTCAGGAAGTTCTGGCCGATCCCGATCTGGAACAGCGCCGTGTTCAGGTTGGACCAGACCACGCCGCTGGGCCACCAGCCGAACGGATCGCTGATGATGTCCTGCGAACTCGAGGTCGCCCACTTCGCCAGCACGATGAGCGGGCCGGCGCAGGCGAGTACGAGGAACGCGACCACCACGGTGGTCAGCACGGCGAACCCGATCCGGACCGCGGGCCGGCGGCGCTCCAGTTGTGAGAGGTTGGTGCGTTCCTCGGTTTCGGCGACCTTGCTCATGAGCTGCTCCAACGACGGGTGACTCGGTAGTAGACGATCGACACCACGCCGAGGGCGATCGCGAGGAGAAGGCTGAGCGCGGTGGCCTGCCCGTAGTTGCCGTAGACGAAGGCGTAGTCGTACACGAGCATCAGCACGGTCACCGTCGCGTTGGCGGGGCCGCCGCCGGTCATCAGGTACGGCTCGGTGAACACCTGCAGCGTGCCGATGATCTGGAGCAGCAGCATCAGCAGGATGATGTGCCGGATCTGCGGCAGTGTGACGTGCCAGGCGCGCTGCACGATCCCGCCGCCGTCGAGCTCCGCCGCGTCGTACAGGTCTGAGCGGATCGACATGAGCGCGGCGAGGTAGATGATCGTGGTCGAGCCGAATCCCGCCCAGGTCGCCTGGACCACGATCGAGGGCATGGCCGAGATCGCGTTCTGCAGGAAGGGCTGCGGCGGGATCGAGAACCAGCCGAGGACCGTGTTGAACAGGCCGCTGCCGTCCGGGTCGTAGAACTGCTTCCAGAGCAGCACCGAGACGACCGGCGGGATGACGCCCGGCAGGTAGGCCAGGGCGCTGACCAGCCCGCGGCCCCGGCGCAGCTCGGCCGCGTACGTCGCGAGCAGGATCGGCACCGGGAAGCCGATCACGACCGCGAGCAGCGTGAACCAGACCGTGTTCTGGATCGCCGTCGGCAGCAGGGGGTCCGACAGCACGGCCCGGAAGTTGGCCCAGCCGACGTAGCTGGCCGGCTGCACCAGGTCGTTCTTCTGGATGCTCATCGGGATGCTGGCGATGATCGGCCACCAGGAGAACAGCCCGAAGACCAGGATCACGGGCAGCGCGAGCAGCAGCGTGCTCAGCCCCCCGCCGCGGTACCAGCCTCGTAGGCCGGTACCGCGGCGGGCCCGCTTCGGGGCACGCGGTGTCGTCGGCTCACTCGTCGCCTCGTGAGCCCTCGCAACCTTGACTGCCATGGCGCCCTTTCCGCGGTACAGCACTGGATTCGCTTCTTACTCCGGTGATCAGCCGGCCGCGTTGATCAACGAGGTGGCCTGCGACTGATTCTGCTGCAACAGCGCCGAGATATCAGTCCCTTGGTTGGTGAGGACGGCCTGCACGGTGGAGTCGAGCATGGCGTAGATCTGCTGCGCCGCCACGGTCGGTTCCAGCACCATCGGCAGGGTGTCCACGCTGTTCAGGTACGCGGTGAAGTGGTCGCGCGGCACGTCGATGTAGTCCTTGATGTACTCGAGGTACTGCGCCTGCGTCTTCGCGTCGAACAGCGGGACGGTGGGGGCACCGACGGGCTGGCCGCTCGCCTTGCTGGCCTTCGCGGCCGCGACCGCGGCGTCCTTGTCGGTGTACATGGTCAGGTATTCGAAGTCGATCCACTTCAGCGCGGCCGCGGCCTGCGCCGCGCTCGCCTTCGGGCTGACGACGCTGATGTTGCCGCCGGCCAGGGTCCCGATGCCGTCGGCGGACTGCGGAAGCGGGGCGATGCCGACGTCGTCGGGGTTCGCCTGGTCGTTGAACACGGCCTCGCCGTAGCGGTCGCCCGCCAGGATCGCCTGGCCCGCGGAGCCGGTGACGACCTCCTTCAGCGCGCTGTCCGGGTCCAGCAGGTAGTTGGACCCGAACGCGCCGTCCTTCCACCGGACGTCGTGCAGGAACTGCAGCGCGGCCTGCACGGGCGCGCTGTCGATCGTGGACGTGACGGTCGAACCCGAGGTCTTCTCGAGCGCGCCGCCGTTGCCGTAGGACATCGCGGTGAGCACGAAGCCGCCGAAGTTGTTCACGGTCGGGATCAGGAAGCCCGCCTTGCCGGTCTTCTGGTGGATCGTCACGGCGTTCTGCTCGACCTGCGCCCAGGTCGTCGGCGGCTTGTCGGGGTCGAGCCCGGCGGCGGTGTACAGCGCGCGGTCGTAGATGAGCGCCATGGTGAACGCGCCCACGGGAACGCCGTACAGGTCGCCGTTGTGCGTCGTCTGCTTGGTCAGCGTCGGGTTGATCGCCGAGACGACCTTGTCGTTCTTGGTGTAGGCGGCCAGGTCGAGCACCTGCCCGCGCTCGGCGAGCGACTGGATCTCGGTGAGCGGCACGATCAGCGTGGTCGGCATGGTCCCGCCCGCGAGCATCGCCTGATACGTCTGCGGCGACCACTGGGTCTCGGTCGCGTTGACCGTGATGTTGGGGTTGAGCGTCTCGAACTGCTTGACGTTCGCCAGGAAGGCGGCGCGCTGCGGCGCCTCCGAGGTCGGCGGCTCATCCCCCACGGTGATGGTGACGGGGGCTTTCGGATCGTAGGTCGCGCTGGCGGCCGCGCCGCCTCCGGAGCTCGAACAGGCGGCGAGCAGGTTCACAGCGGCGAGCACGGTCGCGGTCCCGAAGAGGGCTGTGCGCGAACGGGATCGGATCACGATTTCTACTCCTTCGTAGGTGATCGGTGGTGCGTCGGGGACCCATGGGAAAGCGATGTTCCAGGAACGTTGCACGCACGGACTGACTCTGTCAAGTCAAGCTGTTCTCGGGGCTTACAGCGAAAGCAGCTATATGATCTTGATATCGACGAGGACCGTTGCTAGTCTCCGGCTCGGCAGTGAGAAACCGTTGTCCCAACGACGAAGTTAGGCGACATGACACCAAGCCGAACACCCAGAGCCCTCCGCACGCTCCTGGCGCGACTACTGGCGACCGCGCTGGCGGCCGCCGCGCTCACGGTGGGAGCCGCGACGTCGGCGCACGCCTCGAGCGCCGACTCCACGACCTTCGCGAACTGGACGCAGTCCTTCGCGAACAGCGCGGACGTCACCTTCACGGCGGACACGACGACACACCAGGGCGGGTCCCAGTCCCTGAAGATCGTCAACGCGTCGCCCAAGGCTGCGAACGTGTACGCCCAGTTCTTCCAGAACGTCGCCATCACGCCGGGCACCACCTACCACCTGAGCGCCTGGGTCAAGGCCTCCGGCGTGGCCAGCACCGGCGCCGTCACCATCGCCATGGACCCGGCGTGGACCGTGCGCGAGAACTTCCCGTCCGGCACCTACGACTGGACGCAGTACACCTGGGACTACACCGTCCCCACCAGCCAGACCTCGTTCGCGTTCCGGATCCTCACGCAGGACGTCGGGACGACCTGGATCGACGACGTGAGCATGGTGGCCGACGGGACCACCGCGAACCTCCTGCAGAACGCGAGCTTCGAGACCTCGACCGCGCCCGCCACGACCCTCGGCGTGAGCAACACGGCGCTCGTGTTCACCCCCGGCAACGTCTCGATCGGCCTGACCTCGTCGGCGTCCTCGGTCGACTGGGCGGTGAGCGACCGGGACGGCCAGCAGATCGACAGCGGCACCGCCCCGATCACGAGCGGCGCCGGCACGATATCGCTGCCCGACCTGGCCGAGGGGTACTACGGACTGACCCTGTCCAGCGGCGGCACCGCCCGGGACACCTCGTTCGCGGTGATCCCCGACGCGGGAGGCGAGCAGCCGCTGCGCTCGCACCCGTTCGGCCAGGACTCGCACATATCGATGACCACGGCGGCCCAGATGGGAGCGGCCGTCGGTCCACTCGGGGTCGGCAACGTGCGGTTCGACGTGTCCTGGAGCAGCGTCGAACTGACCGCTGGCGTGTACACCTTCGACCCGACGATCGATGCGCAGGTCGCGGCCCTGCACGCGCTGGGCGTGCGGCCGCTGATCATCCTGGCCTACAGCAACCCGCTCTACGACGGCGGCAAGACCCCGAGCACTCCCACGGGAATCGCCGCGTTCGCCGCCTACGCCGGAGCGGTCGCGGCACACTACGGCGCGGACTCCGACTACGAGGTCTACAACGAGTACAACGGGCCGTTCAACAACGGCGCCTGCGGCCAGACCGCCGCGTGCTACTACCAGCTGCTCAAGCCGACGGCGGACGCGATCCACGCGGCCGCGCCCGGCGCCTGGGTCGTCGGTCCGGCGCTGGCCGAGGTCGACATGACCTTCCTGACCCAGCTGTTCGACCTCGGCGCCCTCAACGTGCTCGACGTCGTCAGCATTCACAGCTACGACTGGCCGAACGCCCCCGAAGGCGAGAGCGAGGTCCAGGCGCGCCAGGTCCGGCAGCTGATGGACAGCTACAAGCCGGGCGTGCCGCTGTGGTGGACCGAATACGGCTGGACCACCGCGACCGGCGACAACACCGAGGCGCAGCAGGCCGACTACATCACCCGCGGATTCGTCCTGATGAACGCGGCAGGCGTCGACAAGACCTTCGTCTACGACATGATCTCCCAGCCGGACCCGACCAACGCGCTCTACAACTACGGCATCATGCGCGACACCCAGAGCGGGATCACCGCGCTGGCGCCCAAGCCCGCGTACGACGAGTACGCCATCCTCAACCACGAGGTCATGGGCTCGACGTTCCACGCGACCGAGCAGGTCGCGACCGGCGTGTACGACGAGGTCTACACCGACGCCGCGGGCAATCAGACGCGCGTGCTGTGGGCGACCACGCCATCGACGGTGACGGTCACCTCGACCGGCGACCTCACGCTCACGGACACCGGCGGACACTCGACCACGGCGGGCGGCACCGGTCATCCGCTCCAGCTCGGCCTGAGCGGGAGCCCTGTGTACCTCAAGGGCGCCGTGAGCTCGATCGTCGCGACCACGACGCCGACCTACTCGCTCACCGTGCCGTCGAGCAGCGCGTGGAACACTCCCGTGCCGGTCGGCGTCAGCCTCTCCGCCGCGGCGACCGCGGACGTCACGGCGACCGACCAGGCCGGAGTGAGCGTGACGATCCCGGCGGGCAGCACCTCGGGCACGATCACCACCCCGGCGTTCCCGACGGCCGGCCCGCAGACCGAGGTCGCCACGCTGAGCAGCGGCGGCCGCACCGTCGCCCTGCTCCAGCAGCCGATCACCATCGTCGAGAGCCCCGTGATCGGTCTCGCGCCGGACACGGCCTACCAGGACGGCGCCGCCACTACCACGGCGGCGGTCCGAGTGCAGAACAACGCCACCGCTCCCGTCACGATCTCGAGCGTCGACTGGACCGTCGGCCAGCAGTCCGGCACCGTGTCGCAGAGCACGAACGTGGCGGGGTCGGCGACCTCGGACATCCCGCTTCCGGTGAGCTCCACGGAACCGCTGTGGTCACCGCTGAACGTGTCGGTGACCGCGCACGTCGCCGGGGCCGCAGACCGCGTCTTACAGGACCGCACCGCGTTCGCCCCGGCCTACCCGACCGGCACGCGCAACGTTCCGTCCGCCGACCTGACGACCGCCGGCACGTTCGTCCCGCTGAACGGCGGCACCCTCAGCGGCGCCGCCGACCTCTCGGGGACGATGTGGGTGAGTGCCGACCCTGACACGGTGACCGTGCACGCGCGCATCCTCGACCAGACGCAGACCGACGCGCCGTCGGCCGCGACGATCTACACCGGGGACTCGATCCAGTTCGCCTTCTCCCCCGGGCTTCCCGGATCGAGCACCAGTCGCAGCGAGTTCGGCGCCGGGCTGATCTCGTCGGGACCGGTCGTCTACGGTTTCGCCACGCCCTCCGGCCCGATCACCGACGCCGACGCGACGATCACCCGGAACGACTCCGGAGGCGAGACGGACTACGACATCACGATGCCGTGGTCCGACACCGGGGTGTCGCCGTCCAACGGTCCGTTCTCGTTCTCCTTCCTGGTCAACGACAACGACGGCTCCGGCCGCAAGGGCTACATCGAGTGGGGCTCCGGGATCGGCGCGAGCAAGAACACCGCGGAGTTCCTGCCCATCCAGCCCGCCGCCGCGCCGCCGGACGCCTCGCTCACGGCGCTCGCGGTGAACGGGACCGCGGTGGCGGGTTTCGCCCCCGACACCACGGGCTACACCGTCGACAGCCTCGCCGGGGCACCCCTGCCCGTCGTGACCGCGACAGCGCACGACAAGGGGGCCACGGTCACCATCGCGCAGGCCACCGCCGTGCCGGGCGACGCGCACGTCACCGTCACGAGCGGCGACCAGACGCAGACGTACGCCATCCACTTCAACCGCGTCGTCGGCGACTACGCGCAGGTGTCGTCCACCGCAGTCAGCGGGTGCGACGCCGACCAGAACGATGCCGTGGTCACCGTGCAGGCCAAGAACATCGGCGCCTACGCGACGGACATCCGCCTCGAAACCCCGTACGGCCAGCAGAAATTCAGCGCCGTCGCACCCGGAGCGACCGTGAGCCACGAGTTCGCGGCATCCGGCCAGTCGATCGTGGCGGGCGACGCATGGGTGGACGCGTACGTCGGCTACGCGCCGGGCCGCGCCGCCTCGTACACCCGAGTACCGATCAGCTACGCCGCCGTGGACTGCTCACAGGCGCAGTGACGTAGCCGACTCCCCCGCCCGGCCCCGGATCGGCCAACCGCGAACTCCGCACGTTCGCCCGGCCGACCCGGGGCCGGGCCCGTACCCGAACAGCGAGGAATCCGCGTGACCGCAGAGCACATCGTCGTCCTGCCCGGCGGGGGCTACCAAACCCACGCTCCGCACGAAGCCGAACCGGTCGCCGCCTGGCTCCAGAACCTGGGCATCGCGGCAAGCGTCTTCCGATACCCGCTGCACACCCCGCATCCCGGCCCGTTGCACGCAGTCCGCAGCGAAATCGCCCGTCTACGCGCCGAGGGGGCCACCCGCATCGGGGTCCTGGGCTTCTCCGCCGGCGGGCACCTCGCGGGACTCGCCGCCTTCTCCCCCGGTGGATCCGCCGAGCAGCGCGCGGACGCCGCGATACTCGGCTACCCCGTCGTCACCATGACCCCCGCGACGCCGAACCGCATCCGGTCGATCGTGCTCGGCGACCCGCCCTCCGAAACGCTCGTATCCGAGACCTCGCTCGAACAGCTCGTCAATCCTCTTAGCCCGCCGGTCTTCGTATGGCACACCGCCGCGGACCAGACGATCTCCGCGGGCCAGACGCACCTGCTCGGCCAAGCCCTCGCGACCGAAGGCGTGTCACACGAGACGCACGTCTTCGCCCGCGGACCGCACGGCCTCGGCCTCGCGGACGCCCCGGACGCGGGCGCCGCCTCCGCATGGACAAGCCTGTGCGCGGAGTGGCTGCTCACGCACGGCTGGTCGATCAGCACTCCCGGCGCGATCCGCCATCGCGGGCCGAGCTGATCTGCCGGATGCCAGCCCGGACCGCAGCGCTGAGTGGGGATGATGTGCGCCCAGCCGCCGGAAATACTCGATCCGGACATCTCCCCGGCCTGGAAGGGCCTTTTCGCCACCATTCGCCCGCCGAGCGGGTTCCGGAGCGACGACGGTCCCTAAGGACCCTCCATCCCCTCGAGCGAAGGAACCGTGACGCCCCGCAGATGGCCGGCCGATTGCCTATTCGAAGCCGACTTCCATCCCGGCCACTAGGAGCATCCCCGTCTCGTCCACGCCAGGTTGCCCGAACTGACATTGGTGATCAATGCCCTTATTCGCCGCCGGGAGACTCCCCGTACCACGTGCTCGCGGCGAGGCAGGCCTTGAGCCAGATCGCTTCAGAAGAGTTCAAGATCACTTCTCCCACGACAGGCACATCACCAAGAAAGAGCCGGACTTTAGGCGGGAGCTCGTTGGTGGCCCTTCCCGGCTTCGGCGGAGCGGCGACCGGCTTCGGTTCCCAGCCCAGATCGGAGTGCAACAGGACACCGTACGAGGCTCCAGGTGCCCGCACGAACATGAGCTGCTCACCATGCTCGTTTTCGAAGTACGCGAGATAGTCGTGGTCGCCGACGGGATACCCGCTAATCTCGGCGAGCATCCGCGCAAGGGAACTTCCGACACTCGAGACCATGCACGCCATGATAGGCGCGTGGCACACTTGGCCGGTGGGATACAGATCAGGGTTCATACTCGTTCAATTCCTCACCGAGACCCGCCAGATGTCGTCCTCGGCTCAGGTGCATCGCCATATCGACGCCGCGATCGCCTACACGACGGACCCTGCCGCTCCGCGCGGTTCCCGGTACCAGCGCGGGAGACCGCTCGTCACCCATCTGGAGAACGCCGCGAAGGCCGCCGGCCGCGCTGGAGAAGCGGCCCTGAGCAACCGCCTAGCGGACTTCGCCGAATACGCCGCCGGCGTCATCCCGCTCACCGTCCTGGAATCACGCTACGACCCGCGCGGAAGGGAGTCCGATGACCACTACATGCGCATGCTGCTCGGCCTCGGGCTGCGGCGCAGCGGCGAAATCCTCGGTGAGTACCTCAAGGATCGACCAGAAGCCAGCGGCCAAGACGCACACGCATGGATTCTGCGAGTAGCCGACGCGATGGACGCGTGGTCGATCGGCGAAGCCCGCAACGGAGGGGTGAGGCTGCCACGCTACGCAGCCGATCGGATGACCTGGCTCAAACGCATGCAACTGGTCCTGGACGACCACGGAGGCGATGCTGAGATCCCACCCGAGTTGGCAGAGGAACTCTCGTCTGTCCCAGGAGCCGAACTCGTGGCCCGCGCCATCGACTGGACAAGACGCAAACAGTCGCTCGATCGCCTCCGCGCAGTGGTGGAGCGCGCCGAGAGCACCGAGTGGGAAATCCACGCGGAACTCAAGCAGCAGACGTGGATCTTCGGCGGCCGCTACATCAAGGAACTAACCCGGCGGCGGCTCACGACGACCGACGAGATCGACATCCCGCTCCTTCGGGGCGACGGTTCGCTGCACGTCATCGAACTGAAGAAGGCCGCGATTCCATATCTGGTAGAAGCGCCGCGCTCCCACTGCACGGTCGGCCCCGAAGTGCACAAGGCAGTCACACAGGCGGCTAACTACCTCAGATCGCTCGACGAGAACAGAGCCTCGATCCTCGCCGACCACGGCATCGAATGCCGACGCGCTTCGGCCACCGTGCTCATCGGCCATCCCGCATTCGTAGAAGCCGACTTCACCGCGGCCGAGATCGCTGCGGCATTCCGAACGTACAACGGCATCCTGAGCAGGATCGATGTCATGACATACGAAGAACTCATCGACAGTGCGGAGCGAACGCTCGCTGTCTCCGAAGGCCTATAGGCGCTCGGCACGATGCGGCGGGAGGGGCGGGCCCCGTAGACTGCGCTCCTGCATCGGGCTGCTGGGAGGGACGAGGAGCGCGTGTTCAACCTGCCGGCCATCCGTTCCGACCAACTGCTGGTCGATCGGGGGGCGGAGACGGCCGCGCTGGTTGCCGCGGTGGCGGCGATGCGGTCGGGGCGGAGTGCGTTCCTGCAGGTCTCCGGGGAGCCGGGGAGTGGGAAGACGCGGCTGTTGAACGCGTTGGCGGAGCTGGCGGGCCAGGTTGGCGCGCGGGTGGTGCGGATGCTTTCCGCGGGTGCGGGGTTTCCGCCCTACGGGGGGCTGCACGACGTTCTCGATGAGCTGTTCGCGGGTGACGGGCGGGGCGGGCTCGATCGTGCGCTGCTTGACCGTGTCTCGGAGCGGCTCGCTGAGTGGGCGGATCCGGGCGGCGGGGTGCTGCTCATTGACGACTTCCATCTGTTCGACGGCGCGGCTGCCGGGCTCGCGGCGCTGCTGCGGATGAACGTGGACGCGCCGTTCGTGCTTGCGATCGCGCATCGTCCGCGGCAGACGGATCCGGCGGTGCTTGAGGCGCTGGCGTGCGACGCGCAGTTCGGCGGTGTGCACCGGATCGAGCCGTCGCCGCTCACTGAGGCCGGAGTCAGCACTCTGCTGTCCGCCTGGCAGGACTCCGGCCGGCCGAGCGAGGATCCCGCCTTCGCCCGGAAGCTGTGCGCGGCGGCACGGGGCAATCCCGGGCACGTGCGCATCCTCGCCGCGGCCGGGTGGCAGCCGCAGGACTGGCCGGACAGTCCGGGACCGAATCGGGACGGGCTGCTCCGCGCGGCGACACCGCTGGTCGCCGAGATCAGTGCACTGCCTCCGGACGCGCAGACCGCCGCTGCGGCCGCGGCGGTGCTGGGTGAGACGTTCTGCCCGCGGGATGTCGCCGTGCTGACCGGGGAGGATCCGCAGCGCACGTTGGCGAGCCTGGCCCTGCTGGCCCGGGCCGACGTGGTGCGGCCGGTCAGCAGCGGCGGACGGCTCGCGTTCCGGCACGCCGTCCTGCGGCACGTGATCCACCAGAACGCCGATCCCTCATACCGCCTGCTCTGGCATCGCAAGGCGTTCGATCTGCTCTCGGCGCGGGGAGCCCCGCCCGTCGTCCTGGCCGGGCACGCCGAGTACATCGCCGGGTCCGACAGCGCCGCTTCGCTGTCCACTCTGATCGTAGGCGCGGCGGAGGTGGCCCACGTGTCGCCGTCCCGGGCGGCGCGCTGGCTGCTGCTGGTGGCCGAGTCGCTGCCCGCCGACTGGACCGGCCCGGATCGGGCGACGCTGCTGATCGCCGCGTGCCGGGCGCTGATCGCGGCCGGGCAGCTCTCCCGGGCCCGGGCGCTCGCCCACGACATGCTGCGTGACGCGCCGACGCTGGGCACGGCGCTGCGGCTGGAGACCCACGCGGTCTGCACGGAGGCCGAACGGCATCTCGGCCACTATCAGGAGGCGGACGCGATCGCCGAGGTGGGCCTGCGGCTCGTGCCCGATCCGCTGCCGGACCCGCTGCCCGCCGAAGCCGCCGAACTGATCATGAGCTTCGGGATGACGCACGCGCAGCGCGGCACGCACGAGCAGGCGCGTGCGCTGGTCGCGCAGGCGGCGACGGTCGACGTCGCGCCGGGCCGGGTCAGCCGGGCCGCGCTGAGCGTGCTCGACGCCTTCTACAACACCTACCTCGGGGAGCTCGAACCGGCGCGGACGCAGGTGACCCGCATCGCCCGGCTGATGGACGCCTCGCCGGACGCGGATGCCAGGGACGCTCCCGAGGTGCTCGCCACGCTCGGCTGCGCGGAGTTGTATCTGGAGCGGATCGACGACGCGTCACGGCATCTGCGCCGCGGGCTCGACGAGGGCAGCGGCGGCGCGAAGCGGCACACCCGGCTGCACCATCTGCTCGGACTCGCCCTCGTGGACCAGTGGCGCGGGCGGCTCGCGGAGTCGGAGCGGTGGGCGCGCGAGGTGGAGGATCTGGCGCGCGCGATCGGCGCCGCGGACGTCGTGGGCGTGGCCATGACCCTGCGCGCGGCGGCCGTGCTGCCCACGCGGTCTCGGCGGGACGCGGCCGAGGTGGTCGCGCTCGCGGAACGGGGCATCGACAGCACGCTTCCCGGGCAGGGCTGGTGGGCGAGTTCGGCGGCCGGGCTGCTGGCTCAGATCCAGTTCATGACGGACGACGCGGCAGGCTGTCTGCGGACGCTGCGTGAACGTGGCGGCCCCGGCCTGTCGCGTCTGCAGCCGCCTTTCCGCCCCTCGATGCTCGCCGTGATGGTCCAGGCGGCATTGCGAACCGGCGACACCGAATCAGCCGACAGATACCTGCTGGACGCCCAAGCCGACGCGGCGCGGCTCGGGCTGCCGGTCCAGGAGGCGCACGTCCGCCGGGCCGAGGCGGTGCTGCTCACGTCCCGCGGCCAGCACGACAAGGCCGCGGCGCTGTTCGGCGACGCGGCGCAGACGTTCCGCCAGGCCGGAATGCCGCTCCAGTACGCGTGGACGCTGATCCGCGCGACGCCGTCGTTCGCCGAGGCGCTCGGCCGGGACGCGGCGCTGGAGTTCCTGGAAACCGCCGCGGCGGAGGGCGAGCGCACCGGGGCGACGCGTGTCTGCGAGGACGCGGAGTTGGCCGGAGCCGCACTTCTCGGCGAGGACGCGGACCCGCCGCCCCGGGAGGCGAGCACCCGCGGGGGGAAGGATCCGCTCAGCTCGCGGGAGCGTCAGATCGCCGAGCTCGCCGCGACCGGCATGCGCTCCCGGCAGATCGCCGAGCAGCTCTTCCTCAGCCCGAGGACGGTCGACACCCACCTGACCCGCGTGTACCGCAAGATGAACGTCTCCTCCCGCACCGAACTGGCCCGGCTGCTCTACCAGGAGTCAGAGTAGTATGTAGCTCGGCATAGTGTTTCGGGACGACGGGCGGGAGGTGCAGGCGTGGGCAAGCGGTCGGACGCCAAGGAGAAGATGGTGCAGGCGGCCAAGCAGCTCATGCGCGAGCGCGGCTACCACGCCACGGCGTTCTCCGACGTCCTCGAACTGAGCAAGGCGCCGCGCGGTTCGGTGTACTTCCACTTCCCCGGCGGCAAGACGCAGCTGGCGATGGAGGCGGCCGCGGCGCACGCGCACGAGCAGATCGGGATCATCGACGACGCCGCCGCACGGGCCGACTCCGCGGCGCGGTTCGTCGAGCTCTACCTTGATCTCGCCCGCGACGGCATGGCTGCCAGCGGTTACGCGCGCGGCTGCGGGATAGCGCCGTTGGTGGTCGAGGCGGCCGGGCAGGATTCGGACGAGCTGGCCGAGACGAGCCGTCGCGGGTTCACGGAGATGACCGACCGGCTGGCGTACCATTTCGTCGCCCTCGGCGTGGAGCGATCGGCGGCACGTGCGCTCGCCGACGCGGTGCTGGCCGGTGTCGAGGGCGCGATGATCACCTCGCGCGCGCTGGGGAGCACGGCGCCGTACGACTCCGTACGCGCCGCGCTGGTCAGCTACGCAGCCGCCGTGTCGCCCAAGGGCTAGTCACTTCTATTCACCAGTCGAGCGGGGCGGCGAGGAACGGGCGGTCGTCGGGCGCGGCCTTTCGGGCGGCCAGGGCTTCGTACGCTGAATCGCCGACGGGGATGCGGAAGGCGGCCTTCTCCCCCTCGTCGATCGTGCGCGCGACGGCGGCGGCGACCTCTTCGACGGAGACCGGCGCGGATCGGAACGGGCCGAGCCTGCCGAGCAGCGGGTGGTAGGGGCTGTCCTCGTCCAGGAAGACCCGGGCGCGCTCGGCACCGCCGGAACTGACGGCGGGCGGCTGCAGGATGTGCGTGGAGACGCCGAAGTGGCCGGCCTCGATGGCGATGGTCTCGGCGAACGCCTCGAGCGCCTGCTTGGTCGCGCCGTAGGCTCCGATCAGCGGGATCACGTAGCGGCCCTGAACACTCGAGACGAAGATCAGCTGCCCTGATCCGCGCTCGCGCATCTGCGGCAGCACCCCTTGGGCGACGCGGAGCGCACCGAAGGCGTTGAGCTCGAACAGTTCGCGCAGCGCGTCGAGCGGGATCGTCTCCATCGGCGCGCGCACGGTCGCGCCGGCGTTGGAGACGAGGACGTCGACGGCTCCGGCCTGGTCCAGCGCCGCGTCGACGGAGGCCTGGTCGGTGACGTCGAGCCGCAGCTTCAACGCCGCCGGGACCTCGTCGAGCGCGGCGAGGTCGCGTGCGGTGGCGATGACCTCGTGGCCCGCGGCGGCCAGGGCGGATGCGGTGCCCCTGCCGATGCCGCGCGAGGCGCCGGTGATCAGTACTCGGGCCATGGCGATGCCCCTCTCCGGTTGCTAGCTATGTAGTGCAACATACCTAGCAACCGGAGAGGGAGTCAACGCCAGCTCACTGCTGGACGACGGCCGTGGTCCAGTTCGCGGGGTCGGTGCCGAGCAGCGTGATGCGGTCGAGGATCCCGGCGGCGCCGCCCTTGGCCAGCGAGGTCGGCAGGCCGCCGGGCGACGTGACCAGGACGCACGCGGTCAGGCCGTTCGCCGTCTTGCAGGTGCCGCTGTCGGCGCTGTGCTGCGTCCCCGGGTCGACGGAGATCTGGACCGTGGCGCCGCCGACCTGGAGGATCAGGGCCAGATCCCAGGCACCGTCGCCGGAGAGGCTGGGGCGGTCGAGGTCCGCCTCGACCGTGACGGCGGACTTCGGCAGACCGCTGATCGACATCGGCAGCGGGACGGAGTGCGGGGCGAAGTCGATGCCCGCGGCCACCCGCAGGAGCTCCGTGGTGATGTCGGGCGTGTCCAGGCTGTACGCGTGCAGCTCGCCCCACTGGCCGTCAGGCGACTGCCAGCGCAGCCAGGTGTCCCCCGCGTTGGTCGGATCGCTCGCCGATTCCGTCATCCAGTACGCCGTCTGACCGTTGACCTTCGGTGCGTTGACACGCAGTTGGGTGTTTCCGCCGGCGAACTGGCCGAGCGTCGGGGTCGTGCCCTTGGGATAGATGTTCAGCCAGATCATCGGCGTGTCCGAGGACGGCAGAACCTGGTCGCCGCGGGCCACGGCCTGCACCTGGTTCGGCGTCTCGTGCAGCGAGTAGCCGACGTTCGCGACGTTGGTCGGGAGCCAGCCGAAGGTTCCGGACAGGGTCAGCGGGTCGGTGCCCGGTCCGGACGGATGCTGCGGCGTGGCCTTCGTGCTCGAGTTCGCCGCGCCGGTGCCGGCGGCTCCGGACGAGCCGTGCGACGGCAGCACCGAGACGGCGACCGCGACGGCCGCGATTCCGACGACCGCTCCGGTGGCCCCCCGTGCCACCCGGCGGCGCCGCACGACCCGGTGGCCGCGGCGGATCGCGTCATCCGCGTCGATCGCGCTCGGCGGCGCGGGCCGGTCGGCCAGCTCCTCGATCGCGGCGTAGAGCTTCTGTTCCTGGACGGACATGGTCGGCATTTCCTCCCTCATGACGCGGCCGATTCGGCGGCGCGGCCGTCGAGCACCCGGCGCAGCGCGTCGAGTCCGCGGGCGGTCTGGCTCTTGACGGTGCCGGCGGAGCAGGAGAGCGCCGTCGCGGTCTCCTCCACCGACAGGTCGCAGAAGTAGCGCAGCACGACCGTCGCGCGCTGCCGGGCCGGGAGCGCCCCGAGCGCGTCGGCCAGGTCGAGCGACGTCTCGACGTGCGCGATACCCGCGTCCGCGTGGCCCGCGTACTCCGGCTCGTGCAGCACGACCCGGCGCCACCACGACGACCGCTGCTCGGCCAGGAACGTGTTGACGACGACCCGGCGCGCGTACCCGTCGAGGTTGCCGATCCGCTCGGCCTGCGGCCACTGGACGTAGAGCTTGATGATGCTGTTCTGGACCAGGTCGTCCGCACGGTGCCAGTCCTGGCAGAGCAGGTAGGCGACCTTGCGCAGCCACGGTCCCTTGGCGGCGACGTATTCGGTGAACGCCGCGTCCCTTCGTAGTTCTGTCATCGTGTCAGCCGGCCCCCACGTTTCGAATCCATGCCGTCCTGATGCGTCCAGACCCCTCGAGGGTTGCACGGCCGGGCGGGAAACTTCTCCCCGCGGTTCAGGCGACCGGGTCGAGCAGCTGCTCGAAGGCGTCGGGCAGCCGCTTCCAGCCGTCCTCGCCCTCGGCCAGCTCCTCGTCGGTGAGCAGGCAGGAGTCGAGCAGATCCCTGATTCCCTCGGCGTCGAGGCCCTCGGCGGTGAAGGTGAGCAGCTGGACCCGGTCGCCGAAGCCCGCGTCCCATTCCAGCGCGGCCGCGGTGCGCCGCTCCGGCGAGTGCAGCGCCCACTCCCGGTCGGACAGGCAGGCGAGCCACGGGCCGCAGTCCTCCACGGTCAGGCTCGCTCCGGCCGCGTCCCAGCCGAGCATCATCTCCGGCCGATTGGCCAGCCAGAACCGGCCGCGGCTGCGCTGCGCCGCCCGGACCAGCTGCCCGAGCGCGGCGAACGTGCGGGCCGGGTGCAGGGGCCGGCGCTGCTTCCACACGAGCGTGGCGACTCCGTCCTCGTCGCTCTGGACGGGCAGTTGCGCGAGCGCCGGATCGACCCGTGCGGCGGCCGCGGCGACGTCGAACCCTGAGCGTGCGGCAAGGGGCAGATTGCCGCGTCCCAGCCGTACGATCGGGGCGCCCGGACGCAACTGACGCAGCATCGCCATGCCCGCCTGCGCCTCCGTGCCCCGACCGGCCGCGGCGGCGAGCACACCGGCGTACTCGATCTGGTGGGCCAGGGCCTCGGCCACGGTGCGCTCGTCGTCGGAGCTGGTGTGCAGGCCGTGCCGGGTGAGCGGATCGTCGTGGGACATCTCGGGGATCAGCCGCTGCGGATCGACCGCCGTGATCATCCCGGTGATCCGCACGACCTGCTCCATCCGACGTCCGCACGCCTCGCCGAACGCGATCGTCTCGACCAGCGGGAGCGGATCGCTGCCGCCCCACAGTTCCACGATCGCGAGGCGGTGCGCGCTCGACTCGGCGATCCGGACGAGCTGCGGCAGCAGGTCTTCACGCATCGCGCAGCAGGGGCAGTCGTTGACCAGCGGAACCTTCGTCAAGTGCGAGACGCCCCGGTCGTTCCACACGCGGCGCACGACCTCGCCGTGCTCGGCGCGGGACAGGTCGTGGTGCAGGACGACCGAGCCCCGGTTCCCGGCGAGCAGTTCGAGCACCGCCCGGCGCCGCTGCTCCTTGTGCAGGCCCGCCACCACGACGACAGGGAGCACGGGCTGCGCCTGCGGCCGGACGTCCACCATCAGATCCGCTCCCCGCGCGCCCGGATGCGGGCCACGACCGTCTCGATGCCGAGCTTGTCGACGGTCTTGATGCCCTTGGCGCTGAGCGTGAGCCGGACGTGGCGGCCCTCGCTCGGCAGCCAGTAGCGCTTGGACTGGATGTTCGGGTCGAAGCGGCGGCGGGTGCGGCGGTGCGAGTGCGACACCGCGTTCCCGAAGCCGGGTTCGCGGCCGGTGACCTGGCAGCGTGCGGACATGGGCCCCTCTTTCCGGGGTCGTGGAATAGATCGACGGGCCGCAGCGTACACTACTTTGGAAACGGTTTTCATTATCGATTAGGAGCGCACCATGGCCCGCAGCGAACTGCGTCCGATCGTCAAGCTCAGGTCCACCGCCGGAACCGGCTACACCTACGTCACCCGCAAGAACCGCCGCAACGACCCGGACCGGCTGGTGCTGCGCAAGTACGACCCGGTCGCCCGGCGGCACGCGGACTTCCGCGAGGAGCGCTGAGCCGGGCCGCGCGCCCGCACCCCGGCGGTGCGGGCGCGCGGACGCCGCGTTTCCCGACTGCCGCGCCGGGAAAAATCGCGGAAGGGGGCGGGAGCGGCCCCGGGATGGAGCAGGGGTCGCATATATGGCGGATGTCGAGGTTGTCACCGAGAGCGGCACGGGCATGCTGGCCTCCGCGTCCTGGGACGCCGTCGTGGCGTCGGCCGGGACGCCGTTCCACACCGGACGCTTCCTGCTCAGCTGGTGGAACGACCGGCAGGCCAAGAACCCGCAGTCCCAGCTGATCACGGCGCGGGTCGTGGACGGCGAGCGGGTCGTCGGGGTCTGCGCGTTCGAGCTGAACTCCGGGACCCTGGCGTTCGCCGGCGGCCGGGACGTCGTCGACTACATGGGTCCGGTCGCGATCGCCGGGCGGGAGAAGGACGTCGCGGCCGCGCTGGTCCGCTGGATCCGCGAGTCCACCACGTGGTCGCACGCGGACCTGGCCGGGCTGGTGCGGGACGACGCGTCGGCCGAGGCGATGATCGAGGCGATCGCGCACGCCGTCCCGGACGCGGTCGTCGAGCCCTACGACCAGGCGCCGCGGATCGAGAAGGCGCCCTGCGGCTACCTCGCGCTGCTGAACTCCAAGCGTCGCGGCGACATCCTGCGCAAGCGCAACCGGCTCACCGAGGCGCTCGGCGAACTCGAACTGGTCGACTCGACGCCCGCGACCATACGCGACTCGCTCGATCGGCTGCTGGCATGGAAGGCCGACGCCAGCGACGAGACGCGGCAGTTCGTCGACGAGTACGGCGGATTCGTACGCGACATGGTCATCGAACTCTGCGACGCGGGCGCGGCTCAGGTCGTGGAGCTGCACGCGGGTGGACGGCCGCTCGCCGCGGTCATCGTGCTCACGCACCGCGACACGGTCCACATCTACAACATGGCCTACGACACGTCCCCGGCCGCCGACGGCCAGCAGGGTCTGGCACCCGGCGTCGTGCTGGTCTCGCTGCTCATCGAACGCAGCCTCGACCGCGGGCTCCGGTTCGACTTCCTCAAGGGCGCGCAGGACTACAAGCTGCGCCTGGGCGGGACGCCCGTCGATCTGGTGGGCGCGACGATCGAGCGTTAGCCGGCGAGCGGGGCGTGCTGGCGCGCGCGCATCTCGGTGAGGATCCGGCGCGCCGCCATCATCAGGTCCGAGACGTCCGGTCCGGTGAGCGCGTAGACGACGCTCCCGGCGTCCCGCGTGGTCATGACGATCCCGTAGCGGCGCAGCACGGCCAACTGCTGCGACAGGCTCGACGCGGAGACCCCGAGCGAGTCGATCTCGGCGTCCGCCAACAGGTCCCGCACCGGTTTCGGCCCCTCGCAGAGAAGTTCGAGCACGCGGATGCGCACCGGGTGGCCCAGCACGCGGAAGAACTCCGCCTTCACCTGATAGAGGGGGATCTGCATCGGCGCCACTTCCTCCCGGAGACTCGACATCCATCATCTTGGCAGCAGCCGGTGGCCGATCGAGGCGGTTCCCGCGTCGGGCCGGGAGGCCGCCCCTGGCGCGCACCCGGCGCGCGCCCCCGGATTCCGGTTCGCGCCGTGGCGAACGAGGCGAATTGCAGAATCCTTCAACGCTGCTGTCCTGCAACTGCCTAACGTGAGCCGCGGAACCCATCGCCTTCAGCAAAGGAGCTCGACCTCATGGCCGCTGGGATAGACGTCGCTCTGAAGAACGTCATGAACATCGAGGGCGCCATCGCCGCGGCGCTCGTCGACTACGGCAGCGGCATGACCCTCGCCGGGGCCAGCGCGTCGAAGAATCTGGACGTCACCGTCGCCGCCGCCGGGAACACGGAGGTAGTCAAGGCGAAGATGCGCACGATGGAGATGCTCGGCCTCGACGACCGGATCGAGGACATCCTGATCACGCTCGGCCACCAGTTCCATCTGATCCGCCCGCTGCACAGCCGGGACGGCGCCGGGCTGTTCCTCTACCTCGCCCTCGACAAGAACCGCGGCAACCTCGCGCTGGCCCGGCGGCAGTTGCAGGCGATCGGCGAGAACCTCGAGCTCTGATCCGGTGCGGCCGGGCCCGCGCGCATCCCGCGAGATCGCCGTGCCCTACCGTGTCTGGAGTGCGCACCGACCTGTCCCGGCTGCTCGCGTCCGGGCCGTTTCCGGACGCGCTGCGGGCCGCGATCGCCGACAGCGGGCTGAGCCTGGACCGGATCGGGTACCGGCTGCGGCAGCACGGCACGCCGGTCAGCCTGGCCACGCTCAGCAGCTGGCAGTCCGGGCGGCGGCAGCCGGAACGGGCCGCGTCGCTGGCCGCGCTCAGCCGGCTGGAGGAGATCGTCGGCGTGCCGTCCGGCGCCCTGGCCGCGCTGGTCGGCCCGCGCCGGGCCCGCGGACGCAACGTCTACACGGACGCGCCCGCCCTGGCGGCGGTGTATCAGGACTGGGATCCGATCGCCCGGCTGCTGGCCGAGTTCGACACCGGCTCCGACGACAGCCTGATCCGGCTCTCGCAGTACGAGCGGCTCACGGTCGGCCCGGACGGACGGCTGCGCGAGCTCTACTCCCGGGCCCTCGTCCGGTCGGCCGCGAACGACGTCGGCTCGGTGATCGTGATCGACCAGGCCGACGACGGCAATCCGTCGCGGATCCATCCGCTGCGCGGCTCCCGCCTCGGAGTCGTCCGCACGGCGCCCGACGCCGGACTGGTCATCGCCGAACTGCTGCTGCCGCGCCCCTTGCAGCGCGGCGAGTTGGCGCTGCTGGAGCACGTCGTCGAGTTCACCGAGCCGTTCCCGCGCGACCGCGATTCGAGCCGTCGGCTGCGGCTGCCGATCCGCGAGTACGTGCTCGAAGTCGAGTTCACCCGGCCGATGCTGCCCGCGCGCTGCGTGCAGTTCACGGTGCCGCGCACGGATGAGGGCGGCGTCGAGACCGAGCGCGTGCTCACGCTCGACGACCAGGGCCGGGCGTGCGCCATCGGGGTCGATCTGGACCCGTGCGTCATCGGCGTGCGCTGGGAATGGCCCGAGCCGCCGCGGTGACAGCGCACTGCGACGGCCCGGGTGCCTTCGACTGGATCAGGCGTGCAGCCAGCTGAGCTTGAAGGTGCTGCCGGACACCGAGGAGTTCTTCGTCAGCAGGGTGCTGCCGCGCTCGATGTCGGTCGAGTTCGGGGTGCCCGCGCTCGCGAAGCTCGAGCCGTTGACCGTGAGGTTGGTGAAGGTGATCGAGCCGAAGTCCGCCACCGGCTGGATCCCGTCGCCGAGGTCCTCCACGATCGCCTCGGCCGAGGACAGCTCGTCGCTGCCGGTCTTGTGGTAGGTCTTCGACCAGCCCTGCGTCGTGTCCTTCTCGACCAGGGTGAACGACGTGCCGCTGACCGACACCGACGCGGTGACGTGGTCGCCCGCCTTGATCGTCTCGGTGAAGTAGATCGAGTCGGCGGGGTACATCTCGACCCACGGGTAGTACCCGGCGACGCCGTTCTCGCAGTCCTGGTCGAAGCCGATCTGCTCGACCGTGTCCGAGCTCCAGCCGTCGATGCCGATCCACGGCGAGACGGAGCTGTTCGGGGTCGCGCTGCAGTCGAGCGAGGGCACGGTCCAGGCGCCGCTGATGGAGGTGAAGGTGCCGCCGGTGTCGGCGTAGCCGCCCCAGATCTGGTCGGAGTGCCGGGCGTGGTTGTAGTGCGGGAAACTCGCCGGGGTCGTGGTGGCGGCCGCGGCGGGCCCGGCCAGGGTCGCGGCGAGCAGCAGCGAGCTGCCGACGGCCAGGCCGGAAAGGCCGGTCCGGTATCCGGGTATTGCCATAGTGGTCCTCTCGCGTGGCGGAATGCGGGCGTGCGCCATCGCCGGACGGTGGGTGCGGAGTGGGTGGGTCCGACGCAGCACGCTTACTTGAGGAGCGTGGCCGAAGCGGCTGTCGCGGAGAAACCAAGGCAGGGTAAAGCGCGCGCCGACGGCGCGTTGACGTTTTCACATTCAGGCTTGCGGCTCCGGATCTCCGGAGGTCACTCGCCGAGCCACTCGATCTGCCGGATCTTGTTCATCGCGTCGAGCGCCGCGACCTTGTAGGACTCGGCGAGCGTCGGGTAGTTGAACACGGCGTCGACCAGGTAGTCCACGGTGCCGCCGCAGCCCATCACGGCCTGGCCGATGTGCACGAGCTCGGTGGCGCCGGTGCCGAAGACGTGCACGCCGAGCAGCGAGCGGTCCTCCGGGGAGACCAGCAGCTTCAGCACGCCGTAGGAGTCGCCGATGATCTGCCCGCGCGCCAGCTCCCGGTAGCGTGAGACGCCCACCTCGAACGGGATCCGGGCGGCGGTCAGGTCGTCTTCGGTGCGGCCGAGGAAGCTGATCTCCGGGATCGTGTAGATGCCGATCGGCTGCAACGGCGAGATGCCCTGGACCGATTCGCCGCACGCGTGGTGCGCGGCGAGCCGTCCCTGCTCCATCGACGTGGCGGCGAGCGCGGGGAAGCCGATCACGTCGCCGACCGCGTAGATGTGCGGCACGCTCGTGCGGAAGAACTCGTCCACGGTGATCCGGCCGCGGTCGTCCGCGCTGAGCCCGGCGTTCTCCAGGCGCAGGCCCGCGGTCATGCCCTGGCGCCCCGCCGAGTACATCACGACCTCGGCCGGGATCCGCTTGCCGCTCTCCAGCACCGCGAGGGCGCCGCGCTCGTGCCGCTCGACGGCCGCGACGGTCTCGCCGAACCGGAAGGTCACCGCGAGGTCGCGCAGGTGGTACTTGAGCGCCTCGACCACCTCGATGTCGCAGAACTCGAGCATCCGCGTCCGGGACTCGACGACGGTGACCTTGGTGCCGAGCGCGGCGAACATGGAGGCGTACTCGATGCCGATGACGCCCGCGCCGACCACGATCATGGACTGCGGGACCCGGCCGAGGCTGAGGATGCCGTCCGAGTCCACCACCGTGGCCCCGTCGAAGTCCACGCTGGCCGGGCGGGCCGGGCTGGTGCCGGTGGCGATCACGATGCGGTCGGCGGTCACCCGGTTCGCGGAGCCGGAGCCGTCGGCCACCTCCACGGTGTGCTCGTCCACGAAGGAGCCGAGCCCGGGCAGCAGCGCGACCCGGTTGCGGGACAGCTGGCTGCGGATCACCTCGATCTCCCGGCCCACGACGTGCTGCGTGCGGGCGAGCAGGTCGGCGATGGTGATGTTCTCCTTGACCCGGTAGCTCTGCCCGTACATCTCCCGCTGGTTCAGGCCGGTCAGGTACAGCACGGCCTCGCGCAGCGTCTTGGACGGGATGGTGCCGGTGTTGATGCACACCCCGCCGACCATGTCCCGCCGCTCGACGACCGCGGCGCGGCGTCCGAGCTTGGCCGTCGCGATCGCAGCCTTCTGACCGCCCGGCCCGGAGCCGAGGACGAGCACGTCGTAGTCATACACACCGTCAGTGTGGCAGCGCCACGCGTCCGATCGAAGACCTCGGCGTGAACGGAAGCCCCGGATGCCGCGTTAGCCGGAACGGGTGGCTGCGGTTGCCCGGGGCTCCCGCGTACGGGCTACTTGTCGTATGGATCACGCGAGCCTGAGTGCGAAGATCGACGGCCTGCTGGACGGGCTGGTCGGGGACCTGGTGCGGCTGGCCGAGATCCCCTCGGTCTCCTTCCCCGGCTATCCGCGCGAGCAGGTGCTGCGCGCGCACGACGTGCTGGTCGGCCTGCTCGGCGACGCCGGGGTCCGGGACATCAGGGACCTCACGCTGCCGGACACCAACCCGATCATCACCGGCTCGATCCCGCCGCCGACCCCGGACGCGCCGACCGTGCTGCTCTACGGGCACTACGACGTGCAGCCGCCGGGGGACGAGAAGCTGTGGGACTCGCCGCCGTTCACCCCGACCCGCGAGGGCGACGCGATCCGCTGCCGCGGGATCGCGGACGACAAGTCCAACCTGGCCGTGCACCTCGGCGCGCTGCGGGCCTTCGAGGGGCGGCCGCCGGTCGGGATCAAGATCCTGTTCGAGGGCCAGGAGGAGTACGGCTCGGTCTTCGACGACTATCCGCCCACGCATCCGGAGCAGTTCGGCTGCGACGCGATGGTCATCGCGGACATGGGCAACATCCGGCCCGGCGTCGGCACGTTCACGGTCGCGCTGCGCGGGGACGCCGAGGTGATCGTGGAGGCGCGCACGCTCGCGCAGGCCCGGCACAGCGGCGAGTTCGGCGGGGCGGCTCCGGACGCGCTGCTCGCCCTGATCAGCGCACTGGCCACGCTGCACGACGCGAACGGGGACGTAGCGGTCAAGGGCCTGCGCCGCGAGGAGTGGGACGGCTACACGTTCAGCGACGAGGAGTTCCGGCGGCTCGGCGGCGTGCTGCCGGGGATGCCGCTGATGGGCACCGGCAGCCTGGGGTCGCGGCTGTGGAGCGGACCGGCGATCACGGTGATGGGGCTCGACGCGCCCGCCGTGGAGACCGCCGCCTCGGCCGTGGTCCCCTACGCGCGCGCCAAGCTGAACCTGCGCGTGCACCCGTCGCAGGATCCGAACGAGGCGCGCAAGTACCTGATCGATCACCTGGCGTCCGTGCGTCCGTTCGGCGTCGAGCTCACGCTCACCGAGGACGGGCAGGCCGGGTTCGGCTTCTCCGCGGTCACCGGCGGCCCCGCCTACCAGGCCGCGACCGAGGCGCTGCGCGAGGCGTGGGGCGCCGAGCCGGTGCACGCGGCGTCTGGCGGCGCGATCCCGCTGGTCGCCGGGCTGGCCAGGGCGGTTCCGGCGGCCGAGATCCTGCTGTTCGGCGCGCAGGACTCCGAGTGCGGCCTGCACGGACCGAACGAGCGGGTGCTGATCTCGGAACTGCGCGGCGCCGTGCACGCCGAGGCCGCCTTCCTGCGCAACTACGCGGAGGCCTTCAGCGCACGGAGCGGCGCGTGAGCACGACCGCGGCGCCCAAGGCCCCCACGAGTTCCGGAACCGAGCCGGAGGGCGGGAAGAAGCGCGCCTTCCCCAGTTCCCTGACGATCCTGGCCGGGGTCACGATCGTCGTGTGGGCGCTGGCGTTCGTCATCCCGACCGGCACGTACGACACCAAGGCGGACGGCACCCCGATCCAGGGCACCTACCACCGCACGCCGAACCCGCTGAACTTCCATCAGCGGCTCAACGAGCTCTTCCTCGCCCCGGTCAACGGCCTGTACGGGATCAAGGACGCGCAGACCGGCCAGGTCTCCCCGACGGCCGACGGCTCGCTCTACGGCAGCGCCGGGGTGTTCCTGTTCGTGCTGGCCATCGGCGCGTTCATCACCGTCGTGTTCGCCACCGGCGCGATGGACCGGGGCATCGGCCGCCTCGCGTACCGGCTGCGGTCGCGCGGCGCGCTGCTGATCGTCGGGATCATGGCCGTGTTCTCGCTGCTCGGCTCGGTCGAGGGCTTCGCCGAGGAGACGCTCGGCTTCTACGGCCTGATCGTCCCGCTGATGCTCGCCCTCGGCTACGACCGGATGGTGGCGACGGGCGCGATCATCCTCGGCGCCGGCGTGGGCGTCATGTGCTCGACCGTGAACCCGTTCGCCATCGGGGTCGCGTCCTCGGCCGCCGGGATCTCGCTCGGCGACGGCATCCTGCTGCGCGGCGCGATGTGGATCGTGCTGACCGGGGTGACCGTGGCCTACGTCGTGCGCTACGGCGGCCGGGTGCGCAAGGATCCCGACCGTTCGATGGTCGGATTCCTGCCCGGCGACCGCGAGATGGCCACCCATGCGGCGGACAAGCCCGAGGAGCTGACCGGCACGCACAAGGCCGTGCTGATCGCCCTCGGGCTCACGTTCGCGCTGATGATCTTCTCGGTGATCCCGTGGGCGAGCGTGATCACCGGCAAGTCCGACGCCACGCCGTACCGCTGGGAGCTGGACTGGTCCTTCGCCCAACTGGCCGCGCTGTTCGTCGTGGCGGCGATCGTCATCGGCTTCCTGTCCCGGCAGGGCGAGGCGAAGTTCTCCTCGACGTTCGTGCAGGGCGCGGGCGACTTCATCTCCCCCGCGCTGGTGATCGTGCTCGCCCGCGGCATCACCGTGATCATGAACAACGCGCAGATCGTCGACACGGTGCTGCACTCGATGGAGCACCTGGTCTCCGGCACGTCCGCCGCGCTGTTCGGGATCCTGGTCTACCTGGTGAACCTGCCGCTGGCGTTCCTGATCCCGTCCACCTCGGGCCACGCCACGCTCGTCATGCCGATCCTCGCCCCGCTCGCCCAGTTCGCCGACGTGCCGCGCTCGATCGTGGTCACGGCGTGGGCGGCGGCCAGCGGCTGGATGAACCTGTGGGAGCCGACCGCCGCCGTGGTCATGGGTGGCGTGGCCCTGGCGAAGGTCGGCTACGACAAGTACCTGCGTTTCATCGCGCCGCTGCTGGCGATCCTGTTCGTGCTGGTCTGCGGCTTCGTCGCGCTGGGCGCCGCAATGAACTGACTACTGGCCGAAATGGGAAACCAGCTTCTCCACGGCCGCGCCCACGTACGGCTGCTTGTCGTACAAGTCCACGTGGCTGGCGCCCTCGATCCAGCTGAGTTCCTTGGGCCCGACCGCCCGCTGATACGCCTCGACGCTCATCCATGAGGTGATCGCGCGCGTGCCGACGATCATCAGCAGCGGACGGTCGCCGATCAGCGGGATGGGCCCGAACGCATCGAACATCGCCATCCGGTCCACGCTCGTCCAGTCGAGGAACGGGGCCGAGCGCGGGTGCTCGCCGCGCGGGGTGCGGTAGTACTCGAAGCCCTCCGCGCCGTGTTCGCCGCCGAGTTCACGGGCCTGGTCGACGGTCTCGGGGAAGAGTGTCAGAACTCCAGGGTCCTCCCCGCGCGCCATCGCCGTCCGAGCCTGCGCCGCAGCGTCCAGCATCGACTGGAACACCGCCGGATCCTGCGTCCCGTCCGCACCGAACCGGAACTGCCGCGCGATGTCCACGGCGCTCACGGTCGCCACGGCCCGGATCCGGTGGTCGCTCGCGGCGGCGGGAAGCACGTAGCCGCCCGACGCGCAGATGCCCAGCGCCCCGATCCGCGACGCGTCCACCTCGGCCCGCGTGGTCAGGTAGGAGACGGCCGCCTTCAGGTCCTCGACCCGGTGCGCCGGATCCTCCAGCCCGCGCGGCAGCCCGCCGCTCTCCCCCTGATACGCCGCGTCGAACGCCAGGGCGACGAGCCCGCGTTCCGCCAGCATCCGCGCGTACAGTCCCGCCGCCTGCTCCTTCACCCCGGTGCCCGGGTGCCCGACGACGACCGCCGGCCACGGTCCGTCCCCGTAGCCCTCGGGCAGGTGCAGAATCCCGGCGAGTGCGATCCCCGCGCTGTCGAAAGTGATCTCAATCGTGTTCATGTCCATCAGCATCGCCCCAGCTCAGACCGCCCAACAGCCGCACGTTCCTGCCTGGGAAGGATCCTGCCCCCTGTCCCGGACCGCCGCAGCGCCGAGAATGGAGGCATGGTTCCCGCTCCCCCTCCCGCAACTGCGCGGCCCGACGAGGTCGGCGCGTTCCTCAAGGCCCGCCGCGCCCAGCTCACGCCCGGCGACGTGGGACTGCCCGAGCCCGCCGGAGCCCGCCGCAAGGTCGCCGGTCTGCGCCGCGAGGAGGTCGCCCAACTCGCGGCGATCAGCGTCGACTACTACACACGCCTGGAGCAGAACCGCGTCCAACCCTCGGCCGGAGTCCTGGAGGTGCTGGCCCGCGCGCTGCGGCTCGACGAGGATCAGCAGACGTACCTCTACGGCCTGGCCGGCAAGTCCGCCGCCCGCCCCCGCTCTCGCCGACGCCGCGAAGAACGCCCGCGCCCCGCCGTCCTGCGCCTGCTCGACCAGCTCACCGCGACGCCAGCCATCGTGCTGGGCCGCCGCATGGACATCCTCGCCTGGAACGCGGGCGCCGCCGCCCTCTACACCGACTTCGCCGCCGTCCCGCCCCGCGAGCGCAACTACATCCGCCTCCTGTTCACCCACCCCGCCATGCGCGCCCTGCACCGCGACTGGGAGCACGACGCCCGCAGCGCCGTCGCCGCCCTCCGCATGCAGGCCGGCCCGGACGCCGCCGACGATCCCGAGCTGGCCGCACTCGTCGGCCAGCTCTCGCTCCAGGATCCCGACTTCCGCACGTGGTGGGCCAGCCATCAGGTCAGCAGCGTCGGCTACGGCACCAAGCAGTACCGCCACCCGCTCGTCGGCGACCTCACCCTCGACTGCGACACCTGGGACAGCCCCGACGCCAGCGGCCAGCGCCTCATGGTCCTGACCGCCGACCCGGGAACCCCCTCCTACGACGCGCTGCGGATCCTCACGTCGTGGAACTCGGAACACGCGTCCGCGAGCCAGTCGGCGAGGTAGGGGGCGAACGAGGGGCGTACCAGGAGGCTGATGCTCGTCGGGCCGAGGACGCGGAGCACGACCCCGGCTTGGGCGATGAGGGTCTGCACGCAGGTGCCGGGCGGGCTCACGTGCGGGTCGAGGTCGATGGCGCAGCCCTGGGCGAGCACGTCGCGGACCTGAGTGCCGGGCCCGTCGAGGAGCAGCGTGGTGCGCTGGGCGGAGACGTCGATGACGGAGGCGAACTCGTCGCCGATCGCGTCGCGGAGCTGCTGCGGGAGTACGGCTGAGGTGGTGAGGACCAGGAACTCGTCGGGGCCGAGCCACAGGACGTTCGCGGCGGCCGACGAGGTCTCGGTGCAGGGTGCGGGGAGGGGGCAGCCGAGGACCTGTTGGATGGCGGCCGCTATGGGGGCAGTCGGGTCGAGGCGTAGCGAGTACTGATCAACCGTCACGGCGGGCTCCCTCCTTGTCGAAGAGCACGGATTCGGTGACGGTGACCGGGGTGAGGGTGCCGTCGTCGAGGGTGGCGTACAGGGTCTCGCCGTGGCGGCTGTGCCCGGAGCGGACGAGGGCGAGTGCGAACGTGCGGCCTAGGGCGGCGCTGCGGTAGCTGGAGGTGACGTGGCCGTGCATCGGGACCGGTGGGGCGGGGAGCCTCGGGGTGGTGATGAGCTGGGCGCCTTCGGGGAGGAGCACGTGCTCGTCGACGGGCAGGAGGCCGACCAGCTGCTTGCGGTCGGGTCGGGTGTTCTCGGCGCGGGAGAAGGAGCGCTTGCCGATGAAATCAGGCTTCTTCTTCGACACGACCCAGGACATGCCGAGGTCCTGCGGCGTGACCGTGCCGTCCGTGTCCTGGCCGATGATCGGGTAGCCCTTCTCGGCGCGCAGCACGTGCATGGTCTCGGTGCCGTACGGCGTGATCCCGTGCGGCGCGCCCGCCTCGATCAGCGCCTCCCAGACCGTGAGCCCGTGCCGGCCGACCACGTTGATCTCGTACGCCAGCTCGCCGGAGAAGCTGATCCGGCACACGCGCGCCGGAATGCCCGCGACGGTCGCCTCACGCCAGGTCATGAAGGGAAACGCGTCGTTGCTCACGTCCAGGTCGGGGGCGACGATTCCCAGCACGTCGCGGGATTTGGGGCCGACGAGCGGGATCGTGACCCAATGCTCGGTGACCGACGTCAGGTGCACGCGGAGTTCGGGCCACTCCGTCTGGAGCCACTCCTCCAGCCATTCGAGGATCTTCGCGGCGTTGCCCGTGGTCGTGGTCAGTACATATTCGTGTTCGGCGACGCGCATCACGGTGCCGTCGTCGAGGATCATGCCGTCCACGCCGCACATGACGCCGTAGCGGACGGAGCCGACCTTCAGGGTACTGATGAGGTTTGTGTAGACGCGGTCGAGGAAGACCCCGGCGTCCGGCCCGCGCACGTCGATTTTGCCGAGCGTGGAGCCGTCCATCAGCGCGACGGACTTGCGAGCGGCTCGGCATTCGCGCAGCACAGCCGTCTCCATGTCCTCGCCCGGCTGCGGGTAGTACCACGGCCGGTGCCACTGCCCGACGTTCTCGAACAGCGCCCCGTGCGCGACGTGCCACGGATGCAGCGCGGTCACCCGGACGGGGTCGAAGAGCGCGCCCCGATTTCGACCGGCCAGCGCCGCGAACGCGACCGGGGTGAACGGTGGCCGGAACGTGGTCGTGCCCAGGTCGGCGATGTCCACGCCGAGGGCCTCGGCGACGATCCCGGAGGCGATGACGCCCGAGGTCTTGCCCTGGTCGTGCGCGGTGCCGATGGTCGTGTAGCGCTTGACGTGCTCGACGGAGGTCAGCCCGGCGCCGGTCGCGCGCAGCACGTCGGCGACGGTGGCGTCACGCTGGAGGTCGACGAAACCGGTCGTGTCGGCGGACGTCCTCCACAGCACCTGGCCCGGGTCGTGGTCGATCTCCCCGTTCGCGGCGCCAGCGGTTCGGATGGTGGGGAGCGGCGCGGCGGGGACGAACGCGCCGAGCCGGGAGTCATAGCGCAGCTTGCCGCCTGCCTGGCTGAACAGGTGCACGACCGGATTCCAGCCGCCGGAGACGAGCAGCGTGTCGCAGGGGATCTCAGTGCCCGATGACACGTGCACGCCGGTGATCCGCGTGTCGCCGCTGGTCCCGGTCACGAGGTGGCCTGGCAGCACGTCGATCCCGCGTTCCCGGCATTGCGCCACCAATGCTTCCGGCACCTGATCGCGGGAGTCGAGCACGGCGGCGATCTCGACACCCGCGCTGGCGAGTTCGAGTACTGACGCGTAGGCGCTGTCGTTGGTGGTGAACACGACGACACGGCGGCCGGGGACCACGGCGTATCGCTGCAGGTACGTGCGGGCCGCACCGGCGAGCATGATGCCGGGACGGTCGTTGTCGGCGAAGACCACCGGCCGCTCGTACGCGCCCGTGGCGAGCACGATCTCCTTGGCCCGGATCCGCCAGACGCGCTGCCGCCCCTCCAGCGCGAGCACAAGATTGTCGTCGTAGCAGCCGAAGGCGGTGGTGCTGGTCAGGACACGGACACCGGGCAGATCGTCTACGGCGAGCTGCGGCTGGTCGTCTACGAGGATGACGCGGGCTCCGTCGCGGGAAGCCGCGCGTGCCTCCGCGATTCCGGCCGGGCCGCCACCGACTACCAGCACGTCGCAGTGTGCGTGCATGCTGTCGTAGCGCGCGGGGTCGGGCTCGGACGCGAGTCGTCCTTGGCCGCGCAGACCACGTGCCACGAGGCCGTCGTAGAGTTCGATGGTCGTGGCGGTGAGCATGGGTTCGGGGAACGGCGCCTCGAGTTGCACCAGGGCGCTCGGCTCCTCGACACCGGCCGTGACGATGCCGCGCGGACGGCCGTAGGTGATGCTGGTGGCCACGTGGTGCACGCCGTTGGCCAGCAGCGCCGAGGCGAGGGTGTCGCCGGGGTGGCCGGTGTACTCGGTTCCGTTGAAGGTGAAGGCCAGGGCGCGATCACGGTCGATGCGTCCGCCGGTCGGCAGCCGGAACGGGGCGGAGGCGGAGGTCACGCGGTCACCGGCTTCGGCTCGTCGGGGCGGTAGGTGGCGAGGATCCGGTGCGTGGCGGTGTCGCGGACCGCGTTGAACCACCTGCGGCATCCGGCGCTGTGCACCCAGCGCTCGGCGAACCGGCCCTTCGGGTTGGCGCGGAAGAACACGTACTCGGCCCACTCGGCATCGGACAGGGCGTAGGGGTCGGCGGGATACGGCACGTGCGCCTGGCCGCCGTAGTGGAATTCGGCTTCCTCACGCACACCGCACCAAGGGCATTCGATCAGCTGCATCAGATCACAATCCTCAGTGCGCCACAGCGGCGGCGCCGTGCTCGTCGACCAGCGCGCCGCTGGTGAACCGGTCGATGGTGAAGGGGGCGTTGAGCGGATGCGGCGTGCCCTGCGCGACGGTGTGCGCGAAACACCAGCCGACGCCGGGCGTGGCCTTGAACCCGCCGGTGCCCCAGCCGCAGTTCACGTACAGGTCCTCGATCGGAGTCAGTCCGACGATCGGCGAGGCGTCCGGTGTCACGTCCACGATCCCGGCCCAGGTGCGCAACAGATGCGCCCGCGCGAAGACCGGGAACAGTTCGAGCGCGGCGGCCATCTGGCGTTCGATGATGTGGAACGAGCCGCGCTGACCGTAGCCGTTGTAGCTGTCCACGCCCGCGCCCATCACCAGTTCGCCCTTGTGCGCCTGCGACACGTACACGTGCACTGCGTTCGACATGACGACCGTCGGATGCACCGGTTCGAGCAGTTCAGACACCAGCGCCTGCAGCGGATGGCTTTGCAGCGGCAGCCGCAGACCGACCATATCGGCGAGCACGGAGGTGTGCCCGGCCGCTGCCAACGCGACCTTTCCCGCCGCGATCGGACCGCGCGTCGTCTGCACGCCCACGACCCGGCCGCCGCGCACGTCGATGCCGGTGACCTCGCAGTTCTGGATCAGGTCGATCCCGTACGCGTCGGCGCGACGTGCGAATCCCCAGGCCACGTAGTCGTGCTTCGCGATCCCCGCGCGCGGCTGGTACGTGGCCCCCAGCACCGGATAGCGCACGTCCTGCGAGATGTTCACGATCGGGCAGACCTTCGCGACGTCTTCCGGTTCGAGCCACTCCGCGTCGACGCCATTGAGCTTGTTCGCGAACACCCGCCGCTTGCTGTCCCGCACATCCTGCAGAGTGTGGGCGAGGTTCAGCACGCCGCGCTGGCTGAACAGGATCGGATAGTCGAGGTCTTCTTCGAGGTGTTCCCACAGCTTGAGTGCGTGCTCGTAGATGCCCGCGCTCTCGTCCCACAGGTAGTTCGAGCGGATGATCGTGGTGTTGCGGGCCATGTTGCCGCCCGCGAGCCAGCCCTTCTCCAGCACCGCGACGTTCGTGATGCCGTGGTTCTTCGCCAGGTAGTACGCCGTGGCCAGGCCGTGCCCTCCCCCGCCGACGATGATCACGTCGTACGAGGGCTTCGGGTCGGGGTTGCGCCACAGGAAGTCCGGGTGCTCCGGCAGCGGCTCGTTCACACTGACACCTCGGCGTAGAGCGGGAACGCGTCGGCCAGCTTCGCCACTCGCGCCCGCAGTTCCTCGGCCGCCCCGCCTATCAGAGTCCTGGCGATGATGTCGGCGACCTCGTGGAACTCCGGGTCGCCGAAACCGCGCGTGGCCAGCGCCGGAGTCCCGATCCGCAGACCGGACGAGACCATCGGCGGACGCGGGTCGAAGGGCACTGCGTTGCGGTTGACCGTGATGCCGACGGAGTGCAGCCGGTCCTCGGCCTGCTTGCCGTCCAGCGCGCTGCGGCGCAGGTCCACGAGGATCAGGTGCACGTCCGTGCCGCCAGTCAGCACCGTGATACCGGCCTCGTTGACGTCGTCCGCGAGCAGCCGCCCGGCGAGGGTGCGCGCGCCACGCAGCGTGCGCTGCTGACGCTCCCTGAACTCCTCGGACGCGGCGACCTTGAACGCCACCGCCTTGGCCGCGATGACGTGCTCGAGCGGCCCGCCCTGCTGCCCGGGGAACACCGCCGAGTTGATCTTCTTCGCGAACTCAGCGCGGGACAGGATCACCCCGCCGCGCGGACCACCGAGAGTCTTGTGCGTCGTAGTCGTTACGACGTCGGCGTACGGAACCGGGGACGGATGCAGTCCGGCGGCCACCAGACCGGCGAAGTGCGCCATGTCGACCATCAGGTACGCGCCGACCTCGTCCGCGATGCGGCGGAACGCGGCGAAGTCCAACTGCCTCGGGTACGCGGACCAGCCCGCCACGATCATCTTCGGCCGGTGCTCCAGCGCAAGCCGGTGCACCTCGTCCATGTCGACTCGCATGTCTGATTCGCGCACGTGATACGGGACGACGTTGTACAGCTTGCCGGAGAAGTTCAGCCGCATCCCGTGCGTCAGATGGCCGCCGTGCGCCAGGTCGAGGCCGAGGATCGTGTCACCCGGCTGGAGCAGCGCGACCATCGCCGCCGCGTTCGCCTGCGCGCCCGAGTGCGGCTGCACGTTGGCGGCCTCGGCGTCGAACAGGGCTTTGACTCGGTCGATGGCCAACTGCTCGACGACGTCCACGTGCTCGCAGCCGCCGTAGTAGCGCCTGCCCGGGTAGCCCTCCGCGTACTTGTTCGTCAGCACGGAGCCCTGCGCCTGCATCACGGCCAGCGGCGCGAAGTTCTCGCTCGCGATCATCTCCAGCGTCGACTGCTGGCGGTGCAGTTCGGCGCCCACCGCCGCCGCGATCTCCGGGTCGAAGTCGGCCAGCGGTCGGGACAGGACGGTCTCCGAGCCCATGCGATCCCCTTGAAAGGCTAGACTGGAACAACTGATATATCAGTAGTACTTTGAGTGTGCGGGCCGGTCAAGAGGTCGACAGTGCGGAGGTGCGCGGATGTCCGTGACGACGGAGGGCCTGTCGCTGGCCGATCAGGCGTATCTGGACCTCCGCGACCGCCTGGTCACCCTGCGGATCCGCCCGGGCTCCCCCATCAACGACGACCAGATCGCCGCGCAGCTGCGGATCGGCCGCACCCCGGTGCGCGAGGCGCTCAAGCGGCTGGAGTCGGAGCGGCTAGTCGTCTCGTACCCGCGACGCGGCACGTTCGCGACCGAGGTGCAGATCACCGACCTCGGCCACCTGACCGAGGTGCGCCAGCGGCTCGAACCGCTGGCCGCCTCGTGCGCGGCGCGGCGTGCGGGGACGCAGCACAAGGTGGCGCTGACCGCGCTGCTCGACGAACTCGGCGCGGCCGACGCGACGGACGTGGGCCAGCTGATCCGGCTCGACCTGCGCCTGCACCGCGCCATCTACGCCGCGACGCAGAACCCGTACCTCGAGGACACACTCGTGCGCTACGACAACCTGGCCACCCGCATCTGGTGCCTGTTCCTCGACCGGCTGCCGAGCCTCGCTGGCCACGTCGGCGAGCACGGTCCGCTGGTACGGGCCGTGCTCGCCGGGGACGAGGACCACGCGGCGCTGCTGGCCACCGAGCACGTGGCCGGGTTCGAGACGGCGATCCGCGCGCTGCTGTGACCAGCTGTGGCTAGCGGCCCTCCAGCCCCTTCACGTTGTCGCCGAAGGTCCAGCCGAGCGAGCCGTCCCAGTTGATCGACCACGTCATCAGACCCTTGACCTGGCCGCTCACGCTGTTCCACGCCTGCGTCACCAGCGAGGGCGACATGTACCCGCCGCCGGCGCCCGACTGCGCGGGCAGGCCCGGCACCTGGTACGCGTACGGCACCTTGATCGTCGTGCCCTGGATCGTCAGGCCGTTGTTCAGGCACTGCGTCTGCACCTGGAAGCCCTGGACCGTGCCCGCCTGGTACGAGTCGCCGGAGCAGCCGTACATGCTGCCGTTGTAGTACTGCATGTTCAGCCACCACAGCCGGCCGTCGTCCATGTACTTCTTGATGATCGGCAGGTAGGAGCCCCAGATCGAGCCGTAGGTCACGCTGCCGCCGGTCACGTACGCGGTCTCCGGCGCCATGGTCAGGCCGAAGTTCGAGGGCATCTGGGCCAGGATGCCGTCGATGATCCGCTCGAGGTTGGCCTGCGACGTGGACAGCGTGTTGATGTTGCCGCTACCGGTCAGCCCGGTCTCGATGTCGATGTCGATGCCGTCGAAGTTGTACGCCTTGAGGATCGGCACGATCGTGGAGACGAACTTGTCGGCCACGGTGCTGGAGCTCAGGTCGATGCCCGCGGCCGCGCCGCCGATCGACATCAGGATCGTGGCGCCGGCCGCCTTCTCCGCGCAGTAGTCGGCCGGGGTGTCCACCTTCACGTTGGTGTCCATGCCGTCCTGCCACTCCGCGGTGCCGTCGGAGAGGATGACCGGGAACGCCGCGTTGATCACGTTATAGCCGTGCTGCAGAATCCGCGGGTCGTTGATCGGGATCCAGCCGAGGCCCGGGTGCACGCCGTTGGCCGCGCCGTCCCAGTTCTCCCAGTAGCCCTGGACGACCTTGCCGCTCGGCTTGGACTTGACCGCGCAGGTGGCGCCGCCGGTGCCGCCGGTCCCGGTGGCGGTCGGGGTCGGGGAGGCGGTCGGGGACGTGCTCGTGGTGGGCGTGGGGCTCGGCGAGGCGGTGGTGGGCGTCGGCGTGGGCGAGGACGACGTGCTGCCGCCGCCGGAACCGGCCGGGCCGGTCAGCGCCAGGTTGTCGGCGTAGTAGGTGCCCTGGCCGTACCAGCCGTGCGTGTAGACCGTGACAGAGGTCTGTGAGGCGCCGGTGGTGAAGGTGGTCGAGAGCTGGGTCCAGGACGCGGCGGCCGGGGTCCAATTGCTGGTGCCGCTGTTGACGCCGATGTAGACGTAGTTCCCCTCGAACTCGCCGGACAGCGTGTACGAGGTGTTCGGCTGCACGGAGACCGTCTGCGTGCACTGGGCGTCGTCCGAGCTCGACGCGGCGCCCGCGAGCGCGTGCGTGTCGCCGCTGTAGACCGGACTGGTGACGACCGAGGCCGTCCCCGCGTCGCAGGTCCAGCCGGTCAGGTCGCCCGTGGCGAAGCTCCCGTTCACCAGGATGTTCGTACTCGCCGCCTGGGCTGCCTGGGCGGCGAACAGCGCGCCGCCGGCGGCCAGGGCGGCGGCCGCCGCCGTGGCCAGCGCCGCGCGGGTGCGCTTGCTGGGCGCGTGGTTTCGCGTCATGGGTGCTGTGGGTCCCTTCACGGTGGCGGCCCCCGGTGCCCCATCGCGCCGCGGGTGCCGCACCATGGATGATTGGACTAGACCATTGGACCCGTCAAGCCCCCCGGCCTTAAGAGACCGTCAAGCCGAGCCGACTCGCCGACCCGGGCACTTCGTGGTCTCCTGATACGTGGCGGACCACGCCGGACACGCGAGCCGCGAGGAGACGGTCATGGCAACCGAGGGAATCGATCTGGCGACGCCGCCCAGCGGACCCGGCTGCGTGGAGTGCGAGGCGGCGCGGGGCTGGTGGGTGCACCTGCGCCGCTGCGCCGAGTGCGGGCACGTCGGATGCTGCGACAGTTCGCCGTCCCAGCACGCCACCCGGCACTTCGCCGACACCGGGCACCCGCTGATGCAGAGCTACGAGCCGGGCGAGGACTGGTTCTGGGACTACCGCTCCGGCGAGATGCTCGAAGGCCCGACGCTGGCGCCGCCGGCACACCACCCCGAGGCGCAGACCGCGCCCGGACCGGCCGACCGTCTCCCGCGCGACTGGCAGCAGCACATCCACTAGCCCACGGACGGACCTGCCTCGGCCGCCGCGAGCCGGGCGCGGAGTGCGCGGCGGAGCAGTTCGAGGCCGAGCGCGTGCGGGCCGAGTCCGTTCGCCAGTTCGCGCCGGAACCGCTCGTTGACCGCGACCGGGCGTCCGCAGAAGACGAGGTCGCCCGCGTCGCGCAGCATGTGCAGGTGGTAGGACAACTGGCCCATCAGGTCGCCGTGCACCTGCGCGAGATCCGGGTCCGGAGTGAAGCCTTCGAGCCGGTGATAGAGGCGGGAGTAGTCGCGCAGGCAGTGCCCGAGATCGACAGCGGCCTGATCCGGCACGCGTGACACGGTGCCGCAGACCCGGATCGCCGCGTCGGCCTCCGGACCGGCGTCGATGGCCTGCTCCGCGACGAACAACAGCAGCGCGACCTGCTCGACGTACGACGGCCCCTCGGCCGCCGACGCCGCGTATCGGTGCGATCTGGATTTCACCGTGACCACCCGCCGCTATGTCGCCCTTCTCCCCTCCTTCCAACTCACTGTAGCCGCCTATCCGAGCGCCTGATAGCCGCGGAGCACGGCCTGCTCGAGGCTCTCGCGCGGCAACGACCAGTCGCCTTCCGCGAGCGCGGCGTCGGCGGCGACTCCGGCCGCGTGCAGGCGCTCGATCTCGCTCGCCACGGCGCCGATCTCAGCCTGCTGACGCCGCACGAACCGCGCGTCGACCGGCTCGCCGTGCCCGGGGACGACGACGGTCGCCGCGCCGATGAGGGTGAGCGCGTTCTCGAGCGTGGCGGCCCATTCCAGCGGGAACGAGTCGGAGCCGTACGCCGGCGGCCCGGATTGCTCGACCAGGTCACCGGCCAGGATCAGGTCCGCGTCGGTCACGCGCAGCCACAGGTCGCCGTCCGTGTGGCCGCGGCCGAGGTGGAGCATTTCGAGGGCGCGGTCGCCGAGATCGATCACGGCGCGCTGCTCCACGAGTTCGGTGGGTACGGCGAGTTCGAATTCGGCCTCGTCGATCCTCCTCTCGGTCTCCTCCACCTCAGCGCGCATGGCCTCCGGCAGGCTCGCGTGACCCCAGATGAGCGCGGGCGGATTCAGCCGCGGAGCGACGAACTCCGCGTTGCCCCACACGTGATCGAAGTGCGCGTGCGTGTTGACCACCCAGCGGATCGGCAGCGCCGTGAGCGTGCGGACCCCGTCCTTGATCTCGCGCGCCTCCGCGAGCGAGCAGCGCGTGTCGACCACCGCGGCGCCGTCCGCGCCGACCACGGCGGTGACGGTCACGTCGCACGGATTGAAGCGTGCCTGGTAGACCCGATCGGCGACTTCGCGCCACATATTCCCCATGCGCTCGATCGTACCCAGGCTCTTGACAGAAGACCGTGCACCGACCACTCTTTGACAACGTTGTCATCCGATCTCTCCGCTCCAGATTGGACGTGCGGTTCATGACGCAGCAGGCGAATCAGCCCTTTCACGCGTCGCGGCGGACCCTCATCTCCGCCGGATCGACCCTGTTGGCGGGCTTCGCCCTGGACCTCGCCCTGCCGGGCACCGGCTTCGCGGCGGCGCCGGCGGCCTCCTCTTCGTCGGGGCACGCGGCGGCGCCCGGCGAGCTCGCCCGGTACCGCCCGATCGAGGTCTCCTCGACGGACTACGCGCCGACACCCGGATCCTTCGCGGTGGACGGCGTGACCTCGGCCGGGGTCCGGGGCACGGGATGGCGTGCGGCGACCGGCGATCCGCAGTGGATCTCCGTGGACCTGCAGACGGTGTGCCAGGTCACGGCCGTGCACCTGACCTTCGAGGCGGCCGCGGGCGATCCGGTCTTCGTCAAGCCGTCGTCGGGCAACTGGTCGGACGGCACCACCGGGCAGGAACTGCTCTCCAGCTACGCGGTGGCCTTCACGGTCGAGGTCTCGTCGGACAAGAAGTCGTGGACCAGCGTGTATCAGACCACGTCGGGTACCGGCGGCGCGGTCGCGATCAACCTCGCCGCGCCGGTCGCGGCGCGCTGGGTACGGATGACCTCCACGAAGCGCTCCGACGCGAATCCGGTCGGCCTCAACGGCTTCGAGGTGTACGGCACGGCGTCCGGCCATCGACCGTCCGCCACCGGATGGACCGACTGGGGGACGCACGACCAGCACGCGCCCGCCCTCAGCGTGGCCGCGGACGGCACCGTGCCGCTGGAGTCGGGTTGGGTGCTGACGCTCGACGACTGGGCCACCGGCGACGGGACCGCACTGTCCAAGCCGACCGTGGACACGAGCGCGTGGCTGCCCGCGACCGTCCCCGGCACCGTCCTCACCTCGCTCGTCGAGCAGGGGCACCTCCCCGACCCGGTCGCGGGCTTCAACAACCTGCGGATCCCGGAAGCGCTCTCACGGCATTCCTGGTGGTACAAGCGGGATTTCGCGCTGCCCAGCGGATTGAACGCGGGCCGTGGACGCCGGATCTGGCTGGAGTTCGACGGCGTCAACCACCACGCCGACGTGTACCTGAACGGCACGCAGGTCGGCAGCCTCACGTACCCCTTCGCGCGCGCCGCGATCGACGTGACGTCCCACCTGGCCTCCGGTTCCGCCACGCAGTCGGTCGCGGTGAAGATCACCCCGATGCCGATCCCGGGCAGCCCAGGCGACAAGGGCCCGGCCGGGCAGTCGTGGGTGGACGCGGGCGCACAGATGATGAACATGAACTCGCCGACGTACCTGTCCGTCTCAGGCTGGGACTGGATGCCCGCGGTCCGCGACCGGGCCAGCGGCATCTGGAACCACGTGCGGCTGCGCTCCACCGGCGACGCGGTGATCGGCGACCCTCGCGTCGACACGACGCTGCCCGCGCTCCCCGACACGTCCAGCGCCGCGCTGACCATCGTCGTCCCCGTGCGCAACGCGGCGTCCAGCGACCTCAGCGCGAGCGTGACAGCATCCTTCGACAACGTGCGGGTCGCGAAGACGGTGACCGTCCCGGCCGGTCAGAGCATTGACGTGACCTTCGCTCCGGCCGAGTTCCCGCAGCTCAACGTGCGTAACCCGAAGCTGTGGTGGCCCAACGGATACGGCGACCCGAACCTGCACGACCTGAGCCTGACGGTCACGGTCGGCGGCCAGCAGAGCGATCGGCGGACCACGCGCTTCGGCATCCGGCAGTTCGACTACGAATACAAGACGCCGCTCCCCTTCGTCGCGTCGCCCGACTCGTACACGCAGACGGTCGATCTCGGCGCGCAGCAGGCACGATACGTGCGCGTCAACTGCGAGACGCGCGCGACCGGCTGGGGCTTCTCGCTCTGGACGCTGTCGGTCCTCAACAGCGCGACGCCCGGCACCGACCTGGCCGTACACCAGCCGACGACCGCGTCCACCGAAGACCCCTCGAACCCGGCCAGCAACGCCACCGACGGCAACGCGAACACGCGCTGGTCCTCCGACTACGCCGACAACCAGTGGATCGAGGTCGATCTCGGCTCGTCGCAGAGCTTTGACCAGGTAGCGATCACGTGGGAGCAGGCGTACGCGCGCACGTACACGGTGCAGGTCTCGGCGGACGGCTCGACGTGGACCGACGCGAAGAGCGTGGACAACACGGCGATCCCGCTCCCCTTCAACAGCGGTGACGCGAGCCTCGACGTCGAGTCCTTCACCGCCGTCACCGGCCGCTACGTGCGCATCAACTGCGGCCTGCGCCAGACCAGTTGGGGCAATTCGCTCTGGACGCTGTCGGTCCTCAACAGCGCCACGCCCGGCACCGACCTGGCCGTACACCAGCCGACGACCGCGTCCACCGAAGACCCCTCGAACCCGGCCGTGAACGCGACCGACGGCAACAGCGGCACGCGGTGGTCCTCCGCGTACGACGACAACCAGTGGATCCAGGTCGACCTCGGCTCGTCGCAGACCTTCGACCAGACGGCGATCCTCTGGGAGCAGGCGTATCCGAAGACGTACGTGATCCAGGTGTCCGACGACTCCTCGACCTGGACGGACGTGAAATCGGTCGACCTCGCGCCCGAGTCGCTGAAGATCAGCGTCAACGGTGTCAGGGTGCTGTGCCGCGGCGGAAACTGGGGCTGGGACGAACTGCTGCGCCGGATGCCCGCCGAGCGGATGGACGCGGCCGTCCGGATGCACCGCGACATGAACTTCACCATGATCCGCAACTGGGTCGCCTCCAGCAACCGCGAGGAGTTCTTCGAAGCCTGCGACGAGTTCGGGCTGCTGGTGTGGAACGACTTCCCGAACGCCTGGGGCATGGACCCGCCGGACCACGACGCGTACAACACGCTCGCCGCCGACACCGTGCTGCGCTACCGCATCCACCCGAGCGTGGTCGTCTGGTGCGGCGCGAACGAGGGCAACCCGCCGGCGGCGATCGACGAGGGCATGCGCTCCGCCGTCGTGAACGGCGCGCCCGGAACCCTGTACCAGAGCAACTCGGCGGGCGGGAACATCACCGGCGGCGGACCGTACTACTGGGTCGAACCGGCCAGCTACTTCGACCCGACCACGTACGGCAGCCGCAGCTTCGGCTTCCACACCGAGATCGGCATGCCGGTCGTCTCCACGGCGCTGAGCCTGCGGAACATGGCCGGCGACCAGCCCGCGTGGCCCATCGGCGGGCCCTGGTACTACCACGACTGGAGCCAGTACGGGAACCAGGCGCCGCTGGAATACGTGGCCGCCATCGAGGCCCGCCTGCAGACCTCGAACACCATCGACGACTTCGCCCGCAAGGCCCAGTTCGTCAACTTCGAGAACGCGCGCGCCATGTTCGAGGCCTGGAACGCCAACCTGTGGAACGACGCCAGCGGCCTGATGCTCTGGATGTCGCACCCGGCGTGGCACAGCACCGTCTGGCAGACGTACGACTACGACTTCGACGTCAACGGCATGTACTACGGCGCCCGCACCGCCTGCGAGCCCCTCCACGTGCAGGCCGACCCCGTGAACTGGCAGGTCATCGCGCTCAACCACACCTCGACCGCACTATCGGGCGCAACGGTGACGGCCCACCTGTACGACCTCACCGGCAAGCAGTTGGCCGCTCCCCAGACCACAGCGCTGAACGTCGCCGCGGCCGACAGCAGCAAGGCCTTCACGGTCCCGTTCGGCGACGCACTGCCCGACCTGCACCTGCTCCGCCTCACGCTCCAGGACTCCGCAGGCCACACCCTGTCGCAGAACACGTACTGGCGCTACCGCACCACCGCCGCGATGCAGGCCCTCAACACCGCCCCGCACACACGACTGACCGCCACACTCGGCCACGTCACCAGCACCCCCGACGGCCGCCGCCAAGCCACCGCGACCGTGCGCAACCAGGGCTCGGCCGTGGCCGCCATGGTCCGCCTGTCCCTCCTGAACACCGCCGACGGCAGCCGCATCCTGCCGACAATCTACGAAGAGAACTACCTCTGGCTCCTCCCCGGCGAATCCCGCACGCTCACCATCGCATTCCCCGCGGGCGACCCGGAGCTGCAGGTAGAGGCTTACAACGCCCCGTCGATCACGGCGCGCTCCTAGGTCCAGCGGACGTCGCCCTCGTCCCGGGTGCACACATCCGGGACGAGGGCGACGTCATGAAGTCGGGTCGATCAGTGGAAGCGGTCGTTCGCACCGTTCTCGCACTTGTACCCCGCGTCGCAGTTGTTCTTGCACGTGGTCGTCCACGTCGGGCCGCGGCCGTTGCAGTTGGGGCAGCGCACCCACTTCGTCTGCTTCTTGCACTTGCTGCTGGAGCAGAACATCCTCTTGTCGCCGTTGTACATGCGCTAGCCTTCCCTTCGCTCGTCCATGAATTCGAGCAGCGACTTGGTCTTGGGGGCGGCCAGGATCGTCCCTTCGCCACCTTCGAGCAGAATGCGGCGGACGCGGAGGTGCAGGTCGTCGATGTACGGAGCGACGTCGCGGTCCCAGGCGACGAGGTCGTCGAGAATCCGCTGGTTGGACTCCGGCGTACCGATGCGCGGCAGGATGTGCGCCTTCCGGAACGCCTCGGACTGCGCCTTGCTCCGGGACGAGATGAACTCCCACGACTTGATCAGGAACAGTTCGCCGATCTGACGGCAGAGCCCGCCGATGTTCTCCGACGTGGCCGGGAAGCCCGCCTCCGTCAGGATCTCGATGTAGTAGCTGCGCGGCACCTGCGGCGCCTGTGTCACACGCACTGGCGCCGCCTGCTTCTTAGTACCGAACAAACCCATTGCTCGCCGCCCTTCACGTCCGTTCCGCCGCTGTCTTCACCCTCTGACGGACGGACTGCGCGAGCGGAACGACTAGCCTGCGCGCCAGGGGGTGATGACGTCGCGGCCGAATCGGGCCATCTCCTCGTGCTGCGGGGAGAACTGGAGCAGCAAGAGGTCGACGCCGGCTTGTTCGTAGGCGCGGATGCGGTCGGTGATCTGTTCGGGGGTGCCGACGAAGCCGGCGCGTAGGCCTCGGTTGGAGACGCTGTACTCCTCGAGGGAGATGTGCGATTCGAGCTGGGAGCCCTCGATGAAGTCGCGGTATGAGGCGTAGGCCTCGGGGGACGAGCGGACGTCGAGGATGCGGGCGAGTTCGGCCTGGGCCTCTTCCTCGGTGTCGCGGCAGATGACGTAGCCGGCCATACCGAAGGTGAAGGGCGGGCGGCCGGTGCTCTGTCTCAGTTCGCGCATTTGGGCGATCTTGGCGGCGATGACGTCGGGCGGGTCGCCGTGCATGACGTAGGCGTCGCCGTGTTCGGAGATGACGTCCTTGGCGCGGGGGGACTCGCCTCCCATGTAGACCGTGGGTACGCGCGAGGGCTTGGGTTCGAGCTCGGTGCCCACCAACTGGTAGAGCCGCCCGTCGTGGGTCACGGTCTGTTCGCGCAGCAGCCGCGCGAGCAGGCCCAGCCACTCCTCGGTGCGGGCGTAGCGGGCGTCGTGCACGTCGAAGGGGGCGCCGTACTGGGCGGCCTCGTCGCGCCACCAGGACGAGACGACGTTGAGCGAGATCCGGCCGGGCGCGATGGTGTCGAGGGTCGAGATCGCCTTGGCGGTGGCGGCGGGCGGATGGTAGTTCGGGCGGACCGCGAGCATCAGTTCGAGGCGCTTGGTGACGGCGGCGACCGCGGGGGCGAGCGTCCAGCAGTCGAGGGACGGGGCGCGATGGCCCTTGATGTCGTTGAGGTTCAGCTCGGCGATCAGCGTGAGGTCGAAGCCGTGCCGTTCGCTGTCCACGACCAGGTCGCGGATGTACGGCCAGTCCACGCTCATGCCCTCGTCGGGCACGTTGCGCAGCCAGCCGCCGAAGATCGGCATCCAGTAACCGAAGCGCATCAGCGGCCTGCCTCGTCCGCGAGGATCCGCGCCAGGTACGCGGCGATGGAACCGGGGCCGGAGCGCGGCGCCACGGCCTCGATCGCCGGGTTGTAGTTCGTGTTCGTATTCACGTCGTACGTCACCGTCCGTCCGTCGGCAGTCTCGATGAACTCGAAGCCCGCGATCTCGATGTCGTTGCGACGCGCGAAGTCGAGGTACTGCGCGACGAGCGGGTGGCCGTCGAAGTCGGGGCGCAGCGCGAACAGCTCGCCTCCGGGGACGGCGCACGCGTCGGCCGGGCAGAGTTCGAAGCCGCCGCGGGCCGTGTCGGCGGTGAGTGCGTACACGAACTCGCCGCCGACGATCTCGACGCGGGTGATGAAGGGCTGCGCGGCCTGGACGTACTCCTGGACCAGGGTGACGCCGTCCACGGGCGGGGTGTGGTCCGGCGAATCGAGGTACGTGGAGAGTTCCTCCACCGACTCGAAGCGCCGGACGCCGAGGCCCTTGCCGCCCTGGTTGGGCTTGACGATGAACGGTGCGGCGAACTTCCCCGCGACGTCCGCGATCTGCTCGGGCCCGACGACCGCGACCGTGCGCGGGACGTCGATTCCGGCGGCGCGCAACGCGGCGAGCTGCTGGACCTTGCTCATCTCCAGTTCCAGCACGCCGCGTCCGTTGACCACGCGCCGTCCCCGGGATTCGAGCCAGGACAGCACCGCCCGCGCGTGGTCCTTGGCGTACGGATGGCCGCGCGTGTGCGCCGACGCGCTCATCCGGGACCAGAAGACCCCGCGCGGCGGTTCGGAATCGAGGTCGAGCGGGCCCGCGCCGAGCAGCCAGGGCTCGTGTTCGACCCCTGCTTCGTCGAAGGCGGCGGCGATCGGCGGGTACCACTCGGGATTCTCGTGCAGCACGAAGACCTTCATGATCTCAGCGTCTCACGCGGTCTCGGCGAACGGGAGCACCGCTTCGAGCTGCGTGAGCGGTTCGGGGCCGAGCACGCGCAGGACGACCGTCCCGGCACCGGCCCGCGCCAGCTCGCCGATCTGTTCGGCGGCCTCGCGCGCCGGGCCCGAGATCGTGAAGATCTGGTCCTGCGGTCGGCCGAGCCAGCCGGCGTGGCCCTCGATGCTGGGGCGCAGCGCGGTGGCCACGTGCTCGGCGTCGTCGCCGATCGAGCAGAACGCGAAGACGATGAGGCTGTGGTCGTCCTTCGCGCCGCCCTTGCGGATCAGTTCCCTGGCGTGTTCGAGGTCCCGCGGGCCGTGGCCCTCGGTGATCACCGTGCCGTCGGCGACGCGGCCGGACAGTTCGAGGGAGCGGGCGCGGACCACGCCCGCGACGACGGGCGGCGGATCGGCGGGCGGGTGCACGAGCTCGAGTCCGTCGATCTGCACCTCGCGGCCCGACACCTCGACGCGCTCGCCGTGCAGGAGCGCGCGGACCGAGGTGATGGTCTCCTCCAGGAGCGCGAGCGGCGAGCGCGGCGCGGCGCCGACCGAGGCCATCCACTCGGGCACGCCGTGCCCGATCCCCGCCACCAGACGGCCCGGGTGGACGCGGGCGAGCGTGGCCAGCTCCATGGCGAGCAGCGCGGGGCTGCGCAGCGGCGCGGGGGCGATGCCGATGCCGACCCGCAGCCGCTCCGTCGCCGCCAGCGCCGCCGCGGCCGCCGAGATCCCGCCGTTCCAGCCGAGGTCCTCGACCACCCACAGGTCGTCCAGCCCCAGCTCCTCGACTCGCCGCGCGAAGGCGGGCAGGCCCTCCGGCGGCCAGTCGCGGTCGAACATCACACCGATCCGAGCTCTCGTCATGGGACGTAACGTATGCCCGCGACGACCCGGCGATCAACGAACCGCCGGCGAAACGCCTGACCGCGGGTCAGACCTGGTTCAGGTCCGCCTGCAGCGTGGCCACGTCGATCCCGTTGACCCGTCCGGCGCGGGAGAACTCCGCGGACAGGATCGCCCAGGCCTCGTCGCCGTACGTGGACCACCAGTCCCAGGCCATCGGCTGCACGGCGCCCCAGGTGATCGCGTACAGGTACTGGTCGTCGTAGCCGAGCAGCGGCACGGCGTGCCCGCCCTCGATCGGCTGCTGCTGCCAGCCCGGGTCCAGCGTCCACGGGTGCCCGGCGCGGAACTGGTCCTGCGCGTTGGCCGGGACCTGGATGCCCACGTAGACGCCGCCGAAGAAGGCGATGGCCTGCTTGAGCAGGTCCAGGCTGTGCACGTTGACGGGTGCGTAGCCGACGATCCTGTGCCGCCACAGGCCGGCGGCCATCCAGTGCTTGAGCACCTGCGACTCGACCAGGCCGGAGTCCTGCCCGCCGCTCAGCTTCAGGTACTGCGCGACGACCTGGTCCTCGCTGGGCACCGGCAGCGGCTCGCCGGTCTCCGCGTTCCAGGACTGGATCAGGTGGGCGGCCGCGGCCATCGTGCAGTCGCCGTACTTGTCGTTGCCGTCCATCGGCCAGGTCGAGACGTTCTTCGACCAGTCGACGGTCGGCGGCGCCTGCGGCAGCGGGTCCGCGGCGTAGGCCGGCATCTCCTTGAGGCCGACCGGGAACTGGGGCGCGAGCTTGCCCATCTTGCCGGGGGTGCGGTCCACGGGTTCCTCCGATCGAACGGAAAAAGCGGGGAGAGGCCAACGAATGGTGGCATTCCGATTGTGACCCCCGCGCGCCCGCCGCGTCACCGAACGTGACCATCTCGCAACTGATCGCGCTCCGTCCTCATACCCAGTGGGGTATCCTGAGATCCGCGGACGACGCAGGAGGCGTGATGGAGATCGGCAGCTCGCCGCCGTGTCCCGGGCGCTGGACCGGGCGCTGGACCAGGCCGGGTACAAGGTGATCGCGAGCGGGCTGCAGCAGTGCCTGGAGTCGGACGATCCGGAGCAGCGCGCGGCGAACGTGGCGCGGATGGAGAAGCTTTTCCTGTCGTTGGCCTGAGCGACTGATTCGCGCCTTGACCCGCTGTGGGCGCTCGGGGATTCTGGAAGGCTGCCCGGCCGGAGGCTGTCCGGTGGGCGGTGCGCCACGTCATGCCCCTGACTAACCCACGTTAGGTCTACGACATGTCTGCATACTCATCCCCCCGATCGCGCGCCACCGGCGTGGCGGCGGCGGTCACCGCCGCGACCGTCGCCGCCGCCCTCGGCCTGTACGCCGTCACGAACGCGACGCACGCGCACGCGGCCACGACCGCGAAGCACCGCGTGCTGTTCGACGACGCGCACGCCGAGACCGCCGGCAACGCGGACTGGATCATCAGCACCGCGATGCCCGACCCGACCGTGCAGAACGCGAACCCGTCCGTCGAGACCGACTGGACGGGCGCCATCTCCTCCTGGGGCGTCGCGCTGCAGAAGACCGGCGACTACTCCCTGGAGACCAACACCAAGGCGATCACGTACGGAGACGGCTCGAACCCGCAGGACCTGTCGAACTTCGACGAGCTCGTGCTGCCGGAGCCGAACACGCTGCTCACCGCCGCCGAGAAGACCGCCGTCATGAAGTTCGTGCAGAACGGCGGCGGGCTCTTCCTGGTCGTCGACCACACCGGCAGCGACCGGAACAACGACGGCTACGACTCCCCCGCCATCGCCAACGACCTGATGACGAACAACACCGTGGACAGCAGCGACCCGTTCGGGCTGTCCGTGGACCTGCTGAACATCGCCAGCGGCTTCCCGAAGGCGATCAGCGACTCGTCCAACCCGGTGATCAACGGCCCGTTCGGCACCGTGACCGCGGGCGCGCTCTACAACGGCACCACGATGACGCTGCACACCGCCGACAACGCCAATGCCAAGGGTCTGCTGTACGTCTCGGGCGCCACCTCCGGCGGGAGCACCGGCGCCTTCTTCGCCACGAGCACGTTCGGCAGCGGCCGGGTGGCGATCTGGGGCGACAGCTCCGACATCGACGACGGCACCGGGGAGAGCGGCAACACCCTGTACGACGGCTGGAACGACCCGAACGCCACCGACGCGGCGCTGGCACTGAACGCCACCGCGTGGCTGGCGGGCGGCACCACCTCCACCGGTTCGCCCACCCCGACCCCGACGTCCACGACGCCGACCGCCACGGCCTCCCCCACGCCCACCGGCGGCGGCACCGGCTCCTGCACCGCGTCCCAGCTGCTCGGCAACCCCGGGTTCGAGACCGGCTCGGCCTCGCCGTGGACCGCGAGTTCGGGCGTGGTCAGCAACAGTTCGAAGGAGCCGCCGCGCTCCGGCAGCTATGACGCCTGGCTCGACGGCTACGGCACCGCGCACACGGACACGCTGTCCCAGTCCGTGACCCTGCCGACCGGCTGCTCCACCGAGTCGTTCGGGTTCTACCTGCACGTCGACACCGCCGAGACCAGTACCTCGACCGCCTACGACAAGCTGACGGTCCAGGTCCTGAACAGTTCGGGCACGGTTCTCAGCACCCTGGGCACCTTCTCGAACCTCAACGCGGCGAGCGGCTACGTCCAGCACAGCTTCAGCCTCGCCGCGTACGCGGGGCAGACGGTGACGCTGAAGTTCACCGGGACGGAGGGTTCGCAGCTGCAGACCTCGTTCGTCCTCGACGACACGTCGGTGAACGTGTCCTGATCCACTCCGGCGCGGCGGCCGCGTGCCGCCGCGCCGGTCCGTGGTCAGACCAGCCGGGTGACCGCCGCGTGCAGCTGCTCGACGTGGTTCTCGCTCTCGGGCTTCATCAGGACGCTGCGGAGGATTCGGGCGCCGTCGCCGTCGCAGTCGATCTTGGGGTGGCGGTGGGCGAAGGCGTCCGCGGAGGCGCGCAGAGTGCTGAGGAAGACGGGCTCCGGCGCGGCCATCCCCTCGGCCAGGATCCGCGCGGAGGCTTCGTCGATGGCTGACAGGGCGGCGGGCTCGACGGCGGGGAAGTACGTGACGATGTCGAGCTCAGGCTGCTGATAGAGCGTGAGCGCGTCGGTGGAGTCGATGAGGTCGGCCCACGCACGGGCCGCGCGGCGACCGGCGGCCAGCACGCGGCCGAGACCGTCCGGTGTGGGCGGCAGCAGCCGGAAGGTGAGCCAGAGCGCGGCGGCCGAGGCTCCGGCGCGCGAGCATTCGAGGCTGATCTCGCCGAGGTGCAGCTCGGTGGAGGTGAAGTACGTGTACGGCGAATCGTGCACGTAGAAGCGGCCGACTTCGGGGTCGCGGAAGATCACAGCGCCGCATCCGTATGGCTGGAGTCCGTGCTTGTGCGGGTCGATCACGACCGAGTCGCACTCCGCGATCGCACGCCACGGCTCGGGGGCGAGATCGTCTCCTGCCAGCAGGCTGAAGAAGCCCCCGTACGCAGCGTCGATGTGGACCCGCACTCCGTACTGGCGACAAAGCGGCAGCGCGAGGTGCACCGGATCGATCGCGCCAAGGCCGGTGGTTCCCGTGGTGAGCACGACCGTGCCGACGCGGCCGGTACGCAGCACCGTCTCCAGCGCCTCGAGGTCGATGCGTCCGGCGCCGTCGGCGGGTATGGAGTGCCCCTCCACGCCGAGCACTCCGCACATCCGGCCGTGCGTGTAGTGCGCCTCCGCGCTGTAGGCGACGCCGAGGCCCGGGTGGATCTCGCGGGCCACGTACAGCGCCTCGAGGTTGGCGATCGTGCCGCTGGTCGTCAGATGGCCGAGGTGGGTGCCGAACCCGAACATCGCGGCGAGCCGGGCGACGGCCTCGCGCTCCATCGCGGCGGTCGCGGGGCCGCCGTCGAGCGCGTGGTTGTTGGGGTTGACCAGCATCGCGGTGAGGTAGCCGACGACGGCGGCCGGGTGCGGCGGCTTGAGCATCTGGCCCGCGTAGCTCGGATGGAAGAACGGGTAGTTGTCGCGCAGCCGCTCCGCGAACTCGGCGAAGGCGGGGGCGAACACGTCGTCGGGCACGTCGAGCGCGGGATGCGTCTGAAAGGGGCCGAAGCCGTCGGACCACTCCCGGATCGCCCGGTTCGCTTCGCCCAGCCACCGCTCAAGATTCATGACTTCCACTGTGCCGCAGGTATAGGCCAGTGGACAGATGCTGACGTTCGTCGGGTGAGGCCCGGTATTGCTAGGGTGCTCCGCTATGGAGGGTGTGGGGCTCGGTACTGCCGGTGAAGACACGTGGTCGGCGTTCAACGCGTACTTCGCCGACCAGCAGCGCGAAATCGGCATGCTCGCGTATCGCCTGTGCGGTGCGGCGGACGTGGCCGAGGAGGTCGCCGCGGACGCGTTCGCCGAGGCGTGGCGGCGGTGGGACGAGCTGACCGGCGACGCGGCGCGGCCGTCCGCGGCGGCGATGGGCGCGATCGTGGAGCGCCTCGTGCAGCGGCGGGTGCACCGGGCCGGACGCACGCCGACGCCGCGGGCCGCCGGGGAACCGGACATGGCGCGGGTCCGGGCGCTGCTGTTCGAACGCATATCCCTGATACCGCCGCAGGACGCGCCGACCGTGACGATTCCGCGCATCGTGGAGCCGATCGCGGGCGACGAGCCCGAGCCGGCCGGGCGCCGGTTCCCGCGGCCGCTGCTGATCGGCGGCTTGATCGCCACCGGCGCCGTCGTGGTGATCGGCGCGATCGCGACGGCCGCGTCGAACAGCGGCAGTCCGGCCGACACGAACGCCCCGCTCTCGCTCGCGGCGAGCGGCACGATGGGCGCGGTGGCCTCCGCGGCGCCCGGTTCCGTGAACACCAGCGCCAGCCCGTCCCCCTCGGCGTCGGCCAGCCCGAGCCACTCCCCCAGCGCCTCGCCGACGCCGACCGCCAGCACGCCGAGCGCCTCGCCCTCGACCACCGCGCCCGCGCAGAGCGCCTCGGCGACCGGCAGCACGTCGGCCCCGGACGCGCTCACGGTCGCGGCGGCGGTGAACGGCGGCAGCAACAGCTCGTGGACCCAGCTCGACGTCACGACCTCCGTCCAGCAGAATCTCAGCGCGCTGACGATCACCATCAACGTCGCGTACTGCAGCCAGCTCAACGCGGCCGGGGCCTGGGACTCCGGCGCGGGCGGCCAGTTCGACGAGACGACCACCCAGAACGGCGACGGTTCGATCACGTACGTGTTCGCACTCACGTCCGGCGACGAGGTGACGCCCGGCGACATCTCCTTCGCCGCCCAGTTCAGCCACTCCCGGCACGGCTGGAGCGCGTCCGCCGACTCGTACTCCGTCTCGGCCGAGGCCGCCGGGGGCGGCACGGAGACGTTCAGCGGGTCGTTCTAGGCTGCGCGCTGGAAGTGCCAGACGATGTTCACCGGCGTGCGCCACGCGGCCGCGGCCGCCCCGGGGATCATCGCGGCGAGGCTCCACGGCCAGTCGGACCAGGGCCCGGGATCGGTCGCCGGCTCCGACGCGGCCATGGCCCCGGAGGGCGGCTCCTCGCAGCGCCGGACCTGGAGTCCCGCCGCGAGCGCCGCGCGCAGGTAGTCGCCCGGCTGGTGCAGGTACGTCTCGGCGAGGCCGGGTTCGCCGTTCGGGCCGAGGCACCTGACGACGGATCCGCGGAACACCTGCTCGACGTGCATGTCCGAGATCACCAGGTCGCCGCCGGGACGCAGTACCCTGGCGAACTCGGCCATCACGGGCCTGAGGTCCGGCACGTGGCACAGCGCGAGCGTGGTGACGGCGACATCGACCGATTCGTCCGCCAGCGGCAGGCCTTCCAAAGCCCCGTCCCGGAATTCCGCCTCGGGCACGCGCTTGCGGGCCAGCTCCAGCATCTCCGGCGCGCTGTCCACGCCGACGACCTGGTGGCCGAGCCCGTGCAGGTACGCGGCGACGCGGCCGGTGCCGCACGCGGCGTCCAGGGCGGTTCCGGCGGGCCGGGTGTCCAGGACCTCGCGGATCACGCGCTCGGCCGCGCCGAACATGCCGCCGCCGAACTCCTCCTCGTAGCCCAGCTGCGCGTCGTATCCGGCGGCCCATTGGCGGTATCCGTCCTGCGTGCCGCCGCGCAGCACGTGGACGCCGGGCCTGGTCAGCGCCTCGTCGTCGAGGAGCCTGCGCACCTCGGCGAGCCGCGCGTGCACGAACTCCTCGTCGAAGCCGCCGGCCCACGCGTGCAGCAGCGCGATGCCTTCGAGACCGAGCAGGAACGCGAGCGGATGCTGGTAGATCGTGCCGGGCCGAGGCGTCATGGCTGCGAGGATAGGCGCGTGACGAATCCGACTGCCACGCCTTTTCCGCGCACCGAACTGGCCGGTCTGGCGCGGTGGGCCGAGACGCGGCTGCCCCGGCTGATCGACGACGTGTGCACCGCGACCGTCAAGCGCATCCCGTTCTACCGGGACGAACAGGTGGTGCCGGCCGAGGAGCTGCGCGGCTCGATCGAGCGCAACCTGCGGGTCTTCGTGGCCGCGATCGGGGATCCGGAGACGCCGCTCGACCTGGCGGCGGCCGAGGCCACCGGACGGCGCCGGGCCCGGCAGGGCGCGCCGCTGCCCGAGGTGCTGCAGTGCTACCGGATCTGCTTCACCACGCTCTGGGACGCCCTGGCCGAACACGTCGCCGGTCCCGCCGAGACCGAGGCGCTGCTCACCGCGACGGGCATGATCCTGCGGCTGACGGATCAGCACGCGCTCGCGCTCACCGAGGCCTACCGCGCCGCGACCGCCGAACTGCTGCTCGCCCAGCAGCAGCGCCGCTCCGCGCTCGTGGAGGCGCTGCTGACCGGCCACCTCGCCGCCGAGGCCGGGCCGTGGGAGGCGGCCACGCTGCTGGGGCTGCCGTCGGACGGGCATCTCGTGGTCGTCGCCGCGGACACCCGCGGGCTCGCCGAGGCCAGCCTGCCGGACGTGGAGAACGTGCTCGCGGCGCACGGCATGGTCTCCGGCTGGCGGCTGACACCGGTTCACCAGCTCGGCGTCGTCTCGCTCCAGCCGGACCAACTCGACACGCTGCTCACCGTGCTCGGCGGGATCGCGCGGGCCCGGGCCGGGGTCAGCCCGCCGTACCGCGCGCTGGCCGAGACGCCGCGGGCGCTGCACCTGGCGCGGACCGCGCTGGGCACGCTGCCGCCGGGCACGTCCGAGGTGCGGATGTTCGACGCCAGCCCGCTGGCCGCGCTCATGGTCAGCGAGCCCGCGGAGGGCCACCGCTTCGCCGACGAGGTGCTGGGCGCGGTGCTCGGGCTGCCGGCCGACGACCGGACCATGCTGATCGACACGCTCACCGCGTACCTCGACCACGAGGGTTCGGCCGAGCGCGCGGCGGAGGCGCTCTACTGCCACCCCAACACGGTCCGCTACCGGCTGCGGCGGCTGCAGGATCTGACCGGCCGTTCGCTCGCCACCCCGTACGGCGTCGCGGAACTGGCGGCGGCCGCGTACGCGCTGCGGCTCATGCGGTCCCGGCCCTGACAAGAAGTCTTGTGCGGGCGGACAATCCTGCCGCCGGGTCTGGTCCGGGCCGCGCGCGCTCTGGCAGGATCGGCGCCATGCAGATGACTGACTCGCCGCTGGCCCACGCCGGACGGCAGTACTTCAGCGAAGCCGACGCCGAGACCTGGATCGGCCTGCTGCGTCCGGCCTTCCACCTGCGCGCCGCGAACCCGGGCGAGCAGATCGTGGGCTACCTCGGCGGCGAGCCCGAACTGCCCGCCGACGTCGCGTGGCCGACGTGGGAGGGGCACGGTCCGCTCTCGTTCGTCGCCGCGATCGACTGCGCGCTGGTGCCGGGCGACGCGCTCGACATCCCGTTCCCGGACTCCGGCACGCTGCTGTTCTTCTACGACGACGGCCTCGGCGAGAACACGGTCGCGTACAACGACCCGGACAGCGTCATCAACGGCACCCGTGTGCTGCACATCCCGGCGGGCACCGAGACCGGCGTGCGCAGCGCCCCCGAGGACGTGGACCCGTTCCCGCGCCTCGACCTCGGCGGCGAGCTGATCGCCACCATCCCGGACAACGAGAACGCCGCGCTCATCGCCGCGTACGGCGACCCGGACGACCCGGTGGACTACTGCGACTACCCGACCACCGACCCGGACGGCCAGGGCTTCTGGGACGCGCTGACCGCGTTCCGCCGCGACCACTCCCCGCACCACCGGGTCGGCGGCTACGCGCTGCCGGTCCAGGGGTCGGTGGAGCCGGAGGGCGCGACCGTCTTCCACCCCGGCGACGACGAGCAGGACGTGGCCGCGCGCAAGCTGCTCGCCTCCCGGCTCGTGCTGCTCATCCAGATCGACACCGACGCGCGCACCCAGATGGGCTGGGGCGACGAGGGCCGGCTGTACTGGCTGATCAGCCGCGAGGACCTGGCCGCCGGACGGTTCGAGCGGACCACGTTCACCTGGCAGTGCCAGTAGGGCCTACGCGCGGGCGGCTCAGTACTCGCCCTTGACCACGAAGAACGAGCCGCGGATCTCGCCCGCGAGCTTCGAGCGCTGGCGGGCGAACTTGAACCGTTCCGCCAGCTCCTCGGGCACGTCCATGCCCTGCGAGAGCTTGAAGCCCACGGCGCGCTTGCCGCCGTCCGCGACGGTGTACATCACGTTGATCGACAGGCCGGACTCGTAGAACACGTACGCCATCCGAATGCCGTCCACCTCGAAGGACGTGACCTCGAGCGGACGCGATCCGATGACGATGTCCCGCTCCTCGGCCAGCACGCGGCTGATCCATCCGAGGGTCTCCGGGTCCTCGTCCGCGGGCGTGACGGTGAAGACGTGGCCGTACTTGTTCCGGAAGTAGCGCGCCTCGTTCGCGCGCAGACCGGCGAGCGCGTCCGCGACCGGCGAGGACTCCAGGCCGGTGGTCGACACCTTCTCGAAGTCCACGGTGTACGGCATGGGTCCTCCTGGGGCAGTCGCGTGAAAGGGCGCCGGATCTCCCGACGCCCTTCACACTACGGTCCGGCGAACCGGGCCGCTTCTCGAATCCTGACCGGTGCGGCTAGCGCGCGCTGCCGGGGGTGAACGAGACGCCGCGCAGCACGTCGCCCGCGGCGGCGGTCTGCAGGGTGGTGTAGTGCTCGTTCGCGGGCAGGGTGGTGGCGGAGGCCTTGTCGGTGATGGTGACCAGCTTGTTCGGGTCGGCGCCGTAGTCGGAGACGCCGCCGATCGAGGTGGTCACGCCGTAGAGGGTGACGCTGCCGTCGCAGTTGACCTTGCCGGTGAAGTTGCGGATGCCGTCCACGGCCGGGGTCCACGGCGTGCCGGTGACGGAGTTGGTGCCGGCGGGCAGGCCCTTGACCGTGTACGGGACGCCGAGGCCGAGGCCCGCGTTCAGCGTGTAGTCGTAGGTCCAGGAGCCGTCGACCAGCGACCACTTCTGGATGCCCGCGAGGTTCTGGGCCGCGGCGGCGGTGTAGCCGCCGTCGCTGTAGGTGTCGGTGCCGTTGCCCGAGTCGGCGACGTACATCGTGGTGTCATCGGCGAACCAGATCGCGCCGATGTCGGCGGTGTTGCTCGCGGCGCCGGTGTCAGGGGTCTTGATCGACTTGGCGAGCGCGGTCGGGAAGCCGGACAGCACGCACATGTTGTCCGCGGGCTGGCCGGTCGCGGCGTCGTAGGTGTCGGCCGCGGTGGGTGCGGGCGCTCCGGCGACGGGGGTTCCGACGCCGTTCGGGCAGGCGGTGCCGGTGGTGTCCACGAAGTAGACGGTGTCGACGCCGTTGCTGCCGGAGCCCTTGGTGTAATACAGGACGTTGTCGTGCATGGTGACGCTGGCGAAGTTCGTGTCCTTGCCGAGCTTGTCCGCCTTGGTGTCGCCGGGCAGCTCGGTGGCGCTGAACCCGCCGACGGGGGTCGGCTGTCCGGGAGTCTGCGCCTGCTCCGGCACGCCGGCCGGGGTGACGAGCTGCGCGCCGGTGCCGTAGATCAGGCCGGGCACGGAGGTTCCGGTGCCGTTGTTGGAGTTCCCGGCGGTGTAGTACAGGCCGGTGGCGTCGTCGAGGATCGCGGCACGGCCGTTGTCGCCGCTGTACGCGTTGGTCTCGGTGATCTCGAACTTGCCGTTCCGGTCGAGCTCGGCGACGGCGCGGTAGACGGACTGGGCGTCCGGATTCGTCGGGTCGACGACGCCGGGGGTGTTGCCGTTGGAGGCGTCGAGCGTGTTCGCCGGGGTCACGTAGCCCATGAACGTGACGGCGTCGCCGCCGGTCGAGAGGTTCAGCGCGAGCTCGGACTTCGAGGAGAAGCTGCCCATCAGCAGGTCGTGGCCGCGGCTGTCCGCGCCCGGCGTGCCGGTCGGCACCGCGATCGAGTCGACCGGCCGGCCGGACTCGGTGACCTGGTCCAGGTAGATCGGCGCGGTGACGCCGAAGTTCTCGTCCACGGAGACGTTGTCCCACACGTGCGCGAAGGAACCGTCGGCGATCGCGACGGCGCCGGTCGGCAGCACCGTGACGCCGGGCGTGATCATGCCGGCGGTCCCGGTGTAGTGCACGCGGCTGACCAGCAGGTCGCCCGGGATCAGCGCGGTCTTCCCGCCCGCGGCCGCCTGCGCCGTGCCGCCGGTCGCGCCGACCACGCAGGCGCCGATCGCGAACGTGGCGGCCACCCCGAGCGCACCGCGCCGACTGAAACAGTCGAACATACGAGTTCTCCTTCTCGCGGACTGATCCCCAGGTCATGAGGAGCGCTCACGATCACAACATCCAACGATGAACGGAGGGAGAACCCCGACCGACTTCGATCACTGACTCGCGTGGCCGTCGATCCATTCCGCGACCGCGCGCGTGATGTCGTCCAGCACCGGAGTCTGGGTCTTGCGAACGGCGAAACCGTGGTCGCCGGCCGGAAGCGCGACCAGCCGGTGGCTCGGCGGGAGCTCCGGGAACTCGGCGGCCGTGCCGAAGGGGTCGGTCGCGCCCTGCACCACGAGCGTGGGCAGGCCGCTGTTCAGCAGCTCGTCAGCACGCGAACTCTCCGGCTTGCCCGGCGGGTGCAGCGGGAAGGCGAGGGCCAGCACGCCGCTCGCCCCGGTGTCCGCGCCGGTCCGGCAGGCGACGCGGGCCCCCGCGCTGCGTCCGCCGACGAACACGGGCACGTCGTCCGCCGCGTTCACGTGCCACCACTCCATGACCGCCCGCCACGCCACGTCCAGCGTCTTCGGCGCCGGACCGAGCCGTTTGCCCGCCACGCGCCACGGCTGCTCGACGAGCGCGACCTCGACGCCGCCCTTCGGCAGGTCGGCGGCCAGCACCTGCAGGTCCGGCGCCTCGATGCCGCCGCCCGCGCCGTGCCCGAGCATCAGGACCGCGCGGCACTTTCCGACGGCCGGGAAGCGGGTGACGCGGGCGTCGCCGAGCGGTGTCGGCACGAGTTCGTTCATGATCCCAGGTTATCCGCGCCTAGGGAGTGTTTGAGAAGTAGCGTCGGATCAGGCCGCGGTGTCTGACGCGTGCGCTCGCAAGGCGCAGGGGCGGGCGCATACTCGGTCGTCTGTAACCGTCCCTGCAACGCCGCGAGCGTGCGTGGCAGGCGCCGCGGACCC